>OAVG01000310.1_pt1 | contig 32568 bp, 28 predicted proteins | sample 1495271 | NCBI WGS metagenome assembly OAVG01 (sample SAMEA2580077, study PRJEB22360) | human gut metagenome | biome: human gut; feature: human-associated habitat; material: faeces | place: Denmark | collected 2008/2010 | reverse complement strand
ATAATTACATGAGTGTAATATGATGCACATGTAGGATTAGTCAAATTCCAGTTTGTCAATCAACAGGGCCTCTATCCCCCGGAAATCCAGTGTTTTCAAGGGTTTTGAGGCTTGCCCGCCTGCCCTTTTCCCTTGATTTTTCCCTTATGAGAAAATTTAAGGGAAAACCTCGTCAGCCGCTGCTCACTACCTTGTCCAGAAGCCTTGCGCTGGAACGCTTCGCCTCCCTGGTGGCGTGGGCGTAGATGTTCATGGTCGTGTTGACATCCGAGTGTCCCAACAGCTCCTGCACATCCTTGGGGGCCGCGCCGTAGGAGAGGAGGTTGCTGGTGAAGGTGTGACGCAGCATGTGGAAGTGGAAGTCCTCCAGGCCGGGGACCTTCTCCTTGGCCCTCCGGCACATGAGGCCGACGGTGCTGGGCGTTTCGATAGCCCCGTCAGGCCGGAGGCACACAAAGGACAGGCATTTATCCTTCTCCGGCGTGGCCTCCGTCCTGGGCAGCATGTAGACCTCGTAATAGGTGCGGTTCTTTTCCTTGACCTCTTTGCAGTAGTTGAGCCGGTAAAGCGCCCCATATTTCAGACTGTTCCGAGCCTGCTCCCGCTTCGCCTGCTGGAGAATATCCGCCAGGGTGTTGCAGAAGTCCACGGTTCGGATTTTCTTTCGCTTCGTGGCCCCGACCTCCAGTTTGTGCCGCGCCCCGTTGTAGCGCATACTGCGGCGGACCGTCAGACACTGTTCTTTCAGATCAATGTCCTGCCATGTCAGCCCGCAGACCTCGCCAATCCGAAGCCCGGTGTAGTAGGCGATCTGGATGGGGAGGAGCGCGGGGTTGTTCTTGGCTTTTAGGAAATCGGTCAGGCTTTGATACTGCTCATGGGTGATGGTAGGAACCGCGCCCTCCTGATTGACCCCGCCCTCAAACAGATCGTAGTCGTCGCCCTTGGACCGGCGGACCACATACTGCATGGGATTGAAGGTAATCAGGCGCTTGGGAAAGACCGCGAAGCGGAAGGAATTTTGAAGGACGGCAGAGTACAGACGGATGTACCCCACACTCAGCGCCTTTGCCTGTGTGCCGTCAGGGTTCGTGCCGCCAAAGCTCAACAGGTCCATATAGGCTTGCAGATGGTCGGCGGTGACGGTTTTCAGCTTGCGCTTGCCGATGGGATGCTGCTTGATCCGGCTGACGGTGGACTGATAGGCCATGACTGTTCCGTTACTCAGAGAACCGGGCTTTAAGTCCTCCTCCACCCACATGTCCAGCATATCGCCCAGGGTGATGTTCTTGGCCTCTGCGAGAAACATCTTGGTCTCGTAGTCCTCCATCGCCTTGCGGAGCAGGGACTCCGTTTCGCTCTTGCTCTCCGTTCCGGGAAACTCCTTCTGGATGCGGTTGCCGCTGGCGTCCTCGACGTAAAAGCGGTAATACCACTTCTTTCCCTTTTTCCTAACAGAACCTTTTGCCATAGCTGTACTCCTTTCGATGGCGGCAAAGGTCGCTGTCGTGATGTGATGGTCACATTATAACAGAGAGCCGCAGCCGTTGCAAACATGCCGTCCGTATTTTCAAGTCAGGTCACTTGCTGCACTTGGGCGCAGTCCAGCAGATCGCACCCCTGGTTGATCTCCATAAAGGCGCTGATGACATCGACGCGGATGATGGTCTTGCGCCCGATCCGCAGGACGGGGATTTTTCCCCAGGAGACCAGCTTCCGAAGGGTGTTCCGGCCAATGCCGGTGCAATCGGCGGCCTCGTCTATCGTCATGCCGAGTTTCCCAGCCCCGAAGGACTGCACAGCCGGGACGCACCCGCTGTTCGGCAGCTGAATGATTGCATTACGCATAGTCCTGTATCCTCCTTTGAAACAGGACAGCCGCGCCGGAAAATGCTGTGTCCGCATAACATAAGGCGGGCGGTATTCCGGCGCGGCTGATTCGGTTTTAGCTGCTTTCAAACTCGCCGCATTTGCCACGCGCCCCCGGCGAGGGGGATATTGCAGGCCGCTGTTGGCACAGCTGTCATAACTCCACAGCGTCGTTCTGAACGTGCGCCGCAGGGTTCCGCTTCAAGTCTGTGAGCGGGCGTGAGCAAGTCTCATTGTCCTCCATGCTGTCATCGCGTCCCGGCCTGCCAGAGCCGGTTGAAAGTGTGCGTAGATCGCTCGGCCAGCTTGTCCATTCACCTCCTAAAGCTGGCGTCTTGGCGGCGCACCTTTTACCGCTGTTCACATGGGTTTTGTGCCTGCAATACCGTGTATTCAATTTTGAAGGTTCGTGAAGGTGATGGGGGGAAACGCACCTTTCACCTATCACAAAAAAGAGGGGTGTTTGTTACCTATTTTCGCCCCCTTCCGGGAAAAAAGCAGAAATATTTTTCAGCGCGGCGCTGATGGACCTGGATGCACTCGCTTTTGAGATGCCCTCCGCCTTGGCAATGGCGGTCACGTTCATTTTCCGGGCATAGAGCATCCAGAGACGGCGGTACTGCGTTCCGGTCAGGCAGTTCTTGATCTGCTCGATCAAGGCGGCGGTCCTCCGGGTCTGCTCCACGCTGGCCTCGGCAGCGTCCAACATAGTGAGGATGTCCGCCTCGACGGAAGGGACCGCTCCCAGCTTGTCCACACGGGGGTCCAGGGGGAGGCTGTTGTCGTAGAAGCTGCGCCCGTCTTTTTCGGTGTTGTAGTAGTCGCCGTCGGACCAGACCTTCCAGCGGAGAAATTCTTCCTCGCTGGCAAAGTCCTCACGGGTCAGCCGGATATGTACGCCAGTGACGCTCCTGCATACGATAGCGTCCTGGTCAAACTTGTTCAAAGCAAAATCGCTCTTGGTATCAAACATAATTTCCTCCATTTCATTTGTAGGGGCCTACGGACGAAAAATCGAAATGGAGGTCAGGCGGGCCGCGACACCCGCAGGGGCAGACTACTTTCCCCAGGATTCGACAAAGCAGAAGGCCGGGTACTTCCATTGAGTACCCGGCCTTCTGCCGTGTGTCTGAGTGATAGTTCTTGCTTACATACCGATACAGTTCCGGTTGATGTGTAGAATAGGTCGTACTATCCGCAAAGATTTTTTTGACAATTCACCTGTCTGGAGCAGCCGGAACAGCTCCAGCAAATAAAACAAAAGCACCATAGCCATCTCCTTAAACGGCGGCTATGGTGCTTGAGCGCGCAAAAGCGTCCCGCAAAGCTGCCGTTTTTTTTGACAGCCTCCCGGAATCGTTTTTCTTGAAAAGTTCGGCGAGAATCGGAATTATATTGCTTGATAGTTGGAATTGTGCGGGGATTCATTTTCCGCTTTCCGAACTATACAATACAGTAGAGGTGAAGAATTATGCCGAATGATGTCTTAGTAAAGGGTGGAGCGCGGTTAAGGGCGATCCGAAAGGAACGAGGGTACACACAGGAACAGTTGGCGGAGCTGACAAAGCTCTCCACCCGTCATATCGCGGGCATTGAAAAAGGAGAAGCGAATCCGTCATTTGAGGTACTTTATACGATCATAACGGTACTTGGTACTTCTTTTGATGCAGTTTTTAACCCTGCGGATGAACAGGTGGAGCGTGAAATCCAGGAACTCGCTGGGCTTTACCGGGCCTGCCCGGAACAGGGGCGGCGGTTAATTCTGGCATCCACTCGCGCGATGGCACTTGAAATGACGGAGAACAACAAAACATAGTCATATAAGATACGGGGCCAGAGGGCATATAGTGCTATCCCTCTGGCCCCGGTATCCTCGTCCATAGTTAGACAAAAGCGATACTGAAAATCACTCGCCGATATTTTGTTTCCTATATTCTGCGGGTGTAATCTTCATCACATCCCGAAAAGCAGCGGCAAATTTACTCTGATTCTCATATCCAACCTTGTTTGCAATCTCCGTAATCGTGGCTTGCGTTTGGCGGAGTAGAGATGCTGCCTGTTTGATACGATATTCTTTCATATATGTGCCAATAGGTTCTCCATAAATGCCCTTAAATGTGCTTTTCAGTGTGGCGGTATTGATTAGAAATTCTTTGGAAAGTTCTTCAATCGTGGGGCGTTCTTGCAAATCAGATATGAGCCGCCTATGAATTTGCTTTACAATTTCAACTTGAGGTGAGGTATAGTATTCGCGCTGTTTTTCCTCGGCCACATCCACCATGCTTAAAAATAATAGCAACTCCTGCACCTTTAGTTTGAAATACGGCCTCTGCAAGCGATCCGGCACAGAATACAATTCTGAAAAGATATGCTCGATCTCATTTTTGGCCCGCATGATAAAGCAACTGCCATTGGCGCAAAACTTCTCTTTGAAAGAGGAAATATCAACTCCTGTTTCAGAAAGAATTTCCGGGGGATGTTCCGATACAAATGATAAATTGAGTGCTACGGTAATTCCACGATAGTGCCGCAAGGGAAAAGACATTTCTGGGGCGCAGTTATCCATCGTGTGAATGGATAGATCACCTTCACCGAGATACAGACAAGTACCACTCAATAAGCGGCTACCCTCTCGCCCTTCACGGCAATGGTTGATCTCCAGAACATCGCTGCCGGTTATGCTGTCCCATTGACAGCCCGCCGCTTCAAAATCATTGTAAATAAGCTGAATACCTGGATAAACCTGATAGACAGTCATCAGTCCAAGGCCGTCTGAACAATCCAGCTTATAAACAGTGCAGTATCCCTCGCTGTCCTTCGGGATAGCCGCAGACAGGCCCTTTGCGTTTGTAATGGGACTTTCACTCATTGACGTTCTCTCCATCGCTCCAAGGGATTCAAACTTGTGGGCCAGGACTTCCCTGGCATCTTTGATTATATATGTTTTCTCCATAATAGACCGCTCCATTTGGTAGTTTTTCAGCTCCAATCAGTTATTATATACTATTTGGGCGGTCCGTTCAAATGTGCAAAGGGCTGGTGCTTCAAAGTACCAGCCCTTTTATGACACTATTCTATTTTCTGCTGCTCCAGAGTGCGTCCGCCGTTTCCTTCCACAGCCACCATGCGGCAGCGCCAATAACGGCGAGGATCGCCAGAGGGCATAATAATTTTTTCATAGCGGCCTCCCTACTTGTCCACAATGGAGGTTGCGGGCATTTTGCGGAACTCCGAGAGCATCATGGCAATCGTGATAACGACCAGGATTGCATCCGTCAGAGCAATCGCCAGCCATACGCCCCGGATACCCATGCCGCCTACCATTGGTAGCAGTACACACAGAGGGATAAACAGGATGATCTGCCGGAACAGCACCAGCCAAGTGGCTCTGTTGGCCTTGCCCAGCGACTGGAACAGTGTCACGGCGATTAGGAAACTGCCTTGCAGAATGTAGGTGCTGAACATGATGCGGAAGTTGGTGGCTCCCGATTCTGCAATCCCTGGAGTTGTCAGGAACATAGACAGAATTTTATCCGGGAACAGTTCAACAGGGATATAGAACACCAGGGACAGTACCGTGGCGGCGGTGATGAATACGCCCGTCAGCTTCTTTACCCGGTCATAGTCTTTGGCTCCATAGTTTGTACCAGCGGCGGGCTGGAATCCCTGGCTGATGCCCCACAGCGGTACAAAAGAGAAGTTCCAGAACCGCAGCGCCGCTCCTAAAAGAAGCTGGGAAGTTTCGCCGCCATAGACGGATGCCACACGGTAGATCACCGTCTGCTGCACCAGGGTCAGGACTTGCATGAGCAGAGCGGAAACACCCACGGCGAGGACCTGCGGCAGTAAAGTTCCGTCAATGCGGATACGCCCGATTTTCACATTGGGGCTTTTCTTTTTGAAATACCACAGTGTCACAGCGGCCTGGATAAACTGGGAAAGAATTGTGGCGTATGCCGCCGCCTCAATGCCCATGCCGTAGGGCTTGAGGATCGTGATAAAAATGGGGTCGAGGATAATGTTGAGGATTGCGCCACTGGCAATAATGGTCATGGCCTTTTTCAACTGGCCCTCTCCGCGAATGACCATGTTGGCGCTCTGGAAGAAATTCACGAACAGGGAACCGGCGAACACGATTCGCAGATACTTTTCCGCATAGGTCAGAATGTTGTCACTGGCCCCGGCCAGGGATAAGAGTTGCCGGGTGAATATCATACCGATTGCCATATAGACCACGGACATCAGCAGCACCACGGCAACCAGGTTGCCCATGATCTTCTTCACGGTGTTCTGGTCTTTCTTCCCAATAGCGCGGGACAGCACCGAGGCGGAGCCGACACCGACCATAGCGGCGGAACCGGCGTTGATAAGGGTAAAGGGATAGGACACAGAGACAGCCCCCATCTGCACATCTCCGACCATCTGGCCGACAAAGATGGAATCCATCATGTTGTAAAGCCCCACGACCACCATGCCCAGGACGGCAGGGATCGCCAGCTCTATCATCAGAGGAAACGGGCTTTTGGTCAGCAGCTTTGTTCTTGTGTCAAGCGGTTGTTGCATGATTGCACCTCCTTAAAAATTAGCCATATCTAACCGCTTGTAAGTATAGCGAAATCAAGGCGCGTTGTCCGCTCCAAAACGGAGCATTTGCAATCCAGGCAGAAATGAAAAAGAGAGCGGAAAGATGTATTTCTCTCCGCTCCCTTTGCTATTGCGCCATTTTTTCCAGCAGTTTCAACGCTTCTTCCAGCTTTGGATTTGCGGCCTCGGTTTGCAGCGCCTCCCGGACGCAGCTCCGAATATGGGCTTGTAAAATCTGCTGATTGGCGCTTTTGAGCAGAGCCTGGGTTGCCATGATCTGATTGGATATATCCACACAGTAGCGATCTTCCTCGATCATTTGCAGGATACCGTCCAACTGGCCCCTCGCTATTTTCAGCTTGTGGGCAACGTCGCCCCGCTTGGCCCTCACGCGGTTTCCTGGATGCTGACCAGCGTGTACCCGGCATCCTCCAGCGCTGTTTTCAGCGTATCATCGGACACGCTGCTGTCCAGACGCACCGTGGCGGTTTTGCTCTCCAGCTCGACAGCGGCCTCCTGCACCCCGGTCAGCTCGGTCAGGGCCTTGTGGACGTGCTTGACGCAGCTCCCGCAGACCATACCCTCGATAAACAGTACCTTTTCCATGCTTTGAAACACTCCTTTTTGATAGATATTCTCCATATTCACTTCGGCCTGACGGCGTTCCGGGAGAGAACCGTGTTTTGCCCGGAACCACCGCAGCCGGAGTGCATTGGACACAACAAATACAGAACTGAAACTCATGGCGAACGCCCCCAGCATGGGGTTGAGCTTCCAGCCGAAGGAAAGGAAGAACACACCGGCGGCGATAGGGATGCCGATGATGTTGTATATAAAAGCCCAAAACAGGTTTTGCTTGATGTTGCGGATGACAGCCTTGCTCAACTGTATTGCTGTGGACACGTCCAGCAGATCACTTTTCATCAGCACAATGTCAGCGGATTCTATCGCTACATCTGTTCCCGCTCCGATGGCGATACCCACATCGGCCCTGGCCAGCGCGGGAGCATCGTTGATGCCGTCTCCCACCATCGCCACCTTTTTGCCGCTGTCCTGCAAGCGGCGGATTTCCTTTTCCTTGTCCTGGGGGAACACTTCGGCCACCACCCGATCTACACCGACCTGCCGCTGGATGGCCTGGGCGGTCTTGGCATTGTCCCCGGTGAGCATGACCACCTCAATACCGAGGCCGGACAATTCCCGGATAGCCTGGGCGCTGGTAGGCTTGACTACATCGGCCACAGCGATCACGCCCATGAGCTTCCCGGCGCGGGCAAAGAACAGGGGTGTTTTGCCCTCTGCCGCCAGTGTTTCCCCGGAGCGCAGCAGTTGCCCGCCTGTGATATTGTGGGCGTCCATCATGCGGCGGTTGCCTGCCAGACACATTTCGCCGTCTACCCGGCCTACGATGCCTTGACCGGGAATCTGCTGGAAGTCCTCAACCGGGGACAGCGGCAGCTTTGCCTTTCCCGCTTCTGCGGTGATAGCGTCCGCCAGAGGATGCTCCGACAACTTTTCCAGGGAGGCGGCGGTTTGCAGCAGCCGCAGGCGGTCTATTCCAGCTCCACACAAAATGTCCGTTACCACCGGCTTGCCCTGGGTGATGGTGCCGGTCTTGTCCAGCACGACAGTATCAATGTTGTGGGCGGTTTCCAACGCCTCCGCCGATTTTATCAGGATGCCATTGGTGGCCCCTTTGCCCGTTCCCACCATGATAGCGGTAGGCGTTGCCAGTCCCAGGGCGCAGGGGCAGGAGATCACCAAGACGGAGATGCCAATGGACAAGGCAAACTCAACGCCATAGCCCAGCACCAGCCAGACCGCCGCCGCCACAAGTGCGATAGCAATAACAGTCGGAACGAATACCCCAGCAACCTTATCAGCCAGCTTTGCGATGGGGGCCTTGGAGCTGGTAGCTTCGTCCACCAGCCGGACGATCTGCGCCAGAGTGGTGTCATCCCCTACCTTAGTGGCCTGCATTTTGAAATAGCCAGTCTTATTGATGGTCGCACCAATTACCGTATCGCCAACGTGCTTTTCCACGGGGATGCTCTCGCCGGTCAGGGCGGATTCATCCACGGAAGAAAAGCCCTCCAGCACCACGCCGTCCACAGGGACGGATTCACCGGCCTTGACAATCAGCGTTTCCCCCTGCTGTACCTGTTCCACGGGGATCTGCTGTTCTACACCGTTCCGCTCCACAGTGGCCGTCTTGGGCGCAAGGTTCATCAGCTTGGTGATGGCATCCGAGGTCTTGCCCTTGGCGCGGGCCTCCAGAGTTTTGCCCAACGTGATAAGGGTCAGGATCATCCCAGCGGATTCAAAGTACAAATCCATCATAAAGCTGTGTACCGTTTCCATATCGCCGTGACCGAAACCAATGCCGATCTTGAAAATGGCATAGATGCCGTAGACAATAGCCGCGCCGGAGCCGATGGCGATCAGCGAATCCATATTGGGCGAACCGTGGAACAGGGTCTTAAAGCCCATGCGGTAGTATTTCGCATTGACGAACACCACGGGAATGAGCAGCAGGAATTGGGTGAACGCAAAGGTGATGGCGTTCTCCATTCCCAGCAGACCGCTGGGTAGCGGCCACCCCATCATGTGGCCCATTGAGATGTAAAACAGGGGAATGGTGAAGATGGCGGACAGCAATAGTCGGCCCTTCATTTGTTTGTACTCCGCTTGGGCGGTGCTGACCGCTGGTTTACCAGCAGGGACAGAAGCGGCGGCGGGTGCGGCGGCGGACTTGTTCTGTCCAGCCTTGGGGATTGCCCCATACCCTGCCTTTTCTACTGCCTGGACGATCTGCCCCGTGTCAAGCGCCGTTTCGTCATAGGAGGCCACCATGCTGTTTTTCAGCAGATTGACAGACACCTCCTGGATGCCGGAGAGCTTGGCAACGCTCTTTTCCACCCTGGCCGAACAAGCGGAGCAAGTCATGCCTGTGATGTCAAATTGCTCCTTACGCAAAATGATCCCTTCTTTCATGTGAGATTTGTGCGAGTACCCCTCCCCCGTAGGGGACTAAATACCGTTATGAAAAGGGGCGTCTGGCACTTTGGGGGAAAATGCCGTAGCCCCACTCATAAAGTTTACGCACATGGTCTTTGACCGTTTTTCATTATAGCGACCAACAGGGCTTTTTGTCCGCTCTGATGAGTAGTCTTTCAACTCCATTTAGTTGTTTTCTAAAAAGCAGGGGGAGCTTGCTTCAGCAGCAAACTCCCCCGGTATGTCAGAACACTATTATTTTTTCCGGCTTGAGATATAACCAGAAATACCAGAAATCAAACCGACAACTAAAGATATTCCTGCTAAAGCAAGGACTATGAAAGCAGAATCATCACCATTGAATCCAAGCGCCACTAAAGCATATAAAAATATAAGCGTGAGTATCAGACAGAAAATGCCGAAAAGAATTTTCGTATTGCTATCCATTGTGCGCCTCCCAAAATTTCAAATTTTACCATCTATCTTTCTTTTGCAATAGAGCATATATAATTCCGGCCCCCATAACACTGATTGACATTACCGGCCCCATACCAGGGTTAAAAAACGAAAACCAAATACCAACAGCGGCGCTTATCAAACCGAATAGAATGGCTATAAATACATTTTTCATGCTTTTCACTCCCCAAAAGCAAAATTAAAGCCAATATTATTGTATAAAATATCTGCCATCTTTGTCTGCTCCATCATGGAGCTTTTTTAATCCAAAAAGAAACGAATTTTGCGCTGGAAATCCAATCAGGAGGTTTTGCGCTCCAAAGGGGAATATCAGGCCGAAAGGCATTGACTTGGCGGAGGGTGATGGCTATACTGCAAGGCGAAACGATTAAACAGTCATTTAACCGTTTCGGCCATGTCTAACCAACCACTAACTACATACTTCAACACAGAAAGGAACTTACTGCTATGAAAAAGACCATTAAACTCATTGACCTGGACTGCGGCCACTGTGCCGACAAAATCCAGAACGCCGTTCAGAAGATCGACGGCGTGACCAGCGTGGCCGTCAACTTCCTGGGCCAGAAGATGGTGCTGGAGGCCCCGGACGAGAAGTTTGACGCTGTGCTGGCCGAGGCCAAGGCGCTCATCAAGAAGATCGAGCCGGATGTGACGGTCAAGGCGTAACTGCGCGAGAACACCGGCTACCCTTGGGTGGCCGGTGTTCTTGCAGAAAGGAGAGTAATCAACATGACAAAAAAGCAAAAGCATTTGTTGGCCCGCATTATCGTGGCGGCGGTGCTGTTCGCCGCCGGGGGCCTGCTCCATCTGGAGGGCTGGACGGAGCTGGGGGTCTACCTCGTCTGCTATGCGGTGATCGGCTGGGATATTGTCTGGAAAGCCATCACCAACATCCTGCATGGTCAGGTGTTTGACGAGAACTTCCTTATGACGATTGCGACTGTCGGCGCACTGATCCTGGGGGAACATTCCGAGGGCGTGGCGGTGATGCTGTTCTATCAGGTAGGCGAGTGGTTCCAGTCCTACGCTGTTTCCAAGTCCCGCCGCTCCATTACCAGCCTGATGGACATTCGCCCAGACTATGCCAACATTGAGCAGGGCGGCAAGCTGGTACAGGTAGACCCGGAGGACGTGAAGATTGGTGACACCATCATCGTGAAGCCCGGTGAGCGTGTCCCACTGGACGGCAAGATCATCAAGGGCAGCTCCACGCTGGACACTTCGGCCCTGACCGGCGAATCTATGCCCCGCGAGGTGGAGGCGGGCATGGAGGTTATCAGCGGGTGCATCAATCAGACGGGCATCCTGACCATCCAAACCACCAAGGAATTTGGGGAATCCACCGTTGCAAAAATCCTTGACCTTGTGGAGAACGCCAGTGATAAAAAGGGCAAAATGGAAAACTTCATTACCCGCTTTGCCCGGTACTATACGCCGGTGGTGGTGTTCGCCGCCCTCGCTCTGGCTATCCTGCCGCCGCTGGTGACAGGGCAGGCGTTCAGCATTTGGATTTACCGGGCCTTGACCTTCCTGGTCATTTCCTGCCCCTGTGCGCTGGTGATCTCCATTCCTCTCAGCTTCTTCGGCGGCATTGGCGGCGCGTCCAAAATCGGCGTACTTGTCAAAGGCAGCAACTACCTGGAGGCGCTGGCCTACACGGAAACAGTGGTGTTCGACAAGACCGGCACTCTGACAAAAGGCTCCTTTGCCGTTACTGAAATTCATGCCAACGGTATGGAGGACGAGGAACTTCTGGAACTGGCAGCGTATGCGGAGGACTATTCCAATCACCCGATCTCGCTGTCCATCCAGAAAGCCTATGGGAAAAAAATCGACAACAGCCGCATTACCGATGTGCAGGAGATCGCCGGTCATGGTGTCCAGGCGGTGATTGATGGTATGACGGTGCTGGCCGGAAATGCCAAACTGATGGAGCGGGAACATATTTCCTATACTGCCCCCAACGCCATCGGCACCGTGGTCTATGTGGCCTTTGACGGAAGATACGCAGGGTGCATTGTGATTGCGGATGAAGTCAAGGCGGACGCTCCCGCTGCGATCAAGGAACTGAAAGCCGCTGGCATCCGCCGGACGGTCATGCTGACCGGCGATGCGGATGCAGTGGGACAGGACGTGGCCCGCCGCCTGGGGCTGGATCGGGCCTACACCGAACTGCTCCCCGCCGATAAAGTAGACCGTGTGGAGGAACTGCTGGCACAGAAAAGCGATAAGGGGATGCTGGCCTTTGTGGGTGACGGCATCAATGACGCGCCTGTGCTGGCGCGGGCCGATGTGGGTATCGCTATGGGCGCTCTCGGCTCCGATGCGGCGATTGAGGCCGCTGATGTGGTGCTGATGACCGATGAACCGTCCAAGATTGCCGCTGTCATGCAGATCGCCCGCAAGACCATCCGTATTTCCAATGAGAACATCGTCTTTGCCCTGGGGGTCAAATTCCTGGTGCTGATCTTGGGGGCGCTGGGCCGCGCCAATATGTGGGCGGCGGTGTTTGCGGATGTGGGCGTTTCGGTGATCGCCATTCTGAACGCTATCCGCGCCATGCGGGTCAAGCGGTTTGAAACTCCGGCGCAGGATTAAGGGATAAAACAGGAAATGCGCCGCACTTTCATAAGCGCGGCGCATTTCTTCTATCAGTCGGTAGGACAGGTGATCTCAAACAGCGCGTCAATAGTTCGATGCAGCAGCTTCGCCTGGGTGGTGTCCGCCAAAGTGTAGTAGACCTCTTTCCCATCCCGGCGGCTTTCAATGATCCCGCTCCTTTTCAGAATCCGCAGATGGTGGGACACGGCGGGGTCGCTCATTCCAACAGCGGCGGCGATGTTGCACACACATTCCTCGCTGTGACACAGCAGCCAGAGGATACGCAGGCGGGACGGGTCGCCAAGCTGCTGGAAGATAGCGGCGGTTGTCTGAAACCCGTCAGGAGGCGGCATCTGTTCCAAAACGCGCTCAATATTCTGTCCGTGATTATGTGGAAGATGGTAGTGGGACACAGTATCGCCTCCATTTCTGCCCCTATCATATCTTGCCCTTTCGTATCTGTCAAATGGTCTAAAGATTGGGGATAGCCATGAACAAAGGAAATGCTGTATTAAAGCCTGCCGCAAGGGAACTGGATGCGCTCTCCGAGTTTCACAAGGCGCTGGGAGACTATACCCGTATCAGAATTTTGTGGCTCCTGATGGAGCGGGAGTGGTGTGTCAGTAGTCTGGCAGAGGAAATGAAAATGACGGAATCGGCCATATCCCATCAACTTCGTGTTCTGCGGGGTGTCCGGTTGATAAATGGGCATAGGGTGGGAAAAAACGTATTTTACAGTTTAGCCGATAACCATGTTAGATGGATTTTGGAAAAGACCTACGATCACATTTCGGAGCAATAGGCCCTGTTGAAAAGCGGGCGCATTAGGAGACACGCCCCCAATGCACCCGCCCGCAGGATTAACTTACAGTTTTTCGTAGGAAACCAGCTCACTCACCGGGATGCGCGTTTCGCTGTGCCGCTCCGGGTCAGCGAAGTCCTCACCGGCATAGCCGATTGCCAGGATATTGACCGGCTCCAGGTTGGCGGGAAGGTCGAACTCCTGGCTCAACACATCCGGCTTGAAGTAGCACACCCATACGCTGCCCAGGCCCAGCTCCGTGGCCTGGAGCATCATGTGGTCGGTCAGAATGGAGGTGTCAATGTCCCCGGTCTGCTTCTGGTCGAAGGGCCGCACCCACGCCTTGTTGTGGTCGGCGCAGACGATGATGGCGAGGGGCGCACCATAGATACCAGCGGCCTTGCTGATTTTCGCCAGTCCTTCCTCGCTCTGAACAACGATCAGGCGAACCGGCTGAAGGTTGGCGGCGGTGGGGGCCACATGAGCGGCCTCCAAAATCTTCTCCAGCTTTTCCGGCTCCACCTTCTTGTCGGTGTAGTTACGGATGGAGCAACGGGTCTTTGCAATCGTGATAAAGTCCATGATAGGCAGTCCTTTCTCAAACAAACTGATTGTTGGCCATGTCAAGGCAACCATCTGATATGATTTTAGCACAATCATCCCCATCCGCAAGTCTGCACTTTTTTGTAAGGCACTACCCAAAAAGTAAGTCCTTTTCCAAATGAAGATACTATGATATACTTTCCGCGAGGTGAGACTATGAAACAGCAAGAATTTACTTGTCCCGTTGCGGCAACGCTGTCGCTGATTGGTGGGAAATATAAGCCGCTGATCCTCTGGCATTTGATTGAGCGGCCTCTGCACTATATGGAATTGCAGCGGAGGATTCCAAAGGCAACACCTAAAATGCTCTCCCAACAGCTCCACGATCTTGAAGATTGTGGCATGGTGCATAGAGAGGTGATCCCGGAAAAGCCGCCTAAAACGCTTTACTCCCTAACCGCATTTGGGGAGAGTGTTATCCCGGTGTTGGATGCGATGTGCCAGTGGGGAGCGAACTATTTAGACGGGCTGGACGTTCAGCAGCCGTGTTGCGGCGCTGGGGCGTAGTTTTAACGAAGAATATACTGAAAATGCCTCTTGGCACAGGGGGCGGGGGACGAAGGGAAACGGGGGACGGAGAAACGGGCAAGCAGGGCATCGTGGGACCCACGATGCAAAATGGGCCCTCCCGCCCACGGCGGGAGGTCCAATCTGCTTGTTGGTGGCAGCGCCCCCAAACCCCTTTGAACAGCCCCTTGGCGGGGCTGGCTGCGCGTTCCTGCGGAACGCTTTTTATCGGGCCTGCGGCCCTCTGGAACGGTGGAAAAATCAGCGTTCCTCCTCCCGGCGGTCCGCTTCCTTTTCCTGCTCCTGGGCCTCGTAGCCCATGAGCTTCTGCACGTTGGCCCGGACGGTCAGCAGCTCCTTCATATCCTCCCGCGCCCTGCGGTAATCGGCGTAAGCCGCCTTTTTCTCCACCAGCAGAGCGGCATATTCGGTCTGCAAGCTCCTGACTGTGGGCAGCTTTTTCAGCCCGGATTCATCGAAAAATTTCTTTGCCGCCTGATGCAGCAGTATGTCGCTCTCATGTTCGGCCTTGAATTTTTTCGAGTACCCGGCCTTGCGGTAGGCCACATAGACCTCGCGGGTCTTGGCGTAGTTGATGATGTGCGTTTTCAGCACAGCGATCTCCGCCATGCGCTGCTCCGCCGCCTTGATCCTGGCGGACAATTCGTGATAGCGCCCGGTGGCCTCGTCCGCTTTGGCGGCAAGGTCGGCATAGTCCAGCAGGCCATGCTCCGTCAGATAGTTCAGCGTCTGCGCCATCTGTTTCAGATTGAATACGCTGGCCCAACGCGCATACCCCGTGCCCTTCCCGGCCTGGAGCTTTGCTTGAATATCCACCAGCAGATTGACCTTCGGCAGATCTGCGCGGTGGATATTTTTTGAGAGCGGAGTGTGCTGTTTTTCTCCGGTGAGGACAGCCAGCAGCGAGGGGATGGAGTAGCCCGCACCCATGCTGTCCTCGTCCAGCCGGACAAAATTTTTCCTGCCCGGAGCTTTCAGCCGGATGGATTTGCCACGGGGCGAGACCTCTATGCCAGCATCCCGCAGCAGCTGAAACAGGGCATCCAGGTCAACGGGCTTTTGTACGAGGGCGGCATCAATCGCCATGCGGAGCTGGTCCCGGTGACAGGGTGGCTTGCTCCCCAGCCACTTGTTGTAGCTCTTGCCCCGGCGCTTGGGATTTGCCACGATGGAGTAGCCGTTCTGAACGCAGATGGTGTCATTGAGCCGTCGCACCGCCCGCCCGGAGCCGAGGAAGTCCCGAAATTTCCGGGAGTGGTCCAGGGTGGTGGAGTTCCAAATGATGTGATTATGGATGTGGGCCTTGTCCACATGGGTGCAGACAATAAAGGCGTGTTTCCCTTTGGTGAAGCGGCGGGCCAGCTCATAGCCCAGGCGGTTGGCCTCCTCCGGGGTGATCTCGCCGGGGACGAAGGACTGCCGAATGGTGTAGGCGATCACATCATCGGCCCCGCGCTTCCTGCCGGTCTTGGCGAGGTACTGCCGCTTGGACAAAAGAAACTCCGCATCGGCGATCCGGCTGTCGCATTGGTAGCTGGAGATCAGCCTGCCGCCGTCCGTCTTGTCTGGATTCTTCACATAGTCAATGATGTCGCTGATGGCCTTGCCCACCGTCCGGCCCTTGCCGATGTGCAGGGACATGATACGGGTGGTCGCCATTGGCGGTCTCTCCCTTCAAAAAGAAACGGCCCGCTCTCGGCGGACCGTTCCAGACTGTGTATTCAGTTTTCGCCACACCGCTCGACCATCGCCTCGCCCATGAGCCGAATGTCCACGTCCTCGGAGGGCCGAAGCTCCCGCTTGTAGCCTCCAGTGAGCTTGTACCCCTGGTATTCCTCGTACCGGGAGCGCAGCACATCCCGCAGATGCTCCGGGGTCTGGCACAGCCGGGAAGTCACCCAATCACTGTCACTTTTCCTGCTGCTCCAATCCACCACCAGATAGCCTTGGCTGGTAGTCAGCACCTCGCAGGATTCATCTTCGGCCAGATAATCCTTGAATACCTCTAACACTTTTTTATAGGTCAGCATGATAAACACCTCTTGCATTTGATTTGATACCAGCATAACCGCACCGACGCTTTTTTGCAAGGATGCGGCCTTGCTGTTTACTCCCGATGTGTCGGGAATTGAAAAATTACTTTCTGTCTGCGCCGCGCATAGTCCAAAGTTTTCGCCGCCCCACCCCACCCATGCGTGACGCCGGAGATCACCACGTCGCTCTCCCGGACCATCCACTCGTTGCGCCTGACAATGGCGTAGCGGGGCGGCACGTTTTCAAGGGGCGGATAGGTGGTGCTGTCATAGCGGGAATCATCAATTTCCCGGTTGAGGTAAGCCAGCACCAGCACCGCTTCAATGTTAGGGTAAGCGGTCTTTTGCCGTCTCACCGCCGCCGCTGCCAGACTGTCAAAGTCTCCATAGCCGCCGAGGTAGAAGGTGGCCGCGCCGCCCTCTATGAGTGATGGGAGTATTATATCCAGCCACTTGGAGAAATCGCCGGTCTGATATAGTTTGCTGTGTCCGCAGAACGTGACGATCATCCGCATCACCCCCATTCCCTGCTCTCTGCATAATAGCACAAAATCCGCAAATAGTACAGTTACAGGGACTAATTTTCTGAACTGTCCTGTTACAATTTTTGCGACAGGGTGGTGATGGGGTGAAGCTGAATCAGGCAGTCAGCGAACGGCTGACACAGCTGCTCGATGAAAAGGGCATGACGCAGTACCAGCTTTATATGAAAAGCGGCGTACCAAAATCAACGATAGGAAATGTTATCAACTGCTCCTATGATTCTGTCAAACTGCGGGTGATCCATGAGATGTGCCAAGGGCTGGGCATTGGGCTTGATGCTTTTTTCGCTTCCCCACTTTTTGACGAGAACAATTTAGAGCCATAAACCTCCAGGGAAAGTGTGTCCTGGAGGTTTATATCGTTATTGGAGCTTTGCCAGAGAAGTGAGGATTTTCTGTGCCGCATCCCACAGCCCGTCATAGCTCTGCCGCAGCTCCTCCAGGTCCGCGTCATAGAACCGGCCTGTCTCATGGACGCGGCGGGTGAGCTGGTTGAGGTTGTTGCTGGACCGGCGCAGCAGGGAGACCATCTCCCGCAGCTCTGGCAGCTCCAGGTTGACCACATAGCCGTCCACGGCCATCTTGCGGAGATATGCCGCCATGTTGGTCGTGCCGAGCTGTTCCATCTTCTTCTCGATCAGCGCCCGCTCCTCCGGGGTGACGCGGAATTTCAGCTGGACCTCCCGCTGACGGTTCGGGGCCTTCACCGCTCCTGCCCCTTGGCCTTGGATTTGCCGGGGGCGCTGGGAGCGGCGGAGGCGACAGATTTCTCTTGCAGCTTTTTCTTCACGGAGGGTCGGCGCAACACCAGGGGCTGGAAGCGGTTTTCGTCTTTGAGGATCAGGGCATAAGTCCCCTTCCGGCCCTCCAGGGTAGAGAGGGACAGGGACCGGAAGGGCAACATCGCCATGAGGCGGTCCGTGTCCTTGCTCTTGGCCCGCGCCAGGAAGTCCGGGGAGACCTGGGCCATGTAGTGGGTCCCGTTGGGGCTGTTAGGTTCCCGCTCCTCTTGAAGCCGCTTCAAAATGTGTTCGGCCTCCGCCTTGATGTCCGCCGCCTTGAGGGGCTGCTTCAGCAGAAATTCATGCCGCGCCTGACTGACGAACATATTCAAGATGCCAGGGTGGGTGCGCGTGATAAGATAGGACATGTCCCGCTTTCCCTGCTCAAAGACAATGGGAACGGTCTGCGCCCACTGTTTGTTGGCTTGGGAGACGCGACCATCCCCGCCCTGGGTCTGCACCGTGTTCGCCAGGACATAGAACGTCCGCTCATAGCCAAACCGCTTTACTACCTCCCGCACCGCCGCCGCAGCGTCAAAGCAGTTGTTCTGATAGTGGCTGCTGACGGCCTTTTCAATCGCATCCCGGCAGGCGATGTTGGCGCGGTTGGACGCGAGGTGCTGTTCAGTCTCGCCATGCTGATAGGCGTATTCAAAAGATTCTTTGTAAACCGGGGCCTTGCAAAGCTCCTCCGCCTGCCGGATCACCGTGTCCGCCCGGTCCTCGATTGCCGATGTGATGTTGTCCATCAGATTGAAGTCCATATTGCTCCAATTTTTGTAGACATCCGCCAGGGGTGAGGGAGAATCCAGCAGCGCGGACACCTGGGCCTCGGTCAGCTCAATGAAGTCCATCGCCATCAGAATATCCTCGCGGGTGGTGTATTCGGCGGTGTGGTTCAAAATTTCCTCCGGGGGCTGGGCCACCAGCCACGCCCGGAATTTGTCCTGCTCCGCGCTCATTTTCTCATAGAGCGCAGCTGTCAATTTTTCAGCATCCAAAATGATTCCCTCCTATTCTAAAATGGGGCAGGCGGGGGTGGCCCCGCCTGCCGGTCAACGCTCCTGTTGGGGGCGCTTGGATTTATCGGGGGCCTTCTCCCTGGGCGGGAGGGGCCGCTTCAAGCTGTCCAGCACCGAGGGGCGGGCGCTCTTGGCAATGGCCTGCTCCCCCTGACTGTGGCTGCTGTCAATGTTGAGCGCCGCATCCAGCGCCGCGAGGCGGGCGGATTTGGCTTGCAGCTCCGCCTCCTGGGGGAAGGGCTTGCCCAGCTCGGCCTTGGCCTCCTTCATCTGCCGCTGGATATTTTCCGACTGCGACTGCACAGCGGCCAGACGCTGGGGCATCTCCGACAGCACATTGTCAATGCGGACGAAATTGCCCAGCGCGTCCCTGCCCAGCTTGACCCGGTGGGACATCTGGCCCCGCAGCGTCAGGATGTAGTCCCGCCCGAAGTCCTCCACCGACAGGAACATAGTGAAGCCCCGGTAGCTGCCGATCTCCTGGGGTTCGGTGCTGACAACGCCCTTGTACGCCTCGATCAGCGCCGCGCCTGCCTTGTCCTTCTCTGTGAAGGTCTCGCCCTTCACCACCATCCCGGCAAAGCCCCGTTTCACCTCCACGGCGGCGGGCTTATCCTCCGGGACAGGGGCATCAGGGGCGGCGGGCTGTTCACCGTCAGCTGGGGGCAGGGTCTCCGCCGCCTTGGAGATCATGGGGTGGGGGTGCGCGGCCAGGGTCTCCATGTCGGCCTTGAATCCGGCGATAAAGCCCTCGTTCTGCCTGATCTGCTCCGGGAAGTGTTTCAGCAGCTGGTCCTCCAGCCGGAACTGCCGGTTCTGGTGATCGGACTTCAAAAGCCGGAGGCGGGCCACATCAATGTCCAGGTCCATCTTCTCTTTTATCAGCGGATTGCCAGCGCACAGGGCCTTGATCTCCGCATAGGACAGGGCGGTTTCATCCACGTCCTCGCAGGAGCGCACCGGGGATTTTGAGGTCATAATTTGGGAGATAAACTGCTGTTTTTTCTCCACGGTCTGCCACAAGTAGCTGTCAAAGGTCCCCTCTGTGACATAGCGGTAAACGTGTACCTTGGAATTTTTGTTGCCCTGCCGGACAATGCGGCCCTTTCGCTGCTCCAGGTCTCCCGGCCTCCAGGGACAGTCCAGGTCATGGAGGGCAACGAGGCGGTCCTGGACGTTTGTTCCCGCACCCATTTTGAAGGTGCTGCCCAAGAGGACGCGGACCTGACCGCTGCGGACCTTGGAAAAGAGGGCCTTTTTCCTGGCTTCGGTGTTGGCGTCGTGGATGAACGCGATCTGATCCGGGGGGATGCCCTTTTCAATGAGCTTGTCCCGGATGTCCTCATAGACGGAAAAGGGCGGGTCCGGCTCCACGTCCTCCAGCAGATTGCCCAGGGCATGGAGGTCTGTGCCGCTGGCGGTCCTGTCGCCTGCGGCCTGGGCGGACTTGTCCCGCTGCTTGGCGGCGCGGGCCTTGGGGGTGGAGAGGTCGCAAAAGACCAGCTGGGTCAGCCTGTCAGCCTGCCCGTCCTGCCAGATGCGGACCACATTCTCCACGCACATGTTCAGCTTACTGTCGGGATTGTCGGGAAAGTTGGGGTTGACAAGCCGCTGATCCAGGCCCAGCTTGCGCCCGTCGTGGGTGATTTTCAACATGTTGTCAATTTTGGGATTGACTTGCCCCGAATGGACCAGGGCGGCGCGTTGGGAGAGCTGCTGTACCAAATCCTTCTGAATTTCGGAAGGCTGGGCCTTTTCCACATGGTACTCCACCTCCGGGGTGGGAAGGTGGAGCTGGTCGGCGGTCTTGATGTCGGCGGTCTCCTTGAACATCGCCATCAGCTCCGGGAGGTTGAAAAACCTGGCAAAGCGGGTCCTGGCCCGGTAGCCGGTTCCCTCCGGGGCCAGCTCCACCGATGTGACCGTCTCGCCGAAGATGGAGGCCCAGCTGTCAAAGTGGGTCAGGCTGTGCCGTTTGCCCTGTGCGTCCACAAAGCCCTTTTCCAGCAAATCCTGCTGCAAATACCGCTGCATGGTAAAAAGCTCGGTCATGGAATTGCTGACAGGCGTACCCGTGGCGAAAATCACGCCCTTGCCGCCGGTGATTTCATCCATGAAACGGCATTTCAAGAGCATGTCGCTGGACTTCTGCGCGTCGCTGGTGGAGAGGCCCGCCACGTTCCGCATTTTGGTGTAGAGGAACAGATTTTTGTACGCATGTGCTTCGTCAATAAAGAGGCGGTCCACCCCCAGCTGCTCAAAGGTCACAACGTCGTCCTTGGGGGTGTTGTGGAGCTTTTCCAGCCGCGCCTCCAGGCCCCGCTTGGTCCGCTCCAGCTGCTTGACGCTGAATTTCTCCGCGCCGTCCGCCTCCAGTTCCTCAATGCCCTGCTCAATCTCCAGAATCTGCTCTTGCAGGAGGCGCTCCCGCCGCGCATAGGAGACGGGGAGACGTTCAAACTGCGAGTGTCCCATGATGATGGCGTCGTAGTCGCCGGTGGCGATCCTGGCGCAGAATTTTTTCCGGTTGCGGGCTTCAAAGTCCTTTTGGGAGGCGACAAGGATTTTGGCGGAGGGATAGAGCCGCAGGAACTCTCCGGCCCACTGTTCAATCAGGTGGTTCGGCACAGAGAACAAAGACTTTTGGCACAGGCCCAGCCGCTTGGCCTCCATTGCGGCAGCGGCCATTTCAAAGGTCTTGCCCGCGCCCACCTCATGGGCCAGGAGGGTGTTGCCGCCGTAGAGGACGTGGGCGATAGCGCCCCGCTGATGTTCTCGCAGCTCGATCTCCGGGTTGATGCCGCCGAAGGTGATGTGCTGGCCGTCGTACTCGCGGGGCCGGATGGAATTGAACAGCTCATTGTACTGCCGGACAAGAGCCTGCCGCCGCTGGGGGTCCTTCCATATCCAGTCCCGGAAAGCGTCCTTGATGGCCTGCTGCCGCTGCTGGGCCAGGGTGGTCTCCTTGGCGTTGAGAACGCGCCGCTCCCGCCCGTCCGGGTCCACTATCGTGTCATAAACGCGGACATCCCGGAGATTCAGCGTGTCCTCCAGGATGCGGTAGGCGTTGGCCCGTTCTGTGCCGTAGGTGGTATTGGCGGTAATGTCGCTGTCCTGGACCTTCCCCTTGCCAGAAACGCTCCATTGGGAGGTGAAGGTGGAGAAATTCACATGGATGTCCTTTTTCAGATAGTACGGGGTCTTGAACAGCTCATACATAAACTGCTGGATGTACTTTTTGTCTATCCAGGTCGCGCCCAGGCGGACCTCGATCTCGGAGGCTTCCAGGTCCTTGGGCTGTGCGGCCTCCAGCGCGGTGACGTTGTGCCGGACCCGCTGGCCCTGATCGGCGGGCAGGGCCTCATACATCGCCCGCGCCATGTGCAGCTTCCGGCGCACGTTGCCGGACAGGTATTCATCAGCGGGGACAAGAGGGAAGCTGTTCAGATCGACGGCGGACCAATCGGTGCGGTCCGGGTTCCCCTCACAGCGGATGTCCCGGAAAATCACCCCGGTCAGCTCCCGCTCCAATTCCTCCTCCGTCTTGCCGGAGAGCTGTGCCATATAGGGCATATCCACCTTTGCCTTTTCCGCGATGGAGACGGCAAGGGCTTCCGAGGCGGTGTCCACGTTGGTGACGGCGATGTGCTGCTGGATGGTCCGCTTGGTGAACATATCCGCCTTACGCTCCATCCGCCCGTCCTCGTCCAGCACTTCCAGGGAGCTTAACAGGTGGTAGGAATCATCGGTTTCAAAGGCCAGCCGGTTCCCCCGGCTGTTGATAAGGCCGTATCTGGCGGTGAAATTGTCGTACAGCCGGTTCAGCTCCTGCTGTTCCTGCTGGATGGCCTCCGCGCCGCTGTCCCCCATCTGAAGGTCGATCAGGCGGCGGACGCAATCGCGCAGCTCCACCATGCCCATGATCCGCTCCAGGGTGGTGTTGTCCAGCTGGGGCTTGACCATGATGGAGTTCTCCCGGAAGTAAACCTCCCCATCCACCACGGTAAAGGAGTAGTTGGTCACGTCGGGGTCTGCGGGGATGGAATCGGCGGCCTCCGGTTCCTCACCCAAATCCGGCAGCTCCGGCTCGGTGATCTGGCCGTGGATGCGGCTGACCGCTTCCTGGAGCTGCTGGGCGAGGTCCGCACCGGGGACGGGGGCAACGGTGTAATCCTGTCGGCCATACTGCGTATTCTCGGAGGTGGGATAGCCCAGGACCATCTCCGGGTGGTCGAGGAAATAGCGGTTGACCGCGAAGCCGTCCGGGGTCTCGCCCAGGTGTACCCAATCCGGCACAATGTCGATCAGGTGGTCCCGCTTCTGGAAAAAGAGAATGTCGCAGACCACCTCTGTACCGGCGTTGGCCTTGAAAGCGTTGTTGGGCAGGCGGACGGCCCCCAGCAGATCGGCCCTCTGCGCCAGATACCGGCGCGTGTCGGGATTTTTGGAATCCAGGGTGTAGCGGCTGGTGACAAAGGCCACGATGCCGCCGGGCCGCACCTTGTCCAGCATTTTTGCCGCAAAGTAGTTGTGGATGGAGAAATGGAGCTTGTTATAGGCCGGGTCGTTGACAGGATAATTGCCAAAGGGGACGTTGCCCACGGCGAGGTCAAAGAAGTCGCCGGGATAGTTGGTTTTCTCAAAACCCCGCACAGCAATATTCGCCTGGGGATAGAGCTGCTGCGCGATCCGGCCCGTGATGCTGTCCAGTTCCACGCCATAGAGCTTGGAGGACACCATGGCCTCCGGGAGCAGACCGAAGAAGTTGCCCACGCCGCAGGCCGGTTCCAGGATGTTGCCGGACCGGAAGCCCATATTTCCCACGGCTTCATAAATTGCCTTGATAACCGTGGGGCTGGTGTAGTGGGCATTGAGGGTGGAGGCCCGCGCCGATTTGTACTCCTCCTCGGATAATAGGCTTTTCAGCTCCTGATACTCGGCAGACCACGCGGCCTTGTCCGGGTCAAAAGCGTCCGGGATGCCGCCCCAGCCCACATAACGGGAAAGAATTTCTTGTTCCGCTTGGGTGGCGGACCGGCCCTCCGACTCGATCTGCTTCAAGGTGCGGATGGCCTCCACATTCATGCGGTACTTGACCTTCGGCCCGCCCTCGCCCAGGTGGTCGTCGGTGATATGGAAATTCCCGGCGGCGGGGACGGCCTCTGGCTGGGCCTGCTCCGGTTCATCCACATGTAGCGTTTCCACAACGATGTCATAGGGCAGGCCGTTCTTATCGCCGGGGTAGAGGGTGGCGGTCCCCGGCGCTGTCTCCTGGGGCGGTGGTGCTGGGGCCTCCGGTACAGCCTGTTCGGGGACTTCCGGGGTAAACAGGTGGACGTTGCGCTCGTCGTGGCGTACCGCGTCCTCGAAAAAATCCTTCTCCACCAGCTGATGGCTCCAGGCATAGGGGCCGGTGTGGATACGAACACCCAGGTCTCCTATATATTCGATTGTGCCGCTTACATCGTGGTCCCCATAGGCAAAGGCTACCTTGTCCCCCTCCTGATAGGACAGCTTCCCCTCCAGGTTCACAGGCTCCCGCTGGACCGGCTCATGGGTGAAGCCGTCCAGCTCTTGCAGCCAGAGTGCGCGGAGTACCGGCGCGATCTCGTCCCAGGACATGGACAGCCGCGTGTTGAATTTATCCTGGATGTCCACGCCCAGGCTGGTGGTGGAAGCAAAATAGTCCGCAATATCCCCGGTTTCCAGCGTCACCGTACCGTCCCGGCTGGCAAGGGCCTCCGAAAGCCGCATGACAAGCCCACGGTTGTTCTCACCGGAGCGAATCCAGCCGGAGATATAGCCCTTGTCCCGGTCCGTCAGCAGATGCTTTGTCAGAACCTCCCGGATGTCGTCATTGACGCTGCCCAGGTCGGTGGGCAGATAGAGAAGCAAGTGGTTGTTGCGGGGGTCCAGGCGCAGCAAACGCTCAAAGTTTTCCTTGCTCTCGGAGCGAAGCAGCGGAATAGGCAGAGCGGGGTCCCGCAGCCGCACCTCGGATACGCCAATGTCCGTGATCTCAAAGGCGGTCTTGTCCAGATAGACCGTATCGCCCACCTTGTAGGGCGGGGCCAGAGGGTCATGGGGCGGAAGGTCCGCCGCGCCGGTGAACTCCGGGACGGCATCCCCCTCGCTGGCGGCGGGCTGGCCGGACAGGTCGGGGACCTTCGCCTGCTCTTGTTGGGGCTGGGAGAGGACGGGATAGGTCTCGTCAATGATCTCCCGGTGGAGGCGGTTGCGGAAGCCGGACATATCAAAGTACAGCCGCATAAAATCCGGGTCCCGGATGGTCTCCGCCGCCCGTGTGACCGCCGCGTGTCCCTCTATCACGGCGTTTTCCCGGTCAGAATTTTGGCAGGCGTTTTGATACGGCCCGTCAGTCAGCACAAATTCTTTGAGAATGGGCTTGTAATGCTCATAAATCTGCCGGACGGTGGGCGCGGGAGAGGGCATGGGTTCCTGTTCCGGCGCGGGAATATCTTGACTGGCGGTAATCTGCTCCACATCGGCCATGGCCTGTTCTACAAAGGGGGAGGGTTGGTCCCCGCCCTGCTCTAGCTGCTCCCGAACGGCGGCGGTATCAACATCCGCGAAATTATCCAACTCCGCCTCGGTAAAAAATCTGTCCTCTTTTACCAGCTGTGCAATCCGACGCTGTACTTTCGGCCAGGGGAGGTGCTGGTACTGCCCCGTGTCAGGGAGCTTGACAGGGAAAGCGGGGAGATCGCCGCCGTACTCTGTTCGGAGCCACGCGGCGGTGTTCTTCTCGCGGGCGTGGGCGGTCATGTACTGCTGCACCCGGCGCTTGCTGTCCGCGTCCCCGTTCCAGGCTTGCAGGGCGGCGTCGATCTCCCCGTGGGTGGCCTCCCGCGCCGGGGTAGGGGTAGGAGTAGGGGCCGGAATAGGAGGCGAGGCCCCCGGCACATGAACGGGTGCGGCTTCCTCCGGGACCTGGGCCTCCGCTTCGCGGGTGTTCCTGGCCTCATGCTCCACGGAGAGATAGGAGACGGTGTGCCGCCCCCCATCCGGCCCAATGCTGGAGACCGTCACATCATGGCGGTCCCGGAGCTTCTGCACATACTCGTCCAGCTTGTGGCCGGGGATGCCGCACATGGCAACGCGGCCCAGGTCCGGGTGATTGCGCTGGGTGAGCATCAGGTCCAGCTCATGGGAGGCCACCCGCGCATCCGGCCCAAACATTTCATAGAAGTCTCCCAGCTGATACAGTACGATGTCGCCGGGGTGAGCCAGCTTGATTGCATCATAGTCCTCCCGGAAGCTCATGCTGGTGGGCATGGGCGCGGGTCCCGCCGGGGCCTCCTCCGCCTGGGGAACAGAAAAAGCAGAGGGCGCGTCTGCGCTCTCTGCTTCCTGGATGGCCTCCAGCTGCTCCCGCTGGGACGGGATCACCGGGGGCATGAAACTCAGCTGTAAATCAGCTCCGACAAAATAATCTCCTCCGCCTGGGCCTTGCAGCTGTTCATCAGGCCCACCCACTTCATTTGGTCGCGGGCTTTCAGCTGCTCCGTGGCCCCTGCCGCCTTCGCCAGCTGGGGCATCATGGCCTCCAGACGGCTGTTGGCCGTGTCCTCGATCTCCAGACAGTGGCTGAACAGGGTCCCGTCCATTGCCATGGTCCCCCACAGCACCGGGCGGTGTTCCTTCAAGTACCGCAGGCGCATCCTCCCGTACTTGCCCAGGTCCCGGTCCGGCTGCTCCGGCAGGGCCATGTTGGGAAACAGGTAATCCCCCGCCTGGGTGTAGGTCAGCTCGTTCTTCATGCTCCGTACTCCTCTCCGCGCCTTTCGTGCGCTCATACTGTTTGACGGTCCTCTCGATCTGCCGCAGCACCTGTTCGCTGGACTGGCTGACCGCCATACCCAGGGCAGTCACGGCGTTCCTGGTATTGAAATCGAAAATACTTAAAAAATCTTCATGCTGGAAGTAGTTTTCCGGTTCCAGGCCACAGCGGGACATGAGGATATAGGCGATGCTGACCGTGGCGGCGCTTCGGAACGCCATTTCAATGTTCAATTCATCATACTCCTCCAGGAAGGAGCCGTCAACGATGTGGAGGAGGTCGTACTGGTGGTCGGTCCAGTATTCGCCCGCCAGCTGTGCGGCGATCTGCCCCAGCTGGTCCGTGAGGCCGTCCGCGCCGGAGACCTCAAAGCGTTCCTCCAGCGCCGCCGTCACCGCGTCATGGTGTTCCTCCCGATACTGCCAGAGGTTGGGATTCAGCCCTTTTTCATCCTTCTGGTCCGTGTCGGCCACATCGAACACATAACGCAGAGTGGGCTTACCCCGGCTGTTGTCAATGAGGGCGATGCCCCTGGAGCCGCGCCGGATGTAGCGGCGCATCCGCTGATTCCAGAAGTCCCACTCCGCGCAGGCGGTAGCTTCGGGCCGCTGGGTGTAGATCATCAGCTGCTCCGGGAAGGGATATTTATAGAACCGGCCAGCGGTGGCGAGAAAGGCGGTCCACTCCCGGTAGCTGCTTGTGACCTGCCGGGCGGCGTTGTCCGCCATTTGCAGGGCCGCTTGGACGTTGTTACTCCCCATAGGCAGCGTCCTCCGGGTCAAAGTCGGGGATCAGGTCGAGACCGGCAAAGGCCGTGTCGTCCATGCCGCGCAGCTTGTCCAGGGCGCTGTCGGTCAGGGCCAGCAGCTCCGCCTCGTCCGGGTCCAGATAGCGGCGCATGTCCTCCAGGGCGGCGATGGTCTCCAGGCGGGTCCCGCCTCCGCTGTAAATGCAGACCAGATTCCTCTCCTCAAACGTCAGCTCAGTCATATTATCGCTCCCTTTCCGCGCTCTTTTTCGGCGCTGTCTTTTTTCTGCCCTGCTGGGGCGGGGCGGCGTTCAGCTTGGCCAGGACGGATTTTTTCTCCCTCTGCTCCCGGCGCTGGGCCTCGGCCAAATCCGTGAGAGAAATGGGCTGACCGGACCGGGCCTGCTGCTCCAGCTCCGCGACGGTGGCCTTGGGGCCGTTGTTGATGATGCCGTCGATCATCCCCAGGTCGTCCTCCAGAGACATTTCCGCATTTTTCAGATAATTCTCCGGCTGGATGAAGTCCGGCAGCTGCTTGAAGCCGTAGCTGTCGCAGTAGTGACAGGTTAGCACACCATTCAGCCGGATGGCAATGATGTCGCTGACGGACATAGACGGACGCTGGTAGTCCGCCGGGTGGTCGTTGTTGAACACGTTCCACAGCCGCGCCAGGGCTTCGTCCGCGCTGTTCACTTCAGACAGTGGGGCGGTGTAGGACAGATCATAATTGCTCCGCTGAACGGTGAACCCCTGCATCAAAATGATATTCAGCGGTTCGTAATGCAGGCGAAGGGTTTCCGCCTCAAATCGCAGCTGATAGATGGCAAAACAGTCCCCGCCGTGTTCCAGAAAAGCCTTTTCCCGTTCTTCCTGGTGGTTCATCCGGTCTGCCACAGCCTGCCGGAAGTCCTGGCTGGCCTCCCACTCCTCGCGGGGGATGGCGAACATCACGCCCTCCGGCTGCTCCATCAGGTCCTCCCGGTCAAAGACCATCTCCGGGTTCTCGCCGGTCCGCACCATGTAGACGGTCATATCCCGGTCTACCAGCTCCGCCCCCCGCTCCCTGGACAGGGGCATGAGATCCGTCTCCTCATAGCCCAGCGCCGCCAGATCGTCCAGCGTCATGGAGCTGTCCGGCATGGGGTACTCGTCCAGGGAGGTGTCCCACAGGACGGCATCCTCCTGGGCGAAATGCTCCCGCAGCTCCCCGGCGTAATCGCGGCCCTGTTCCGGCCGGACGGATTCCACAGCCGCCTCCAGCGCATGGCCGGAACGGTCCCGCAGTTCCTCCAGGACTTCCATGGGGGCAAGGTCAACGGCCAGGGTTCCGATCTCCTCCATCTTTCGGATATGCTCCACAACGTCCGGGATGGAGAGGCCGGGTGTGTCCAGCTGTCCGCCGTCCAGCTGTTCCATGTCGTGCTTGGTGTAAAGGGTGTAGTCCCAGCCCTCGTCACTGGCCTGGATATAGAGGTACACGGAATCATCCAGAAGGTAGAGAGCCTCGTCCGCCTGCTCCGGGGGAGCGGGGACATCCGGGGCCGTCTGCTCCGGTTCGCCCTTCGCATGGAGCGGAAGGGCGGCAAAGTTCTCCAATTCCTCCTGGGTGAAATACCCCGTCGCTTGGAGTTCCTCCTGGGTGCGGGGCCGGTCTACCCCGGAAATGACGTTGAATACCCTGTCATTGTCGGAAATGTGCATCAGGGAGTGATCGTTATTGAGGTAGTGGCCGAGATTGTCGTAGTGGTCGCGCCTGCCCAGGTACACCTTATCGTCCGGTCCCACCAGGGCATCCAGCTCCGCGCCGTCCTGTAAGGTATAAGGGCTGACCCGCGCCGCCACGACGGTAAAGAAGTCGTCCCGCTGCAACGTGCCGTTGTTCAACTGCTCCAGCAGACCGGCGCACACATCATCTGTGCCGCAGAAAAGGGGCTTCCCCGGCAACAGCGTTCCCTGTTCCGTCCGCTCCTGGACTTCGATAAAAGACTGACCGGAAATGCCAGTTGCTTTCAGCTCATACACATATTTCTGTTCCGGCGGGCTGGGCGGCTCAAAATCCGGCTGGCGCACATCCCGCATGGTGATGGTCCCGGCCCCCAGCCCGTCCACTACCCGCTGGCACTCGGCCATAGTCCCTACAAAAACCACATTGAAGGGGTATAACTGGCCGTTCCGCCTATGGTAAGTTTGGACCGCCATACGGTCAATGGCGCTGTCAACGCCAAAAAGAGGTTGAATTTTACAGATGAGGGCCGCGTCCCACTGGTCGCTCAATTTCTCCAGCCGGTCACGGAGGACGGCGGTGGCGGGCCGGTCGGTATGCTGGGCAACATCGTTCAAGATACTGCGAAAGCCGATAAAAGAACCGTTCAGCATGGAGGGCAGCAGGGCATCCTCCAGCTTTGCCGGGTCACAAAAGTCGGCGTTGTTGGGCGCGGGAATCAGGCCAGCATCCTGCAACTCCACCAGATAGCCGCACAGGTCGGAGACAAACTTCTCCGGGGTGTCGGACTGCTCCACCACCGTCACAGCCTGTTTCTGAATCAGCCCATCCAGCCGGTCCAGCATGGTTTGGGCGGTTATCAGGCTGTTATGCTCAACGAGGTAGGCCAGAGGACCCCGAACACCTTCAAAATAGCCGGTCTGCATCTCCTTCACAAAGTCAGCGATGGACTGCTCCCTGGGGTCCAGGGTAAAGGGATGCTCCAGAATCCCCGTCTGATGGAGCTGGTCCATATAGTCGTACAGATCGGCGGCAAACTGCTCCAGCGAATCGGGTCCGGCCTGTTCCGGCTGCTCCGGCTGGGCGGTGAGGTCAATGCCCCGTTCTTTGCAAATCTCGGCAAAATGCTGGTCAATGGTGCTGATAAGGCCGCTGACGGTCTTGGTGATGGTCTCCAGGCTGGCTTTCAGCTCCGGCAGGGACTTGTCCCTGCTCCACCCGGCGATGTAGCCCATGGAGTTGGCGCTGGTGTCGATACCGTAATACTGGCAGACGGCGAAGGACACGCTCTCGGCCTCCACCTCCATGGTGTTCTCGTCTTTGGCCTTGGGCGGCTCCTTGTCCGTATTCCCGGCAGCGGCGGAGAGGCGGTCCTTCTCCCGGTCATGGAGGACCGCGTGGCCGATCTCATGGACGGTGGCGCACACCGTCTGTACCTGGCTCATGCCCTCCCGGATGGAGATGGTCTGCTTGGTGAAGCTGCACACCCCGTCCGTATCGGGGGACAGGGGCGCAAAGGAGATGGGCATGGGAGACGTGCGCCGCAGGGCCTCCATGAACGCCTCATACTGCTGCACATCGCCGGTCAGGTCGGTGGCGAGGCTGGGGAGGGGCTTGCCCTCCGTCTGGTCGGCGGTAAAGACCTTCACCGGCTTGAACAGGGGGATTTCTACGGTCTTTTCATCCATGATGATGTTGCCGTCCCGGTCCCGAACCGGGGCCTTGGTGTCCGGGTCCAGCCGCATCTCCTCGATCTTCTTTTTCAGCGGCGTGGGGGCGATGATGGTCAGCCCCTTCTCACCCTTTTTCACATGCCGCCCGAACTGCTTCCACATGTTGAAACCGGCGGCGGGCATGGAGGCGTGGGGCCGCTGCATGTGAATGAGGATGGTGTTGTTGACGGAATAGCTGTGGAACCGGGACATGGTGCGTAGGTAGTCAAAATACCGTTCGCTCTGAAACAGGTCCTGGATATTCTGCTCAATACTCGCAACGATTTCCTTGACCCGCTCCCGGTTGCTGGGCTTCTGGTCAGCCATGACAGATCAACTCCTTTCTGTGGGCTGTAACGGTTTAGGACCGCGTTTTAGAGGGTCCGGGGGAAAAGATACGGGCGCTCCCGGAACAAGGCCGGAAACGCCCGGAAACAGCAGGGTTTTCGGGGGCCTAAAGCGTTACAGTTACCCCCTGTGGCGGCGCACCCGGTCACGGGTCTTTCTCCGCCGCTCTCTTTGGGCGCAGAGGCCGCAGTACACGGCCCGGTTGCCTTTGGCGAGGAAGCGCCCGCCGCAGATGGCACACCGCTTCCAGCTGTGGATGCCGCCCAGGACCTCCGCGCACAGCTCCCGGTCAGCGGGGAGGACGGCGGCGCGGAAGTATTTGCAGATCAGGGTGGGAGAAATGAGCTGGGGACAGGGGCAGGGGTCGCCGTCGTCCAGCGGCAGGCAGTTTCCCCCGTCATAATTGGCACACAAGCGGCGGATGAGCTTTCTGGCCCGCCGGAATTGGTCCTCGTTCATGCGGCGCAGCTCACTCATGGCCGAACACCAGCTTATAATTTGTCCGCTCCCCATCGTCCTCCAGAATGACCGTGGCATCATAGGTCTTTCCGGTTTTCTCCGACCAGCAGCCGGTGAGCTTCACCCGTCCCGCTTTCAGCAGCGAGGCGGCGACGGATTTTGTCAGCTGCTTCTTCTTGGCGGAGAAGAATTTGCTGTCTTTCCAGAGGACGAAGCGGCACTCCCGATTCTCGCAGAAAAAGCCCTTCTTGCTCTCGGTGACAGCGCCGCCGCACCGGGGGCAGGGGCCGACGGTCTCCCGGTCAGAGGGAAACAGGACCTCCCAGCCGGAGACCGGCTGATAGTCCCGGACCAGATCGCGGACCAGGGCGGCGATGCCGTCCATGAAGTCCTCCGGGGCCAGCGTCCCCCGCTCCACCTCGCCCAGCCGCTGTTCCCATTCGGCGGTCAGTAGGGGGGATTGCAGGGCCTCCGGCAGAGCGGTGACGAGGGAGCTGCCCGCCTGGGTGGGCAGGAGGTTGGTGATCTTCTTTGCCTTTTTCCGTTCCACCAGCCCGGATGCCACCAGCTTTTCCAGAATGGCGGCGCGGGTAGCGGGAGTGCCTATACCGCGCCGCTCCGCGTCCTCCGGCATATCCCCGGCCCCGGCGGTCTCCATGCTGGCAAGGATGGAATCCTCCGTGAAGTGCTTGAGCGGGGCCGTCTTGCCGGTCTTGACCCGGACCGCCTCCACCGGCAGCTCCAGCCCCTCCGTCAATCCGTCCGGGAGGGCCGCGTCCTGGGGCAGCTCGGCATAGGTCCGCCAGCCCGCGTCCAGCAGGACCTTCCCCTTGGCGGAGAAGCTGTGACCGGCGCACTCCACCACCACAGCGGTCTCCGCATACCGATAGGGCGGGCAGACCGCCCGGAGCAGGGCCAGCGACACCAGCCGCAGGAC
>OAVG01000287.1_pt1 | contig 35196 bp, 39 predicted proteins | sample 1495271 | NCBI WGS metagenome assembly OAVG01 (sample SAMEA2580077, study PRJEB22360) | human gut metagenome | biome: human gut; feature: human-associated habitat; material: faeces | place: Denmark | collected 2008/2010 | reverse complement strand
GCTTTTGAAACGTCGAACTCCTGAATGAAAATAGCCCGCACGAAGGCGGGCATAAGAACAGGACGACACGGTTAGAAGATATAAAAACCTTCAACACCTGCCTCGTCAGCAAACAAGTCGTCTTCATTTAAGAAATAATCCATATCCAGAAGTTCATCATCGCTCATGTGGCGAATGTCCTTAGATGTCATTCCTTCTGGCGGATTATCGATGTATTTTTTGCGTAATTCCTCGATGTTAGGTTTCATGGTATCTGCTCCTCCTTATAGAAGGATTATATCATAGAACATAGAAAAAGGAATCATGCAGAAGAACGCTTTCCGAGAGATTTGGACATTGCGCTCTCGTATAATTCTTCGAGGGATACACGTTTGTGGTTGTAATAGAGTTCGAGAAGAGTCATTTTGTGTTTGCAGTCAGGACATTCCAAAGGATCGTATCCAAAGGAAGACAGGATTGCATTTCTCCATTGATTAAAACTTTTGTAAATATGATGCTTTTCTTTGGAAACAGCACGATAAAGCTTCGAATCTATTTCTCGGTGTCTGGCATATAAGCCGCCGTACCGGATCATTTTAAAGTGTTTCTCAGGGATATGGCGGATTAGCCGCTTGATGAAGTCTATGGCAGGAAGGGTTTCTTCTATGTATTTATTATCTTCATGGCGATTGTAATGAAAAGTCACAGTATCACCGTCATAGTGATCTATTCTGGACGTTGCAATAACGGGACGACCAAGATAACGACCGATATATTTGACAACTGTTTTAGGGTTGCAAAGATTTGGCTTGGCATAAACGTAGAATCCCTGTTTATGGTCAGCGTAACATTTTGCTTTGACTTTTTTGAAAGAAGGACCAATTTTAGATTCCATTTCATTCAGGAGCGCAGTGCGAAAGGCGTTACGCAGATAAGTGTAGTTAAAGTGTCTGATATGACGCCAGAAACCATCGTCACTGTAGCCACCCTCAGAAATGAGACAGTGAATATGAGGATTCCATTTAAGGTCTCTGCCAAAGGTATGTAAAACCATGATGAAGCCAGGAGTAAAGTTTTTGGATTTATTCATCTTATGAAACATACGGGAAACAACACTGTTAACAGAGTGAAAAAGGCAGTTGAGAAGAGAGCGGTCATTGAGAAAAAACTCCCTGAGATTTTCATCAATGGTAAAAACACAATGACGATGCTGAACGTTTACCAGTTTAAAGGACATACTGGTAGTGCGTTCCATGGAATATTTATTTCCGCAGGTGGGACAAAAGCGGCTGTGGCAGCGGAAAGGAACGAATTTAAACTTTCCACAATGGGTGCAGGCATACATGGCACCACCAAAGGATGGATCGCCACAGCCTAACATCTTATCGATATTTTCCATCTCAGTATCTCTGGGATGAAGAGTATATTTGATTTCTTCGTAATAGTCGGTAAAGATTCTTTGTAAGATATTCATAAAACTATTATGCAAGAAAAAGTAACAAAAAGAAACCCCTATCCCCTCGATTGAGGGGCAGGGGAGCTGAATAGGCGAAGCCTATTTTTTAATACAAAAAATGAAGGAGGATTTTTCACTATGAAAGAATTTTGGAACAGTATTCAGTTTGTATTTGCTGCGGTGGGCGGATGGCTCGGTTATTTTCTGGGCGGCTATGATGGTCTGCTGTATGCGCTGGTTGTATTTATGGCAGCGGATTACATTACGGGCATTATGTGTGCAGTTTCCGATAAGAAGCTGTCCAGTGAGGTGGGATTCAAGGGGATCTGCAGGAAGGTGTTGATTCTGATGCTGGTAGGAATTGCTAATCTGTTGGATGTGCAGGTCATCGGAACAGGTGCAGTGTTAAGGACGGCGGTTATTTTCTTCTATTTGTCCAATGAGGGTGTGTCTTTATTGGAGAATGCGGCACATCTTGGACTGCCGATTCCAGAGAAACTGAAAGCGATTTTGGCTCAATTACATGACAGAGCGGAAAGAGAGGATGAGAATCATGAAGCTGATTAAAAGTATTTTGACAAAGAATCCGTGCTATACAGCCGGAAAGAAGATTACAGTGAAGGGGCTTATGCTCCACAGTGTAGGGTGTCCTCAGCCGAGGGCATCCGTTTTTATTAACAGCTGGAACAGAGCAGACTATGGTAATGCCTGTGTCCATGCGTTTATTGACGGAATGGATGGTACCGTGTATCAGACTCTTCCGTGGAATCATCGGGGATGGCATTGTGCTTCCGGAAAGAATGGTTCTGGTAACAACACGCATATCGGTGTGGAGATGTGTGAACCGGCTTGTATCAAATATACCGGTGGTTCGACTTTTACCTGTTCTGACAAGGCAGCGGCAAAGGCTGTAGTAAAAAGAACATATGAAGCTGCTGTGGAACTGTTTGCCATGCTCTGCAAAGAGTATGGTCTGAATCCGACAGCGGATGGAGTTATCATCAGCCATAAGGAAGGACATAAGAGAGGGATTGCAAGTAATCATGGAGATCCGGAGCATCTGTGGAAACAGCTTGGTATGGGATATACAATGGACGGATTCCGTCAGGATGTGAAAAGTGCTATGGGCAAAGCGGAAGAAAGCAAGGAAGAAAATACAGAAGTTGAGAAATGGTATCGTGTCCGTAAGACTTGGGCGGATGCTAAGAGCCAGAAGGGTGCATACAAGAAGATTGCTTATGCAAAGGCTTGTGCAGATAAGAATGATGGATATTCTGTATTCGACTGGGATGGCAATGTGGTTTATCCTGCAGTAGTACAGGAAGAACCAAAGCAGGAACAGACGAAGGTTTCTTACCGTGTTCGTGTGGAAATTAAGAATTTGAATATCCGTAAAGGTCCTGGTACCAACTATGCAAAGACTGGCAAATATACTGGAGTTGGTGTGTTTACGATTGTGGCAGAGTCAGATGGACAAGGTGCTGGTAAGTGGGGAAAACTGAAATCTGGTGCTGGATGGATTAGTTTGGATTATTGTAAAAAACTATAAGGAAATCCGTGTGGAGGGTCATTTGGCGATTGTGCTGAGTGACCCTTATTTTTGTTGGAAAAAAGTTTTGTAAGGCTTGAAAAATAAAAACATTGTGCTATAATATGATTGAGCCGTGGGAAGGCGAGGGTAGTGCCCTAATCCAAATATTCCATTTACGGGATTAAGAATGGTATATCCATTCTTTTTTTTTACCAAAAAGGAGGTGTTATTTTGGCGAAGGACAAACCGTTTACTGTTGAAGAACAGATAAGTACAATGAAAAAATATGTGACTTTTACTAAGAAAGCCAAAATGCGTGATTTCTTGCAGTATGCAGGATATTTTCGTGCCAGCCGGTATGGTAAATATTTATTGTCATATACAAATGTATTTGCAATGAAGCCGTCACAAAATGTGCTGTTTGCATTATATCAATTTGATTTTGAACTGCGAAAGATTATGTACGAAGCATGTGCTAAAGCAGAAATTCAGATTAAAGCTGTTATTACAAATGCTGTGTCATTAAAGACTGGTGATGCGGTGTTTTATTTAGATAAGCAAAATTATACACCCACACGAAGTGAAAGAAATAAATTTTATAGAACAAAGAACATTCGCTTTTTTAATGGTTTTTTTAATGATATCCAAGATAAAGAAGAGAAATTGAGAAAAGATGTATTAAAATACCCGGAATTAAAGGAATATAGAAATGGTGGTAAGAGAGTGTCTATGAATATTCCAAGTTGGGCTGCATTTTCTTATTTTGAATTCGGTACCATTGAAAATATTTATATGTACCTTAGAGGGGATTTGCGTAAAGAAGTGTTATTGTATGGATACAACAGAGGAAGATATGGCAAGAGGATAACTTCCCAATATGATACCTGGTTAAACGGCGTACGAACATTAAGAAATATTTGTGCTCATCATTCCAAACTTATTGGAATGCAGGAAGCTATTGTATTGGCTGATGCGGAAGATGATGCAGATATATTGTTAAATGGAGAAGACCTGTTTTCCAGACTTTATGCACTTAAGAAAGTTATGAATCAAAAAGATAGCGAGGAAATGAAGAAGAAGCTTAAGAAAATTATTTCTAAGTCGAAAATAGATATATACCAGCTTGGTATTTTGCCAGTAGACTGGGAAGATAAGTTTGATAGAATAAAGTACTTATAAAATGTATAAAATAGTTAAGAGCCGTGGGAAGGCGTGGGTAATGCCCTTAATCCAAATATTCCATTTACGGGACGAGTAGGTGTAGATCATCTGCTCGTTTTTTTATATTGTAATAGTTTTAGATATCTGTGGTTATTGCGACTGCAGGTATATTTTTTGCCATAAGGTTAAAATTCCGACCATTTCTTTTGCCTGTGACATAGAAGGAGACAGCTCCTTACTCTATGTTGGAGGTACTGACTATGATCCCTGAAGAAGTGGTAGAAAAATATGACAAAGAAATGGACAGGAGAACGAGGCAGAATCTGGAGCGTTTTGCGGAGTTTATGGCGAGAATGATTGAAAAATATGGTCATAAGGTTCTGGCAGAAATGGAAAAAGAAGAAATGCTATATCTACACCAGAGTTTCTACGATGGTTCAAACCGAAGGCTACAGTCTGGATGCACAGCAGGAAAAACTGAGAAGATATGCAGAATATAAGAATCTTGAAATTGCGGGGGAATATTGTGATGCCGGTAAATCCGGAAAGAGCATTAAAGGACGCCCGGCGTTCCAGCAGATGATGGAAGATGTGGCAAGCCAAAAGGATGAGATTTCCTATGTACTTGTATTTAAGCTTTCTCGGTTTGGAAGAAACGCAGCAGATGTATTAAAGTCTTTACAGCTTCTTTTGGATTATGAAGTGGACCTGATATCTGTGGATGATGCTATAGACAGTTCCACACAGGGCGGCAGACTTACGCTGGCCATTCTTTCAGCAGTAGCGGAAATTGAACGTGAGAATATCACAGTCCAGTTCCTATCAGGTAAGATGCAGAAGCTAAAAGAAGGCGGATGGCCGGGTGGACCTATTCCATATGGATATCGGAAGGAAGAGGATGGTCTGGTACAATACCCATCAGAGGTGGAGATTGTAAAACTGATTTTTGACATGTACTTGCAAGATGGTATGTTGGCAACAACCATTGTCCGGTATCTGAATGATAATGGATTTACCAGAGTGGTAAAGGGAAAGGTCAGTCCTTTCAAATACGATTTTGTGACTACAGTTTTGGATAATCCGGCCTATTGCGGAAAGATTTTTTACAACAGGCGCACCAATTCCAAGGATATGAAAAAACAAAATCGTGAGGTTATAGAGATACAGGGAAGTCACGAACCGATTATATCCGTAGAACAATGGGAGCAGGTGCAGCAGAAGCGAAAAGCAAATTCTGTGAGAAATAAGAAAGTGGATGAACCTGACAGAGTGAGCATATTATCGGGGCTGGTGAAATGTCCTGTCTGTGGAGTCGGCATGATTGCTTCCAAGAATAAGCAGATTAATAAGAATCACGGCGGTTATTACAAAACTTTGCATTATTACAGTTGTGGGAACGCAAGAAAACAGAACGGGATGACCTGTAAATTCCGCCACACCTATAATCAGGAAAAGGTGGATAGTGCGGTTCTGGAAATGATAGAAAAATTGTTTACTGTTCCAAGTTTTAAGAAGGAGACTGCAAAGTGGTTTCCGGGGAAGGATTCCGTAGAGGACCTTATGGAACAATTAAAGCAGTATCGTAAGCAGTTGTATCATCAGGAACAGCAGAAACGGAGATTGGGAGAGATTCTGGATAACCTTGACATTCTGGCAGACGATTATGATGAAATCTACGACAGGACACAAGCAGAAATTGATGGTGTTTATGATGAAATGGAGCGGCTGGAGAATTTGATAACACAGACGAAAAGAAAACTGGATTCCGCGGAGCAAGGCTCAAAAGCTATCAAACAGGTGGAAAATCTGATTCAGAATATTCCAGAGTTCTTCAAAGAAATGACCTGCGAAGAGAAGCGGAAGATGTATCAGCTGCTCATTGATAAAATTGAGATGTATCCGGAAGAAACACCGGATGGAAGAATTGTGAAAAGCATATCTTTTAAGATTCCGGTATTCTATGAAGATTGGGAGCCGAGAAAGGAAATGACAGCAGAGGAAGTAATAACCTATACACTGGATACCAGTGAGGTGGGCATCACATCAGCAGAAGCAAAAACAACCTATGTGGAATTGAAACAATATATTTTGGACAAGTATGGTGCAAAGGTTTCTTCTTTATATATTGCTCAGATAAAGAGAAAATATGGGATTGATATGGGGGAGAATTATAACAAGCCGGATGATCCAAATAAACGGGTGCCGAAATGTCCAAGGGCGAAAGAAGAAATGATTATAGAGGCATTAAAGCATTTTCGGATGCTGGAATTGGATGTAAAGATGGTGATTTAGGAGGTGCACTTCGTGAAAAAGAGAACAAAATGTTATATCTATATCCGCGTGTCTACGGCAATGCAGGTGGATGGATATAGTCTTGAAGCACAGAAAGACAGGCTGACAAAGTTTGCAGAGTTTCAGGATATGGAAGTGGTAAGGGGATATTGTGATGCGGGTAAGTCCGGAAAGAGCATTACCGGGAGACCGGAGTTTACACAGATGCTGCAGGATGTGGCAGATGATAGAGACGGTGTGGAATACATCCTGGTGTTTAAGTTATCGCGTTTTGGGCGAAATGCGGCGGATGTTCTTAATTCTTTGCAGCATATACAGGATTCTGGAGTCAATTTAATCTGTGTGGAAGATGGGATTGATTCTTCAAAAGATTCCGGGAAACTTACCATTACAGTATTATCTGCTGTAGCGGAGATTGAGCGGGAGAATATTCTGGTGCAGACAATGGAGGGCAGAAAGCAAAAGGCAAGAGAGGGAAAGTGGAATGGCGGTCAGGCTCCATTTGGATATTCACTGGATTCTAAAAAGGGTATGCTGCTTGTGAATCCGGAAGAAGCAGAGGTTGTAAAAATCATCTATGATAAATTTGTAAATGAGGGTATGGGAGCAGATTCCATTAGTAATTATCTGAATCAACACGGATATGTAAAAACGAAGCAGCGGAGTCATGAGTTAAATTATTTTACTCGTGGATTGATAAAAAAATTCTGGATAATCCGGTATATATCGGTAAGATAGCATATGGGAAAAGTACCACAGAGAAAATCAAGGGCACCAGAGACGAATACCATAGAGTGCAGAAGGATGATTTCCTTCTGGCGGAAGGATTGCACGAAGCAATCATTGATTTAGACCTGTGGGAAGGAGTCAGAGAAAGGCGAAAAGAGACAGGTGTTAGGTGGGTAAAAAAACACAGTTTGGAACATGAACATATTTTAACTGGTTTGCTGAAATGTCCGATTTGTGGTGTGGGCATGTCCGGTACTGTACGGAGACGAAAGAACAAAGGAACCGGAGAATATAAGGATGATTTTTATTACAGATGCAAGCATCGCAGAAAAATCAACGAGAGTGATTTCTGTAATTTCAGTTTGGCATTAAATCAAAATGAACTAAACCATGAGGTGGAAAAGTACATCTTGGACCTTGTAAATCATGATGGCTGCAGAGAATTTATCCTAAGAAGAATGGGGAGCAAGGTAGATGTCAGCTCAATGGAAACAGAGAGGGAGCAGTTACGAGGACAGCTTCGTCAGTTATCCGGAGCTAAGAAGAAGCTGACAGATATGCTTGACCGGTTAGATGTTACGGATAAGCATTATGACAGAAAGTATCAGGATATGCATGATCGGTTGGATAATCTGTATGATAAAATTAGAGATATTGATGACCAACTTCAGGATGTGAATGAGAAAATCAATATGGCTTATGAAAATCAAATTACTTCAAAACAGGTCTATCAAATTCTCACGTGTTTTGATAAAATATATTTTGAAATGACGGACTTGGAGAAAAAGGAATTTTTCAGGAACTTCATTGATGAAATAGAACTTTACTCTGAAAGACAGAGTGATGGACGCATTGTAAAACAGATAAACTTCAATTTTCCAGTGTATTATAATGGAAACGAAGGTGATGCAATTAAGTTGCCTTATGATAATAAGGTTGAGACCGTGGCACTATTGAAGAGGAAAGGGCAGTAGAGGTTTCCACCAGAAAATTGATTCGTCATTGGACGGTAGACATGCCTGGGAAATCCAGTGTTTTAGAGGAGAAGAAAATCTATTATGAAAGAACTAAAAGAATTAAATATTAAAAGCATAGAAGAAATCAAATCATTATTTGCAGAGATTTTACAAAGGAGCCCTGGAATGATGATTGGAGTGACTTGGCACAACTGCATGAATATATTATGGATTTAATAGGAAACAGGAATTCTTTAACATTGGGTCTGTTTAAAAATGATGAACTCATTGGCCTTTCAATGGGAAGCATCATGCATTGGTACGGACTTTTTACAAGCCGTTGAACAATATGCCAAAAGCAAACAGGTAACGCATATTTTTTTACAGACAGAGAGAACTGTTCCCGCTTTTAATTTTTATAAGAAAAATGGTTTTATTGAATTAAAAGACCATATTTCACTCTATAAAGAATTTAATTAAAGGAGAGTGCCATGGAATATAAGATCAGACAAATGTATTCAAATGAATACCCTTATCTAAAAAAGTTTTTATATGAGGCAATTTTTCAAAAAGGCACGGAAACTCTTCTGCCAAAGGAAATCATCGATGAACCAGACTTAAATATATACATAGAGAACTTTGGAAAAGAACACGATCATTGTCTCTGCGCCGAAGCAAACGGAAGAATCATAGGAGCAGTCTGGACACGGATCATATCCGGATATGGGAATATAGATGACGTGACTCCCGAATTTGCAATTTCCCTTTACAAAAAGTATAGAGGAAAAGGAATCGGTACAAAAATGATGCAGGAGATGCTGTCTCTTTTAAAATCAAAAGGATACAAAAAGGCTTCTCTGTCAGTACAGAAAGAAAATTATGCATTTAAAATGTATCAGAATCTCGGCTTTAAAATTATCGATGAGACAGAGGAAGAGTTTATTATGATGTATGATTTGACAAAAACAGTTATTTAGCCGCTAGTGTAAGGAGGAATCAGGTTGATGAGAGAAGAAAAAACATCTCCAAAAGAAGCTATCAACGAACTATCACTGCTTTTAATGTATCTAACAAGATTCAGCCACCAGGATAGATTTTCATTAGAAGAAAACAAAGCCTGGAAAGGGTATCCCTTTCATGCCTTGGATGATCTTGAGGAAGAAGGGCTGATTGATCAGGGAAGCCATCGCTCTAAATCTGTACATATTTACGAAGAAGGATTGGAGAAAGCAAAAGAATTACTCGTCAAATATAATATAAAAGACTGGGATGAATGAGCAGACAACAAGCAATATTTAAGAAGAGAAAGGATTATGGCATGCCTATCAAATTGGAAGACACAACAAAAGCGAGAAAACTGTTCGGAGAATGGAAGGAAACTTTAATCTGGTCCTGTCTTCAAAAGGTCATGGGAGACATCTATGTGGACAATACTTCAGATCCACAGTCCGCTATGGCTGTTCTTGGTGATTTCTGTTTTTTTGCCGGAAATGCAGAGGAAGATTTAGTCTCTTATAAACCGGAAAACTGTTTCCAGGACTTTATTATTATGGTGCCGCAGTCTGAGGAATGGGCAGAACTGATCGTCAAAAAGTATGGAGACAGAGCAAAACCAGTAACACGTTATGCCATAAAAAAAGAACAGAATATTTTTGATAAAGATACTTTAAGGTCTGCCGTCAATTCATTAAAGCCGGGATATACCCTGCAAATGATTGATGCAGACCTTTTTGCGCTATGCAGATCAAGTGCATGGTGTCAGGATCTGGTCTCACAGTTTGAGGACTATGAGACATATAAAAAGCTCGGCATAGGAATTGCCGTATTAAAAGGAGAATCGCTCGCAGCAGGAGCTTCTTCTTATGCAAGATACAGAGAAGGAATTGAAATAGAGATTGACACGAAGGAAGAGTTCCGGCGAAATGGACTGGCTTATGCTTGTGGAGCAAAGCTGATACTGGAATGTCTGAACAAAGGTCTGTATCCGAGCTGGGATGCCCAAAATCAAGCATCCGCTGCACTTGCAGAGAAATTAGGATATCATTTTGACCATGAATACAAAGCATTTGAAATAGGGGGATATTAAATGGAGATCAGGTTATTAAACGAGGAAGATGACATCGATGCAGTCTGTGGTATCTATGCGGCCAGTTGGAAAAGTACATATAGAGGCATCATTCCTCAGGAGTTTCTGGATAACATTGATAAAGAAAAATGGCGTGAGGGAATTCAAAATTCTGAATTGATTTCATTAGTCATGATGAATGGTGAAAAGATGATCGGCACGGCCTCCTACTGTGCTTCCAGATTCATCAGTCTTAAGGGGTTTGGGGAAATCGTCTCGCTCTATTTGCTTCCGGATTACTATGGAAATGGATATGGCAGACAGCTTTTGCAGGCGGCAGTTGACGGGCTGGCTGAGCTGGGATATACATATGTCTTTCTCTGGGTTTTAGAAGAAAATATGAGAGCCAGAACCTTCTATGAGAAGTTTGGTTTCCAGAACAGTGGAGACTGTCTCACGGATCATATCGGAGGAAAAGATTTAAGAGAACTGCGTTATATCTATAAAATAAAGTCAGAGGTGTGAATATAATGGGATTTTCAGAAAAAGTTAAGGAAGAAGCAAGGAGAAGATCAGGTTTTAGGTGCGTCATCTGTCAGGAACCATTTGTTGAAGTACATCATATCATTCCTCAGAATGAGGGAGATGAAGATACGATTGAGAATGCTGCGCCCCTTTGCTCCAGATGTCACGATCTATATGTAGACAACCCTGCAAAAAGAAAACAGATCCCTCAGATGAGAGACTATTGGTTTGAAGTCATGGAGAAGAGAAATAAAGAAGGTTTGGATGCGTTAGTACCGATCGCGTCCGATCCCGACAGAGTAAATGCCCTGCGGGACAAGGGGATAGCCATCCAGCATACTGTTTTTGCAGAGAGTAAAGGTATTAAGGAATTTATTCTTTTATTTACGATTTCTTTCTTTTTTCTCACACAATACATTTCTATTTATCTTACAGAAAATTTCCATAACAGCAAATTCATAATGGATCAAAGTGCTGAGAAAAGCCCGCTTTTAGTAAACGCAGCTGCGGCAGGGGTCATTGGCCCAGCGACCGAGGAACTTTTATTCCGCAGATTTCTGTACGAAGGATTAAAACCGATGGGGAAAGAAAAGTCGTCTCTGATTTCCAGTGTTATTTTCGGGCTGTGTCACAGACATGTGATCCAGGGGATCTATGCAGCATTGTGGGGGAACGTCTTTTACTTCGTGTATGAGAAGCATCACAGCTTAAAAGCACCTTTTTCAGCTCATATGATCAGCAATCTGCTGTCCTTTTTACCGATCCTTTGGATCAGCCTGAATCATTGTGAAAAAGAGGTATAAGGGATGCATTCTTCCTGTCTTATTTATGCCCGTATCTGTAAATCACTTCTTTAACATTCGCCAAAGCGTACTCCGGCTGATTCCAAGCCTCTTAGCGGCTCGTTCTTTATTTCCGGCTTCCTCCGTAAGCACCATATGGATGATCTGGTCATTGATCTCATTCAGTGTGCCGGTAAGATCCAGACCGGAAATATCAGCAGAAGGATCGGCGGAGGGTTCGTTGTCCAAAATTTCTTTTACGTTTTCATACGTAATATATGGAGTGCGGGTTATAACCACCAATTCTTTGATTATATGGTGCAATTGATCGAGGTTGTTAGGCCATGAAAAAGCAGTCATCAAATCCATAGCTTCCGCCTCAAAGCCGATAATCTGCTTGCCGGTAGCGACATTCATACGATGAATATAAAGCGTGGCAATGCTCGAAAGATCCTGAATGCGATCTCGAAGCGGCAAAAGCTTCAAAGTCATGCAGGATAATTTGTTCTCGAGATAATTTCGACATATTTCCGTCTGATCCTTTTCTGAGGAATTCAGGATCAGCGAAAAAATCAGCCGGTTCCTTCTGGCGAGCTCTGAATTATCAATATAAGAAAAAAGCTTGTCCAATTGATTTTTCGAAAGCGCTCCCGGATTTTTGATATAGATGTTTGTATTCACATTTGCGAATGGCGAATCTGAATTATTGATCAGGGCATTCCATTTTCGTTCCCCCATAAGTTCACAATTGATGATATATAAAGGGGAAGAATTCCCGGAGCTGTTGGAATATAAAAGCTTTGCAACTTTATCTTTCCCTGTTCCGGATTCTCCTATAATCAGTACCGGCTGTGTGCTCTTTGCATACGCTTCGATAATATCGGCCGTACGTCCCACTTGGTGAGAGCCGTTGTATTCATCGGCGAAATCTTCTGAGTTCGAATCCAAATGATTGTAAATAGTAATTACTGAGTCTTCTTCGGAAAAAACGGCATGTTTCTGTTGGATGGTTATTGCTGTATATTTCTGGTCTTCATAGAATAAATGCCGGTTTGTAAGGATGAAGATTTTATCGCGGATCTGTCTGGTGACTGTCTGACCCGAAACTTTCAAAAAAGCCCGAAGATAAGTCTGTACAAGATTCATAAGGACTGTATTGCTGTCGTTATTTGGAAGACTGGAAAACCATAAGGCTCCGGCTGGATTAAAAATCAGAAATTCCCGGTCTTCATTGGTCAGAAGAGCCTGAAACAGATCTTTCTGTTTGTGAACATGAGCAGAAGACGCCACGAGTTTGACGGCTTCATCAATTGCAGAAGTGATACTTTCGCTTCCGGAAGAAAGAAGGATAGAATTCATCCCCAGCTTCCTGGCTGCATTTAAACCTGTCATATCACAAAGAGCCAATGTACAGCCGTTCTGCTGCGCCTTCCTGATTGCCGGCAGAGCATCCGATTCGTTGGTAAACGTTACAATATCAATATCATACTGCAGTAGGTCGCAGAGCACTTTGGCGCAGTTTGTGATCGAAGAAAATCCGGCGATTATAAACTTGCCAGAATAGCTTTCCACAAGTTTAATTGTGCGGAGCACATCATATACGGAAATCGGGATATCGATTACCGGGAGCTCGACGTTAGAACGTATCAATTCGGCAGTTCCGCCTCTTGAAATAATAACGTCATAATTATTATGTGCCAGTTCGAGGGCGATTTTTTTGCCGTTATCCAAATCGCCTGTCTGTACCGTCATGCGGATATCGTCTCTTGTCTGTGCGATTGCAGATATGGCATCCGCCATTCCTTCATAAGGAGCTACTGCAAGTATCTTGGTTTTCTGCATATGGATTTCCCCTTTGTAAAAAATGGATTTTTATCGTTGAGATATTCGCTTTCATATAGATTCATTATATACTTGAATGTATCAAAATGCAACAAAAATTAAGCTGGATGTTTCAAAATAAAACGATAAAATGAAATTGTGCAATTGAATAACGAGGTTTTAAGAAGTAATATGTTAAACAAGAAAAGCAAAGAAACACAAAATATTTCAAAACGAAACAAAGGAGGAAAGAAAATGAGTTATCAGATTAAAATTCCGTCATATATCTGCGGAGGGGAGGGATGCATTGAAAATGTAGCTGCAATCATCGAAAAAGAACATGCAAAGAAGATTATTGTATTTACAGATAAAGGCATCAGACTTACAGGACTTTTGGATATACTGACGAAAATACTTCATAAAACAACGGCCGAATATCAAGTATTTGACAATTTGACTCCGGAACCGGCATATCAGGATGTAGAAAGAGTCATGGATGAGGTCGCGTGCTACAATGGTGATTTTATTATCGCGATTGGCGGCGGAAGCGTTATGGATGCGGCAAAGCTCTGCAGTATATTAAAAGACGCTCCTTATACGATAAAAGATCTTCTGAGAGATCCTGCAATTGCTGAGAAACAGATTAAGACCCTGATGATTCCTACTACTTGCGGAACCGGATCGGAGGCAACATGCAACGCTATCGTAGCCATTCCGGAAGAGCAGTCAAAGAAAGGAATTGTGAACGATAACATGATTCCGGATTACGTATTTCTGGATCCGCAGATGATCAGAAAGCTTCCAAAATCTATCATTGCAGCAACGGGCGTGGATGCGCTTGCCCATGTAGTAGAGTGCTTTACCTCAAAAAAAGCGACTTCGTTTTCCGATACGTATGCAATGGCCGGTGCAAAACTGATTTTTCATAATATCAGAGAAGCTTACAATGATGCAGATCATATGAAAGCAAAGGGTAATATGATGCTTGGCGCGTTCTATGGCGGAGTCGCTATCACAGGAAGCGGTACAACGGCTGTACATGCGCTGTCATATCCATTGGGCGGAAAATACCATATTGCGCATGGCGTATCCAATGCAATCCTTTTTGCACATGTAATGGAATTCAACAAAGACGCCTGCAGGGAAAGACTTGCGGAATTGTGCGACGGAGTGTTCCCGGAGCTTTTCGAAAAAAATGTGGATGAAAAGGCGGACTATATGATCGAACAGATTGTAGACATTGTAAGAGTGACAAACATTCCAACAGACCTGAATGAATTCGGAGTAAAAATGGAAGACCTTGATTTCCTTGTAAAGGCAGGAAGCGATCAAAAAAGACTTTTGGTAAATAACATGAAAGAATTATCGCTGGATGATATCAGGGGTATTTACCTGAGAGTTCTGAAATAAAACAATTATCTAAGAAAGGGCAGCAGAAATGGAAAAGAAACCAATTATCGGAATTACAATGGGAGATCCCTCGGGAAATGGATCTGAAATCTCCGTAAAAGCACTTTCAGACCCAGCTGTGTACGAAAGATGTAAGCCAATCATTATTGGAGATGCGAATTGCATGAAAAACGCAGTGGAGTTTCTTGGGAAAGACAATGAAATCCGGATCCATGCTGTAGAAAATGTAAAAGATGCGGTATTCCAACACGGAACGATCGACGTCTATGATATGAAACTGGTCGATATGAAAAAGCATATATACGGTAAAGTTTCAAAAATGTGTGGGGAAGCCGCATTCCAGTATGTTGTGAAGGTGATCGAGCTTGCAATGAAAAACGAGATTGATGCAACTGTAACTAATGCGATCTGCAAAGAAGCCATTAACATGGCAGGGCATCATTACTCCGGACATACAGAGATTTACGCAGATTATACACATACCGGCAAATACACCATGATGCTCGCCCATGGCGATCTGAGAGTTGTACATGTGTCCACGCATGTTTCTCTTCGTCAGGCATGCGAGAGGGTAAAAAAAGAACGCGTGCTGGAGTGCATCAGAATTGCCAACGATGCATGTAAAGCGATCAGAATTAAAGAGCCGAAGATTGGCGTGGCAGGCCTGAATCCGCACTGCGGGGAGAACGGAATGTTTGGTACGGAAGAGATTGAAGAGATTCAGCCGGCTATTGATGCGGCGCTGGAAGAAGGGATTCATATTCCGGAGAAGAAGCCGACGCCTCCGGATTCCATTTTCTCTAAAGCAATCGGGGGCTGGTATGATATTGTCGTTGCAATGTATCACGATCAGGGACATATACCGCTTAAGGTAGAAGGATTCAAATACAATAAGGAGCAAAAGAAATGGGACGCCGTATCCGGCGTCAATGTAACGCTTGGCATTCCAATCATACGCGTATCTGTAGATCATGGAACCGGATTTGATCTTGCAGGAACAGGAAAATGTAACGAATTAAGCCTTGTAAATTCTATTGATTATGCGATCCGCCTTGCAGAAAACAAATAATAGCGGGAGGAAAACGACGTGGTAAAACTGTTGATTATAGCCGATGATTTTACTGGTGCTTTGGATACAGGAATCCAGTTTAAAAAACGTGGCATCAGCACACAGGTTTTCACAAAAACAAAGTTGGAGAATAGTGAAATCAGACCAGACACAGAGGTTCTTGTGATCGACAGTGAATCAAGGCCAATGCAGAAAGAAGACGCGTATCTGAAAGTAATAAAGATTACAGAGTGGGCGATTGCCCGCGAAGTACAGATTATTTTCAAAAAAACAGATTCTGCGCTCAGGGGAAACATAGGGGCCGAGGTAAAAGCTGTCGCCGATGCAGCGGGAAACGGCAAAGTGTTCTTCCTTCCCGGTTATCCGGAAATTCACAGAGTTACAAAGAACGGGACTCATTATATAGACGGTGAATTGCTGGAAAACAGTGTATTTGGAAAGGATCCATTTGAACCGGTAAATATGTCGTACATACCGGATATCATCAAAAAAGAGAGCGATGTTGCCGTAGAGGTGTTAAAGAGAGGCGAGAAGATTCCTGAACTGGCAAAAGACCAACCGGAGATTATCGTATGTGATACGGTCAGTACAGAAGACATTGATAACCGACTGGACGAGCTGATTGAGAAGAACGCTCTCGGGCTGTTGGCGGGGTGCGCAGGACTGGCAGATCGTCTGGTAGAAAAAATATCTTTCAACCGGCAAGGAGAGATGGCATTTCACAAGACTGACGGGATGTATGTAGCATGCGGAAGTCTGAACAAGATTACAGAACAGCAGGTTTCGTATGCGGAAAAGAACGGCGGATTTACAAGAATCCATCTGACAATGCATCAGAAACTGATGCCGGAATATTATGGGACGGCGCAGGGAAGATCATTTACACGCGAAATAGCGGGACTCTGCCAGCGCAGGAAGAAAGTGATTGTTGATACATTTGATTCGGATGACAGCAAAGAACAATTTCTGAAAGACCACAAGATAGAACAGGAATCTGTCAGATTCAGAATCTCAGATTCGCATGGCTGCATTGTCAACGAACTGGTAAACCAGGGGCTGGATCTTACGATCCTGATGACGGGCGGGGATACGCTGATGGGATATATGAAGCAAATCGGATGTACGCAGATCGAACCAATATGCGAAATTGAACAAGGCGTTGTTGTATCAAAAATTAAATGCGGAGGCCATTCCATACAGGTAATATCAAAATCAGGTGGATTCGGAACAGTCGATATCCTGTGCCGAATCGCAGAGAAAGTGCTTCATAAAAATTCAAAATTGAAAGGAGAACGCATCATGAAAAAAGTTGAACTGAAGGGAATTATCACACCAATTTTAACACCGATGAAAGCGGATGAAAGTATGAATACAGAGGAACTCCGCGCACAGATTGAACGTCTGATTGACGGCGGTGTGCATGGTATTTTCCCGTTTGGAACCAACGGGGAAGGTTATATCTTAAGCGAGAATGAGAAGGCTGAAGTGCTTGAAGCAACGATCGATCAGGTAAAAGGACGTGTACCTGTATATGCAGGCTCCGGATGCATTTCCACAGCAGATACCATCCGTATGAGCAGGAAAGCGGAGGAGCTTGGGGCAGACGTGCTTTCCATTATTACGCCAAGTTTTGCGGTCGCATCTCAGAAAGAACTGTATGACCATTATGTAGAAGTTGCAAAACATGTGGACACGCCGATTGTACTTTATAATATTCCGGCACGCACAGGCAACAAACTTCTTCCGCAGACGGTCGCCAGGCTCGCCAGAGACGTAGATATTATTGTCGGGGCAAAGGATTCCAGCGGGGACTGGGAGAACCTGAAAGCATACATTCATCAGACTCAGGATCTTGACAAAGATTTCTTTGTATTATCAGGAAATGATTCCCTGATCCTTCCGGCATTAAAAGAAGGGGGAACTGGCGGGATCGCCGGATGCTCCAATGTATATCCTCATGTACTTTCTTCTATTTACAATCTTTTCAAAGAAGGGAAACTGGAAGATGCGCAGGCGGCGCAGGATTCTATCGCAAGTTTCCGCGCAGTGTTCAAATATGGGAATCCGAACACAGTAGTTAAGAAGGCAGTTGCGATGCTTGGATATCCGGTAGGAGACTGCAGAAGGCCATTCAACTATCTGTGCGATGAAGGCGTAGAAGCGCTTAAGAGGGTTTTAAAAGAGAACGCTGATAAGGGTATGAACTAAATAAAAGATTAGAAAGAAGCGAGGAATAGAAGATGAAATTTGTAATGACACAGGCCGTGTGCCCGGAAGGGCTTCAGATGCTGGACGGAATCGCGGATGTTTATGTTGCAGATAATCAGGATCCAAACAATTATCTGGATGAAATGAAGAATGCAGACGCTCTGATCGTAAGGATTGCAAAATGTGACGGACATGCCATCGAGAACAGCCCGAATCTGAAGGTTATCGGGCGTACAGGCGTAGGATATGATTCCGTAGATGTGAAGACAGCTACAGCGCATGGGATCCCTGTAGTTATCACACCGGGAGCCAATAACAGAAGCGTTGCAGAGCATGCGGTGGCGATGATGTTCGCACTTTCCAAAAATCTGGTGGAAGCTCAGACGGAAATGTGCAAAGGCAACTGGGAAATCCGTGGAGCTAAAAAAGCATTTGAGCTGGAAGGTAAGAACGTTGGGATTCTTGGACTTGGGGCAATCGGACGTGAAACTGCAAAGATCTGTGAAGGATGTGGAATGAAAATAGCAGCCTATGATCCGTTTTTGTCAAAAGAACAGGTAGAAGGTTACGGCGCAGAGTACTATGAGAACTATGAAGAGCTTTTGAAAATCAGTGACGTAGTATCCATTCATGTGCCTCTCACCGAGGAAACCAGAAATATGATTTCCAGAAAGCAGCTCTCAGAAATGAAGAAAACGGCACTGATCATTAACTGCAGCCGCGGCGGAATCATCAACGAAGCAGATCTGACAGAGGCGTTGAAAGCAGGTGAAATTGCAGGGGCAGGAACGGACGTATTCTGCAATGAACCTCCAAAGACAGATGATCCGCTTTTGAATTGCCCAAATCTGATTGTAAGCCCTCATTCGGCGGCACAGACAAGAGAAGCGGTCATTAAAATGGCTCAAATGTGTGTGAAAGGCTGTCTGGCAGTAGCAGAGGGAAAGAAATGGCCATTCGTAGCAGACAGGTCGGTATATGATCATCCGAAGTGGAAAGACGCGGAGTATGCAGAAGTATAAGAAGCCATAATAAAGGGCTGAACTCTTATATATGAGTGTATAAAGTTAAGTTACAAGAAAAACTATGTGGGGAAACGGAGAAAAAACTATGAGTTCAAGTATTATAGCAATTATAATTGCAGCAATTACAATTGTACTGTTCATGTGGAATAAATTGCCAATGAGCGTTGTGGCTATGGGAAGTTCCGTAGCAATGGGAATTCTGATTCCGCAGATGGAACTTTCGGAAGTATATGCCGGATTCAGCGCTCCTGGCTGGGCAATGGTCGTCGGGATGTGTATCGTAAGCGCGGCGCTCTTTGAGACCGGCATGGCTCAGAAAATCGGCGACAGAATTGGAAATTCATTTTTAGCAAAGACGGAACGCAGATTTATCGTAACAGCAAGCGCTGTATGCTGTTTGATGTCAGCGTTTATGAGCAATAACGGAACAGTAGCTATCTGGATGCCTCTGATCGCTGTTGTAGCGGCTGGATCAAACGGACGGATCCGATCTAAGATGGTTATTTTCCCGGCGGGAACTGCAGCAGTCATTGGGGGGGCATGTACGCTGGTCGGGTCTACATCACAGCTTGCGGCGAACGCGGTGCTTCAGGGATATGACGGATATAAAGATGGACTTGGAATGTTTGATATGACAAAAATCATGCTTCCGGCATCTATCGTGCAGGTTGTCTTCTGGGGGACGATCGGATATACTTTGCTGAAGAAAGTTCTGAAACCGGAAAGTCCGGACTTCAATGTGGGAAACATGTATGCAGATGCCCCGGCAGTTGAAGAAAAAAGCACAAATGATCCGGCGGATGGCAAGAAAGGAGCTATTTCAGTATTTACAATGCTTCTGTGCATTTTCTTATTCGTGGCGAGTGGATTTGAACCATTTAAAAGCCATTTTACAATCGGCGTTATCGGTATGTTAGGTGCAGTTATCGTTCTTGGAACAAAATGTATTCCGGTCAAGAAAGCTTATGAAGAGCTTCCTTGGGATGTACTGATTACAATCGGCGGTATCGGCGGACTTGGAGCGGGACTTGATAAATCAGGCGGCGGAGCTTTGATCGCAAACGCAGTACTGAATCTTTTCGGAGGGAAAAACGCTTCCGTAGTAGTTCTTACAATTGTAATTGCAGTTTTAACAAGCGTACTGACGAATTTTATGTCGAACAATGCAACGGCGGCTATGATCAGCCCAATTGCTATCGCAATGGCGCTTGGTCTTGGAATCAGTCCGGTTCCGTGGGTTATCGTAATTGCGGCGTGTTCGAATCTGGCAATTGCAACATCTTACGGAACAGCTGTCAACATGCAGATTTTACCGGCCGGATATAAATTCTCCGACTTTGTCAAGATTGGCGGGCCATTGCTGATCATATTGATCGCAGTAGTTACTGTAAGTTCAGTAGCATTCCTCTTCTAAAGTTAAAAAATAAACCGCATAGTAGGAAGTATAGTGGAATTATAGCAGATGTTATAATGAAACTGTACTTCCTGTTGTGCATTGTTTTCGCGAACAGTACATCATACAAATATACTTGCAGATTATACGGCGGCAGCCCCCCCCACGGGTCTGCGGCTTGTGCCGGCCAGCAGCCGATGGAATTTATATCAGTAAGGAAAAGTAAAATGTCAATAAAATCAGATTATAAGGATTATGAGGAGCATCGGAACAGAATTGCAGGTAAAAAGACGGGAAAATTTTTTATTAATCAGGAATTGCGCTATGTAAAACCATTTCAAATTTATGGAAATTTATACTATGTTGGTGGTAGCTGGGTCTGCGTGCATATTGTGGACACGGGAGAAGGTCTTCTTATGTTTGATGCTGGGAATTGTGGAGCGCAGGCAGTGCTGATACAGTCAATTTGGGAAATGGGTTTTAATCCGGCAGACGTAAAATGGATTATTTTATCGCATGGCCATGTTGATCACTTTGGCGCTGTAATTTTTTTTAAAAACATGTTCGGAACCAAAATCTACATGGGTGAACCGGATGTAAAAATGTTTCGGGAACATCCGGAATTGACTATGATTCAGGAAAGCGGCAATTGCATGGATACATTATTTCATGTGGACGTTGCAGTCAAAGAAGGGGATATACGGACATTTGGCAATACGACCGTTGAATTTTATCTGGTTCCGGGACACACGAAAGGTTGTATCGTGTGTTTCTTCGATATTACGGACGGAAAAGAGAGAAAACGCGCAGGATATTATGGCGGCTTTGGCTTTAACACCCTTCAGTCGGATTATCTGAACGAAATTGGAGATTCTGGATTTCAAGCGAGAAAAGATTATCTGCACTCGCTGGAGAAGGTAAGGAACCAGAAAGTTGATCTGTTTATGGGAAATCATACGTCTAACGTTGATTTGCTGAATAAACACGAATACATGCTGAAACATCCGGATGAAAATCAATTTCTTGACGACAAAGCATGGAAGAATTATCTCGATCAAAAGAAAAAAGAATTAAAGGAATTGTAACAAAAAACAAAGGGGCTGCAGTTTCACAACACTGACCGGATCTGGAAGGTCTACACGGCGACGTTCGCGAATTCGACGGTTATTGATGAGATCGTGCGGCAGGCCGACGAGGAGGTTATGCTCTTTACGTATCATCCGGTTACGCCGATGCCAGGTCTTGTGAATGGATATGCCGAGATCACGGAAGAATATTTGCAGAAGATGAAGGAGCAAGAGTATTTGAGAAATACGATCAAGAGAGATGTCTTGGAATAGAGAAAATGAGCTGTAATAACAGGGCCTTGAGCATCGGATAAAGAAGATGTTTACGAGGTCTGCTGGTGGCAGCGTGAGAATGAGAAACGAAAGACACCGGGACAATTTATTTTGACAATCGGTAAAAATATCTGCCAAAGAAAGCTGTTTGTATGTTATCATATAGGTGCAACTCCTTTTTTGGTGATATTGCTAATTGTTATTTGACATCTCAATTTTACCATAAATCATTGAGGAGTTGTTTTGTAGCAAAAAGAATGCCGTATTTATGCGGATTCCGGCGTTTCGCAAATGCCTATTTGTTATAATAGAAATAGAGGAGTACAATATGACAAAAGACAAATTAGCGTTGGAGATCATAGAGAGGCTGAAAAAGGAGTATCCTGATGTAGGGTGTACTTTGGATTATGACCAGGCATGGAAACTGCTGGTGAGCGTGCGTCTGGCGGCACAGTGTACAGATGCCAGAGTCAATGTGGTTGTTCAGGATTTATATGAAAAATATCCGGATGTGAATGCTCTGGCAGAAGCAGATCCGGCGGACATAGAGGCGATCGTCAGGCCGTGTGGGCTTGGACGAAGTAAGGCGAGAGATATCAGTGCCTGTATGAAAATATTGAGAGACGAATACGGCGGCGGAATTCCGGATAACTTTAAGGCTCTGATGAAACTTCCGGGGGTAGGACGTAAGAGCGCCAACCTTGTGATGGGCGATGTTTTCGGAGAACCTGCAATCGTCACGGATACTCACTGCATCCGGCTGGTGAACCGCATGGGACTGGTGGATCAGATCAAAGATCCAAAAAAAGTAGAGATGGCACTCTGGGAGATCATACCTCCCGAAGAAGGAAGCGACTTCTGCCACAGGCTGGTATTTCTCGGAAGGGATATCTGTACTGCAAGGACAAAGCCACACTGTGAGGTATGCTGTCTGAAGGATATATGCCCCAAAGAAGGATTATAGTGTCGGGACAGAGGACTGGGAGGAGGAGCCGGCATGAAGAAACAAAAGTTATTCAAAACCAATGCTGCAGAAAGGTGCATCGGGAAGGTCTTGTCAAAAATCAGGTTGCCATGTATGCCTTTTTCCTGTTGGATATTGATAACTTTAAGCAGGCCAACGGCCGGTTCGGCCATGTGTTTAGGGATATGGCTATTAAAGAGTTTATAACAGTTATACGAGGGCATATCCGTGAAAATGATATTCTGGGGCGGAACAGACTTTGTCTCGCTGTATAATAATGCGGATGCGGTTCTCTACAAGACAAAGCAGAGAGGAAAAAACGGATATATAATTTCTGGTCGATCATAAACTGTATGGAGAAGGGAGTAAATCGTACTGTGATTTACTCCCTTATTTTAATGCTTTCTTTTGCTCAGAAGAGAAAGAGGGAATCGTTTCCTGAAAAGGGGAAGGGACTTTAACCCCACGGGTTCTGGTTTCCATCTGGCATAGAGCGTGTAATGCTCCGTGCTTCCATGGGGGATCATATTTATCTGTTTTCCGCCGAATGGATCGTCATACCATCCGAGGAAGGCAAGGCCCGGAAGTTCTTCCGGAGGATTCAGGATGAGATCAGGTGAATCTGTCGTATAAAAAACTGGGTTGGTGTTTGAGGATTCCAACAGGTTCTCATAGCGTATCCTGAAACGGACGGGAGCCAGCAGGACAAAAGTTCGGTCAGGATTTAGACGGAATTCCCAGCCGTTAAACCCGTGGGACGGCATCCGAAATTTTTCGGCGTCCGAAGGCTGAAGACCGAAATATTCGGATAAAGGGGCACAGATGACGATTGGATTTCCTTCCTTGTTTGGAGAAATATATTCGGAATTCTCAAGACGGATACATGCATTGGGATGGAGGGTGTTCTGCAGGTAGAGATGAGTATCCGCATCTTTGAGGAAAAAGCCGTCATATAAATTTGGTCCTTCCTCAAGAATAAGAGAACTGCCGCATTCAAGAGAGATACCGACTCCTGCTTTCTTGGCAAGGTTTTGTGAAAGCCGTGTGGTGCCTCTTAAACTTACAATATTGCCAAAGCCATGGGACAGGATACCGCCGCCGTACCCAAAACGAGCCGTATTGTCCTCGATGATACAGTCATATAGGTTTGCATCCGCAGCGCCTTCTTTGGAATCAAGAAAGATTCCTCCGCCTGATCCTGCCTGATTTTTGATAAACTCTGCCGATGTCAGGGAGAGATTTTTTGCTTTAGATGAAGACTCAGACAGAAAGGCCAGCCCGCCGCCGGATTTTTTTGCGGTGTTTCTGGAAAATGAAGTCTGTGACACATTGACAATGCCGCTGCCGGATGAACTCATGGCAATACCGCCGCCGTCAGAAGAAGAAATATTTTCAAAAATCCTGCTGTCTGTAAGATGAAAGGAAAATTCTCCGCTGCCTGCACTAAAAACAATGCCTCCGCCGCAGGAAGCCGCCCGGTTTCCCTTTATATCAGAATTCATCAGTGCCAGGCGGACAGATTTTTTTGAAGAACGATTAGTGAGTGAAATGCCTCCGCCCTGTCCATCGGCTTTGTTTTTGGAAATAGAACATTCATTTACTGTAACTGAGGCACCTGTTTGGGAAACCAGGCAGAGACCTCCCCCGTTTTCTTTTGCACTGTTTTCAGAGAGGACAGAGTCCTTTTCGATATCCAGCTGATCTTCCTCACTGCAGCCGAAGAAGTAAATACCTCCCCCGTAAGCAGAGGCATTTCCGGAGATCCTCACATTACCTGACACTGTGAGGGAAGAAGGTATTTCAGCATCTTCACGGAAGCCTGAGAAATTGATGCCGCCACCGCATCCCAGGGCAATGTTATCAGTTATGGCTGCCGAGTCAGAAACGGTGAGGATGCTTCCCGCCCGCTTTTCAAAAGAGCGAAGATAGATCCCGGCGCCGTGGGCCGCAGTATTGTGGGTGATCAAAGCGCGTCCCAGGATTGAAAGTTTATCATCGGGATGTTTGACAGCGGCCATAACAGCTCCTCCGCAGAGTCTGGAGGAGCAGCCCGAAATCTGCGAATCTTCGGTCATCAGGAAATTGTTTGGAAGGGAACCGATGCCTGAAAAATAAACGCCTCCCCCTTCTGTATAGGAATGGTTGTTTCGGAGAACTGTACCGTGTTTCAGAATGAGCGTACCGCCCGAAATCAATATTAAGGAACGGTTCATAGGATCTCTGCCGGAATGGAGTTCCTTTTGACCGTCTAACACAATGTTTTGAAGGGTGAGGCTGCCTCCTTCTGAAACATGAAACATAGCAGAGGGAAAGGAAGCATCCTTATAAAGGGAGACCGGACATTCATCGGAACAGCCAGTGAGTGTCAGGGAACAGCGGACAGTGATCTGTTTGGAGACTGTGAAATCTGAGACTGCCTGAATGTGAGTTTCTTTGGAAGCCACAGCGTTCAGAAGCTCAGTTTGATTGGAGACTGGAGTCAAAATATCACCTGCTTTTTTCAGTTCAATCTTATATTTAGTATATGCAGAAATAACAGGCAAGGGGAATGGTCAAACTCGCCCAAATTTTCAGGTAAATATACTTTTAATATTCCAATTTCATCTAAGGCCCCTTCAGGAGCATATGAGATATCTGGTGTAAGGATTGCTGATCAGGCCGGTGATTTAAATCAAAAATGTGTCATAAACAATGGAAATAATAGAATAGACATAAAAGATGCCATGATCAATTTCTCCAACAGCAGCTATACCGCAAAGAAGGCTTTCTTTGATGCAATCAAAGGAAAGGATAAAACTATTGTTTTTTCAAATGATGGTATCCTATCCAGCAGGCTGAATCTCTATTATCCATTGAAGAAACTGAAGGCTAAAAAAGATATTATGTAAAAGTCCGCGCATTGAAAAATATAAAGAAAAATGGTGTGCATAGGAAATGGCCATGCATGTACATGACCATTTCCGGCACTTTATTTTAGATATTTCATCTGTCTACTTGACAAGGGGCTGATCACAAACCTAATATTTTGGATGCCGCTTTTCTTAAATAAATTTACTTAAAACATTTTATCCTGTGGGAACAGAGATTTTACATGATCTATTTCTTCCTGAGTGGCAGGTGCTGCAGGAACATAATACTCACGTTCTCTGGCAAGCTTATAAATCTCTTCCTGAGACATTTCACACTGGTTCCTCATCTGTTTTAATGTCTGCTTTAATTCCTGGTTTTCCGACTGGGCGATCATTCCGCCGTACCTTGTCAGCTCTCCGTTTACGCCGGCAAGCGTATCGGCTACCATTGTCTTATCATCTAACATTTTGCTTCCTCCTTACTTAAGAAACTGCATTAATTTTTGTTTACTGTCCATTGCTGACTGAGCGGATTGCTGAAAGAATTTTTTCAGAGCGGGATCTGTCGCCTGGTCTGCATAAGCCTGCATTTTGCAGTGTGTGGTGTCAAACCCGCCGATTAAGTGACGAAGGTTCTGTAAATCTAACATAGATATATTTGCCATTGTAATGCCTCCTTTAAAATTTATTACCTCTTTAGTATCCCAAACAATTTTTATAGTATGCGAAATGAAAGCAGCTGTATAAATTTGATTGATTTTGTAATAAAATTTAATTAAAAAATGAATGAATTTTTTATGGAGGTTTTATTTTGAGGCATATCTATCAATGGGAAAAGGCAGAAGCAGAAAAATTTTCAAAAATTTATGAACTGATGACAGAGGCTTTTCCGCCAAGTGAAATAAGAAATGAAGAAGGTCAGAGAAACCTTCTCGGCCGTTCGGCGTATCAGCTTTATACAGTGAAACAAGAAAGCGAAATCCATGGCCTTCTCGCCGTGTGGGAGTTTGACACATTCGTTTTTATAGAGCATTTTGCGGTTGATGCATCCTTAAGGGGAAATGGAATCGGGGGAATGCTCCTGAATGATTTTTTGAATAATACGGAAAAAACAGTGTTTTTGGAAGTAGAAGAGCCGGGAACAGACTTGGCAAGGAGAAGGATAGGATTTTACGAAAGAGCCGGGTTCTGCCTCAATGATTTTGATTATATACAGCCGGATCTCCAGCAGGGACAATCCTCTCTGCTGCTGAAAAATATGACATATCCAAAGAAGTCATCGAAAGAAGATTTTGAACGGATGAAACAGCAGATTTTTGAGACAGTGTATGAGATACAAGCTTAAAGATCCCCACAGGGCACACCCTCCGAGTATAAGATTGATTCTTTCTTGTGATACTTTATAGGAGTAGATTTTTAACCTACAGTATATAGGGGGGAATGAATTTATGGAATCAGGAAAACATCGTGTGTTTGGATATGTTAGAGTGTCTGCCAAAGACCAGAATATTGACTGGCAGATGGTGGTGATGGAAAAGCTGAAAATACTCAAAAAAAGTCTGCTTTAATCACCAGGCGTTCTTTACGGACAAAAGTACAGGGAGATACAGAGAATGGGAGGATATAGAAGATGGCAGATCAGGGACTGTTGGATTTTTTAGCAGAGAAAAGCAGATGTGCATATCTTTCGGAACTCAGAGACAGGCAGAAAGACAGAGAAATAAGCCGGATTTTGAATAAAATTGATGCGGAAAGCTTCAGTACAAAGGACTGGCAGGATGCATTGGAATATTTTACATATGTCAAAAAAGAGATTCAGGATAAAAAAGTGCAAAAGCGTATTTGGAAGAATATTTTTCAGGAAAATACAGTAAAAAACTTCACAAAATTATATTTCTGCATAATATAAAAGAAAAAGGAACTGTATAAGCATGAGCTTTTGTGAAAATATATGGGATTCGGATCAGGGAGAAACAATCAATATCCAGGGCGGGACCATTGAAAATATCATGCATTCGGGTGACGCAGATTACGTCAAAACAGTGTGCAGACTTCAGAAAGACAGCAGAATTCAGTCCGTTGTTGTAATGATTGTGGATGAGCATACATTGATCCACTGCAGCGACGGGAAAAGAATTACTTCCAGGGATCTGAAGGAAGGCATGACGGTCGATGCCTGGATCTCAAAGGCTATGACAAAAAGTATTCCGCCCCAGGCCAGGGCATACAGGATCATTGTGAAAAGCAATCCCTGCGGGACAGCGGTTACCGACGGGAGAGTGGCAGGGGTTGATCTGCACAACGGTTTCCTGTACACAGGAATACCCGGAAAACCGGAAAGCCAGATCCGTTTTGTAGTCACAGAGAATACTCCGATTCTGGACCGCCAGGGAAGCAGAATACGGCTTAGGGACTTAAAACAGGGCGACCGGGTACGGGTAGAACATGCTGATTTTATGACCGCAAGCATTCCGCCTCAGACGACTGCATTTACGATAAAAAAATATTAGCAAATATTAAGAAGCAGACAGCATTTTTCTGTCTGTTTCTTCTTTTTCCGGGCAAAAATCAAGAATCAGTGTTATAATAAAAAGGCTATGGAAAGGAGGCCCGGGGTATGAGAACAAGAAAAGAAGTGATTGAATTCTGCATGTCACTGAAGCAGGTTTATGAAGACTATCCGTTTCATGACAGCAACTGGACACTCATGAGACATGAGATGAATAAAAAGACATTTGCTTTTATTTTTGAACGGAACGGACATATCTGGGTTAATATAAAGTGTGATCCGGAGTGGATCTTGGTATGGAGAGAGACTTATGATTCTGTTGTGCCGGCCTTTCATATGAACAAAAAATATTGGAATTCCATCATTCTTGACGGTTCAGTGCCGGATGAGGATATCAAACGCATGATCGGGGAGAGCTACGATTTGATTCAAGCAGGCATAAGGAGGCAGAAATGAATACGAGAGAAGCAATCAACATAAGATGTTCCAGAAGGACGTACCTTCCGGAATATATAAGGGAAAAAGATGCAAAGCCGTTGTTTCAGATGATCCGGGAAATCAATAAGGAACAGGGGCTCCATCTGCAGCTCATCACAGATGAGGGCAACATTTCCAAGATTAAAATGAGCTACGGCATGTTTAAAAATGTGCATGGATTCATTGCAATGGCGGGCAGAAAAGACGATCCCGATTTAAAAGAAAAGCTGGGCTATTACGGTGAAAAGCTGGTCCTTTTGGCTGCTGCTACCGGACTCGGCACATGCTGGGTGGGCAGTACATATAAGAAGGACAGCTGTGTGTGCGATTTAGAACAGGGAGAGAGCCTTGAGGCGGTCATTACGGTTGGATATGTAGAGGCGGATAAGAGGACGAAAGAAAAGATGATCTCTTCTTTTGTAAAGAAAAAAGGGAAAAAAGCAGATCAGATGCTCAAGACAGAAGAAAAGATTCCGGACTGGATCATGCAGGGGATGGAAGCAGTTGAGAAGGCCCCGTCTGCCCTGAATGCACAGCCGGTGGAATTTCGGTGGAAGGATGGAAAGTTTACAGCCCATGTGAAGGTCAAAAATGGATTTGAAGAGATTGATATGGGGATCGCAAAGCTTCATTTTGAGCTGGGAGCGGAAAAAACAGGATACTGGGAATTAGGAAACGGAGCAGAATTCCGTTATTGACAGAGAATAAAAACAGGATGGATGATCGATGAGCAAGACAAAATTTTCAACGCTGTGTTATATAGAAAAAGATGAGAAATATTTAATGCTTCACCGGACCGTGAAAAAACACGATGTTAATAAGGACAAGTGGATCGGCGTGGGAGGACATTTTGAATACGGAGAAAGCCCGGAGGACTGCCTGTTAAGAGAGGTAAAAGAAGAGACGGGGCTTAAGCTTACGTCCTGGAAGTTTAGAGGTATTCTTACGTTTCTCTGTGACGACTGGCCGATGGAATACATCAGCCTTTTTACGGCAGACGGATTTAAGGGGGAGTTGACCGCCTGCAATGAAGGGGTCTTAGAATGGGTGGATAAGAAGGATATTTTGGACCTGAACCTTTGGGAGGGGGACAAGATTTTTTTTAAGCTGCTGGCTGAGAATGGACCTTTCTTTTCGCTGAAGCTTGTCTATCAGGGGGACTGCCTTAGACAGGCTTGTCTAAACGGCGAAGATATGGAACTTTTTGATATATTGACTTCGGACGGGAAACCTACAGGGATCGTAAAGGAAAGATCAATTGTGCACACGGGCGGTGATCTCCACGGGACTTCCCATATCTGGCTGGTGCGCAGGAAACAAAACGGATTTGATGTCCTGCTGCAAAAGCGCAGCAAAGAAAAGGACGCATTTCCTGGGTATTATGATGTGTCATCAGCAGGCCACATGGCGGCAGGGGATGATTATCTGAACACTGCGGTGCGGGAACTTTCCGAAGAACTGGGAGTAACGGCAGAGCCGGAAGAATTTAAGTTTATAGGAATGAGAGATTCCGTCGTAAAGGATATCTTTCACGGAAAGCCGTTTCATAACCATGAGCTGAGTGCAGTTTACGTATATGAGACAGATCTTGCGGAAGAACAGTTCCGGCTGCAGAAGGAAGAAGTGGATTCTGTTCTCTGGATGGACTTCGGAGAATTTGAAGAAAAAGCCCGGAACGGTGAGATCAGACACTGTATTTTCGCGGATGAGATCAAGATGCTCGGAGAGTTCATGGGGTGTAAATAATAAGAGGAGCGATACTGACAATGGATGAGTCAGTTCCGCTCCTTTTCTAAGTAATAAAAAACGCTCCGCGGGTTGTACACAGATGCGTAAGGAAATCATTTGACTACGTCAAATCGCATCTGGTACGCAAAGTTGTCAAGCCCCTCAAAGAGTGAGGGGTTAGGGAGCTGAAGTGGGCTTGCCCACTTTGTTCTGCTATTTTATCAGCTTTTTGATCTGTGCCTCCAGGGCACTCTCTTCCATAGCGCCCCTGGCTCCGGAGACAATTTCTCCGTCCCGGTTGATAAAGTAGGTTGTGGGGAGAGACTCTGCCTGATAGTTATAGGCAGCTTCCTGTTCAGTATCATAGTAAACAGGGAAAGTATAACCCTGCTTTCTGATAAAGGAGGAGGCTTTTTTCTTTGTTTCCCTTGCTCCGTCGGTCATGTTGACCATGGCAAAATTGACTTTGTCGGAATATTTCTTATACATGGCCTCAAAACCGGGCATCTCCTGTTTGCACGGCGGACACCAGCTGGCCCAGAAATTTAACACAATGGGTTTTTTGCCGGTGAGAGAAAAGAAGTTTATGGATTTTCCATCGGCGTTCTCTGCGTTGAAGTCCGGGGCAGTGACAGCTTCCTGTTTTTCTGTAGCATCCCCGGAAGATGTTTCTTTGGAAGCGGTATCTGCCTTATATTTTTTGCTCAGATTCTGGTAGAGGACAAAAGCGCCTGCTAAAAGTGCAATGAGTATGACAATGATCCCTATCAGTTTTGTTTGTTGTTTCATAGATCCCTCCTAAAATGTCAAGAATGATAAAAAGCGGTCCATCATTCCGAACATCATCACGCATCCCACGATAATAAGCAGAATTCCGGAAACTTTTGTGATGATGCCGTAGTGTGACTTGATCCAGCTGAAGGCTCCCATCAGTCGCTCAATGAGCACGGCGCTGAGAATGAACGGAATGCCCAGACCCATTGAGTAGAGAAACAGCATGAGGATGCCTTCTGCCATGGAGCCCTGCTGCGACGCCATCATCAGTGCGGAGCCAAGAAACGCCCCTACACATGGGGTCCAGCCGATGGAAAAAACGATCCCGAATAAGAAAGATGATGCAAGGGAATGTTTTTTCATTTCCATAGAGCTGCGTTTTGTACTGTTTAAAAAGCCTGTGTTAAGCGCTCCGGTAAAATTCAGCCCAAAGATGATGACAATCAGGCCGGTAATTATGTTCACGATCATTTTATGTGAGGTGAGCAGCCCTCCAAGAGTGCCCGCGAAGGCGCCCAGAAAGATAAAAATCAGGGTAAAGCCTGCAACAAACGTTATGGCATTGGGCAAAGCTTTGTGCCTTGGGCGGTCCGTTGTCTCTCCTGCAAAATATGAGATATAGATAGGGAGCATCGGCAGCAGACAGGGGGATATAAAGGTTACGATGCCTTCTAAAAATGAAATTAAATACTGCATAAAGTCTCCTGGATATTAAATAAGTCGTTGAGTGCCTCGCTCATGGTCGGATGGGTGTAGATTGTATCTCTCAGCACAGTATAGGGAAGGTGTGCATCCATGGCGAGTTTGATCAGGTTGATAATTTCGTGGGATTCGGCGCAGAACAGATGAGCACCTAAAATCTCGTTTGTCTTCGTATCGATTACGACTTTTAAAAGCCCGGTTTTTTGTCCGAGAACATTTGCCTTAGGGATGGCAGCAGCGGGGAGTTTTGCAATTTTGAATTCATAACCCTGGTCTCTGGCCTCTGACTCGCTCAGTCCGACTCTGGAAAACGGAGGATCTAAAAAGACACTGTACGGCACGGCGCCCCGGTTATTTACGTTTCGTTTTTTATCTCCCAGAATCTGTGATTTCACAATGCGGAAATCATCCAGGGAAATATATGTGAACTGAAGACCTCCGACCACATCACCCATGGCATAGATGCCCGGAACATTTGTCTGAAGAAATTCATCTGTCCTGACAGCACCGCTGGGAGTCAATTCCACACCGGCAGCTTCCAGATTCAGATCGTTTACATTAGGGCGGCGTCCTGTAGCCACAAGAACGGCATCTGCTGAAATTTTTTCATCGCCCTCCGGTGTTTTCACAGACACAATCGTTTTAGCTTCTTCATCGCGGACAGAGTTTATTTTTGTGGAGAGCAGCAGCTTTACTCCGCGTTCTTTTAAGCTCTCTGCAACAGCATCGGCAATATCCCGGTCCTCCCTCGGAAGGAATACTTCCCCGTCCTGGATGACAGTAACCCTGGAGCCGAAGTTCGTGTAGATAGAAGCAAACTCCATGCCGATATAGCCGCCTCCGATGATGACCAAGTGTTTCGGCAGTTCCTCCAAAGAAAGCATGGTCTCACTGATATACGCACGCCGGCTGTCAGAGAGACCCTCAATCGGAGGGATAAACGGGCGAGCTCCCGTATTTATAAAAATCTGATCTGCGTCCAGTTCCAGTGTCTCATCCTGTAACGCCACGGCCACATGCCTGCTGTCTATAAAAGAAGCGGTTCCGTTATAAACATCTGCATTTTCCAGGTCTGCGACCTTATGGTAGTTTTTATCCCGTAATGTATCTGTCAGCTTTGTCTTTTTTTCAACGGCTTCCCGGTACAGCCTTGCCTTTTCTTCAAAAGAAGAATCAAGCTTTGCAGAAAAAGCTGCACTCGCAACAAATGATTTGGATGGGATACATCCAACGTTGATGCAGGTTCCTCCGTACATGTTAGAATCCTTTTCAATAAGAGCGACTTTCCTTCCATTTGTGGCAAGCGTGCCTGCCAGAGTCTTTGCGCCTTTTCCAAAACCAATGATTACTGCGTCATATTTTTTCATTTTTCATTCTCCTTTAATTTGGATGAACCGAAGATCTTTTGATCGATGGTCTGAATGGTTACCTGTTTTAAATAATCTTTGCATAACTGATCCAGGCTGCCGTAAATGTCATCCATAATGCCTGCCATTCCGGAAGCCACCAGACAGGGCAGATCGCTGTTGCCGCTCCGCCAGGAAGACGAGACAAACGGAACATTCAGGGCACTGCTGATATCATAAAGGGTTACCTTGGATGGCTCCAGGTCAAACAGATATCCTCCTACTACCCCTTCTTTTGTAGAAATCAGTCCCTTTTTCTTGAGTTTCCCCATGATCTTCCGGACTCTTGCCGGGTTTGTGCAGATATTAGCGGCCAGCTTGTCGCTGGATACGCTTTCTCCTTTATGGTTTAAAAAAACGAGTGCGTGGACTGCTATCGTAAATTCACTGTTCATAAGTTGATTTCCCCTCTGACTTATTCTATATGTAATAAATTAAGTTACAGTTTATGCTGTAATCGTATCAGTTACATTTGTGAATGTCAAGAAGAAAATATGGAATCTGCTGAAAAACCGTGGTACAATGAACCCAGTGAAAGAACCAGCGATAATGAATGTGACAGGGAGACTGCTTATGATATTGAGTGTCAGCAGAAGGACAGATGTTCCGGCTTTTTATGGTGAATGGTTCATAAACCGGCTTCGGGACGGCTCCGTGCTCGTGAGGAATCCGGTGAATCCAAAACAAGTCAGCAAAATTCTGCTTTCCAGAGAAAATATTGACTGTATCGTGTTCTGGACAAAGAACCCTGAAAATTTCATGAAGTATTTAGGAGAGCTGAAAGAGTATCCGTTTTATTTTCAATTTACACTCAATGGATACGGAAAGGATATAGAGCCGGGAATGCCCGATAAGAAAAAAGAATTGATTCCCCTGTTTCAGGAGCTGTCCGGAAAGATCGGGAAAGAGAGGGTTATATGGCGCTATGATCCTGTGCTGATCAGCAAAGACTATTCTATAGAGTGGCATATTCATACATTTGAGTCCATGGCAGAAGCCCTGGAGGGATATACAAAACAGGCAGTGATCAGTTTTTTAGATATATACCGGAAAATAAAAAGACAGATGGCCCAGGCGGGAATCCGCCGGCCTGCAGAGGAAGAAGTCTTTCAATTTGCACAGAGAGCAGGGACCTCTGCGAGAAATCACGGTATGACCACGGTGACCTGTGCAGAAGGTTATGACCTTTCATGTTTTGGCATCAGGAAGGGCTGCTGTATCGACAGAGAACTTGTGGAAAAGCTCATTGGAATGAAGATTTCTGTGGACAAAGATAAAAATCAAAGGCCGGAGTGTGGATGTGCAAAGAGTTTTGACATCGGAAGTTATGATACCTGCCCGGCAGGCTGTCTTTATTGTTATGCCAGCCACAGCAGAGAAACTGTAAATCAAACTGCGGCACAGTACCGGCCGGATACCACGATGCTCTGCGGAGAGCCGGATCAATTCGATAAGATAACGGAAAGAAAAGCCGAATCCTGTGCCATTGCACAGCTGAGTTTTTTTGAGGAAAGCCTGGCGGACAAATGAGGTGAGTTTCATGGATGCATCGGAAAAAACAAAATATAAACTGGCAGGTGCCGTCAGGGAGCTGATGGCTTTTACGCCTGTGGACCGGATTACGGTAAAGCAGATCGTAGAGCGGTGTGATGTGACAAGACAGACGTTTTACAGGAATTTTAAGGACAAGTATGATCTAATCAACTGGTATTTTGATAAGCTTGCCATTGTATCCTTCCGGCAGATGGGCGTGAGCCTTACACTCAGGGAAGGACTGATCAAGAAATTTGAATTTATCAAAGGAGAACGGTGCTTCTTCACGGCAGCCTTTAAATCTGAGGATCACAATTCACTGCTCCAGCATGATTTTGATTTTATCTATGAATTTTACACCGACATTATAAAAAAGAAATATCAGAGAGAGATTCCGCCGGATATCGAGTTTCTTCTGGAAATGTACTGCCGGGGGTCCATTGCCATGACTGTACAGGGGGTAACCGGTGGGATGAAGCGGGGCACGGAGGATATGGCAGAAGCGATTTCCC
>OAVG01000275.1_pt1 | contig 37480 bp, 28 predicted proteins | sample 1495271 | NCBI WGS metagenome assembly OAVG01 (sample SAMEA2580077, study PRJEB22360) | human gut metagenome | biome: human gut; feature: human-associated habitat; material: faeces | place: Denmark | collected 2008/2010 | reverse complement strand
GGAAAAACGTGTCCGAAAATCCTCCCGCCAGTCCGGTGTACATGAAGGGAAAACTTTCAGAACACAAAGGAGGTACTGATTATGCAGAACAAATTATTTTTAAAAGCAGCTGATGTATGTGAACTTTTGGAGGTATCTACAACCTCTGCTTATGAGATCATTGCAAATTTGAACAGCGAACTGGAGAAGAAGGGGTATCTGGTTCTTAAAGGCAAGGTTCCGACCAAGTATTTTGTGGAACGTTTTTACGGGATTGAGGATGTCTGCCAGATCCCACAGGAGAAAGGAGTGGAATGGTTCCATGCGTAAAAGAAAGATGTATCTGTCAGTGGAAGACGTAGCGGAAGTATTTGATATCTCGGTTTCTTTTGCTTACAGGGTAGTGGAGCGGATGAACGCTGACCTGGCAAGTAAAAATTATTATGTGATTTTAGGGCGGGTGCCCACTCGTTATGTTGAGGACAAGATTTATGGTCTGGAACATGTAGAACAGTATTTATCGGAGGAAAAAGCAATATGAGTATGACACAGGAAAAAATGTATATGAACGTAGATGATGTTTGTGCAGTGTTGGGAGTATCGAAAGCCTTTGCATATAAAATCATGAAAGGCTACAACGAGGAGTTGAAAGAAAGAGGATTTCTGGTCATTCCGGGAAAGATATCAACAAAATTTCTTGCCGAGAAGATTTATGGCATGAGAGTGGAGGAATAGCAATGGGAGTATATAAAGAAGGAAAAAACTGGAAAGTACAGGTGTATTACAGGGACTGGCAGGGAAACCGGAAGAGAAAACAGAAACGTGGCTTTCGGACCAAAGGAGAAGCAAAAGAGTGGGAGAGGGACTTCCTTCAGCAGCAGACGCAGAGCGTTGAGATCGAGTTTGGTAATTTCCTTGAACTATATTACAAAGATATGGAAGTCCGGTTGCGTGAAAATACCATGTACACAAAACGTTATATTATCGATCTGAAAATCAAGCCGTATTTTGAGCATAAGGTCTTAAGTGAGATTACAGTTGCAGATATCAGAAACTGGCAGAACGAGTTGTTAAAGCAGAATTATTCAGAGACATATCTGAAAACAATCAACTGCCAGCTGGGAGCAATTTTTAATTATGCTGTGCGGTATTACAACCTGAAAGATAATCCTTGCAGGAAAGCAGGCAGTATAGGGAAAAGCAAAGGAGAACCGAAGGATTTCTGGATGCAGGATGAATTTGAGGCTTTTCTTGAAACAGTAGATGATAAATCGGAGGCGAAGATGGCATTTCAGTTTTTGTACTGGACGGGGATGAGAATCGGGGAGCTTTTGGCATTAACTTATAATGATATCAATCTTGAGGAAAAAACGGTTTCTATCAACAAATCTTATCAGAGATTAAAAGGAAAGGACGTAATTACCAGACCGAAAACTCCTAAAAGTATCAGGGTAATTACACTTCCGGATTTTCTTGTTGAGGAATTTCAGGAGTACTGCAGTCATCTGTACGGAATTATGAAGCACGAAAGGCTGTTTCGTTTTACAAAATCATATATGGAACATTGTATGGTCAACGGAATTGAAAAATCGGGAGTAAAGAGAATTCGCTTGCACGATCTCAGGCATTCCCATGCCAGTATGCTGGTGGATATGGGCGTTGCTCCGCTGGAGATTGCAGAACGTCTGGGACATGAAAAGGTAGAAACAACATTAAATACCTATTCCCACCTGTATCCTTCGACCCAGAGCAAATTGGCAGGGCTGCTTGATATGAAATACAAAGATAAGGAAAGCAAAGGAGATGATGTAAATGCATAGAGGAATCATGAGAAAACTGCTTGCGGAAGAAACATGGACAATGGAAGAATATGAGAAGTTTATTTCTGTTTTTGATGTAAGGACGGAAGAAGGAATGGCGTTTGAAATGCTGTATTGGACAGGAATACGTGTTGGTGAATTGCTCGGATTATTGTATCAGGACGTGAATATTGACAGCGGTATTATCAATATCAATAAATCATTTCAGGTCGTTGCAGGTGAAGGAAAGTTTGTCAATACCAAAACCGTTGCCAGTAACAGAATGATTACAATGCCGGAATTCCTGGTAAATGAGTTGAATGAGTACCTCCACTGTCATGTGAATCAAAGTCCAGATAAGAGACTGTTTTGTTTTACTGACAGAAGACTGGCATATCATTTGAACCATGGAATTGAGCAAACTGGGGTTAAAAAAATTCAGCTTCATCGGATAAGGCAAAGTCATGAAAAAATGCTTGAGGCAATAGGTGTACCGTCATATGAGCGGTGGGAAAGGCTTGGTACATTGCGCATGAATTGGCAGTACGCAGAAGCATATGGCGATCATGTGCCTGAAAAACGTGTTGCAGTGAAGTTACTGAATGAAATACATACTGAGCAGAAAATGGAAAAGGAGGTACTTAGAAATGGCAAGTGACAGACATGGGAAACACAATAAACCGACAATTGCATTCCGGGTTACACCTTATGAACAGCAGGTCATCAATGAAAGGGTAAAGGCAAGTGGCATGAAAAAACAGGATTATATTGTCCGCTCCTGTATCTATAACCATGTTTGTGTGGTGGGAAAACGGGAGAATCTGGAAATTCTCAGATCAGAGGCTCGTGAAATGTATACCGTCCTTGAAGAAGTGTCCAAAGACATAAAAAAGGACAGCCCGGCCTTATCAGAGCAGGGGATGGAAAGCATGACGGAAAGATTTCTTGCGTTTTTAGATGCAATGCTGTGGATGTTGAAGGGATCAAAATATTTGTGGGAGGAAAAAGACAATGAAAGAAACAGTAAGTAATGACTGCAAGGTACTGGCTTTATGTTCACAAAAAGGCGGTGTGGGTAAAACCACCAGTTGTGTAAATCTGGCAGTTGGACTGGCCAGAGAGGGAAAGCGTGTTTTAGTAGTTGACAATGATCCGCAGGGAAGCATGACGGCAAGCCTTGGCTATCACAATCCCGATGAGTTGAATGTTACACTGGCTACAATTCTTATGAAAATTGTAAATGAAGAAACCTTTGACGACTCTCTGGGGATTCTTCGTCATGAAGAGGGGATTGATTTACTTCCGGCAAATATCGAGCTTGCTGGTATGGAAGTGTCATTGGTGAATTTTATGAGCAGGGAACTGGTACTCCGGCAGTATATTGATCAGGTGAAAAAACTGTACGATTATGTACTAATCGACTGTATGCCATCCCTGGGAATGCTCACCATCAATGCACTTGCATGTGCGGATGCGGTACTTATTCCAGTTCAGGCAGCCTATCTTCCGGTAAAAGGATTAGAGGATCTGATCCGGACGATCGGTAAGGTGCGAAGACAGCTGAACAGAGGACTTTCCATCGAAGGAATATTGATCACCATGGTAGATAGACGAACAACCTATGCACGGGATATTACAGAATTAATTCACGATACCTATGGAAGCCAGATTCGTATTTTCACTCATAATATACCGTTTTCTGTCCGTGCTGCTGAAATCAGTGCAGAGGGGGTCAGCATTTTCCGTCATGATCCCAGAGGTAAAGTTGCAGAAGCATATCAGTATCTGACTCAGGAGGTGCTTTCAGATGAAGAGTAGAAGTGCATCGAAGATAAAATTGACTTCTTATGATGACCTTATTGGTGGAGCTGTATCAAAAGATGATATTCAGGAAATTCCAATCGGTCAGTTGCGGGATTTTGTGGATCATCCTTTTCATGTTAACGATGATGACGAGATGAATGAACTGGTAGAAAGTATAAAAACACAAGGGGTATTAACTGCTCTGCTGGTGCGTCCGTCGAAAAAAGGAGGATATGAGATTGTATCCGGACACAGGAGAAAACATGCGGCTGTTCTTGCAGGATTGACTCAGGTTCCGGTCATCATCCGGGAAATGAGTGATGATGATGCTGTTCGGGCAATGGTAGACAGCAATCTGCAAAGAGAACATATCCTTCCGAGTGAAAAGGCGTTTGCATACAGGATGAAAATGCAGGCAATGAATCATCAGGGTGTCAGCGGAGGGATTTCAGCTGAAACCATCGGTAAAGCGGGAAAAGACAGTGCGAGGCAGGTGTACCGTTATGTGAGGCTGACTTATCTGCGTAAACCAATTTTGGATGCAGTGGACAAGGATCTTATGGGCATCCAGACAGGAGTGGAGCTTTCATATCTGGAGCCATCCGAACAGATCTGGCTGGAGGAGATTCATAATACTACAGGGAAATATCCAAGTCTTGAACAGGCGAAAAAAATAAAAATCAGAAGTGAAGAAAAGACATTAACGAAAGAAATCCTACGGCTTTTGATAATGGGAGAAAAAAGAAGGGCAAGAACCTTTACATTAAAGCAAAATGAGATCAACAAGTATTTTACTCCTGACTATGATGAGCAGAAGATGCGTACCGTAATCATTGAGCTGCTGGAGGAATGGAGTAATAAGAATAAATAGCGGAAAAAGAAGGGAGGGAGATTCATGAGTATTAGAGCAACATTTAGCTACTTTCAGGGAATGGAAGGCGATATGTATCAGTTCTATCGGATTCCTAAGTTGTTGTTTACAAGTGAATATTTCAAAAATCTCTCCTGTGAGGCAAAGGTACTGTATGGTCTTATGTTAGATCGGATGTCGCTTTCAATAAAAAATCGCTGGCTGGACGAGGAAGACAGAGTGTATATCTTTTTTTCTGTGGAAGAAATTATGGAAATGCTGAACTGCGGAAGGAATAAAGCGGTTAACTGCCTGAAAGAACTGGATCAGGAAACAGGGATTGGTCTGATTGAGAAGAAAAGGCTAGGGCTTGGTAAAGCAAATGCCATTTATGTGAAGAATTTCAGCCTCCGTGAATATCCAGACGAGCCTGCAGAAATGGAAATTGAAACAGCTGATCCGGAATATGAGGAACAGATACCCTGCAATTTTGAAGAAAATATGCCTGAAAACGCTGTAAATACGCAGAAGTTTGAAAAACAAACTTCAAGAAGTTTAGAAAACAAACTTCAGGAAGTTTCAAAAACAAACTTTAAGAAGTTTGAAAAACAAACCTCAGGAAGTTTGAAAAATAAACTTCAAGAAGTTTCAAAAGCAAACTGTAATAATACTGAATATAACGATAATGAATCAAGTAAGACTGAATCATATCCTTCTATCCATCATGACCGGAAAGATGTGGATAAGATGGATGAGAGGTATGCATATCGTCAAATCATCTGTGACAATATCGAATACGACATTCTTTGTCAGAGTTATAAGCCGGAAAGTGTAGAAGAACTGGTGGAACTGATGCTGGATGCTATTTGTACTACAAAAAAATATCTGCACATTAATGGGGAAGCTATGCCTGCTCAGGTGGTAAAGAACAGACTTTTGAAGGTGGGGTATGAGCATATACAGTATGTATTTTTCAGCTTAAGCAAGAATACCACCAAAGTAAAGAATATACGTCAGTATATGCTGACAGTTTTATATAATGCACCCGTTACAATTAACCAGTTTTATGATGCAGAGGTACGTCATGATATGTATGGAGGATAAAATTATTCTACCATGAGATTGTGTCTTATAACTTTGTGCCCAATGGGCATAAAGCAAGATGTAGAATAACCTTGTGCCCAGTGGGCATGAAGTAAGATCAAAAACATGTGCCTTATGGCAAGAAAGGAAGGGATAAAAAATGCTGCGCTTTTTGATTAAATTACCCTTAAGAATTTTAGCATTCCCAGTTTGGTTGGCAGTTACTGTAATCAATACGATTGGAATATTTTTGGTGGGGCTTGCATCATGGATATTTTATTTGATTGCAGGTGTAGCTGTAATTGCAGCGTTAGGTTGCGTTGGGTTTCAGTTATATACATGGCAGGAAGTCAAAATGCATTTACTATGTTCGGCTGTGTTTATCCTTATTCCAAACATAGGGATGTGGATAATAACTGGTACGGAGCTGATCCAATGTGGATTACGTTCTTTCATATTTGAATAAGAGAATAATTCTTTGAAAAGAGGGCATTGGCTCTCTTTTTCCTTTGCACGAAAATGTGCCAGATCAAAAAATCTTTGAAAATCATGTCCGAATTTATAATCCCCAATCCAGTGTATATGGAAGGCAAAGAGAAATTCCTCTGATTTGAGAAAAATCCAAACATGAAAGAGGTTCATTGTTCTTCCGACTGCACCTTGAAAACTAAAGGAGCTGATACATCTTGATTAACAGGCTTACCGGATCGATTTATGACCGGCTCGTGCAGGCGAAGACTCCGTATCGGATACGGAAGAGCGAAGCTTATAATGAGACCACCAGAAAGGTGCAGGACCTCTGCCGAAACAGGGGACTGTGACTGCTCATACAGCAGCCGGGTCATCTGAAATGATGACAATCAGATGTATATGTACAGACAAGCCAAAATGCGAATACTATATTTCCTATATTGCAGGAGAAATCCTGCGTAAGTGGGGAACGGTTCGACTCCGTTCCTCATTTTTTGGTGCATTTAATGCGCTAAGGTTAGGAGGAAAAGCTTATGAACTCAATTACATTAATTGGAAGACTTGCCAAAGCTCCGGAGATCCGGGAAATCACGACTCAAAAGGGAGAGACAGAAGTGGCAAGGTTTCCGTTGGTAGTAAGAAGAAACCATACAAATAAAGCATTTGTCGTTATGATTACTGCATACGGAGGCAACGCAGGATTTGTACAGAAGTATCTGGAAAAGGGGACAAAGGTTACGATTTGCGGTGAATTGGTCATCTCTCAGGTAAAAAACGAGGAAAATGGAACCGCATCTTATTTCACAGAAATCATTATGGATACAATGGAATTTGCTGAATCCAAATCAAAGAGAGAATCTGGTGGTGAGGGATTTGAGCCTGCAAAAAGGGCAAACATTCCATTTGAAATACCAGAAGAGATGGAACAGGAAATGCCATTTCGTTAAAGAAAGGGGACTTAGAACATGAGAAAATATTTTATGGAATTATTTGCAATGGGATTTGTTGACAGTGAAGGAAACCTGGTGGAGGAGAATGTCCTCCGGGATGCACAAAGAACTGCGGCACTGACAGCAAAGATTATGAAGGAGAATATGGACAACACATGGGAAATGGAATCACATTTAAACCGGATATTCTGTGCATGGCTGATTTATTCAGATACGATTTTTTCAAGATCCATTACGTATATCATCGGAAGAGAAGCTGCCTGCGTCGAAGAACACTTATGGATGGTGGGAGAAGCCCTGGATGATGATGAATTTAGCGATTATCTGTCAGAGTATCTTATGGCATTTATTGTCGAAGTGGCAAATGCGACAAGAGATCAGATCATTGATAATTTTATGAGATTTATGACTGGGGGATCGGAAGATGGAGCAGGCGACATGTAAAGTAACAGAATTTCATAATACCGAGTTTGGTGCAATTCGGGTAATTGAAGATCAGGGAAGACTTTTATTTTGTGGCACAGATGTGGCTTTTGCCCTGGGTTATTCAAAACCAAGAAATGCAATAAACATGCATTGCAAGGGAGCCCTGAAAAAGGGCGCCCTTACAGCTGGTGGAGTACAAACGATGACATTTATTCCTGAAGGAGATGTGTATCGACTGATTACAAAGAGCCATCTGCCCTCTGCACAGCGTTTTGAAAGTTGGGTATTTGATGAAATTTTACCAGCAATACGAAAGACAGGCGGATATATGTCCAGTGATCTTTTGGAAAGTGTACGCAATAATCCGGAGATACTTCTGGAATTTGCGCAAAGGTTATTGGATGAGAATAATAGGAATAGAGAACTGCAGAGTCAGATTAATGACCTTCAACCGAAGGCAAATTTTTTTGATCACTTTATGGTCAAAGGAGAATGCTCAAATATACGGACAACTGCAAAAGAAATTGGAGTACCTGAGCGGAAATTCGTGAAGTTTCTTTTAAAAGGCAGTTTTTTATATCGAAGTCCGTCAGGTACACTTCTTCCTTATGCGGTACCTAAGAATGAATCCCTGTTTATTGTTAGGGATTTTTTTAATAATGGACACTTGGGTTCTCAGACGCTGATTACTCCGAAAGGAAAAGAATATTTCCGAGCATTGTTTGAAGATCAGGAAGAGGAATAACTGGAAAGGTGGTGGTTGTCATGATTTCAATATGGGACAGCACGTAATACGCTGAAAGGAGGGAAATTCATGCAGGAAGAAGTAACACAGAAAACGGTGACTTTTTGTGTGCGTACCACAAAAATGACGGCAGATGTGCTGAAAAAAGTGATTGCCGCATACCTGCGGCACCAGAAACAGAAAAGTGCTGAGAAGAAAGCACAGAAAAATCAGCCGAAACAGGGGAAAATCACGGTGAAAGAGCTGGCAAAGCAAAATGCCGGGATGACGAATATTGAGATCACACCCAAGAACATCAAGTCTTTTGAACGGTATGCCAGAAAATACGGGATCAATTATGCCCTGAAAAAGGATAAAACCAAAGATCCGCCGGTTTATCTGGTGTTCTTTAAGGGACGTGACCAGGATGCGATCACCGCAGCTTTCCGTGAATTTTCCCAGAAAGAAATCCAGAAGGCGAACCGCCCTTCCATCCACAAACGTCTGGCAGCATACAGGAGTATCGTTGCAGGGAAGACGAAGGGCAAAGCCAGGAATAAGCATCAGGAGGTATCCCGGTGAGAAAGCATACTGCCGGGGGTATGACCAACAAACTGAAAGCAAAAGCCAGAGTTACGCTGTCCGCTTTGGATATGAAAAAGCTTATTCTCACCAATCTTCCGTACCTCTTCATCTTTTTGTTTGCAGACAGAGCGTCCTGCCTGTACCGGGCAAGCCCCGGGGCAGATATGGGAAACAAACTATTATATGCCATGGAACATGCTGACCGGATTTTGACCGGGTTTCTGCCAAGTCTTTACTACATGGATGTTCTGGTGGGTGCCGGGATTGCGGCAGTTGTGAAGATACTGGTCTGGCAGAAACAGGCAGATGCAAAAAAGCTCCGCAAAGGCGTGGAGTATGGCTCTGCCAGGTGGGGAACAGCGGAAGACATCAAACCATTTATGGCAGATGATTTCTGGATGAACATTCCGCTGACGGCAACGGAATCCATTACCATGGAGAGCCGTCCGAAGAACCCAAAGTTTGCCAGAAATAAAAACATCTGCGTCATCGGCGGTTCCGGTAGTGGAAAAACAAGGTTTTTCGTAAAGGTCTCTATTATGATGATGAACTGTTCCATGGTCATCACGGATCCGAAGGGAACACTTATCGAAGAATGCGGGAAGATGTTAGCCAAAGGACCGCCAAAGAGAGACAAGCATGGAAATGTTGTGAAAGATAAATCCGGGAAGGTGGTGCATGAGCCTTATGTGATCAAGGTCCTAAATACCATTAACTTCTCTAAATCGCTCCATTACAATCCGTTTGCCTATTTAAAATCCGAAAAGGATATCCTGAAACTGGTGACGGTTATCATCGCCAACACCAAAGGGGAAGGGGAAAAGGCAACTGAGGATTTCTGGGTCAAAGCAGAAAAACTGCTGTATACGGCACTGATTGCCCTGATCTGGTATGAAGGGGACGAGGACGAGAAGAACATGAACACCCTGATCGACCTTCTGAATGAAAGCGAGACCAGGGAGGATGACGAGAATTATAAAAATCCAGTGGATATGCTGTTTGAGGATCTGGAAAAAAGGAATCCGGAACACTTTGCGGTACGCCAGTATAAGAAATACAAGCTGGCGGCTGGTAAGACAGCAAAATCCATCCTGATCAGCTGCGGTGCCAGACTGGCTCCGTTTGATATTGCCGAGCTTAGGGAGATCATGAGCTATGATGAGATGGAACTGGATAAGGTGGGAGACCGGAAGACGGCGTTGTTTCTGATTATGTCAGATACAGATACCACTTTTAACTTTGTGATCGCCATGCTGCAGTCCCAGCTTTTTAATCTGCTTTGTGATAAGGCAGATGATCAATATGGCGGCAGGCTGCCGGTCCATGTACGGGTTATCTGCGATGAGTTTGCTAACATTGGGCAGATTCCTCAGTTTGATAAGCTGATTGCCACTATCCGAAGCAGGGAAATCTCTGCTTCTATTATTTTGCAGTCACAGAGCCAGCTGAAGGCAATGTACAAGGATAGTGCGGACACAATTCTGGGGAATTGTGACACGATGTTGTTCCTTGGGGGCAAGGAAAAGACCACCCTGAAAGAGATGAGTGAGCTTCTGGGGAAGGAGACGATTGATCTTTACAACACCTCGGAAACACGCAGCAACCAGAAGTCATTCGGGCTGAATTACCAGAAAACCGGGAAACAGCTGATGACGGAGGATGAGATCGCAGTCATGGACGGCGGAAAATGTATCCTGCAGATCCGTGGTGTCCGTCCGTTCTATTCGGACAAATACGATATAACCAAACACCCCAATTACCGGCTACTTGCGGATTACAGCGAGAAGAACCGGTTTAAGGTGGAAAAAAAACTGGATCCGAAGTACTCACCGAAACCTGATGATGAGGTGGAAGTGATGGAAATGGATCTTTCAGAAGACGGGAATGAGCAGGAAAATAATGAGGAAAGGAATAACTAACAGGGTGCGCCGGTATTGTTACCGGCGTTTTTCATTCCCGGTTACACCCGGCAAAGTTAGTTTTGGTGACAATATATATGGCATTTTTTACCAGTGCAATTACTACTCTTAAGACCCTGGTCGTAGCAATCGGGGCGGGCCTTGGCGTATGGGGTGTCATCAACCTTCTGGAAGGTTATGGCAATGACAACCCTGGCGCAAAGAGCCAGGGAATCAAACAGCTCATGGCAGGAGCTGGAATCATGCTGCTGGGAACTACCCTGATTCCCCAGCTGGCAACGCTGTTCGGTTAATGGGGTAATGGATGAACACCATTATCGAACGAATCACGGAAGCCATCAAGGAGATCCTCATCGGGATGATCCAGAATGGTCTGGAAGGGATGTTTGTGGAGGTCAATGATAAGGTAGGCACGATTGCCAGTCAGGTCGGGCAGACACCGCAGGGATGGAACGCAGGGGTTTTTAACCTAATCCAGAACCTGTCCCAGACGGTGATCGTGCCCATCGCCGGTCTGATCATCACGTTCGTGCTTTGTTATGAGCTGATCACGATGGTCACACAGAAGAATAACTTCCATGAGTTTGAAACTTACAACATTTTTCTCTGGATCTTTAAGGCGTATGTGGCGATTTACCTTGTGACGAACACCTTCAATATCACAATGGCGGTATTTGATGTGGGGCAGCACATTGTAAATGGTGCAGCCGGTGTGATCTCCGGAAGTACTGCGGTGGATGCTTCTGCCGCCATTGCTACCCTGACCGAATCTCTGGAAGATATGGAGATCGGGGAACTTTTTTTACTGGCAATGGAAACACTTCTCATCAGCCTTACCATGAGTATCCTTTCCGTGATTATCACGGTGATCATGTATGGCAGGATGATTGAGATCTACCTTTATACTTCCGTGGCACCGATCCCGTTTGCCACCATGACCAATAAGGAGTGGGGCAATATCGGGAACAACTATCTGAAAGGCTTGTTCGCCCTGGCATTTCAGGGATTCTTCATGCTGGTCTGTGTCGGCATTTATTCCGTACTGGTCAATGCGATGACCATATCCACAAACCTGCATGGGGCAATGTTTTCAGTGGCGGCATATACGGTCGTACTGGCATTTTCACTGTTTAAGACCGGAAGCCTCAGTAAATCAATATTCAATGCCCACTGATGGGCAGGAAAAGAAAGGAGTACTACCTATGGCGTATGTACCAGTACCAAAAGACCTTACCAAGGTCAAGACAAAAGTAGCATTGAACCTGACAAAGCGGCAGCTGATCTTTTTTTCGCTTGCCGCAGTAGTGGGAGTCCCGTTATACCTGCTGGCAAAGAAACCCCTTGGTTCCAGTGTGTCAGCGATCCTTATGGTAACTGTCATGCTGCCATTTTTCTTTATGGCAATGTATGAAAAAGACGGTCTCCCTTTTGAAAAAGTGATGGGAAATATCATCCGCCAGAAATTCATCTGTCCGGCGAAACGTCCGTACCAGACGGAGAACTTCTATCAGGCGGTGGATTCCCTCGTAAAGAAGGAGGGTGTGCCGGATGGCAAAAAAGAAGAAACAGGCACAGCAGCAGTGCCTGGAAGCGGCGGCAAGAAAAAACCGTCAGGAAAGAAGAAAAAGAAACGACAAAAAGGAAAGGGAAAAGGAAAAGCGTAGGAAGAAACAGGAGAAGGAAAGAAAACGGCAGAAGAACATTCCCCATACTGCCCAGCAGAGCATCCCGTACCAGCGGATGTTTGCGGATGGCATCTGCCAGGTATCGAAAAACTTTTTTTCCAAAACCGTACAGTTTTACGATATCAATTACCAGCTTGCCCTGAATGAGGATAAGACCACGATCTTTGAGAATTACTGTGATTTCCTGAATTACTTTGACTCGTCCATCAGTGTGCAGCTGTCTTTTATCAACCAGCAGGTGGATGTGGCAGAGTTTGAAAAGAGCATTGATATCCCGGACCAGAACGATGATTTTAATGAGATCCGGGAAGAATACCGGACGATGTTAAAGAACCAGCTTTCCAAAGGGAATAACGGTCTGGTGAAATCAAAGTATATCACGTTCGGGATTGAAGCGGAGAGTTTAAAGGTGGCAAGACCGAGGCTTGAGCGGATTGAGGCGGATATCCTCAACAACTTTAAAGTCCTTGGGGCACAGGCTCATCCATTGAACGGAGTGGAGCGTCTTGAGATCATGTACCATGTGTTCAATCAGGACAGGATCGAGCCGTTCCGGTTCAATTACAAGATGCTTCCACAGACGGGACTTAAGACAAAGGATTTTATCGCACCGACATCCTTTCACTTTTCAAAAAATTCCTCATTTATGATGGGAAAGACACTGGGAAGCGTCAGTTACCTGCAGATCCTCGCACCGGAGCTGACAGACCGTATGCTGGCGGATTTCCTGGATGTGGATGAGAGCATCAATGTGAATATCCATATCCAGTCCATTGACCAGACCTCTGCCATCAAGATGATCAAGAGTAAAATCTCTGACCTGGACAAGATGAAGATTGAAGAGCAGAAGCGGGCGGTTCGTTCCGGCTATGACATGGATGTGCTGCCGTCTGACCTTGTAACCTATGGGGAAGAAGCAAAGAACCTTCTGGAAGACCTGCAGTCCAGAAATGAGAGGATGTTTCTTGTCACTGTCCTTGTGATGAATACGGCAAAGAAAAGGCAGAAACTGGACAACAACATTTTCCAGGTGCAGGGCATCGCACAGAAGTATAACTGTTCCCTGCGTCCTTTGGATTACCAGCAGGAAGCGGGGCTGATGTCCTGTATCCCACTGGGAGTAAACAGAATCGAGATCCAGCGTGGGCTTACCACCTCGGCAACAGCGATCTTTGTGCCATTCACGACGCAGGAACTGTTCCAGGAAGGGGAAGCCCTTTATTATGGCCTGAATGCGTTGTCCAACAACATGATCATGGTGGACCGGAAGCGGCTTAAAAACCCAAACGGTCTGATCTTAGGTACACCGGGTTCCGGTAAATCCTTCTCAGCAAAAAGGGAGATTACCAACTGCTTCCTCATTACGGAAGATGACATTATCATCTGCGACCCGGAAGCAGAGTATTACCCGCTGGTGCAGGCACTGCATGGGCAGGTAGTCCGTATCTCACCGGTATCGACCCAGTATATCAACCCGATGGACTTAAACCTTAACTATTCCGAGGAGGATAATCCGTTATCGCTGAAATCGGATTTTATTTTGTCTCTTTGTGAGCTGATCGTGGGAGGAAAGAACGGTCTGGAACCGGTGGAAAAGACCATCATTGACCGGTGTGTGCGTCTTGTGTACCAGGAATATCTTTCCGACCCGGTGCCGGAGAAGATGCCGATCCTTCAGGATCTGTATGACCTGCTCCGGGGGCAGGATGAACCGGAGGCACAGCGGCTGGCAACAGCACTGGAAATTTACGTTACCGGTTCATTGAATGTGTTCAACCACCGGACAAACGTGGATATCAATAGCCGGATCATCTGCTTTGACATTAAGGAGTTGGGAAAACAGCTGAAAAAGATCGGGATGCTCATCGTCCAGGACCAGGTTTGGAACAGGGTAACGGTCAACCGTTCCGCCCATAAATCGACCCGGTACTATGTTGATGAATTCCATCTGCTTTTGAAGGAAGAGCAGACGGCAGCCTACAGTGTGGAGATCTGGAAGAGGTTCCGTAAATGGGGAGGTATCCCGACCGGTATCACCCAGAATATCAAGGACTTTCTGGCAAGCCGTGAGATTGAGAACATTTTTGAAAACTCGGATTTCATTTATATGCTCAACCAGGCATCCGGTGACCGGCAGATCCTGGCAAAGCAGCTGAACATTTCACCGACCCAGCTGTCTTATGTGACAAACAGCAATGAAGGAGAGGGGCTTTTGTTCTATGGAAACGTCATTATCCCGTTTGTGGACAGGTTCCCGAAGAACAGGCTGTATCAGTTATTAACGACCCGTCCAGAAGAGACGGGAGAACAGGCATAGGAGGAAAAACGATGCACGTATTGGCATATTTTCTGACATTTACGGCAGGTATGGTATGTGGTCTGGTTCTCACCTGTATCGTGCAGGCAGGAAAAAAATGAAGGAGGTAACAGATGGTAGAACAGAGAATGAAAGCCAGGGAGAAAACTGTCCAGAAGATGACAAAGGACGGTTTAGTGGAAGAAAACCTGGCAGATAAATCCACTGTTCGTGTCAGCAGCCGTACCCGGGATGTGCAGATGTCAAAAAAGGATACCGGAAAAGGGATGGATCTTTCCAACCGGAGAGGGACGAGAGTGGACAGTACGGATCCGGTCAGGCATTCTGTGCAGAACTCCAGGGATGCACCGGCAAAGGCACAGACAGTAGACAAAGCAAAATCCCGGAAAATGATACGGGAACAGGCAGAGGGCAGCGCCGGTTCCAAACGGTCACTGGAAGAGAAGAAAAACGGCAGTGGGAAACTTCAGGAGAAGCATACAGACCTTGCCCAGTCAAGGGGAGATGCAAGAAAGAAACAGACCGGAGGAAGTAAAAAGCCGGGGCAGAAGCAGAGACTGAAGTTTGCTTATGAGGAAACAGCGGAAGCAGTCAGGGATGGAGCTTCTTCCGCTAAATTAAACCGGATGGATGCGGACGGGGGGAATTTCCGCCACGATGCCCAGAAGAAACGGAACCAGAAGATGGCTCACACAGAGGCAGAACGGAAGAACGCACCAAAGAAGCATTCCATGAAAGAAAAGGTCTATCAGGAAAATGCAGAAAGTGCAGGGGCGAAAAAGAAAAGCCGGCTGAAATTTGAAGGGGAAAGTCCGAAAGATGCTTCCCTTGTCAAAAAGGCAGGCACCGCTGCGGCAGTATCTGTCCACCGCCAGGTCAGAAAAAATGATGATGGCAATGCGGCGGTGGAAGGTGCAAACAGTTTAGCAGAAGGCTCAGAGGGGCTTTACCATCTGGAACAGAGAAGTGCCAGAAGGCGGAACCGGAGAAAACGCCGGTCAAGTGCTTATCAGACAAAGAAAACAGCGCAGGCTGCGGCAGAATCTTCTGTAAATCAGGAACGGTCTTATTTGAAGAAGCTGATCCAGAAACAACGGATCAAAAAGGAATATGCCAAAGCAAAACAGAGTGAGCAGGCAATGGGGACTGCAGCGGTCGGCACGATTGACTATATCAAGAAGATCGGCGGTAAAGTCACCAACTTTTTCAAAGAACACCGGAAGGTTTATATCAGCATCGCAGCCCTGATCGGTATGATGTTCCTCATCATGACCAGTGTAACGTCCTGTTCCTCGGCATTTATGCAGAGCCTGATCAATTACACCGGAACCAGTTATATCTCTTCGGATGAGGCAATCCGGCAGGCAGACCTTTACTATACACAGCTGGAAGCAAATCTCCAGGAGAGGATCAACCAGATGGAATCGGAAGAGCCGGGGCATGACGAATACCGGTACAATATCGGACCAATCGAGCATGACCCGTTTGTTCTGATCAGCTACCTGTCTGCCAAATATGAAGAGTTTACCTTTGAACAGGTTAAGCCGGAACTGGACAGGCTGTTTGCACTCCAGTATCAGTTGGAGACAGAAGCTGTGAATGAGACGGTGACAGAGACGACGACAGTCCGGGTAGGGGAATCCCTTGGAAATGTTGTGACGAGCGGTTACTGCAACTGCCCGATCTGCTGCGGCATCTGGTCAGGAGGACCGACGGCATCCGGGGTGTATCCGACAGCGAACCATACCCTTGCGGTAGATGCGTCCAACCCGTTTGTTCCAATGGGGACAAAAGTGGTCATGAATGGTGTGGAATACACGGTGGAAGACACCGGGGCATTTGCCCGTTACGGTGTCCAGTTTGATGTGTATTATGACAGCCACTCGGCGGCATCCGCACATGGGCACCAGACCTGGGAATGCTTCCTTGCGGATGCGAATGGAAGCCGGGAGGTGGAAGTGACAAGGACAAGGGATGTGGATGTGCTGAATGTAACCTTAAATTCCAGCAGCCTGACAGGCATCTGCCAGAACCGTCTGGGGATTTTCCAGAGGGAACTGTTTTCAGCCTACAATGAAACAAAAGGCAACCTGCAGATGTTCGGGACACCATTTGATTTCAACTGGTATTACAACGTGAGCAGCTATTACGGATACCGGATCCACCCAATCTCCGGTGCCAACCAGCTCCACAATGGAGTGGATATCGGAGTGCCGGAAGGTACGGAAGTACTGGCAGGGCTGACCGGTACGGTAACAACTTCTGCCTATAATGACAGCTATGGCAATTATGTGGTAATCAAAGACAGTAAAGGCTATGAACTGCGGTATGCACATCTGAAAAGCAGAAGTGTTTCTGCAGGAGCTGCCATTACCAAAGGGGGTGTCATAGGGCTTGCAGGAAATACCGGCAATTCCACAGGAAGCCATCTCCATATTGAATTACTGAAAAATGGGGAACGGATGAATCCGATCTTTTATCTGGAAACAGGAGAAGGGACGATATTTGGTGGAAATGAGTATACCAGTGAAGCGGCACAGAGGCTTCTTCAGGAAGCAGCCAGATATCTGGGAACCCCGTATGTATGGGGCGGCTATTCCCCAAGCGGGTTTGACTGTTCCGGATTTGTAAGCTACTGCCTGACCCATTCAGGGGTAAGGAATACCGGAAGGCTGACCGCCCAGGGGCTTTATGATATCTGTACACCGGTATCAGAGTCCTATGTCCAGCCGGGAGATCTGATCTTCTTTACCGGAACCTATGATGCAGGTGTGCCGGTAACGCATATCGGTATCTATGTAGGCGGCGGGCAGATGATCCACTGCGGGCATCCGGTACAGTACACATCCATTTATTCATCCTACTGGCAGAGCCATTTTTATGGATTTGGTAGATGGTAAAAAAGGGCGGTGATTATGCCGCCCGGAAAGGAGCAGTATGAAGAGCCTTGAAAAAGCAGTTGCCGATTATGAAAAGGCAAAGGAAAAAATGGAGGCATCCAGGACACGGTATGAGGCAGACCTGAAGCGGTTTAAGGCTGCGGAAGCGGCAAAGACAGAAGCGGAGAACCTGGAGATCGTGCGGATCATCCGTGGCATGGATATGACCATACCGGAACTGAATGCGTTCCGGGAAAGAATGAAAACGGAACTGCCAACAATGGCAGGATTCCAGAAGGAGGAAACAAGAGCTGATGATGAATTTAGAGAAAATGAAAGAACAGAAGGCACCGGGGAAGCACAGGAAATGGGGCAGTAACGTGAAAAAAGGGATTTTTGCAGTTACCACATTTTTATGTATGGCAACCCCGTTTTTTTCTGCCCAGAGCATTTATGCGGCGGAGAACACGAACCCTGCCATCGCCATTGAAAAGCCGGACGGGTGGAAACAGGGAGATATATCCGTTTCCATTACTGTCGATGCCAGCCAGATGGGGGAAGGCTTCAAAGTCGCAAAAATCGAAGCAAAGGCTGGAAAAGATGGGAGCTGGCAGGACGTTACGGATTCCAGAAGCATTACCATCAATGGAAACCAGACAGTCTATGTGCGGGTGACGGATGCGGAAGGGACAGTGTATGAACAGAACCGTTCCATCCGCTGTTATGATACGGAAAAGCCAACGCTTTCTGCTTCCCTTACAGATGGTGTGCTGACCATCCAGGGAAATGATGCGGTATCCGGGATCTCTGCAGTAACCGTTAACGGGACTACCTATACAGACCTTACGGATGGAAAACTGAAGGTGCAGCTCACACAGAAAGACTTTACCACAAAGCAGATCGAGATCACGGTGACGGATGGTGCCGGGAATACTTCTGATAAGTACACTCTCCAGAACCCGTATTATGAATGGGCGGTACGCCAGGCACAACAGCAGAATACAGCGAACAGCGATATGAGTACTACGGGAACTGCTTCTACAACAGAAGAAGCGACCACATCCCCGCTCCCGCAGGATGCACAGGCATCGGAACCGACGGAGGCAAGGGGAACCGTGGATGACCGCACTGTGACGGGGATTGAAGAAGAACTGGCAGCATCCGGGGAAGACGCAGAAAATATCACCCAGACAGCAACAGAAGGAACGAAAGAGTTTTACACCATTTCCACCAAAAGCGGCAAGGTGTTTTATCTGGTTATTGATAATTCCAAGTCGCAGGACAATGTGTATTTCCTGACGGAAGTCAGTGAAAAAGACCTGATGAACTTCACCCTATACGATACGGTAACTCTTCCGGAAGTGGATACTGTGTATGCGGAACCGGAAACAGAGGAACCGGAGCCAATGCAGGAGGCGGAAGAGGAAGAACCGGAAACGGAGGAAGTGCAGATGCCGGAGGATAAATCCCCGGTGGTTTCCTATCTTTTAATCGGTCTGGTAGCTGCCGGTGCATTAGGTGCCGGATATTACTTTAAGGTCTATAAGCCGAAGCATGAATACGATGATGAGGATGAATATGAGGACGATGAGACCGAAGAAACGGAAGAACCTGCGGAACCGGATGATGCGGAAGAACAAACACTTCCGGATGAAGAGGATCCAGAGGAAGTTCTGGAAGATGAGGAGGAATCATAATGGGGTGTTTTGATGCAGATGAAAAAATATCCGGTTATTTATGCAGACCCACCTTGGCAGTACCGTGTGTATTCCCAAAAAGGATTGGGGCGGAGTGCAGAGAGCCATTACCCCACAATGGGGATTGATGAGATCCGTGCCCTGCCGGTGGCGGAGCTGGCAGAAAAAGACTGTGCCCTGTTTTTGTGGGTGACAGTCCCGTGCCTGTTGGAAGGGCTTTCCGTCCTGCAGGCATGGGGATTCCAATATAAGACCATTGCTTTTGTCTGGATCAAGCAGAATAAGAAAGCGGACAGCCTGTTCTGGGGGATGGGATACTGGACAAGGAGCAATGCTGAATTTTGTATCCTGGCAACCAGAGGTTCACCAAAACGGCAGTCTGCCGGAGTCCATCAGGTGATTGTCTCCCATATTGAGGAACACAGCAAAAAGCCGCAGGAAGCAAGGGAGAGGATCGTTCAGCTGATGGGGGATGTTCCCCGCATTGAGCTGTTTGCCAGGCAGAAGACTCCCGGATGGGATGTCTGGGGGAATGAAGTAGAATCTGATATTGAAATGGAGAGCAGAAAGGAAGAGTGAGATGAAGTTAGTGATTGCGGAAAAGCCGTCTGTTGCGATGGCTCTGGCAAAGGTGGTCGGAGCCAGAGAACGAAAGGACGGATATGTGGAGGGAAAGGAGTATCTGGTTTCGTGGTGTGTTGGGCATCTGGTGGCATTTTGTGACGCATCGGAATATGATGAACGTTACAAAAAATGGAGATATGAAGACCTCCCGATTATACCGGAAGAATGGAAAAGGAAAGTCCTTGATGGGACAAAGAAGCAGTTCCAGATTTTAAAGAAACTGATGAACAGCAAAGAAGTGGATGAGGTCATCTGTGCCACAGATGCCGGAAGGGAAGGGGAGCTGATCTTCCGTCTGGTCTATGAGCAGGCAGGATGCAAAAAGCCGGTCAAAAGGCTCTGGATCTCTTCCATGGAAGAACGTGCAATTAAAGAAGGGTTTGCATCGTTGAAAGACGGTTCGTGTTATGAAGACCTTTATCAGTCAGCTTTATGCAGGGCAAAAGCAGACTGGCTGGTGGGGATCAATGCGAGCCGTCTTTTTTCCGTCCTTTATAACCAGAACCTGAAAGTGGGCAGGGTGCAGACCCCGACTCTTGCCATGATTGTGGACAGGAACCAGAAGGTGAAGGAGTTTGTAAAAGAAAAATACTATGTAGCCCATTTAACATTCGGGGAGTTTGATGCTGTTTCCGGTCATTTCCAGAAGAAAGAGGAAGCAGACAAGGTGGCTTTGGACTGTAAGGAACGCATGTGCCAGGTGGAGAAAGAAGATATCCAGACAAAGACGGTCCGTTCCCCGAAACTGTATGACCTGACGTCGCTGCAGAGGGATGCCAACCGGATCTTTGGTTATACGGCACAGCAGACGCTGGATGCAGTGCAGGAGATGTATGAAAAGAAGCTGGTGACGTATCCCAGGACAGACAGCCAGTATCTGACGGATGAGATGGGGGACAGTACTAGAAAGCTCATTCAGGTGCTGTTATCCAGGATGCCTTTCGCAGAGGGGATTGCGTATGAACCAGAGGTCTCCAAAGTACTGAACTCCAAAAAGGTTTCAGACCATCATGCAATTATCCCCACTTCGGAAGTGGAGAAAGCAGACCTTCAGAAGCTGAAAGAAAAGGAGAGGAACATCCTGTATCTGATCAGTGCCAGAGTACTCACTGCAACAGAAGATTCCTATATTTATGAGACCCATAAGTGCCAGCTGACCTGCAACTTCCATACGTTTTATTTCAATGCAAGGAAGACAAAACAGGAAGGGTTCAAGGCGATAGAGAAGAAACTGAAACAGTTTCTTGGTGTCAGGGAACCGGAGCAGGAAGCAGAGTTTGGCCTTTACCTTGGAAGGAATATCGGTCCGTGCAGCACTTCTGTTTCAGAAAACTTTACCCAGCCTCCCCGCCAGTATACAGAAGATACTCTTCTGGCGGCGATGGAGAGGGCAGGCAATGAAGATCTGACAGAGGATACGGAAAAGAAAGGTCTGGGAACACCGGCAACGAGAGCCGGAATCATTGAAAAACTCATCCAGTCCGGTTTTGTAAAACGGGAAAAGAAGAATCTGGTGCCGACAGATGCGGGGAATGTCCTGGTCACAGTCCTTCCGGATGAGATTAAGTCCCCGAAGATGACAGCAGAGTGGGAGATGGCATTAAACCATATTGCACAGGGGACAGAGACGGCAGAGCATTTCCTAAATGGGATTACAGATATGCTGGGAGAACTGATTTCCCGTTACCATTCGATTTCAGAGGAGGAGAGCAGCCGTTTTCCGGGAACAGCAAGGGGAGAAGTGATCGGGAAATGCCCGGTCTGCGGCAGTGATGTGAGGGAAGGTAAGAAGAATTATTACTGTACCGGGCAGGAATGCCGCTTTTCTTTGTGGAAGGATGACCATTTCCTTGCAAGCCAGGGGAAGAAGATGGACAAAGCAACGGCAAAAAAATTCCTGAAGAAAGGCAAAGTCCATTACAAAGACCTGGTATCGAAAAGAACCGGGAAAAGTTATGAAGCTACTGTTGAAATGGTAGCCGATGGTGAGGGAAAAGCACAGTTTAACCTGCATTTTCCCCAGCGGTAGTTAGGAATCAGGCAGCCAGAAGGCTGTCTGTTTTCATATAAAATAATGAAAGAGAGGACATGATCTATGAGAAGAACAGGACATTTAAGGAGACTCGTATCCGGATTTCTGGCAGGGATGACGCTGTTATCCACGGTGTTATCGCCCATGACAGCCTATGCGGCAGAACCCAAAGCGGAAGAAAAGCCACCCCTTTATGAAGAGGTCAAGGACCTGCTGGACGAAGACGAGGTGGTAAAAGCCAAAGATTATGAAATTACTGTTGGCAGTGAATTTGATGTCACCTGTGATTTTACCGGGCTTGAGATCAAAGATGACAAAAAAGTAAAAGTTACTTTTGAAGAAGCTAAGAATGAAGAGGGTAAGGATTTTGCTTTAGACCACGCAGACAGTTATAAAGCTGTCTATTATGTGGAGCCGGTCAATGAAGCACATCCGAAGTACCAGATCAGCAGAAACCTGATCGTAAAAGAGGCGGAAACAGAGGTGCAGGCTGCTTCTGAAGGAGGCGGTGAAGATGCCGGTTCCGGCGGTACAGAGGAAGCGGCAGATGACGGGGAGGCAGACTCGCAGACGTTATCTGTAGAAGAGAGTGAGACTGCAGAAACGGAAATTTCCACGGAGACGGAAGCTTCCACAGAACCAGTCACAGAGGCTGAATCAGAAATGGAAACTGAAACAGTAGAAAGCTCCGAAGTCCTTCCGGAAGAGGAACTGGATGCAGCACTGGAAGAGAGCGAAGAGCAGGAAACCGTTGACCCGGAGACAGGGCTTTCCGTATCTGATGTACTGGAACAGGGCGAAGAACAGGGAATTGATATGCTGAGCCTGGAAGAAGGCGAGACAGTACAGTTTCAGGCACAGGCACTGTTTGCAAGTGCCAGATCCACGACCTCCGTCAGTGTAACCAGAGGGGCATATTACTATTATGCAGATTATGGTCTGGGTTCTTATCTGACCGCACCTTATACCGTAAAATTTGGTGATGTTACTGCAACTGCCTATTGCGTACAGCCGTCCAAGCCGGGACCGGGGGATGGAACTTATACGATCACAAAGCTCAGTGACGGAAAGACTTTAGCGAAAGTCTGCTATTACGGTACAAAAGCCAGCGGGGATGAGGGATTTTTCGCTGAAAAGCATCCGGATTTCTCTACCGGAAAGCGTTTTATCATTACCCATCTGGCAGCTGCGTATGCAAATGGAAGCAGTGATGCCTTTTCCGGCACCAACTCTACCGGAAAGTCACTGGCTATGGAACTCTATAACTACTGTGTGAGCCAGCCGGAGATCCCGGATGTGGCAATGTCATTTTCCAATGCGAAGGTAAAAGCCTATATTGACAGCAATTCCCAGAGAACGGAAGAGATCACCTTTAAGGCAGATGTGCTTCAGACCATTACGATGAAACTTCCATCCGGCGTGAAATTCCACAATGTTTCAACTGGAAAGACCAGTGCGGCAGGTGCAAGCGTAGAAGTGTCCGGCGGCACAAAGTTCTATCTTTCCGCACCTCTGACACAGGCAGAGGATGTCAGCGGTTCCTGGTCTGTGACCATGAAAGGAAGCATTACCAAGGATTATTCCGCTTATAAGATCACCACAGGGTCCTCCACACAGGACCTGGCACTGGTATTTGGAGAAGGTGTCACAGATGAGAAATATGTGGATTTCAGTGTGGAATGGGTCAAGATGGCAAAGATTGAGATCGTGAAGAAGGATGCCGGAAGCAATGCGAAGGTAGCCGGTGCGGTCTATGGCATTTACAGTGATGAAGCAGGAAAAAACCTGATTGCAAAGATGCCTGCAACCGATGCCAATGGCGCATCCAGTATCACGATTGAAAAGACACAGAATACCGTATACCTGAAAGAGATTTCCGTACCGAACGGATATGTGCTGGATACTAAAGCCTATGGGATTAACCTGATTATCGGCGGAACCACAAAAAAGGACGTAACTGATAAGGAACAGTTTGCTGACCTGACTGTTTATAAGGAAGGGGAAGTGCTGACCGGTGCTTCTGTCACAGATTCCGGTGTGGTGTTCCAGTACACAAAACAGAGATTGAAAGGCGCTGTTTATAACGTGTATGCCGGAGCAGATATTAAAGCGGCAGATGGAAGGGTCATCTTCCAGAAAGGTGCCCTGGTAAAAGAGGGGCTGACCACCGGTGAGGATGGCAGTGCAACCCTTAAGAACCTGCATCTTGGCACTTACGTTGTAACAGAAACAAAAGCCCCGGTAGATTATGTGTGCAAAGGGGAATCCAAAACCGTCACTTTAAGCTATGCAGGGCAGAACGTGGAAGTGGCAGTAGGAAATGTGACCTTTGCCAATGACCGCCAGAAAGCCAGTGTATCTGTGGTGAAACAGGACGATACCACAAAGAACCCGCTGTCCGGAGGAATCTATGGACTGTATGCGGCGGAGGATATCGCTGACGTATCCGGGAATGTTGTGGTAAGAAAAGATACCCTGATTGAAAAAGCAACAACCGGAAACGATGGAAACGCTGTATATCAGGCAGACCTGCCGATCAACCACAGCTATTATGTGAAAGAGCTGCAGGCACCTGAAAACTACTTCCGAAACAGTGAGGATGTATTCTCTTTCAAATTTCAGTACACCAACGATAAACAGGCATCCGTCGCATTTACCCATACGTTTGAGAATGAACGTGTCAACGCAACGATCCATCTGGTCAAGAAGGATAAAGAGACCGGAAGGGATACACAGGGGGATGCAGTCTTTGAAGGTGCTGTTTACGGAGTGTATGCAAGGGAAAACATCATCCATCCGGATGGAAAAACCGGCATCCTTTATAAAGCAGGAAGCCAGGTAGCAACCATGACAGTTGATAAAAAAGGTGATGCTTCTGTAGAAGACCTGTACCTTGGAAAATACTACGTAAAAGAGATCACACCGCCGGTTGGCTACCTGATCGATGAGGGTGAGTATGACTTGGAATGCAGTTATGAGGGAGACCTAGTAAAGACTGTGGAGCGGAGTACAGAATCTTCGGAACAGGTCATGAAACAGCCGTTCCAGGTAATTAAAGCAGCGAACAATGGAAAGACAGATGCAGACCTGTTAAAAGGTGCCGGATTTACTGCTTATTTAAAGAGCAGTTTAAAGACGAATCCGGATGGCAGCTATGATTTTGCATCTGCCAAGCCGGTAGTGCTGACCGCAGATGGGAAAACAGAGATGTTTACCGATGCCAAAGGCTATGCCTGCAGCATCCCGCTTCCGTATGGTACTTACCTTGTGAAAGAAACAACAACACCGCACAATTATAAGCCGGTGGATGACTTTACTGTTACCATCAGTGAAAACCATCCGGATGAACCGCAGATCTGGCGGATTCTTCTGGATGATGAATTTAAAGCAAAGTTAAAGATCGTGAAGAAAGACGATGAAACAAAAAGACCGGTGCTGGTGGCAGGTACAGAATTTAAGATTTATGACCTGGACCATAAGAAATATGTGGAACAGGTTACGACTTACCCGATCACTGTTACCCACAAATCCTATTTCACAGACAGCCAGGGTTATTTGATCCTTCCGAACAATTTAAGCATCGGACATTACCGGATCGAGGAAGTGACAGCCCCGGACGGCTATACCTTAAACCAGAATTATGTGGAGATCGCAGTGGATTCCAATACTGCATACCAGATGGATTCTGTCAGCGGGGATGTGGTGATTGAAGTAGATTACGAAAACCATCCGGTCAAAGGAAAGCTGACTGTTTACAAAAAAGGTGAGATGCTTGCTGGATTTAACAAGGATTTCATTTACGAAGAGCAGTTCCTGAAAGATGCCGTCTTTGAAGTGTATGCGGCGGAGGATATTTACTCCCCGGATTACCAGAAGGATGCAGATGGAAACCGTATTGTAGTCTATGCAAAGGATACATTGGTGACTACGATCACAACCGATGAGGATGGAATGGCTGTGGCTGAAAACCTTCCGCTTGGTGCTTACCGGGTAGCAGAAAAAACAGCCCCGGAAGGGTTCGTTTTAAATCCGGAAGATTCAGAAGTTGTCTTTGTCTATGAAGACCAGGATACTCCAGTGGTAAAACAGGAAGTGACCGTCGGTGATGAAAGACAGAAAGTAGCGATTACGGTTGAAAAACAGGATGCGGAAAATGGTGCTGTAGTAGCAGGTGCCGTATTTGGTATCTACAACAAAGAAGATATTACCGCAGATGGAAAAGTAATCGTTGAGGCAGATACCCTCCTTCAGGAGATGACTTCGGATGAGAAGGGATTGGCAGGCTGCACACTGGATCTTCCGCTTGGAAGCTACTATGTGAAAGAATTGAAAGCTCCGGCAGGATTTGTTTCCTCCAATGAAGTCCTGGACTTTGATGCGTCCTATCAGGGACAGGATGTGGAAACAGTTGTTTTGAAAGCCGTAAAGAAAAACCAGCCGACCACAGTGGAGATCACAAAATCTGACATTACCACTGGAACAGAACTGGATGGCGCAAGCCTGAAAGTGCTGGATAAGGACGGGAATGTTGTGGATGAATGGACTTCTGTTAAGGATGCCCCGCATGTGATCAAACGTCTGGTGGCAGGTGAGACTTACACACTCCGGGAAGAATTTGCACCGTATGGATACCTGAAAGCAACGGATATCACGTTTACTGTTGAGGATAACGGCGATGTCCAGAAGGTTGAAATGAAGGATGAAGTGCCGACCGGGCTTCTGATCATCAACAAAAAGGGTGAATTCCTGGATAAAGTAACGCTTCTGGATAACGCAAAAGGCACTGTGGAGCATCTGTTTGAGTATATCACCGGAAGCCTTACCGAAGTTACCTTTAACGTTTATGCTGCAGAAGATATCAAAGCAGCTGATGGTGTCAGCGAAGACTACTTCAAAGCAGATGAACTGGTGGGAACCATTACCACAGATACCAAAGGTATTGCACAGCTTGGGGACCTTCCGGTTGGAAAATACTATGTGAAAGAGGCAGAAACTGCCCATGGTTATGTACTGGATGGAGAACCGAGATATGTGGACTTAAGTTACCGTGACCAGGATACCCCGGTGGTAACGTATGATGAAGCATGGCAGAATAACCGCCAGAAAGTCAAAGTGACCGTCCTGAAAAAGGAACAAGACACGGAGCGTGTACTGGCAGGCGGTATCTTCGGATTGTTTACAAGGGAGGATATCAAAAATGCCGATGGTGATGTCCTGATGGAAGCAGATACGCTCATTGAGCTTAAGACTACCGATGAAAACGGTCAGATCACCTTTACGGCAGACCTGCCGGTAGACGGAAACTATTATGTGAAAGAGCTGTATGCCCCGGATGGTTTTGTGACCACCAATGAGGAACAGGATTTCACCTTTGAATATGCCGGTGCGGAGCAGGCAGAGGTAAGTTATGATTTTACCTTTGAAAATGAGGCAACAACCGTGGAACTGACAAAATCTGACCTGACAACAGGGGATGAACTCCCGGGTGCCCACCTGAAAGTGACCGATGAGGACGGCAATGTGGTGGATGAATGGGTATCTGCAGAAGAAGCCCATGTAATCAAAGAACTGGTAGTCGGCAAGATCTACACCATGACAGAAACCAAACCTGCAGATGGATATGTAACCGCAGAAAGCATCGAATTTACTATCGAGAATACTGCAGAGATCCAGAAGCATGAGATGAAGGACGATGTGACAAAGGTGCAGATCAGCAAAACGGATATCACCGGAGACCAGGAAATCCCGGGTGCGAAGCTGACGATCCTGGATGAAAATGACCAGGTAGTGGAAAGCTGGACTTCCACAGAGGAGCCGCATTATGTGGAGAAGCTGCCGATTGGCAGATACACACTCAGGGAAGAACAGGCACCGAAAGGATTTATCCTGACAGCAGATGTCTCCTTTGAAGTGAAAGATACCGGTGAGATCCAGACTGTTGTTATGAAGGATGATACCGCAAAAGGTAAAGTGATCCTGAATAAAACAGATAAGGAAACCGGAGAGCCGTTAAAAGGCGTGGAATTTGAACTCCGTGACAGCAAAGGAAAGGTGCTGGAGACCTTAAAGACGGATGCGGCAGGTCATGCGGAGAGCAGCCTTTATGAGATCGCTGATTACAAAGACGGTAAATATGCCGGTGAGAAGAAATATTATCTGGTGGAAACCAAGACGCTGGATGGATATACACTGGATAAGACTGAGCATGAGGTGGTATTTGCCTACAAAGATGACAGTACACCGATTGTGGAAGTGACTTTCGACCTGACAAATGACAAGCCGGAAGTGCCACAGACAACGGAAGGAACACCGGGAACACCTTCAGCCGGTAACCCGAAGACCGGGGATGAGACAAATCTCTGGCTTCCGGTGGTACTTCTGGCAGTATCTGTCAGCGGCATTGCCGGACTTCTGGCAGCCAGAAGAAAGAGAAAAAGAAAATAGTAACCTTATATGAGCAGGGAGCCTTAATTTGAGGCTCCCTTTTATCATAGCAAAAATCAGGAAAGGACAGGTAAAGAATATGAAGAAAACAATGAACACAGTGCAGGCTGGGAGAGAAATGCAGGAGAGATCATTCAAGAGAATGATGGCATACCAGAAAAAAGCAGAGCAGGCAGTCAACAAAAAGAGAATGAACCAGCACATGATCAGAAGGGGGTAATTGCGTATGATGAACAGAAAAGATTTTTTTGAATATGTAAAAGACAATGTGAGGGATTATCTTCCGGAAAAATATGCGGATGCCAACATCTATCTGCAGGAAGTGGTAAAGAAAAACGGGCTGACCTTGACGGCGATGGTTATTCCCACAAAAGACACCAATATCACACCGAATATTTATCTGGATTCCTTTTACCAAGAATACCGGAATGGGAAAAATCCGGATGCCTGTGTAGGGGATGTGGCAGACCTCTGGATTGAAAATATGGATACGGATTTGTCAGTCGATGTAAATGGCATGTTGGATTATGGAAATGTCAAAGATAAGCTGCAGATCAGGATGTGCGACCCGGAAAAAAACAAAGAATGGCTGGAAGATAAGGCTGTGACCATGCATGGGGATTTCGCAGCTTATTATACAGTCAACCTGTCGGAAAATAAAGACGGTATTGCTTCGGTTTCCGTGACCAAAGCACTTTTAGAGGCATGGAAGATTGATGTCCAGACTCTCCATCAGGATGCGATGGTATCAGATAAGAACCGTGGACCGGCTTTATACGCAATGAATGATCTGATGGAGTCTTCAATTTTAGGAGAAAAACCACAGAATCTGTTGAACGGAGACAGGAGGGCAGAGGAATTTTTCATGCCTATGTTTTGCCTGACAAATGAAGCGAAAATGAATGCGGCGTCCCTGATCCTGCATGAGGATATCCGTAAACAGATCGGGGAGTTTATGAAGGGCGATTTTTATATCCTGCCTTCCTCCATCCATGAAACACTTCTGTTGCCGGATAATGGGGATTTTGATGTGAAAGCCCTGAATGCCATGGTAAAAGAAGTCAATGCAACAGAAGTAGCCCTGGAAGATATTCTTTCAGATAAAGTACAGTTCTGTGATGGCAGAACAGCCGTGATGGAAAATGCGGAGAAACGGGAAGCACGTCTGGATAAAGAAAAAGCGGCTGCGGCAGAAAAGCCTTCAGAGAAAACGGGTCTTCATGGAAAGCTGGAAAAGGCGAAGGAAGAGGTGAAAGCCGGGAATGTCCTGGGAAAGCCACAGGGTAAATCGAGAGATACGGCTATGGTAATGTAAGAAAATATTTTGGGGCGGGAACTGCGGCTACGGTTCCCGCTTTGTTGAAAGCGAGGAGAATGTATATGTCAGAATGGTGCTTATATGGTGATGATATAAGAGAAAAATTTGAAAGACGGTTAGAACCGGATAGCCTTGAAGGTGAGCTAATCCGGTATAAGGAAGTTTTTGGTGAAGAATTTGGACTCAAAGAACTTCTGGCTGTTCAGGATCTAAAGGTAAAAGCATTGATAGCGGAGGCAATCAACAATGTACCGGAATTTTTACTGGATCAGGTTGGAAAAGCCAGGAACAGTTATGAGTTTCCTTCCCTTGTAACGGAGCTTGGACGTATTGCAGATGTTATGGAAGAGGTTGTGGAGGGAGACGGGGAATGAGCAGCAAAATGAAAGTGGAAGAAAGAAAAAGGTTATCCGGATATCTTAGGAAATGCCTGGAGTCACAAAAAGACCAGGAGTTCATTCTTCAAATCCCCTTAAAGAGAGGAGTATCGGAACGTGAAAAGAAAATACGGAATTGACCAGGTATCGGTTCGTCTTGTGAAAGAGGCACCGATCCTGAGTGAGGAAGAAATCTCTACACCGGAAGATGCGATCCGGGTATTGGGGGATACCTTTAAAGACTATGACCGGGAAGTGGTAGGAGTGGTTCATCTTCGGAGTGATAATGTTCCCATTAACATGACCATAATCAGTATGGGGACACTGAACCAGTCACTGGTGCATCCGAGGGAAGTATTAAAGGCGGCGTTCTTATCGAATGCCGCTTCTATTCTTCTGTTCCACAACCATCCAAGTGGCAGCCTGAAACCGTCGAAGGATGATATTGCACTCACGGGCAGAATGCAGCAGCTTTGTATGCTGGCAGGAATCCCTGTGATTGACCATGTGATTCTTGGAAATGACCAGTCTTATTTTTCTTTCCGGGAAAAAAAGATCCTTCCTATGGAGCAGGTTCAATACTCTATTGATTTGAATGATATCAATTTGAAAGTGGCAGAAAAGGAAGCAGAGAATTACGGATATGAAAAACCACATAAAAAATCAATCAAGGAATCACTGGAGGAAAACCGGAAAAAGATCGCATCCGGTCAGAAAATATCCGGTGTGAAGAAAAAACGGGAAACGACGATAGAATGAGAGGAGGATGAAGGGGTATGGCAAATAAATTATATGCCATGGAACAGCTGACGGAAGAAGTCGCAAAGGACATTGCAGCAAAGCCGGAAGAGTGGATGCGTTTTCTGGATACCGCATCCAGCTTATATAAATACACCTTTGATGAACAGCTTCTGATCTTTGCCCAGAGACCGGAAGCAACGGCAGTGGCATCCATGGAGGTATGGAATAAGCGGATGTACCGATGGATCAAGAAAGGGTCAAAAGGGATTGCCCTGATTGATTATACATCCGGCCCGAAAAACCGCCTGCGGTATGTATTTGATATTTCGGATACTTATAAGGTGCGGAATCTGGGGAAAGACCCGGCTTTATGGGTGCTGCCACAGGATGACCGTTCCTTTGCGGCAGATTATCTGCAGAGAGTGTATGGATTGGACGAAGGAGATGGCGGGCTTGCCGGAACCCTGTATCGGGTAGCACAGGAAAGTGTGCGGGAGTGGCTTCCGGATGCGTTTGATGAACTAAAACAGGATGTGCAGGGGACATTTCTGGAAGAACTGGATGAGCAGAACCAGGAAGTGGAGTTTAGGGACCTTATGACGGACAGTGTATGGTATGTCCTTTTAAAGCGGTGTGGCATGGATACGGAAGCGTACCTGTCTGCGGACAGCCTGCGGCATATCACGGATTATAATGACCTCCGTGTGCTTGGACACCTTGGCACAGCGGTCAATGAGATCTGCCGACCGATTCTGATGCAGCTTGGACGGTATGTCCTTATGGATCTGGAAAATGACAGGAAAACGGTTGCAAAAGAATCGGAAGTGGTCTATAATGAATTTAACACGTTAATTTGTGAAAGCGAAGAAATTACAAAAGAACCAGAGATAGAAGAAAACAAGGAGGAAACAGAGCATGAGAGAGATCACTTACAGCAGGAACGGGGATTATCTGATCCCGGATATCAACCTGGAGGAGACCAGGGGAACCATCGGGAAATACGGGATGATGCGGAAGGAATATCTGAGGAACCACAAGAAAGCCAGGTTCAGCATACTGGCACTGCAGAACAGGCTGGACAGCCATCTGATGGAAGTGGACAGCGAAGCCAGACAGAAAGTGGAAGACCTGACCATGCAGCTTCTGGAGAAAGACCCGGCACCGGAGAAATCAGCCGACAGCATGGCATGGACACGTCACATGAACCGGATCCGGGCACAGGCAGAGGAACTGGTGGTTCAGGAGATTATATACAATTAAGCCTGTTTCCCACAGAGGAAGAACAGTTTGGAGAGATTAGGAAAGCGGCAGCTGCACTCACACAGCCAGCCGCTTTTTTTGTTTCAGATGAAATTGTGGATGATGTGCTTCGTACCGGAAGCGGTCGGAAGAATACGTTGTTCCATATCACTGCAAAACTTGTGGAAGGAATTGACCATGAGGAACTGCGGAGCTTTTTGATCCAGGAATATGGTACCGGCGGGAAAGGGTTTGAGTTTTCCGGACAGAAATTCAGTATCTGGTATGACGGGGACGGGATGCGATTCCGACGTGGGGAATCTGCAAGACGAGGTTATGACCGTATGCTTACCTGGGAAGAAGCGGCAAACCGCATTCAGGATATGTATGATGCGGGGACTTATGTCTCCAACGTGATTATGCAGAACTCCATTAAAGTGGAATGTGATGAACTTTCCAGCCAGCTGGCACTCCATTTCCGGGATACCGGGGCTATCAGGGGAATATACAGCCATACAGAAACGACCGAAAGGTTCCGTGCAGGTCTGGATGACCGGGAGCAGACAATGGAGTATTACCAGATGCTTGTGGAACTGGAACGGGATATGGAACGCCATCCGGAAAACTATATGAGGTACCAGATCCGGAATAATCCGATATACAAGCAGAGGGTCTATGACCTTGGAAGGACGCTCGATTGGAGCCGGCAGAAAGAAACTGTAACACCGCCGGAAATGGCTTTTATTACGCAGGATGAGATCGACTCTGTTTTACGAAGAGGCGGAAATATAGCTGGTGGAAGGAACCGTATCTATGAGTTTTTCATGGAACACCACGATGAAAAAGAAACCGCCGACTTTTTAAAGCATGAGTATGGAGACGGAGGATGCACGCCGGGCATTCAGGGAAGCGATCTTTCCGATGAGTGGCATGACGCAAAAGGAATCCGTTTGAGCAAAGGGCAGATTTCCAACCCGAGCCTGAGAACAGTTATCAAGTGGAAACAGGCAGCTTTAAGGACAAGGCAGCTGATCCGGATGGATGATTTTTTGTCACCGGAAGAACTGGAAAAGTATGAAGAACGGCAGGAAGCACAGCGGCTTGCTGATATGGAGGAAGTAAAGCAGTCACTGGGAACGGAGGAAGTTCCGGAAGAGATTGAGGAAGTTCATGAAGAGGTTCCTGCGGAAGAAAATGTGGAAGATAAGCCGGAAGAAAGCGGGCAGCCATTAAGGGCAGAAGACGTGCAGAACCTGGTCTTAGTAAACCGCCAGTATTCCTCTGTGAGCAGGACAACGGAGTATGACTTTACCTGTGAGATACGTGGAGAGCAGGATATCCTGCATTACACTGTGGAATACCATGATGACGGGGAAGGGTTTACCATCCATACGGAAAAAGATGATATCTGGGAGAGGATGTCCGAACCGGAACTGGAACGGCTGGAGATGGTACTGGAACGGGAAGCCCTTTATTTTCAATACCATGAGGATATTGAAAATGCAGCAAATCTGGAAGAACTCCGGGAAGTCAGCTACAGTATCATGGAAAATGAATCCGTTTATTTTCAGCAAATATCGGAACGTGTCTGGAATGAGTATGGGGAAAGGGAACGTGCATTATCTGCGGAGATACCGGCTGTCAATTTTCATATCACGGATGACCAGCTGGGCTATGGAACGGCAAAGGAAAAATTCAGAGCCAATGTGATGGCAATCCAGGTTCTGAAAAAATGTGAAAGCGAGAACCGTTATGCATCACCAGAGGAGCAGGAAATCCTGTCAAACTATGTTGGCTGGGGAGGCTTGCCGGATGCTTTTGATGAAAACAAAGCTTCCTGGAGTGACGAGTATCAGGAACTGAAAGATCTGCTTACCAAAGATGAATATGCGGCAGCAAGGGAATCCACGTTGAATGCCCATTATACCCAGCCTGTTATCATCGAGAGCATGTACCGGGTGCTTCAGAACCTGGGGTTTGAAAAGGGAAACATCCTGGAACCGTCCATGGGCGTAGGAAACTTTTTTGGAATGCTTCCGGACAAGTTACAGCAGTCCCGGCTTTATGGAGTGGAACTGGACAGCATCAGCGGAAGGATCGCAAAACTGCTTTATCCGAACGCTGATATCCAGATCAAAGGATTTGAAAAGACCGATTATCCCAATGACTTCTTTGATGTGGCAATCGGAAATGTCCCTTTTGGTTCCTATAAAGTGAATGACCGTCAGTATGACAAGTATCATTTTATGATCCACGACTATTTCCTTGCAAAGACCATTGACCAGTTACGACCGGGTGGCGTGGCTGCCCTGATCACAACCAAGGGAACCATGGATAAAGCATCGCCGGAGGTAAGGAAGTATCTTGCAGAGAGGGCAGAGCTTCTCGGTGCGATTCGTCTTCCGAACAATGCTTTTAAGGCGAATGCAGGAACCGAAGTCAGTGCAGACATTCTATTTTTCCAGAAGAGGGAGAGCATTTCCATGGAAGAGCCGGAATGGGTTGCTCTTGGAGAGGATAAGAATGGGATCACCATAAACCAGTATTTTATTACCCACCCGGAAATGGTACTTGGAACGATGGCAGAGGTATCCGGACCATATGGCATGGAGACTGCCTGCCTTCCGCTGGAAGGGACAGATTTGGCGGAACAGTTGGAAGATGCCGCATCGAAAATCCATGGAACGATGGTTCCGACAGTAACGGCAGAAACAGAACTGGATGAGATCATGGAGAGCATTCCTGCGGATCCGTCTGTCCGGAACTACAGTTTTACTGTGGTGGATGACCAGGTCTATTACCGGGTAAATTCCCTGATGAATCCGGTGAAACTGCCGTCAGCTACGGCGGAACGTGTAAAGGGTATGGTGGAGATTCGTGAGGTGGTCCGGGAGTTGATCGCCCTGCAGATGGAGGAAAATGCAACGGATGAGGCGATACAAGAGCTTCAGGTCAAACTGAATCAGGTCTATGATACCTATACGGAAAAATACGGGGTCATCGGAAGCAATGCAAACAAACGGGCATTTTCTGATGATTCTTCTTATTGTCTGCTTTGTTCGTTGGAGGATCTCAATGAAGATGGTACGTTGAAACGGAAAGCGGATATGTTTACCAAGCGGACGATTAAGAAAGCAGTGGCTGTGACCAGTGTGGAAACTGCGACGGAAGCTCTGACGATTTCCCTGAATGAAAAAGCAAGGGTTGATCTTCCTTATATGGCAGGGCTGACAGGTAAGCCGGAAGAGAAAGTTGCAGAAGAACTGACAGGAGTAATCTTTCGGGATCCGGTCAATGAACAGTGGGAGACTGCGGATGAATATCTATCCGGGAATGTCCGGGAGAAGCTGAAAACGGCAAAAATCTTTGCAGAAAACCATCCGGAATTTACCAGCAATGTACAAGCCCTTAAGCAGGTGCAGCCGGTAGACCTGGATGCATCAGAGATTGAAGTCCGGATCGGTGCCACATGGATCGCCCCGGAAATATACCGGGATTTTATGGAAGAACTATTTGATACCCCGGGTTATCTGGTCGGAAGGGTAATTGATATCCGGTATTCGGAAGCCAGCGGTGCATGGAATATCAGCGGTAAAAATGCGGACAGTGACCGGAATGTGCTGACCACGGCAACGTATGGTACCAGCCGGATCAATGCCTATAAGATCCTGGAAGAAACCCTGAATCTAAAAGATGTAAGAATCTATGACACAAAGATTGATGCCGAGGGAAATGAAATCCGTGTGTTGAATAAAAAAGAAACGATGCTGGCAACCCAGAAACAGGATGCGATCAAGGAAGCATTTAAGGACTGGATCTTTAGGGATCAGGAACGGAGGGAAAAGCTGTGCCGGATTTATAATGAACGCTTCAATTCCATCCGTCCCAGGGAATACGATGGCAGCCATCTGACCTTTCCGGGAATGAATCCGGAAATAGAGCTTCGTCCGCACCAGAAAAATGCCGTTGCCCATCAGCTTTATGGGGATAATGTCCTGCTTGCCCATGTAGTGGGAAGTGGAAAGACCTATGAGATGGTAGCTGCAGCTATGGAGAGCAAACGTCTTGGTATTGCCCAGAAAAGTCTCTTTGTGGTTCCCAACCATCTGACGGAGCAGTGGGGAGCTGAGTTCCTGCAGCTCTATCCGGGAGCCAATATCCTTGTGGCAACAAAGAAAGATTTTGAACCGGCAAACCGAAAGAAGTTCTGTGCCAGAATCGCAATGGGCAGCTATGACGCAGTGATCATCGGGCATTCCCAGTTTGAGAGGATCCCCTTATCGGAAGAACGCCAGAAAAAGATCATAGAAGAGCAGATCGAAGAACTGGAAGCAGGAATTCAGCAGGCAAAGCTGGAAAGTGATGGCAGCCGTTTTACGGTAAAACAGTTGGAAAAGACCAAAAAGAGTCTCCGGAGGCGTCTGGAAAAGCTGGAGAACAAAGAGAAAAAGGATGATGTGGTAACGTTTGAGGAACTTGGGGTAGACCGTTTGTATGTGGATGAAGCCCATTATTACAAAAATGCATTCCTTTACACAAAAATGAGGAATGTGGCGGGCATTGCCCAGAATGAAGCACAGAAATCGGCAGATATGTTTAACAAATGCCAGTATCTGGATGAGATCACCGGTGGGAAAGGCATTACATTTGCAACGGGCACGCCGGTCAGCAACAGCATGACGGAACTTTATACCATGCAGCGTTACCTGCAGTATGGCAAACTGAACCGGATGGGGCTGGGACATTTTGATTCCTGGGCTTCCACCTTTGGTGAAGTTGTGACCAGTATCGAACTGGCTCCGGAAGGTACCGGATACCGGGCAAAATCCAGATTTGCCAGATTTTACAATATCCCGGAACTGATGAGCATGTTCAAAGAGATTGCTGACATTAAGACGGCAGACCAGCTGGAACTTCCGGTGCCGGAAGCGGAATATGAAACGGTGGTGTTAAAACCATCCGAACATCAGAAAGAGATTGTGGAAAGCCTTGGAGAACGTGCAGAGGTGATCCGGGACGGCGGTGTGGATTCCTCTGTTGACAATATGCTGAAAGTGACCAATGATGGAAGGAAGCTGGCACTGGATCAGCGTCTTGTTAATCCATTGCTTCCGGATGATGAGGATAGTAAAATCTGTGCCTGTGTGGAGAAGAGCTTTGCTATCTGGAAAGAGACCACATCAAAACGGTCAGCCCAGCTCATTTTTTGCGACCTCAGCACACCGAAAGGGGATGGGACATTCAATGTTTATGACGATTTAAAAATGAAACTTATGGCAAAAGGAGTACCGGAAGCAGAGATTGCTTTTATCCATGATGCCAATACGGAAGTGAAGAAAACGGAGCTGTTCAGTAGAGTAAAATCCGGACAGGTTCGTTTTTTATTGGGTTCCACAGCAAAAATGGGTGCTGGAACCAACGTGCAGGATCGTCTGATTGCCCTGCATCATCTGGATGTGGGCTGGAAGCCTTCTGATGTAGGGCGGATTTTGCGGACATTCAAAATAAAAAAGAATGTGGAGGTAACAGACAATGGCA
>OAVG01000260.1_pt1 | contig 39243 bp, 39 predicted proteins | sample 1495271 | NCBI WGS metagenome assembly OAVG01 (sample SAMEA2580077, study PRJEB22360) | human gut metagenome | biome: human gut; feature: human-associated habitat; material: faeces | place: Denmark | collected 2008/2010 | reverse complement strand
TTTATCATAGAAGAACCTTATAAATCCTATTTTACAGAAAAAGTTTCACACTCTCTTGCTGGAAATTAATGATGATATATACAAGGCTCTGGTAAAATCATGTTTTGCTCCTGCTCATGCAAATCATTCTCACTCCAAAAAGCCTTCAAAAAAGTCTAGCAAACTCCGTAAAATATTCCTATTTTTCTCATGGACTTTAGTTGCACTTTTATTATTACTTTTATTTTTTGCATTTAGTTCATCCCCTTCCGAAAAAGATTCTGTTTCTGATGAGTATATCGCAGAAATTGATTCCTATAATGCTGCTGTAAACGATACATGGGATAATGTTGTAAATACTTATAAAAGCTATGATTCAGGTGAAATCACTCTTGATGATTTAATGAGTTCGATGGGACATTCAAACCAAACTTTTATTATGACCGCCAGCGAAATTGACAAGGCCGAAGAAACAACTTACAGCCGTATGGTTGGGGAAATTACTGATTTGTACTATGATACAACTATAAATATTATGAACTTTCTTCATGAAGGCGATACGAGTTCTCTAGAAGATTTGGAACATGTCCCTGGGCAAATCATAGAAAAAAAGTCTGATATTGATCAGGCCCGTGACAAGCTTATTAAATAGCTAAAGGATCCGAACATACGATGTGTTTTTTATACAAGGAAAATATTGAAAAAACTACTAACACTTACGTGACTGAATACAACGACTGCTACATTATCATTAAAATGTACCCAATGCGGTGAGGAATATATTAACGGTGTAACGTTACAAAAAATCTGTTAAAGAAAGAATCATGGGAGCAGTTACAATCATGAGCGAAGAAGATGCTCTGAAAATTTTGGAACTGATTCAAGGAACATTCGTTCTTGCAAATGCTGAAGAGGCTATGCCTGATTCCTCTGAACAGCAGGCACTGGCAAAATTCAAATCCGGAGATTCTGATTATCAGCCTTCTATGACACAAGACAATTTGAAGGAAGAGCTCGGTCTGTAAATAATGTGCCGTTCTCCGCGAAAAAATAATATAACAGCAAACTATCGAAAGGAGTTCTATAAATGGAAATCGACAATAAAGAATTAGAAGAGATGTTAACTTTTTTGAACGCAGCTTGTGACGCCGTCAAGGATTGTCACAAAGCAAAATTCACCTGTCCTATATGCGGCTCTACTGCTCATGTCGTCAAGTCCCGCTACAACGGACATCGGCATGCAAGTTGTAGCGGCTGTGATGCAAACTTTATCGAATAACAGTTTCCAACAAAATCATGCTACCATTTCGATTAAATTGCCATAATGGTAGCATGCAATAATTAAAAGCCGCCCCAGTGTTACCAGCACCAGGACGGCTCATATCTCCGAAGAGATACACATATTACATAAGCAATAATATTGTATCATCTCCGGAGCAGCCACGCAAGCGGAACAATTGTTCTTGTTGGCTGTTATTTTTGTGCCCTTTTTCGGCAATTACAAAAAGAGAGGATGATATGAATGTGGACAGAAAAACAAAAAAACGGAAAATTCAAGTATGTGGAACAGTACGAAGACTATTTAACCGGCAAACAAAAACGTGTCTCTGTTACCCTTAATAAGAACACGGCCTCTGCCAGGAAGACAGCTCTGGAGACCTTAACGCACATGATCGAGGAGCGGCAGACTGGACACCAGAAAGAATCTGACCTTACACTCGGTAATCTGATTGAGAAATACCTGGACTTCCAAAAGCTGTCTGTAAAGAAATCCTCTTACAACTCTACCTATTATCTGTGTAACTCCATCCTCAATATTTTCGATGGAGATATAATGGTGAGCCGGATAACAGCCAATTTTCTGAAAGAAACTCTGATCAGGACAGGCAAGCCAAATAGTTATCTGAACAATATCCGGAGCAGAATAAATGCAATCTTCCGCTGGGGTTATGAGAATGATTACATAGCTGATATTTCTTTCCTGGGGAAATTTAAACCCTTCAAGGATACCATGCGCCGCGAAAAGCTGGAGGATAAATTTCTGGAATCGGATGAACTGCAAAAACTCCTATCTGGTTTTAAGAGTAAGAAATGGGAACTACTAACTAAGTTCCTGTCTCTATCCGGTCTGAGAATTGGAGAGGCTATTGCCCTAAATACACAAGACATTGACTTTGCCAAGCATGTTATCCACATTAATAAGAGAATTTTCCCCGCAAAGAAAAGTATAGATGCACCTAAGACGATCTCCTCTAACAGGGATGTGTATATGCAGCCAGAGCTCGAAAAGGCGTGCAGGGATATTCTACTTTTCACCAAACAAGAAAGTGTGTTCAAGGGTTACCGCACCAAATTGTTTGTCTGCAATACGCATGGTGACTATGTGTCTTACATCGTCTATAATAATGCCCTCAAACGGACTGCGGAGAGAGTTCTGGGCTTCGAGGTTACGCCTCATGTTCTCAGGCACACTCACGCCTCCCTATTGCTTGCCAATGGAATGACCCTTGATGCTATCTCTCGGCGCCTTGGCCATGAGGATAGTGTTATAACAAAACAGATATATTTACATGTTACACAGAAACTAAAAGAGCAGGAAGAAGAACAAATTAAAAATATCCATATTGTCGGGTGATTTTTAAGGGGACAAAAAGGGGACAAAAGGGGGAAAAAGGGGGATTTTTTTGGTATTCTTCGTTCCGCGAAAAAGCAAGCGAAAACCCTCGAAACCCTTGATTTTACTGGGTTTTTCCGCCATATAGTCACCAAAAGAAATCTGGTCTTTACAAATAGTTTTAAAAACTATATAATAGAGCGTAGAGGTGATAAGATGACAATTGATACCAAAGACATGCTGAACAGTATTCTGGCTAGTATTTCCCGTATTGACTATATAAAGCCTGAGGAAATTCCGGGAATTGATTTATATATGGATCAGGTAACCACTTTCATGGAGAATCACCTGTCCGCCTCCAAGCGCCACACGGACGACAAGATTCTGACCAAAACCATGATAAACAACTATGCCAAGAACGACCTTCTCCCGCCGCCGGTGAAGAAGAAATATACAAAAGAGCATCTGCTGATGCTGACCTTTATCTACTATTTTAAAAACATTCTGTCCATCAATGATATCCAGGTTCTGCTGGGACCACTCACAGAAAAGTATTTCAATAAGGACGGCGAGCTGAGCCTGACTGACATTTACAATGAAATCATGCATCTGGAGATAAAGCAGATTGACCCCCTGACAAAAGACATTGTCCGAAAATACAAAATGGCCTGTGATTCCTACGAAAATGCAGAGGAAGAAAACCAGGATTTCCTGAAAAAATTTGCATTTATCTGTATGCTGAGCTTTGACGTATATGTAAAAAAACAGGTGATTGAAAAACTCATTGATGACATGGCGGAACCGAAAAAATAAAAAAGTACAATTTAAATGCTGCTTTTGGGTTTTCACTCCCGAAAGCAGCATGTTTTATTCTCTATTCACTCTTCATTTTATGTCTGAACACCAAAACAGCGATCACATCCACCGCTGCTGCATAGACCAGCACCCACCAAAGTTCCGGCATGATCTTTCCGTATTCCCCTGCAAGGGCATATCTCCCTGCATCCACTGCGTGCAGAAAAGGCAGGCTCTTTGCCAGTTTTCCAAATACACCGCCAACCATGGCCGGATCAAACCAGGTCCCGGACAGCCATGCGCTCAGGTTGGTGAGCAGCGCGCCGCAGGCGCCTCCCACCTGTTTATCATTGAACACACTGCCGCACAGCAGGCCAATCCCGATAAACAGCAGTGCTGCCGGTATGGAGACAAGCACAGTCAGCAGAATATTCAGGCTGGCGGAAAGCCCAAGAAACAGGGCAGTGACAAAACAGATCAGAATCTGTGCCACTGCCATGGGAATCAGCGGAAGTGTATATCCGGCTATAAAATCACCTGACTCCATAGGTGAGGCAAAGAGCCGCATCATGAAGGAACTTGTTCTGTCCTTTGCAATGATCATTCCTGAAAAAAGTGAGAGAAAGGACATACCGAATACAGCGATCCCAGGTGTCAGCTTATCCACATCAAACAGATCCACCGGTGCATTTGCCCCGATAAGAGACAAAAGCAGCAGCAGGATCACGGGAAATCCAATCCCAAATCCCAGGCTCGTCTTGTCCCTTAATATTTCCTTGGCGTTACGTGATGCAAATGCCATTATTTTCATGATAAACTGCCTCCTCTGCAGAGAACGACAAACGCCTCCTCAAATTTTTCCTTTCCGGCCTTTTTCATCAGCTCCTCTGCAGTTCCAACCGCAGAAAGTCTGCCCCCGGCCATAATGCCGATTCTGTCGGAAAGGCTCTCCGCCTCCTCCAGATAATGAGTGGTGAGCACCACTGTCACTTTACCCTTTAATCCCTCGATCATTTCCCAAAGTTCTCTTCTTGCCAGCACATCCAGCCCCAGCGTGGGTTCATCCAGAAAGAGAATATCCGGTTCTGATATCAGTGCCATGGCAATAGAGAGACGTCTCTGCCATCCTCCTGACAGTGTTCCGGCTTTTTTTCCGGCTATTTCGTCCAGGCTGCATCTCTTGATCATATCCTCAGTCTTACCGGCTGCCTCCTCTTTTGTGATTCCGTAAATCCCGCAGATAAACTCCAGGTTCTCCCGCACAGTCAGGTTGGGAGCCACCGCTGTTTCCTGGGGCGAGAGATTGATTTTTTCTTTCACCTTCATCGGTGCTGTCACCACACTGTCCCCCAGCAGCCTGGCATCTCCGGATGTGGGCGCGGTCAGACAGGAAAGCATCTTGATCGTGGTTGTTTTTCCTGCTCCGTTCACACCCAGAAGCGCAAACAGTTCTCCCTGTTCCACAGACAGGCACAGGTCATCCACAGCAGTCACATCCTTATATTTCTTTGTCAGATTGTTCGTCTCGATTGCCCTCATCAAATCTTCCCCCTTTTTCCAGAATTTTCTTGGCAAGCTCCATGAAAATCTCTGTCTTCACCATGGCAAGGCCCTGCTCTTCATCCCCAAGGATCAGTAGACTGTCACCCGGTTTAATATTGAAAATATCCCTCGCCTTTTTCGGTATGACAATCTGTCCCCTCTCACCCACATTCACAGATCCAAATACATGCTTTCCCTTCGGCGGAATCTGCAGTCCTTCCTTCTTTGCCTGATAATTCACCAGATTATCTATGCTCACCCCATACAGTTCGGCAAGAGCAACGGTATTATCCAGATCCGGCACGGTCTCACCGTTCTCCCATTTTGCCACTGCCTGACGGGAAACACCGATTTTCTCAGCCACCTCTTCCTGGGAGTAGCCCATCTGTTTTCTCAGTGTATTCAAATTCACAGAAATCATATTTTTCACACTCCTTTCCATTAAGTATAACGCCCGAATGGGGATAGTTCTACCAATCTGTGTTAACAGAAACTGTTATTTTCAGTTGCGTAGCTGTAAATCAAAAAGAAAAAGCATGGCGTATACCGCTTTATATATCAGCGGCCTACCCATGCCTCTCCCCAATCAATTATCTCACCCATAAATCTCCGGATGCTCACTCAAAATCTTCTCCGCCAGCACCCGGCTCTCCACGCAGACTTCCTCCATGATCTTATCCACATCCGGGAATCTCCACAGACCCATATAGGACTTGAAGATCACATCAGGGATACTTCCCTCTATCATCTCCAGACTGTCATCGTAGAGCACCAGCGTCCGTTCCATGCTGACAGAGATAAAGTTCCCGTACCAGCCCATTTTCTCTGCCTCCTCGTCGGACAGATCCGGCCTGTAATTATCCCGGATACTCATGTAAGTCTCCACACCTGACTTTGCGATTACATCAAGCAGTATATCATTGCGCAGTATGTCCCGGTAGAATGCCTCATATTTCTCCGAGGAAAAGACCATGTAATTCAGATTGACAAGAAGTCCTGAGTACAGGATCGGCTTCTTGTGCCGGCTCACATACATTTTTGCAAATGCGGCAAACCGGTGGTACATCCGCTGCACGATCTCCAGCGCAATGTCACGTTTTGTCTTGAAATGATAGGCCACCAGTCCCAGACTCACATCAGCGGCAGCCGCAATCTGCCGCATACTTGTCTTCTCATACCCTTGCTCTATAAAAAATTCCCGGGATACTTTCAGAATCTCTTCTTTCTTATTTTCCTGTTTTTTTCCTTCTCCCGCATTTGTTCCCATAAATACTTCCTCAACTTTTCATAAATATTCCGGCACTCCCATAATAGCAGTCTTATTTTTAGAAGTCAACGATTATTGTCCACTTTCTGGCTTGTTCCCCCTCTGCAGGTAATAGTTCAGTCAAGATGAACCATTGCCTCTGCAGACACCCTGCCATATGTGTTCCTGCATAAAGAAAGAAAATCTCCCTGCCCATACAGAGAGATTTTCCTGTTTAGATTTCCTTACCTGCAGTTGCAGTCAATGGCGTCATTCGGACAATTCATGGCACAGCGTCCGCACTCCAGGCAGCCAAAATGTTTAATCTCATATTTGCCGTCAGCCGTGGGATGGATCACATCCTCCATGCAGACCTCCTCACAGGTGCCGCATCCCACACAGCGCTCCGGATCGATCACATAAGCCCAGGGACGGACCTGTGCGCCGCCGAAGCAGAAGCGCAGGCGGCAGACAATGTCATCCTCAGGAAGATGGAAAATCTCCCCCTCCCCGCTGTCCAGGATAAAGATACGGAACATATCCAGATCCTTTCTGTACAGTGCCTTGGTTCCCGGATTCAGTTCCCAGTATTTTGTATAGATCTCCGGGTGCTCTTTTGGATCAACCTCCGTCACATGGGCATTCAGCCTGACACTGGCAGACAGGCGCTTCACCGTCTCCCGGATGATCGTTCCTACCAGGTACGGATTCTTCTGCAGTTCATAATAGACCGGCTTGCCCTTGGCAATTCCTATATAAAAATTGCCTTCTCCATCCAGATAGTGTACCTCCAGACCTCTGGCTGTAGGCATTTTCCCGTCTATGGCCGTTGTGCCGAACACCATATAGCCCACTTCATGGACAAACTGAAACGCCGCGTTTTTTATTTCTTCATTGGAACTTTTCTCCGTCAGCCCCAGAGCCGGAGCCGGATTAAAATCTGACATTACAATACCTCCCCAATCTGATTTTTTCTTCAGTGAACCTTATGCTTCCTCGTAGCTGACCTCGATCTCGACCTTGTGGAATTTCTGACGGATCAGCGGATAAATACATGCAACAGCCAGATAGACCAGAATTCCGATCACATAATTCATGTGGATCTCCAGACACTCATAGTAAACAAATGCCGCGCTGACAATGGCACCCATGACACATAAAAATGTATATAATTTGTCATTGATATGGAACTGGGAGCGTTTCCAGATCTCCGGTATTTTCTTAGGCATGGTGATGATCGCCAGACACAGAATGACCTGTACGCAGTTTGCCAGTGTATTTCCGATATTCGCAATATCTCCTACGTTCATGCCGCTTAATATGATAACTGAGCAGAGCACATAGATGGTCAGGATAATATAATGAGGCGTACCAAACTTGTCATTACGTTTTGCAAAGATCTTCGGCCACCAGCCGTCCTCTGCTGCCTGGGCAATAGGAGCCTGCAGCCATCCCAGGTTGGCGTTCAGGGATGTGACCAGGGCCACCATAGCACCGCCCACGATGAAGAAAATGTACAGCGGAGCGGGAAGGATCTCCCTTGCCACCTTGGACAGGTTCTGGCCTGCCACGTGCTCTACCGGGAACACACCGGCTGCCACTACACCGACACCGATGTAAAGAATAGTAACAATCACGGTTCCCACAACGATACAGAACGGAATATCTTTTTTCGGATTCTTGGCTTCACGGCTCATATTGATGATAAAGGTAGCGCCGCTTGTAGCCATGGACAGCAGTGCCGCCGCAGACATAACTCCTGTAAAACCGCTTGTGAAGAACTGGTTCTCATCAAAATACCCCGGTTCCAGATGGATAATTCCAAACCCGGTAAACAGAAGCAGCGCAATGACCAGAATAATAACCAGCGCATACTGTACTTTTGCTGCCACCTGGATTCCGCAGAGATTTAAAACCACGAATACGGTCAGAATTCCGAAAGCCACCAGCTTGCCGTTGATCTCCGGAAATGCGGAGAGCACATAATCCGCAAAAGAAGCGGAATACATAGTTGCGCCAAAGAAATAACTGACGAACACAACAGAATACAGCCCAGCAAACCACTTGCCGCCGAACATGGCAGCCTGTGTATAGAAACCGCCGTTCATACGGATAGTCCCTGATAAAAAGAACTGCGGCAGCGCAACGATCGTAACCATGACCGCGCAGATAATATAGGACAGGACAATGGAGCGCCCTGTAATTCCAATGGCAAGACCGGTCATTGTCATAACACCGCCGCCAATCACGTTACCGATTGCGATCGCAAGCAGATCGCCGCGACCTAAACTTTTTGAACCATCAGCATTTGTTTTTGCCATAAATTTTCACCTCTCACACTCAGCCCAAACCTCAAGTTTCCCCTTGTTCCTTCAAACGGCAGATCAGTGCCGTGTCTGCCTGCGGACATTTCGTATAGCAGATGCCGCAGTCATCACAATCCATCTCTTTTATGTAATATTTTCCGTCATCTTTCTGATGGATCGCTTTCTCCACACAGTTTTCCTGACAGATACCGCAGCCCACACATTCCTCTGTGATGCGGTAGGTCATTGGCCGTATCTCTTCCCCGCCGAAGGCAAAACGCAGCCTGCGTATCCTTTCATTGGCATACAGATGGAAGATTTCCCCTTCCCCTCTGTCAATCCGGTAAAGAGCTACTATGTCAAAATTTTTCCGGTACATCTCTTTTGTACCGGGATTCAGTTTGAAAAATTCATCCCATACCGCCTGGTCTGTTGTCTCGCTGACCCATGCGCTCAGGCGCAGGGAATATCGCTCGTCAATCAGCGTATTCATCACAAGCTGCGGGCGTTTGCAGAGCTGTTCATACGTGGGTTTACCCCTGGATGTCATGAAATACAGATTTCCGTTACTGAGCCGGTTAAAATCCAGAATCCTGTTCTCAGGCCGTCCCTCATTCACAGTGGCTGCCGGCATGAAGCGTATCTTTCCGATAAGAGCAAATGCCTTTTCCCGCACTTCTTCCATGGTATTGGAATCCGTAAGGCCCCACAAAATGTCTTTCTCGTCCATATGCTTTCCCCTTTGTCTACTTGCTTTCTCCAACCTCAATGAACTTTCCGCCTATATTCTTTACAATCCTGCCGGCCTGCTCTCTCACATATTCACTGGTGAGCAGAATGGTCATGAAGCAGTGTGGGCGGATGATCTCCTTGTAAACGATGGGACAGTGCTTAACCCCTGCCGGACAGTAGATGCATGTATTTTTCGTTATGGTATAAGGCTCTCCGTCAATATAAAAATCAGCCTCCCCCCACACGGCATTGATATCATCACCCACACCGTTATAATTGGGCATGAAAAATACCAGCTCATCCACATCATGTACATGTTCATCCACATATGGATTCTTGTTTGGGATTTCATAGAACCAGGACAGGCTCATATTCACCTTACAGTCCGGAAATAAATCGGAGGAGCTATAGGTCTGCCCCAGTGTTCTCCCTGTCTTGATATCTCCTTTGTCATCTCTTTCATCATCCATCACCGGCGGTACATAATCCGGAGATATGATCAGATGTTCCCATTTTCTTTTATTCATTTTCTTACCTCCCATATGCAGCGCTTCTTTGGTGTGCACTTCCAAAAAGCGCTGGAATCTCAATGCCTTCCCACTAACTGAACGCGTTCAGTTGAATCTTGTCTATATTATACTGAACATGTTCAGTGGTGTCAAGTAAAACACTGCCTTTTTATTCTATTAAAGTGTATGTCCCCTGTCCCGGCAATATGATGGGCCAAAAAAAGAAAAGCCGGAACTTTTCCAAGTTCCGGCTTCGCTTTTTTATGCTTCTGTTTCTTCTTTTTTGTCTGCTAATCTCTCAAAGACCATCTCATATCCGTCATTGCCGTAATTCAGGCTTCTGTTGACGCGGCTGATCGTAGCAGTGGACGCCCCTGTCTTCTCAGAGATATCCAGATATGTTCTCTTATCCTTTAACATCTTGGCAACTTCAAAGCGCTGTGAAAGGGAAAGAATCTCATTTATTGTACACACATCCTCGAAAAAAAGATAACATTCTTCTCTGTTCTTTAAACTGAGGACAGCATCAAACAGGGAGTCTACTGCCTCCGTATGAATTTTCTTGCTCATATACATACATTCTCCTTATTGTTTAGTTTTCACCCCAAGTGTAGTAACACATCACCCGTATATATAGTAGCACACTAAAATTTTAAAGTAAAGCAGTCTTGTGCGATTTTTTTGTACTAAAGTATTAAATTTTTATTAATTTTTGTTTTTATGCACATATTTCTTCAATTCTTCCACAGAACGGTTGACAATCAGCTCCTCGGGAAACTGCATTGCCTCTATGATTTTTTCCGAATAGCAGCGGCAGCCGATCAGCTCGTCCACATGGGCGTCACTGTTCATGACAATGGGAACCTGATATTCCATACAGTATTTGAGCATGGTCTTCACATTCTCCTCCCCGTTCTCCCTGCTGCAGCGGGGGTCCAGGGAATTGTTGTTCAGCTCTAACAGTACATGGTACTCCTTAGCGGCCTGCACAAGTGCCAGAAAATCCACGGGATAACGCCCGTCATCCGGATGCCCGATAATATCCACATAGGGGTTCTTCATGGCTCCCAGATAGGCATGGGTATTCTCTTCCCGGGTTCCGGGCCTGATGGTGGGGATATGCATGCTGGCGATCACCACGTCCATGCGCTTCATAAGACGCTCCTCCATATCCAGGTTTCCGTTATAGTCCATAATATTGGCTTCCACGCCGAACAGCATTTCCACGCCGAACATGCGGCGGTTCAGCATTTTTGTATTGTCAAAGTAAAAGGCATTGCAGGTACCGGGCATGGCAACTCCATGCTCCGTGATGCCCAGCAGCTCCAGCCCTTTTTCAGATGCAGCCATGGCCATCTCACGGATTGTATTATAGGCATGCCCACTTGCAAGAGTATGGGTATGCACATCCAGAACGTATTTCATTATTTTCACCTCATATATCTCTCGATTACACTGGGACAGTATAGCACACTTTGCCGCGGGAAAGCAACATTTACCGGATAAGGATACGGAAAAAAACTGCTGCCGCAGGCTTATTATAGGCCTGCAGCAGCAGTAATCTTAACATTTCTTAAATAATCTCACTGAAAAGGTCTTTCACTGTGGGATAAATCTTTGCAAACTTGCGGTATTTTTCCTCATATTTTGCAGCCAGTTCCGGTTCCGGCTTCACAGTGTCGATCACTTTCACGATTTTGGCAGCAGCATCTTCCACAGAAGCAAATTCACCGTTTGCCACAGCAGCCAGCATAGCGCCGCCCAGGGCCGGGCCTTCCTCGGATTCGATGACATCCACCTTGATATTCAGGATATTGGCGATCATCTTCTTCCACAGCGGACTTTTTGCACCGCCGCCGCAGATTTTTGTGCGCTCGATCCGGATACCCAGGGATTTTGCCACCTCGAAGGAATCGCGGATGGCAAAGGCAACGCCTTCCAGTACGGCCTGTGTCATATCAGCTCTTGTGCTGTCCATGGTAAGACCAATGAAGGTTCCTCTGGCGTTAGGGTTGTTGTGGGGAGAACGCTCTCCCATCAGGTAAGGCAGAAAATACACATTATTCTCGCCCAGCTTCTCAATTTTTTCCTGTTCTCCTGCATAGTCCTTTGTGCCGATGATCTCATCCATCCACCATTTGTTGCAGGAGGCAGCGCTTAACATGCAGCCCATCAGATGATAGCATCCGTCTGCATGGGCAAACGCGTGAAGGGCATTGTTGGGGTCCACACCGAAATCCTTGCTGGAAATAAAGATAGTTCCGCTGGTTCCGAGGGAGATATTACACATGCCGTCGCCCACGGTTCCCGTACCTACTGCTGCGGCTGCGTTGTCCCCTGCGCCTGCCACGATTTTACAGGAGGCCGGAATGCCCAGCTCGGCGGCAAGCTCCGGTTTCAGAGTGCCCACCGTTTCATAGCTTTCAAAGAGTTTCGGCATCTGTTCCTCAGTGATTCCGCAGATATCCAGCATCTCTTTTGACCAGCAGCGGTTCTTTACATCCAGAAGCAGCATGCCGGAGGCATCTGACATGTCACAGCAGTGTGTGCCGGACAGTTTGTATGCCAGATAATCTTTGGGAAGCATGATCTTTTTGATCTTTTTAAAGTTTTCCGGTTCATTTTCTTTCACCCAAAGGATCTTGGGTGCGGTAAATCCCGCAAATGCGATGTTTGCTGTATACTGGGACAGCTTCTCTTTTCCGATCACCTGGTTCAGATAGTCTGTCTCCTTACCGGTTCTTCCGTCATTCCACAGAATAGCCGGACGGATCACATTGTCCTGCTCATCTAAGATAACCAGTCCGTGCATCTGTCCGCCGAAGCTGATGCCGGCCACCTGGCTTTTGTCGCAGTCTGCAGTCAGTTCCCAGATACCTTCCAAGCTCTCTTTCCACCAGTCTTCCGGCTTCTGCTCAGACCAGCCGGGATGAGGGAAGGAAAGCGGGTATTCCCTGGAAACGATCTTCTCTATTTTGCCTTCGCCGTTCATCAGAAGCAGCTTTACGGCAGAGGTTCCTAAATCCACGCCAATATATAACATGCTTGATTCTCCTTATTTCATATAAATACATGCTCCGCTTTGGCAGCATGTTCAGATAGAGGCTGCTCTTTCGGGCAGCCTCCTGGATTTTGTCAGCAGATCACTCTGCGGTTTATGCAAATGGATTTTCTGTGGGATACAGAACGCCCTTTGGCTGGTTGTAGTTGATCTCTTCCACTTCCACGCCTAAATATTTGAATACTTCATATAATGCTTTTCCAAAGTGTCCGAAAGCAACAGCTCCGTGATGCGGATAGTTCTTCTCAACCAGAACGTGGCGATAGAAACGTCCCATCTCCGGAATCGCGAACACACCGATTGCACCGAAGGAACGTGTTGCAACAGGCAGAACCTCGCCCTGTGCAATGTATGCGCGCAGCTTGCAGTCTGCTGTGCTCTGCAGGCGGTAGAATGTGATCTCACCCGGAGCGATATCTCCCTCCAGGGTTCCCTGTGTCACTTCTTCCGGAAGGGTTCTTGCCATGATCATCTGATATTTCATGGAGCAGAAGGACAGTTTTCCGGATGCGGTATTGCCGCAGTGGAAGCCCATGAAGGTATCCTTGTGTGTATAGTCGTATTTGCCTTTGATCTCACCTTCGTACATATCAGCCGGCACGGTATTGTTGATATCCAGAAGCGTAACGGCATCCTGGCTGATAACAGTTCCCAGGTATTCGCTCAGAGTTCCCCAGATATCCACTTCACAGGATACCGGAATACCGCGTCCTGTCAGACGGCTGTTCACATAGCAGGGAACGAATCCGAACTGGGTCTGGAATGCAGGCCAGCATTTTGTTGTGAGGGTCACATATTTTCTGCATCCTCTGTGAGCCTCAACCCAGTCAAGCAGTGTGATCTCGTACTGTGCCAGTTTCGGCAGGATTTCCGGTTTCATGTTGCCTTCACCAAGCTCGCTCTCCATATCTTTTACAACATCCGGGATACGCGGGTCATCTGCATGGTTCTTGTAGCTCTCAAACAGGTCTAATTCAGAGTTTTCCTCGATCTCAACACCCAGGTCATAGAGACGTTTGATCGGTGCGTTGCAAGCCAGGAAGTTCTGCGGACGCGGTCCAAAGCTGATGATCTTCAGGTTCTTCACTGCTACCAGCGCACGTGCAACCGGTGCAAAGTCTGCAATCATCTCTGCCACTTCTTCCGGTGTTCCTACCGGGTATTCCGGAATGTATGCTTTTAAGTTGCGCAGTTTCAGGTTGTAGCTTGCGTTCAGCATACCGCAGTATGCGTCGCCGCGGCCCTGAACCAGGTTGTCGCCTCTTTCCTCAGCGGCAGCCACTACCATGGACGGTCCGTGGAAATATTTAACCAGAAGTGTTTCCTCTGTCTCAGGTCCGAAGTTGCCAAGGTAAACAACCAGGGCGTTGCAGCCTGCCTCACGCAGCTCTTTTAAAGCTTTCTGCATGTCAGTTTCGCTCTCCACAACAGTCGGACATTCGTAGATCTCTCCTTTGTAGGATGCAACGACTGCTTTTCTTCTGTTCTCTGACAGAGACATTGGGAAACAGTCACGGCTTACAGCCACAATACCAAGTTTTAATTCCGGCATGTTTGTTAAATTCATAATTCTTATCCTCCTGAATTTTATCTTTATTTAAATTGCTTTCTGCTCAACAATCCTTTACGGACAGGTTTTCACCAATCAGTCCCTCAAATGCGCCTTCAATTTTGGCGTCCTTGTGGGCGATCAGCCATTTGTTTCTGGCAAAAAGGAGTTTGTCCTCACCGGTGTTATTCTGTGCAGCCGGCGCGTCTGTGTTGGTTCCTTTCGGAAGGATGACTGCCGTACAGAATTTGTTTCCGTTTACATTGCATGGAGCATAGTGCAGTGTGGTAGCGTAAACCTCGATCACGGTTCCTGCCGGCACTAAAAACGCTTCCATCTTTGATGTGTCATATGTACTGTCTGCTTCAATATCCTGCTCTTTTCCGAGAATCAGGATCAGATCGGTCAGCGCTACATTCACCTCGCTGTCCCTGTGGTATTCCACCGCGTTCAGCAGATAGTTGCTTCCGTTGCAGTAGCCTATCTGGATTGGCATTCCGCCGAACAGGCTGTATGCAATTTTCTCAGCACAATCACAGGCTTCCAGCTTCTCATCCGATGCAACATAGATGACATCGTCGGGCTTTGGCGTTTCCTCCAGCGCTTTCAGAAGACTGCTCACATCAAGACCTTCCACGACCTTACCATAGGCCTTGAATTCGGCATCCCTGACATTTAAAATTTTCATGGGAATTGACCTCCTTATGAATTAGTTTATCCATTAAACTATATACTCATGCTACCATTGACGGAGGGAAAAATCAAGATGTTTTTTGAAAAAATAACAAGTTTTTTGAGGATGGTGTCCGTAAGGCGGCCGACCGGCCCGAAATAATAAAAGAACAAGGCAGAATCCAGACGTTTCCGCATTCTGCCTTGTTCTTTACTTTTTTATTATGATATCTTTTTCCAGATACTTCTTGGAAATCTCACTCAGCGTTCCGTCCTTTATCAACGGACTCAAAGCCTGATTTTGTATGGCCGGGATAAGACAGCTTCCCTTTTTGCCAAATACGGCAAGTTTGGTATATTCCGCTTTTTCTCCCAGTTTATCCTGTACCGATGAAACATCTGCGTAGGCTTTTGTGGCGGAGTAGTGTTCTTTGTTCCACTCGGTTATGCCTACGGTAGAGATAACACAGTCATATAAGTCTGCATCCAGGGAATTCAGAAGATTTTCCTCTGTAGTGTCTATGATTTCCAGGGACAGTCCGAGTTTTTCTGCCACTTTGGCGGCTGTATCCGGGGCAAAGCCAGCCGGTTTTGCTGTGCTTTCATCCACATAACCCATGGAGCCGTCATTCAGATTGATGCCGACTTTCAGGACGCCTTTTTCAATCGTTGTGATCTTCCCCTCCCCTTCACAGTCCTTTGGGGCTCCGCATCCGGTCAGCACCGCCGCCGTCAGAACTGCTGCTGCCAGGGCACAGACCATACGGCGGATTTTATTTTTCTTCAATTATAACCACCTCATTCTTTGTTTTCCATTTTGCAAATACCTATGAAAAAACATAACATGCCCGGCTCTTTTTGTCAAATAACTGTGAAAATATTAAGGATACCCGCCGGCTAACCTTTCGTATTTTCACTTGTAAAAGATTTTTCCTTTTGGTATGATAATAGAAAGCAGACCGTAACTGTACTTCAACGGAACAGCTGCGGCATACAACGGAAAGGTTTCTGGATATGAATGCATGGAATGGAAAACCCTATCACTCTTTTGATCATATGCTGAAGGAGCGGTTTTCAGAAAAAGTTTATAAGGTGGCTTTGAATGGCGGCATGACCTGTCCCAACCGGGACGGTACGCTGGGAAATAGAGGCTGTATCTTCTGCAGCGCAGGCGGTTCCGGTGATTTTGCGGGTGACAGGGATCTGTCTGTCACACAGCAGATTGATGAGCAGGCAGCTAAAATACGCAGCAAAAGAAATGCGGCCCATTTTATCGCCTACTTTCAGGCATACACCAACACCTACGCACCTGTGGAATATCTCCGGAAGATTTTTACGGAGGCTGTTTCACATCCCGATATTGTGGCATTGTCCATCGGTACCCGGCCTGACTGTCTGGGGGAGGATGTGCTGGAGCTTCTGGCTGAATTAAATGAACAGAAGCCGGTATGGGTGGAGCTTGGACTGCAGACCATGCATGACAGCACTGCTGCATACATCCGAAGAGGGTATCCCCTCTCTGTTTTTGAGGATGCCGTGCGCAGACTGAGGGCACGGAATCTGGAGGTTATCGTGCATACAATTCTGGGACTTCCCGGCGAAACAAAAGAAGATATTCTGGATACCATGTCCTATTTAAATACACAGGATATCCAGGGAATCAAGCTGCAGCTTCTCCATGTCCTGAAGGGCACAGACCTGGCTAAGGACTATGAGGACGGCAGATTCTCTGTCTATACAATGGAGGAATATATAGATCTTGTCATTGCCTGTCTGGAACACCTGTCCCCCCGCATCGTAGTGCACCGGCTTACCGGGGACGGGCCGAAAGAGCTTCTCTTAGCACCGCTCTGGAGCAGTGCCAAGAAGACAGTCCTCAATACCCTGCACCATGAGTGCAAGGTCCGGGGCGCTTACCAGGGACGGCTCTGCACAGATTCCGATGTACCGCAGAGGGCATGAAAAAGGAGGATTCTTTATGGCTGAACCACTCACTTTATACAAACTGATCATACTATACATGCTGCAGAAGGTGGATTTCCCACTGAGCAACGCACAGATATCAGGATTTATACTGGACAAAGGATATACCAATTACTTTCATCTCCAGCAGGCAATCTCTGAGCTGATCGAGTCCGGCCTGGTGCGCTCCGAGACTGTGCGCAATGCTTCTTATCTGAAGATAACGGAATCGGGAAATCAGACATTGGAATACTTTGGAACGGAGGTATCCGAGGATATCAAAAAAGATATCGGGGAATTCTTCCGTGAGAACTCCATGGAACTGAAGGAAGAACGCTCCGCCATGGCTGACTACTACAAAAGTGATAAGGAAGGGTATCTCGTGCGCTGTCAGGCAAAAGAAAGAGATATCCCCCTCATAGATATGACATTGACCGTGCCCACAAAAGAAGCAGCAGAAGCGCTATGTGCGGCATGGAAGAACAAAAGCAAACAGGTATATGAAAGCCTGCTGGATATGCTTCTGTGAGCATTGTGTGGCTTATGGCATATTAGCTGTGCCATAAGTTCCACAATGCCCCCGGGCATACTAACCTCTATCCTCTGCGAATCCGTTCCAGATAATCTCTGATATTCTTTTCATACCCATTCTCCGTAGGCTCATAAAAATGACTCCCCAATATCTCTGCAGGCAGATACTGCTGCTCCACATAATGATTCGGATAATCGTGGGCATATTTATATCCCACACCATGTCCCAGCTTGGCTGCCCCTTTGTAATGGGAATCCTGGAGATGGGGCGGTACGGTTGTGCGGACAGACTTCACAGATTCGGATGCATGAAAAACTGCCATGCAGGCAGCATTGCTCTTGGGGGCGCTTGCTACATAGGTCACGGCCTGGGAAAGGGTGATCTGTGCTTCCGGCATGCCCAGGCGCTCCACTGCCTGCGCTGCTGCCACTGCCACCACCAGCGCCTGCGGGTCTGCATTTCCCACATCCTCTGAGGCGCAGATCATGATCCTTCTGGCAATGAACTTGATATCCTCACCTGCGTACAGCATCTTTGCCAGATAATAAACTGCCGCATCCGGGTCAGATCCACGCATGCTCTTTATAAATGCGGACACAGTATCATAATGATTGTCACCGGTCTTATCATAGCGCACCACCCGCTTCTGGATACATTCAGAGGCCACGTCCAGGGTCACATGTATCTTTCCGTCCGCCGCTTTTTCTGTGGTCAGCACAGCCAGTTCCAGGGCATTCAGCGCTGCCCTGGCATCCCCGCCTGCGATATCCGCCAGAAATTCCCTGGCATCCTCCTCCAGATCCACGTCATAGCTTCCCATCCCTTTCTCCACGTCCGTGGCGGCCCGAATGAGAAGCCTGCTGATGTCCTCACGCTCCAGAGGCTTCAGCTCGAAGACAATGGAACGGGAGATCAGGGCGCTGTTTACCTCAAAGTAGGGGTTCTCTGTGGTGGCGCCTATGAGGATCAGGGTTCCGTCCTCCACAAACGGAAGAAGGTAGTCCTGCTGTCCCTTATTGAACCTGTGTATCTCATCAATAAAAAGGATCGTTTTCTTCCCGTACATGCCCAGATAGTCCTGCGCCTTTTTCACCACTTCCTCCATGTCCTTTTTTCCGGCAACCGTTGCATTCATCTGCTGGAATTGGGCGCTGGTGGTATTGGCAATGACTTTGGCCAGCGTGGTCTTTCCCGTGCCCGGAGGCCCGTAGAAAAGCACACTGCCCAGCTTGTCCGCTTTGATGGCACGGTAAAGCAGCTTTCCTTTACCGATGATATGTTCCTGCCCCACCACCTCTTCCAGTGTCGTGGGGCGCATCCTGGAGGCCAGGGGCGATTCATTCTCCAGAGTCTGTTCTTTCATATAATCAAATAGATCCATTATGTTCTCCTATTCCAGCAACAGTTCATCCACTGTCACAAATTGGTACCCTTCCTCCGTAAGCGCATCCGCGATCTGCAGGGCAGCTTCCACGGAGGTATCAAAAATATCGTGCATTAAAATAATATCACCTTCCTCCACATCTTTCACTACCCTTTTTACAATTTTTTCTGTATTCTGCGTTTTCCAGTCCAGTGAATCCACATTCCAGGACACAGGGATCATGGTAATGCAGAAATCCAGGTTCTTTTTCCAGGCGCCGTAAGGCGGGCGCACAAATGAAGAATAGGTTCCTGTGGTCTCATATATCTTGTTACATCCCTTTAACACTTCATCCCTGGCTTTTGACTCAGATAATTTATTGAGCTGCACATGATTGTAGGTATGGCTGCCGATCAGGTGTCCTTCCTCCTGGATCCGTTTCACAAGCTCCTCATTTCCCTCAATATTCTTGCCGATCAGAAAAAAGGTGGCATGGATGCCGCGCTTTTTAAGACCATCCAGAAGTTTAGGGGTATAGACCGCATGAGGACCGTCGTCAAAGGTCAGCGCGATCTTTGGGTGCTCCTCATCGGACAGTTCACCAGCTGTCTGTATGTGCATCTGTCCGACAGACTCCGTACTGTATTTCAGTGCTGCCGCTGCTGTCAGAACCAGAAAGACTGCCAGACAGAGCCATATTTTATTTTTACTCATTTTGCAACTCCGGCCAAACTGTTCCTTCTATTTATATGTATTTATTTTTCTGAAAAGACTTTCTCTTCACACGTCAATATGATAAAATATCAAAATAATAATTTCACAATGTCTGCAGCAACAGGCCGGAACAAAACCTATCGTGCTGCCGGCCGAGGGAGGGAGTTTTGACATGACATTCGATGTATTATCTTCACTGGCTGTATACGCCCTGGTGACAGGATGGTCGCCCGGGCCTAACAATGTACTGCTTCTGAGTACCACAGGACAGTTCGGATTGAAACGGAGCATGAAACTGATCACCGGTATATGGACCGGATTTCTGATTATTATGCTTCTCTGTGCAGTCTTCAGTGTGGGGCTTGGAAAACTGCTGCCCGGAGTGGTACCCTATCTGAAATACATAGGCGCGGCTTATATCCTGTATCTTGCCTTTACAGTGCTTAAGAGAAAGCCTGTGCAGGCAGATGACGGCACAGGAAAAGCGCCTTCTTTTGCCTCTGGTTTTCTGCTGCAGTTTATCAATGTAAAAGTTATCCTGTACGGCATCTCTGCTCTGAGCAGCTATGTCCTGCCCTATGAAAGCGGGGTTCCGGCGCTGATCTTCTTTGCCTTTTTCCTGACATTCTTCGGCGCCACAGGAAATCTTGTCTGGGCTTTGATCGGGAGTATCTTTCAGAAATGGTACAATAAGTATTATATCGCATTCAATATCATCATTGCACTGCTGCTTGTCCGCTGCTCTGTAAAACTGATCCTGTAGGCTGTCAAACCTGAAATCCGTAAATCATACGGTCAGCTTACAGACAGACAAAAACTGCCGCCGGTACGGCTTCCCTCTCGGAATGCAGTACCGGCGGCAGTTCTTATTTTATACTATTTAAAAGCATTCACCAGATCCTGTCCGTCATCATATCCCTGTGATTTCAGTTCTTTGACAAACCAGTCATCAATCCCGTCAACTGCTTTTTTGAAGGAATCAATGTCCAGATCTTTATATTCGGTGATCTTCACGCCGTTCTGATTCGCCCAGCGCGTCTTGATCTCATCATCTCCGGCGCGGTTGATCTCACGCTCGTATTTTACCGCTTTTGCGCCTGCTTCATCCACTACCTTCTGCTGTTCAGGTGTCAGGCTGTCATACAGCTCCTGGTTGATGCAGAAAAACAGGCAGTCATAGTTGGCATTCCACATGGAGCAGTATTTCTGTACTTCCTGGACACTGGCTGCGTCGATAGCGGGAAGGGGATTCTCCTGCCCCTCCACAGTGTTCTGCTGCAGAGCCGTGTAAGTCTCTGACCAGTTCATATTCGTGGCATCAGCGCCCCATCTCTTGTAGCATTCCATCAGCAGATTAGAGCCTGCCACACGAATCTTCAGCCCTTTCATATCATCTGTAGACTTGATCTCCCGTACGGAGTTGGTCAGTTCCCTGAATCCGTTCTCCGCCATGCCCATACAGTGCAGGCCGTATTCTCCCAGGATCTCTTTCATCTTCTCTCCGCCTTCCCCATCCAGTTTCTTATCCGCGTCCTCCACGGACTGGAATAAGTACGGTATGGAGACCACATTGAAACGCGGATCAAAGGCTGAGTAGATCAGGTTGGAGTGCATGGAGATCTGTACCGGATCACCGTCCATCAGGGCCTGGATGCCCTCGGACTGGTTTCCGTTTGTGAGCTGGTCGGCAGCATAGACATTTACCTTTACTTTGCCCCCTGTGGCCTGCTCCATCAGCTCCCCGAATTTTTCACCGGCTTTTGCCCAGGTACTTGTCTCCGTGGTGGAGCAGGCAAAATTCCAGGTCTGTGCGTTCCAGTCAAGATCACTGGAATCCTCCATGGAATACTCTGCGGTGCTTCCCTCCGCAGAAGTAAACGCGCGGATCAGTTCCCTGACCTCTTCCTTGTCATACCCTTCTTTTACCAGTTCCTCCTCATACCACTGAGGAATATCCTCCACAGCCTTTTTGAAGGAATCAATATCCAGGTCTTCATACGCTGTCACATCCATGCCGTTTTCTGTCTGCCAGCGGTTCAGGATCTCATCATCACCGGCACGGTTGATCTCACGCTCATACTGCACGGCCTTCTGGCCGATCTCGTCCACAACCTCCTGCTGCTCCGGTGTCAGTTTGTCATAGACTTCCTGGTTTATGCCGAAGAAGAGGCAGTCATAGTTGGCGTTCCACAGGGAACAATACTTCTGTACCTCCTGGACACTGGCTGCGTCAATAGCCGGAAGGGGATTTTCCTGGCCCTCCACGGTGTTCTGCTGCAGAGCGGTATAAGTCTCTGACCAGTTCATATTGGTGGCATCAGCGCCCCATCTCTTGTAGCATTCCATCAGCAGATTGGAACCTGCCACACGAATCTTCAGGCTCTTCATGTCATCCACGGATTTTACTTCCCTGACAGAGTTGGTGAGCTGGCGGAAACCGTTCTCAGCCATGCCCATGCAGTGCACGCCGTAGCTCTCCAGGATCTCTTTCATCTTCTCACCGGCTGCCCCGTCCAGTTTTGCGTCCGCGTCCTTCACAGAATCGAACAGGAAGGGCAGGGATACCACATTGAAACGCGGGTCAAAGGCAGAATAGATCAGGTTGGAATGCATGGATATCTGCACCGGATCCCCGTTCATCAGGGCCTGGATGCCCTCGGACTGGTTTCCATTGGTAAGCTGGTCGGCAGCATAGACATTCACATGAATTTTGCCGCCTGTGGCCTTTTCCATCATTTCACCGAATTTACGCCCTGCCTCAGCCCAGGTGCTGGTCTCTGTGGTGGAGCAGGCAAAGTTCCAGGTCTGCTCCTCCCAGGCAAGGTCGCTTCTGTCTTCCACTTCATAATTACCTGATGTCCCGGAGGTAAAGGCTTCTATCAGTTCTTTTACCTCTGCTTCGTCATATCCCTCTTTTACCAGCTCCTCCTGATACCACTGCGGAATGTCTGCAACGGCATTCTTGAAGGAGTCAATATCAAGATTCTCATACGCTGTGATCTTCACGCCGTTCTGTTTGGTCCAGCGCTCTTTGATCTCATCATCACCGGAGCGGTTGATATCGCGCTCATAGTCAACAGCCTTCTTTCCTGCCTCGTCCACTACCTTCTGCTGTTCCGGTGTAAGGCTGCCGTACAGCTCCTCATTGATGCAGAAGAACAGACAGTCATAGTTGGCATTCCACATGGAACAGTATTTCTGCACTTCCTGCACACTGGCCGCATCGATGGCCGGAAGGGGATTCTCCTGCCCCTCCACCGTATTCTGCTGCAGGGCGGTATAGGTTTCAGACCAGTTCATATTGGTGGCATCAGCGCCCCATCTCTTGTAGCATTCCATCAGCAGATTGGAGCCTGCCACACGGATCTTCAGGTTTTTCATATCCTCCGCGGTCTTCACTTCTCTGACGGAGTTTGTGAGCTGGCGGAAGCCGTTCTCTGCCATACCCATACAGTGCAGTCCGTATTCCTCCAGAAGCGCATTCATCTTTTCCCCTGCCTCGCCGTCCAGTTTGGCATCTGCGTCCTCCACAGAGTTAAAGATAAACGGCAGGGATACCACGTTAAAGCGCGGATCGAAAGCAGAATAGATCAGATTGGAGTGCATGGAGATCTGTACCGGGTCTCCGTTCATCAGGGCCTGGATACCCTCGGACTGATTGCCGTTGGTAAGCTGGTCAGCCGCGTATACTTTTACGTGTACTTTGCCGCCTGTGGCTTTCTCCATGAGCTTTCCGAACTGTTCCCCGGCCTTTGCCCAGGTACTGGTCTCCGTGGTGGAGCAGGCAAAATTCCAGGTCTGCTCTTCCCAGCCCAGATCACTGTAGTCACCAATCTCATTGTAATCCTCAGAACTGTTGTCCCCGGCTGTACTGTCTGCATGATCTGTCAGCTTGGAGGTTCCCGTATAGGAGCTTCCGGCAAAAACCTTGGGCAGGCACACAGATATCTGGGGGATATAGGTGACCATCAGCAGCACCACTACACACGCTGCGATCATGGGCACAACTGCCCTGGATATCTGCTGCAGGCTGACTTCCAGTCCCTTTTTGATCTTAATACTGATGGCGACAAACAGATTGACACCCACAGGAGGCGTTACCTGCCCGATCGCCAGGTTGACGGTTGCCAGAATACCGAAGGCCACCAGGTCATATCCCAGCGCCTTGCAGACCGGCAGCATAATGGGAATAAATATGTACATGGCGGAGTTGGCATCAATAAAGCATCCCGCGATCAGGAAGATCACATTCACGATCAGAAGGAAAATGAACTGATTGTGGGCAACACTTCCTAAAAGCTCCGAGGCTGCCTGGGAGATTCCGAACTTTGTGCAGACAAAGGAAAACAGGGACGCACATGCCACAATGAGCATGATACCGCCTGTGGTCTTGGCTGAATCCACAAAGATATCGATCAAATCCCTGAACTTGACTTCCCTGTAGATGACCATACCCACAAAGAGTCCGTATACCACGGAAACGGCTGCTGCCTCTGTCGGTGTGAAAATACCGCCATAGATACCGCCCAGAATGATAACCGGCATCAGAAATCCCCAGAACGCGTCACCGAACGCGCGGAATCTCTCGCCCCAGGCGGCTTTCTTAGTTGTTGGCTGGATACCTTTTCTGCGGACTTCGATCATGATCACAAGGATCAGTGCAAGTCCCATAAGGATTCCGGGCAGGATACCGCCGGCAAACATATCCGCAATCGATACACCTGTGATGGATGCATATACCACGAACGCAATACTGGGGGGTATGACAATGGCAATGGAACTTGACGTTGCCATCATTGCCGTGGAAAACGGTGCCGAGAAGCCTCCCTCCTCCACCATGGCCGGGATCAGAACCGCGCCGAGCGCCGCAACCGTAGCCGGACCGGAGCCGGAAATTGCTCCGAAGAAGCAGGCCACAATAACACACACAATGGCAATGCCGCCTCTTCTGTGTCCCACACAGGTATTTACAAACTTAATGAGACGTTTGGATATTCCCGCCTTTGCCATAATATTTCCGGACAACACGAAAAACGGAATCGCCAGCAGCAGAAACTTGCTGATGCCGGAATACATATTGGTAGCCACGATCGTCAGGGATGTACCTGAGTACAGTATCGCGCACACGGAGGACAGGCCCAGACAGATGGCAATGGGAACATTCAGGATCAGAAAGATAAAAAAGGATAAAAACAATACCGCACTTACCATTTACGCCTCCTCCTTTCTCTTGACAAATTTAAAATCCGTACAGAAATCAATACAGTATTCCACAAAATGCAGGATCATGCAGACGGAGCCAATGGGCACAAAGGACCAGAAGATCCATTCCGGCCAGTTCAGCACAAAGGTCCTCTTTCCATTGGCAAGCTGGGTCAGCACCTTATCCATGCCGTATTTAAACAATATTACAGTAAATATCACTGAGAGCACAGTCACAAGAACGACAACGGGTTTCTTTGTCTTCCCGGGCAGCCTGTCCGTTACCAGCGTAAGGCTTACCAGCTCTCCTTCCCGGCAGGCCAGAGCGGCTGCCATAAGTGTGATCAATACAAAAACTGCCACCACCAGCTCTTCCGTAAATGACCAGGAGCGGTGTATTACTTTCCTGGAAAATACATTTCCCACGGTGAGAACCAGGATCAGCAGTGTGGATGCAGCCAGGATCAGCTTCTCAGCCGCTGCCAGCACATCCATGATCTTCTTGTAGACTTTCATCACATTTCCTCCTCTTGTTATAGTAAGACATATAAAATCGCACACATATGCCCGTGCAGGGCGCACATTCAGAGCATAAAAAAAGCCCCCCAATCATGAGGGACGAACTGAATCCGCGATACCACCCTTTTTCCGCGCAGGGTTGCCCCTGCCGGCACTTGCAACATACTGACATATGTGTTTCCTGTAACGTGGAACCTACGTCAGCGCCTAATCAAACATAACGGCCTTTCAGCGCTGCTTCTCCGGGATGATACATAAGCCTCCCGGACGCCTGCCTCACACCTGCCGGCAGTTCTCTGAACATCCATCCTGAAACTTATGCTTCCCTTCATCGAATTTACAAATTCTGATTGTTCACATCTAATATTTTATAATATCTTAATGGATATTTTACTTCTTTTTCAGAATTACGTCAATACTTTTTTACGGGGCCTTTGGCCTGAAAGCACCTGACGGGACAGCAGCGTGCGGTCCGTAACGCGCATCAGAAAAAAAGCCGCTGCCCCGGGATTGCTCCTTGGGGCAGCGGCTGTATGTTCCTTATGAATTAAGCAATTTTGGATTTAGCCAGCTCTGCCAGTGTTGCAAAGCCTTCTGCATCGTTGATAGCCATATCAGCCAGAACTTTTCTGTTCAGGTCAATGTTAGCCAGCTTTAAGCCATACATGAATTTGCTGTAGGACAGACCATTCATTCTTGCTGCAGCGTTGATACGTGCGATCCATAACTGTCTGAACTGACGTTTTCTCTGCTTTCTTCCTGCATAGGAGCTTGTCAGAGCTCTCATAACAGACTGTTTTGCAACTCTGTACTGTTTGGAACGTGCTCCTCTGTAACCTTTCGCCAGTTTTAATACTCTATTGTGTTTTTTCTTAGCGTTTAATCCGCCTTTAATTCTTGCCATTCTTAATTTCCTCCTGTTCTAGAACCTATCCTGTAATTAGATGTACGGTAAAATTTTCTTGATTGCTTTTACGTTACTTGCATCTGTGATAGCTGCTTTTCTCAGGTTTCTCTTTCTCTTCTGAGATTTCTTTGTTAAGATATGGCTCTTGTAAGCTTTATTTCTCTTTAATAATCCTGTACCTGTTTTTTTGAAGCGCTTAGCAGCAGCTTTCGTTGTTTTCATTTTTGGCATGTTTGTATTCCTCCTTAGACTCTTTTAGTGAACGTGTTTAACGTTTTTCTGTCAAATACATGGTCATAGTCCTGCCTTCTACCTTCGGTGCTTTTTCAATCACCGCGATATCAGCTACAGACTCTGCAAACTCATCAAGGATGTGTTTACTCTTATACATATGTGCCATCTCTCTTCCGCGGAAACGTAAGGTCACTTTGACTTTATTTCCCTTGGTTAAGAATTTCCTGGCATTATTGACCTTGGTGTTCAGGTCGTTTTCCTCAATATTAGGGGACAAACGCACTTCCTTAATCTCTATGGTTTTCTGTTTCCTCTTAGCTTCTTTTTCTTTCTGTGCTAATTCGTACCTGTACTTACCATAATCGATAATTTTGCATACGGGCGGTTTCGCAGTCGGGGCAATCTTTACAAGGTCAAGCCCTGCTTCCATTGCATGCTTCTGCGCATCTCTGGCAGACATGATTCCAAGCTGTTCTCCGTTCGCGCCGATCAGACGTACCTCTTTGTCTCTGATTTGTTCATTAATCATTAAATCGCTAATTGTAGTGCACCTCCATAATATTGATAAAACACTCTGTTCCTGGCCGGCCGTCCGGCCTTCCACCTCATAAAACATCCTGAAAGAAACAAGAAAAAAATGGATAGACGACAATCGACTATCCACACATATCCGCATAAAGAAAACGCTGAAGGCGCTTCGTTTATTACCGTATTAACCATAGTCACGCGATTGTGCTAAGGTGAGAGTGGATACTCTGCTTTCTTTTTCTTCAGACTAGGTAAGTTTATCACACCATTTTCGCCCCGTCAAGTGTTAAATATAATTTTGTTTATTATTTTTATAAGAAAAATCTTGTCTTTTGTCTGAAAAAATGGCATAATGTTTCACATACAACAAAAGATGCGCAAAGCATCGAAAAAAGGGAGAGAATCATGGAGAAAAAAAGAGGAGCATTTTCTAACAAGATGGGATTTGTCCTTGCCGCTGCGGGTTCCGCGGTCGGTCTTGGAAATCTCTGGCGCTTCCCGTACCTTGCAGCAAAATACGGAGGAGGCATTTTCTTACTCGTCTATCTTATTCTCGCCGTAACACTAGGGTTTACACTGATGGTTACAGAGATCGCCATTGGCCGGAAAACCGGTCTGAGCGCAGTCGGAGCTTTCAGAAAGCTGGACAAACGATTTGGTTTCGTCGGATATCTGGCCTGTATCGTTCCGTTTATCATCACACCTTACTACTGTGTTATCGGCGGATGGGTGATCAAATACCTGATCACTTTTGTCAGCGGCAATGTATCTGCTGCTGCCGGGGATGACTATTTTACCGGATTTATTACCCAGGCCGGTTCACCGGTGCTGTGGTTTGCAATTTTCGTTCTGCTGACTTCCATTGTCGTGATCGCCGGCGTGGAAAAAGGAATCGAAAAAGCCAGCAGGATTCTGATGCCTGTGCTGATCATACTGACACTGGGCATTTCTGTCTTCTGTATCACAAGACCGGGTGCAGGTGCAGGTGTGAAATACTATCTGCTGCCTGATTTCAGCCGTTTCTCAGCTACCACAGTGCTGGCTGCCATGGGACAGTTATTCTACTCCATGTCACTGGCTATGGGTATTATGATCACATACGGTTCCTATATGAAGAAGGACAACAGCCTGGAAAAATCTGTCCGCCAGATTGAAATATTCGATACCGGAATCGCCTTTTTGGCAGGTCTTATGATCATTCCGTCCGTATTCGCATTCTCCGGCGGCAATGAAGAGGCGCTGAGCAAGGGGCCATCCCTGATGTTCATCACTCTGCCTAAGGTATTTGACAACATGACACTGGGCGGACTGATCGGTGCAGTCTTCTTCCTTCTGGTGCTGTTCGCGGCACTGACCTCCTCCATCTCACTGATGGAGACCAATGTGTCTATCATCCGCGACAAACTGGGCTGGAGCAGAAGGAAAACTACCATTGTGGTCACCATATATGTACTGCTTCTGGGCGCGCTGGTATCCCTCGGTTTCGGACCGCTGGATTTCGTCCAGATCATCGGACTGGGACTTCTGGATTTCTTCGACTTCCTGAGCAACAGTGTGCTGATGCCGATCGTAGCCATTCTGACCTGTATCAGTATCGGTTTCTTCATCAAACCAAAAGCTGTGTGTGATGAAGTGGAGCTGAACGGACCGTTCAAAATGAAAAAATTCTATACAATAATGCTGAAATGGATCGCACCTATCTGCCTGATCATGATTCTGATCTTTGCAGTTTCTGAGGCAATGGGCTGGATCAAAGTCTGAGTAAAAGAGAGCCATACCTGTGAATTTCTCCACAGGTACGGCTCTTTTTCATATCTTATCGTTTTTCAAAGCTTCCGCATTTTGTCTCGTCACAGCGACAGGCACTTCCTCCTGTGATGGTGATTTTGTCTGCATGGCATTTCTCTTCTTTGTTGAAGGTACAGGTACATGCGCGGCAGTCCACATCAATGGTACGGCATCCGCAGCTTTCAGCAGCGGCTGAATTGGATGCAGATTCTCCTCTCTCCTCAAAGCTGCGGCAGCAGGTCTCGTCTGCAACCTTTGCATCGCTTCCGTCTACCAGAATGTCTCCCTTGGAACAGTATTCATCTTTGTTATAAATACAGGTTCTTGCAGTACAGCTTAATAATGGCATAGTCATTTCCTCCTTTAAATTTCGTCGGAAATAGTATGCGTCCGGCTGTACTTTTTTATACCATTGATTTTTTTATAAATTTATTTCTGCTCTTCTGCTTTCACTTCACGGATTTCCCTGCTTTTGATCTCTTCTTTGATGGCTGTGATAAATCCGCCCAGGTCTTTTTGACCCTCATCGCCCAGGAAACGGCTTCTCACGGACACAAGGCCCTCCTCCTCTTCTTTGGCGCCTACAACCAGCATGTACGGAATCTTTTCCAGTCTGGCCTCACGGATCTTGTATCCGATCTTCTCAGCCCTTGTATCCATATCCGCACGGATTCCCGCCTCCTGAAGCTCTGCCAGGACTTTTTTGCCGTAATCCATATATTTGTCGGAGATTGCCAGAACACGCACCTGGATTGGTGATAACCAGGTCGGGAATGCACCTGCAAAGTGCTCGATCAAAATACCGATGAAACGCTCAATGGAGCCGAATGCTACCCTGTGGATCATGATCGGACGGTGCTTTTCCCCGTCAGCGCCGATGTATTCCAGCTCAAAACGAAGGGGCAGCTGGAAGTCAAGCTGAATCGTTCCGCACTGCCAGGTTCTGCCGATAGAGTCCTCCAGATGGAAGTCGATCTTCGGTCCGTAGAAGGCACCATCCCCTTCATTTACCACATAGTCAAGTCCCAGGTCATCCAGAGCGCCCCGCAGAGCCTCTGTTGCCATCTCCCAGTCCTCATCGCTTCCCATGGAATCCTCAGGGCGTGTGGACAGCTCCACATGGTATTTGAATCCAAACAGGCTGTAAACCTGGTCAATGAGGCTGGCAACACCCTTGATCTCATCCCTGATCTGGTCCGGTGTCATGAAAATGTGGGCATCGTCCTGTGTAAAACAGCGCACACGCATGAGTCCGTGAAGCTGACCTGATTTTTCATGGCGGTGTACCAGTCCCAGTTCTCCCATGCGCAGGGGCAGGTCGCGGTAGGAACGCGGTTCAGACTGGTAAGCCAGAATGCCGCCCGGGCAGTTCATGGGCTTAATGGCAAAATCCTGTTCGTCAATGACGGTTGTGTACATATTCTCTTTATAGTGATCCCAGTGACCTGAGGTTTCCCACAGATGGCGGCTCAGCATGATCGGAGTGGAAATCTCCACATAGCCGGCTTTTGTGTGGATCTCTCTCCAATAATCCAGAAGGGTATTTTTCAGCACCATGCCTTTTGGCAGGAAGAAGGGGAATCCGGGTCCCTCATCCCGCATCATGAACAGGCCCAGCTCTTTTCCCAGCTTTCTGTGGTCACGCTTTTTGGCCTCCTCGATCCTTGCCAGATGTTCCTCCAAGTCTGCCTTCTTAGTAAATGCCGTGCCGTAGATCCTGGTGAGCATTTTATTTTTCTCGCTGCCTCTCCAGTAGGCACCTGCAAGGCTTGTGAGCTTGAATGCCTTCACCGGTTTTGTAGTCATGAGATGGGGGCCTGCGCACAGGTCTGTAAATTCTCCCTGTCTGTAGAAGCTGATCACAGCATCCTTTGGCAGGTCTTCGATCAGTTCTACTTTGTAAGGCTCCTCCTTTTCTTTCATGAAAGCAATGGCTTCCTCTCTCGGAAGTTCAAAGCGTTCCAGGGGCAGGCCTTCCTTCACGATCTTCTTCATTTCCGCTTCAATCTTTTCCAAATCCTCCGCTGTCAGGGGGATTTCTCTGTCAATATCATAATAGAAGCCGTCGGAAACGGATGGTCCGATTGCCAGCTTGGCATCCGGATACAGGCGCTTGATCGCCTGGGCCATGATATGGGATGCAGTGTGGCGGAATGCTGCCTTGCCTCCCTCATCCTGAAAGGTCAGAATGCTCAGCTCACAGTCGCTGTCCACAACTGTTCTCAAATCCACTGCCTGTCCGTCCATTTCTCCGGCACAAGCCATTCTTGCCAGACCTTCGCTGATATCAGAAGCGATATCAATCACAGACATGGCATGATCATATTCTTTCTTTGACCCGTCTTTTAATGTGATAATCATAATTCCTCTGCTTCTCCTTTTCTCTCTGCATTTGCTGGTTCCTGCGATGACGGCGGACTCCTTGGCAGCAAAAAACCCGTCCCATGCAGCCATTTCTGACTGCAAGGGACGGGTAACTGTCATTACTCGCGGTTCCACCCTTGTTGTACACTGTCTTCTTCTCAGAAGACCGGTTCACCACTCATTTGATGATAACGGAATCACCGGGCCGGATCGGGGCCGCTCGGAGGTAGTTTTCAAATGCTTCCTGAACAGGCTGCTTCCAGCATATGCAGCCCTCTCTGGGAACTTCCGCATTTTACTCGTCTCGTCATCGCGTTTTCTGTATGAATCTACTTTTCATTATAACGGCAGAAATATTTTTGTCAACCATTTTTCTCTGAGAGAACACAGGGACTCTGCCCGCATCCGGCACTATTTTAGCAGCTCCAGAAGATCCTCCCTGCTGATCCTGTGGTCTGCCACTGCCTGCCCTTCCATAACGTTTTCCGCAAGGCGGGCCTTCTTTTCCTGGAGAGACAGAATCTTCTCCTCTATGGTATTCTTCACCACTATTTTCATGACTGTTACAATATTCTCCTGTCCGATGCGGTGGGTCCTGTCTGTAGCCTGGTTCTGGGCTGCCACGTTCCACCACGGGTCATAGTGGATGACAACGTCCGCCTTTGTGAGATTCAGCCCCGTTCCCCCTGCTTTCAGGGAAATAAGGAAGACCTGGGCATCCCCGTTCTGGAACTTTTTCACCATCTCCCGGCGCTGTTCTTTTGTATTCTTCCCTGAAAGATAGAGATAAGAAATTCCCGCCTTGTCAAATTCCGCTGCAAGCAGTTCCAGCATGGTGGTAAACTGGGAAAACAGCAGAATCTTGTGTTCCGCCTGTACTAAATCCTGTACCAGCTCCACACAGCTTTCCTGTTTTGCGGAGCCGCCTCTGTAATTCTCGTAGCAGAGCAGGGGGGAGCAGCAGATCTGCCGCAGCCCTGTCAGCTCTGCCAGATATTTCATGCGCTGGCTCTGGTAATCCTCCTCGCTCTGGCCTGACAGCTCCATCTGCACTCTGGCAACCCTGGCGTCGTAGAGCTTTCTCTGCTCCTCCTCCATCTTCACATAGATGGTCTTCTCCAGCTTGTCCGGCAGGTCTTTTAACACATCCTGTTTCTTTCTGCGCAGAATAAAGGGGTTCACCATCCGTTTCAGCCGCTCCATGGCGTTCCTGTCCTCATTCTGGACAATGGGCTGTTCCAGCTCTTCCCTGAATTTTTTGTAGCTGTACAGATACCCCGGCATAATGAAGTCAAAAATACTCCACAGATCGCTGAGCCGGTTCTCAATAGGGGTTCCCGTCAGTGCCAGACGGTGTACCGCCGGTATCTCCTTCACAGCTTTTGCAGCCTGGGTGGCCGGATTTTTGATGTACTGTGCCTCATCTATGACCATATATGGAAAGGCCTTCTCTTTGTACAGATCCAGATCACGTTTCAGAAGATCATAGGAGGTCACCAATATATCTTCTTTAGACGCATGTTCTATGATTTCTTCCCTCTGCCGACTGTTTCCAACCGCCACTTTTACTGTCAGGTCAGGCGCAAACCGGAGGATTTCGCTTTCCCAGTTATAGACCAGGGAGGCAGGACAGACGATCAGCGCGCCCTCCTTCTTCATTTCCAGCAGTGTGATGACCTGCAGTGTCTTGCCAAGCCCCATATCATCCGCCAGAATGCCGCCGAAACCCCACTGGGACAGCATAGCCAGCCAGCGGAATCCGTTCTTCTGATATTCTCTCAGTTCCGCGTTCAATTCTCCGGGGATTTCAAAATCACTGTCCTGATAGCTGTTCATATCGCGGATGAGCTGTTTGAATTCCGTGCTTCGTCTGGCATCCACTTTGCCGGAATGTGTTTTCAGGGTTTCCGCTATATAGGAAGCCCGGTATTTTGGAGCCTGGAAACTGCCTTCCCCAAACTCTTTCTCGTCAAAGGAAAGTCCCTGGGAGAGTTCGGATACCAGGGAAAGGCCATTGTCTACCAGGCTGATAAAATCACCGCTTTTCAGACGGTAATACTTTTTCCGTCTGCGGTATCCCCGAAGGATATGTTCCATTTCTCCCGGATCCATGTCCTCCACCCGGATATCCAGATTCAGCAGATCTCCGGACAGACCAATGCCCACATTGACCTTCGGAGAGGGGAGAATGCGCATTCCACGGATCTTATCATCTACAAAAAGCGCTGCCAGTTCACGGATTTCATGGAATCCCATGTCCAGAAGCTCATACATTTTCTCTTCTGAGGTACACAGGCCGCAGTGTTCCCCTGTACCTTTACAGATGTCAAAATACTTTTCCAGGCATCTTTTCAGGTCCCCCTCCCTCTGCATATCGCGGTACTGGCTGGAGGGGTCCACGTCGTCAAAAAGATCATAGACCGTGGTTCCGTAAGCGGCTTGTGCACGCATACAGATGGCGTCCCGGATCTTCTCATCCACACTGAGGTAGACGCTGCACTCTGCCTCCTGGGGCTGGTATTCGTCAAAATCAATGTCATTCATCTGGATATCCGCATACTGTTCCAATATAGGGAGCAGAGCTGCACAGAACGCGGTATAATCCTCCCGATTGAGAAAAATGGTGCGGTCCCTGTGCTGATATTGGTAATACTGTATACTGTCCGTATTCAGCGCTTTGATGATGGGCATCATATCCCTGGAAAACTCCGGCGTACACTGATAGATCGTATCCTCTGTCTGCAGATAGTCATGGACCGTACCCCTGATCCACTTTGGAGAATGCAGGTAAATACTGGCGCCCTCCTCCTCTGTCTTTACGATTTCCATTCTGATCACCGGATTGCCGCAGATGACCTGATAAGGCTTTCCGTCTATCTCTATGGTTCCGCCTGTATATTTCTGCAGGACCCTGTCCATGCCGTAATTGCTCAGACCGATTTTACGGAAATTGGAACTGTATACCTGGCTGCTGAACTCCATGTTGTGAAACTGCGTCTTCAGGCAGTCGGTCAGCAGGTCGATCCAGGAAAGAGCCTCCGGAGTAAAGGCAGAGCGGTCGTGGATAAAGCCCAGGTTCTTTCCATAGGAATCATATTTTCCCTTTTCCACGCAGTCCAGCATTTTACAGATATTTTTTAAGACATACAGCTTGCCGGCACCTATTTTAAATTCAATGTGAAACTGGTTATAAGAAGAGGTGATGATCGGTTCCAGGCGTACCTGTCCGTAATACTCCCCCAGCAGATACGCATTGTTCCTCACCGCGTATTTTGCAATGGTATCCTTCAGGGTATCAGATGTCCTGCGGTTTGCGGGGGTTTTTGAAGGAAAATCAACGGTACCAAGAGAATCTGCCGGCATCTGGGTCTCCCGGTAGGCAAGCGCCACTGCCACGCAGTGTTTGCACATACCCAAATACGCTCCGGCTGCCGGACAGCTGCAGATATAATCCGTGATCTCATCCTCTGCATCAAAGACAACTGTTGTCTCATACCATTTGCCTTCGCTTCCCTTCACCTGGGCACTGACTTCTTTGTCGTCTTCCAGATAGTCCTCAACCAAAAAACTCTTATAGGCTTTTTTGTCAAAAAGTGCTTTCCCACGTTGATACATGGCAGGAAAACAATTATCTTTGATCGTACTGATTTTTAACATTTCTTCTTCTCCGATTGCTGAAAATTAACTTTTTTACTGCCTCTTACATATTTCCCACTGCTTTGTCCTTCAGGACCCCGAAAAATTCTCTCACAAGATAATTCACCTGTAAAAACGCATTGCTTTTTGCCGGGATTCCTTCCACATGCCTGCATCCCAGCTTTTTCCCAAGGCTGACACCTCTGTACACATGAAAATTGTTGGTAACTACCCCGATGGATGCCTCTTTTCCTCTGTTGTCTTCCTTTTTATCAATGATCTCCAGAGAAAATTTCAGATTCTCGCTGGTGTTTGTAGAATGCTCCTCTTTCAGAAGGCGTTCCGGGGAGATGCCCTTTTTCTCCAGATAGCGGTACATGGCCTCAGCTTCTGTGATATCCTCCCCTGTTCCCTTTCCCCCGGAGAGGACTGCTTTTGTTTCAGGGTTTTCCTCCAGATACTCCCCGGCACGCTCCACCCGGAGTCTCAGGGAGTTGCTCAGCTTTGTACCGTTTACCTGGGCGCCCAGCACGACCAGGTAGTCCAGATTTTCCGAAGGATGATGGAACATCCCCGTAAATATCAGAGCCTCCACTGTCAAAAAGACAAGGATGCAGAGGGCTGCCAGAACAATCAGACTGTTTTTTATAACCGGCGGAAGTGAAAATCCGGCCAGCACGCCGTGTCTGCTGTTCAGATGGAGAAGTACGGCGATTCCATAGAAGAAAACACCGCCTGCTGCCCAGATACAGGGAAACAGGGAGGACAGGCCCGCATAGACTGTGATTCCTATAAAATAGAGGGAACAAAGGCTCCCCAGGATCATGCATAAAGTCTTCATTCGTATCCTTTCTAAACACAAAGGGGCGGTTCTCCACCGCCCCTCTGAAAATACTGCATCTTATTTGATTATTTATTTCTGCCGCAGCAGTGTTTATATTTTTTACCGCTTCCGCATGGACATGGATCATTACGTCCGATTTTCGGTCCTTTTACGACGGTACCGGATTTCTTCTGCTCCTTGTACAGCTCTTTTTTCTGCTCCTCTGTGAAGATCTCGTCCCACTGGGGAAGCTCATACAGCCAGTCTGCTTTTGCGTCTACCATATTCTTGTAGAGCATTTCCTTATCAAATCCCAGATTTACCTCGGTATTCTCGTCCATCTCCTCAATCGGGTTCTGTACTTTCAGACTGTCATTGATGCCGTCCAGGAATCCGACCATGGTCATAACGTCAACTTCAAATTTATCAGCCAGGTCTTTCACTGTGCCGCGAACTACTTCGTCCGGATTGGTCAGAAGTTTCTCATAGATTCCTTTTTCGATCAGAAAATAGTTGGTCCAGAATTTCTGCAGCTGCGCTTTGTCTGCTTCCTGAGAATAAGCAACATCTCTCCATTCCTGTAATAATGCCATGTATCTTTACCACCTTTTACTTATTATCGTATTTTTGAGGCGTCCCGAAACGCCTGACAGATATAGTATATACGATATGGCGGATTTTTTCAATCCTTACTTTTATCAGGCGTATTCGCGGTTTTCCCCTGCCAGGATCCATTTTCCATTTGTAAAGTCAGGAATTGCCACGGGATGTCCGCCAAGGGCAATAGACTCTTCTGCAAGGGCAGTGACGGACATCCACGCCGCTGCATCGTACACATCAATGGGGCATGGTCTGTGATTTCTCACACTGTCAAAGAATGCTTCAAACTCCAGCCAGTCCATGCCGTCATGACTGCCCTTTATACCCTCTGCGAGAAATTTTTTCCATGTGGGATGCTCGTAATCCCTTTCATATTCAGCGGCATTACCCCATTTTTCTTTCCATTTAAAATCATACGCCGCGTCTATTTTATCCAGAAAAACGGAATCGGTCGCTTCCTCATACATGCCCTTTGTCCCCCAGACTGTGAAATCGCGGCTGTAGAATCTGGGCAGGGTGGTGTTGAGTGTGAGAAGAATGGTTTCGCCTCCGGCACATTTTATTATGGTGTTCACCACGTCTCCCTGAGCAAATGCGGATGTGCTGTCTGATAAATATTCCCTAAGGCCTTCCGCTTTGGATACTGTTGAAGTGAGGGTAAGCATCCGATTGCCTCTGTTGATATTCAGGATCTGGGCAATGGGACCTAATTCGTGGGTCGGATAGTTCTCCGCGTTTCTGTGTATGTAATTTCTCAGGCGGTAATGACGGTTTTCTTTTCCTCCGGCGATCTCTTCCCGCAGGTCGTGGAGATAGCCGCCTTTGCAGTGGATGATCTTCCCGAATATTCCTTTTTTTACCATGTTCATGACCATCATTTCTCTTCTGCCATAGCAGCAGTTTTCCAGAAGCATAAAGGGAACCTTTGTGGCTTCCCAGGCATCCACCAGATCCCAGCACTGTTTTACACTGTAGGCACCGCCTACCTCCATGCCCACTGCCTTCCCGGCATGCATGGCTCTCACCGCAATGGGAATGTGGCTTTCCCAGGCAGAAGCTATAACCACAGCGTCAACCAGGGGGCTGTCCAGTACCTCCTGCACATCAACTGCCGCCAGGGGCAGCTTACCGCCTGCTTCCTCTGCAAGTTTTGACGCTGCCTGTACTCTGTCCTTATATTCATCGCAGACTGCAGTCACCTCCACATCCTGCATTCTGAGAATGACATCCCGCATAAGGCTGTATCCTCTGCATCCTAATCCTATGATTCCGACTCTCAGTTTCTCCATTTGACCGGCTCCTTTTCTGTCTGTGTGATGTATTTTGCTATAGAGTGTTTTAAATTTTCAATATGTTTTAGTTGTAACATAGCCGAATACAAATTTCTATAGGTATTTGGGGATATTATATTTGATATCGGATAACATTTTGTGCAGATATATTCTGTTGAATTTTTCCGCAGCTTTATTGCTGCTGTTTTCTCAGATAGTTTGCGGGAGATTCCCCGGTAGTGCGTTTGAAAACTGTGCTGAAATAGTTCCTGTCACAGAAGCCCAGAACTTCCGCGGTTTCATTGATGCCGCATCCTTCTTTCAGCAGCTCCATGGCACGGCGTATCTTCATCTGTGTAAAATATGTCATGATGCCGATCCCGGCGTATTTTGAAAATGTTTTTTTCAGAGATGCCGGGCTCATATTGCAGAGTCCTGCAATGTCTGCCTGGGTGAGATGCTCTGTAATATGTTTTTCCAAAGTACGGACAATGGATCGGTAATTGTCTGCACTGACGGAAACATAGGCATCCATCCCGGGAGTTTTTTCGGTGAGAACGGACAGAAGAAAACTCTCAAAGGTATTAAAAAAGATCTGGGACTCCGCCTCTTTTCCGGAATGGACCCCTTTTACAAGAATTTCCCGGTCTCTGTTAAAAATGCTGCCCGCTCTTTCCATAAGGCCGGATATGGTGTTGTATTCTTCTTCGGTCAACTGAAACTGCTTTTCTTTTATCTGAGGCATAACATCCGCGGCAAAAGAAATCACACAGATATGAGGCTCTGTCTTTTTTTCCGACCAGAGACGGTGGAATTCCATGGGACGGTGCAGAACGGACTGGCCTCTTTCCAGAATACATACATCTTCCCCGGCCGTCACGCCCAGTGAGCCGTCCAGTACACAGACAAATTCCCAGAAGTCGTGGGATTCGCCGTCAAAATAATAGGTATCTTCAAAGATTTTTTCGTATATGGTGAATACGGATGTGATGTTGACATACTTGTTCACTGCACATCCCTGGAAGTATTTTTTCATGATTTTGCTCCCTGGATAAAAAAAAATAATTTTTTTCATTTCTTTTGTATAGCTTGTTTGATACCGGTCATACTATAAGTAGTCCACGGAGGGAAGGCACAAAGATGTGACGCTCTTCGAGGATTACAAAAGAAAAAGTAGAAATACTTATCCTCCCCTTTGAAGCCTCTGTAACCAGAAGAAGCCCACTGGTTACAGGGGTTTTACATAATGTGAAGTGGTAAAGTGGGCCTAAAAACTGTTGTCAAACTGTTGTCAAAGTGTTGTCAGAATTTCAGGAACCCTTATGTTTCCAGGAGTCTGGGGTTTGTCAGGAGATATGTCTGTTTTCGTGGAAAATCCCTGGATGCCAACACCATCCCAAGTTATAATGATTACAAGATTGATTTTAAAACGTACGAAAATGACATGGTAAAAGCATTTGGTCATAGACAAAAGGAAATCGCAGAGGAGAAAGAAGTATGCCAAGACGCCTGTAAATTCAGGTGGTTCCAGACATACTTCTTTTAAAGCTAAAACATTTGATAACATAACAAAATGCAGCAGATTGTATCAATTCATTCGTAGTAATTTAACAGAGCACAGCCCTATTTTATATTCCCACATTTCCGCTGTTTCTTCCCAACCCTGTATTCTCTGTAGGAAGCCATTCCATGGCACGTTTGATATAGGTATCCCAGAAATCCCATTCATGAGCCCCTGCTCCGCTTTCATATACTGCATTCACCCCGTTTTCTTTCAGAAAATGATACATATCCA
>OAVG01000251.1_pt1 | contig 41201 bp, 35 predicted proteins | sample 1495271 | NCBI WGS metagenome assembly OAVG01 (sample SAMEA2580077, study PRJEB22360) | human gut metagenome | biome: human gut; feature: human-associated habitat; material: faeces | place: Denmark | collected 2008/2010 | reverse complement strand
AAAAAGAATGTAAATATTATGAAAATGAGCAAAAAGCAAAAACACACTTGAAAAATATATAAACAAATGCTAAAATAAATTTAAATCAAGAGCAAGAAAATTTAAATAAACGACGTCGATATTTAAATGAAAGCAAAAACGATTTAAACAATGTGTTTAAAATTTCAGGGAGGATTCAAAATGAAAATTAAAAAAGTAATGGCATTGACAATGGCATCAGCAATGGTGATCTCTATGGCACTTTCAGGATGCGGAAGCGACGGCGGTTCCGAGACAAAAGAAAGCAGTACCCAAGGGGAAGGCGCCAAGAGCGGAGCTACGGAAGTTACCTTCTGGACACTGAACACAAGGCAGAATGCAGTGGATCCCATTGTGGAGGAGTTCAACAAACAAAATGAAGATGTCCATGTAACCGTTTCCTATTATGATACAGACGGAATCAAGGATGCCTGCAAAGTTGCCGCTTCTTCTAAAACCCTTCCGAATATGTGGTTCAACTGGGGCGGAAGCCTGGGAGGCTTCTATGCAGAGAACGGCCTTACATATGACCTGACAGATTATGCAAAAGAAAACAAATGGGATGAGAAATTTACACAGACATCCATGGACCTTTGTACATTGGATGGAAAACTTTCCGGATATCCTACAAGCTACAATGTTCTGGGTGTTTATTACAGAAAAGATATCTTTGAGGAGAACGGCATAGCAGTACCCACTACTTTCGAGGAGTTTGAGGCAGCCTGTGCAAAATTAAAGGAAAACGGCATCACTCCCATATCCACAGCGGGTCTCAACGGCTGGCACACCATGCGTTTTGTGGAACTGCTCATTGAACACTATGCAGGTTCTGAACTCCATGACAAGATGAACACATTTGATGAGAGCTATGACAACGACGCAGTGGTACAGGCTCTTGCAAAATACCAGGAGTTCTGTGAGAAAGGCTATTTCCCGGACGGATTCCTGACCCAGGACCCAAATGACACCCTGATCGGTATGGCAAACGGACAGTGCGCAATGGATATCCAGGGACAGTGGCAGGATGGCAAGATCATTCAGGAAGGTCTTGATATGGACCAGTACGGTGTCTTTGCATTCCCAAGCGGTGAGACAAACAGAATGTCAGCATTTGCTGAGATGACACAGTTCAATGTGGACAATACAGAGGAAGAGCTGGATGCCTGCATGCGTTTTACAGATTACTATTATAATGAAGAAAACACAGTAAAATATGCGGAGTATTACAACCTTCCGCTGCCGGTAGTAGGCGCAGAAATGCCGGAAGGACAGCCGAACGTACCTGTACTGTTAGAGACATCTGAGAAAAACGGCATCTTCACCATCACAGACCAGGCATTCCCCACAGAGGTTGCGGATGTACTGTTCAATGCGCAGGATGCCATTGCCAATGGTCAGATGACACCGGAAGACGGAGCGAAGAGCATTCAGGAGGCAATTGAGGCTTACAATAACAAATAACAGAGAAAAGACATGTAATATAAGAACGCGGAGGGGTGAAGGCCACTCCTCCGTTTTTTGAAAACCACTGCACTGACCAAACAGATTGGAGTGAAACCATGAAAAAAAAGAAAAATTATACCAGGACGGACAAAGCCGCGTATTTCTTCCTGCTCCCGGCGGCGGTCATCTATTTATCCGTGATCGTGGCACCTGTGTGCTACTCCTTCTTTATCAGCCTGTTCAAATGGAACGGTATCGGCGAGAAACAGTTTGTTGGCTTATCTAATTACATAAATCTTTTTAAAGGCGATAAAATCTTTCATACGGCAATTATCAACAACCTGATCTGGATTGTTTTGACTATATTTGTGACCATGACCATTGCACTGCTCTTTGCAGTGATACTGAGCAAGCAGTTTAGAGGACGTACCTTCTTCAGAGGCTTTTTCTATTTCCCATGTGTCATCGCACCCATTGCGGTGGCTATTATCTGGAGATGGATCTACAACCCCAACATTGGATTTATCAATGAATTTTTCAAAGCACTGGGGATCAATTTTACCCAGGGATGGATATCGGACCCTAATGTCAGTCTCTATGCCGTATTCGCGGCAGCTCTGTGGCAGGCGATCGGACAGCCCATGATCCTGTTTCTGGCAGGTCTGCAGGCTATCTCACCGGATGTTCTGGAGGCGGCTACCATTGACGGTGCCAACGGAATTGAGCAGTTTTTCCTGATCAAAGTACCGCTCCTTAAGGATACCTTTGTCATTGTTATCGCAACACTGATCGTTGCAGCCATGAAGGTTTACGATGTGGTGCAGGGGCTTACCGGCGGCGGTCCAAACAATGCCACCCAGATGCTTTCCACCTATATGTATTCACAGGTGTTCCAGTACAACAACGTGGGATACGGAACAGCAGTTGCCTGTATTATGGTACTTATGATGATGATCGTTATCATTCCTTATGTATCCTTTACAGCAAAAGAAGATTAGCGGGGAGGGATTATCGTGGAAGGAAAAACAAAGAAAATCACAAAAAAAGCAGTATTATATCTTGTTCTGATCATCCTAGCGCTTATCTGGGTGGTACCCATGTTCACACTGGTGGCAACTGCGATCAAGAGTAAATCTGATTTCTACAGCGGCGCGGGATTGTTCAGTATGCCGGCACACGTTGCCTGGGACAACTTTGTCAATGCCATTACAAAAGGCCGGCTGTTCACTTATATGAAAAACGACCTGATTGTATCCTGTTTAAAAGTGCCTCTGGGAATTTTCATTGAGGCACTGGCAGCTTTTGCCCTGACCAGACTGGAAATCAGGCATAAAACGGGAACTTTTATCTTCTTTCTCATTGGAATGATGCTTCCCATGCAGACAGCCCTGGTACCGATCAATGTGATCTACAGCAAACTGGGCCTGCTGAACTCTTATTTTGGACTGTTCTATGTATATGTGGGTTTCGGTATCTCCTTTGGTATTCTGATCCTGCGGGGCTTTTTCAACGGTGTCCCCAGGGAGCTTGACGAGGCGGCATACATTGACGGATGCAACAAATGGCAGTTGTTTTATAAAATTATCTTCCCGGTGGCAAAGCCTGCTGTGGCAACACTGATCATCACAGACTTTTTGTCCACATGGAATGAGTATCTGCTGGCAAGCGTTATTATCAATGATAATATGAAGAAAACCGTTCCGGTAGGTATCATGACCTTCGTGGGCGAGCATGGAACAGATTACGGCTATCTGTGCGCGGGTGTGCTGATCTCCGTTATTCCGGTGCTGATCGTGTATCTGATTTTCCAGAGACATTTCGTGGAAGGTATGGCCGGTGCTGTAAAAGCCTGACCGTTTAAAGAAAAAGACTTGGAGGTAGAGTATGGAGACAATGAAATATAAAAAGCAGGTGGAGAAATGGGATGTCTTTGAGGTGGAGTTCCAGGGTCCTGCAACGGGAAATCCATTCACGGACTATGAAGTGACAGGAACCTTTGAGAGCAAAAATGAGTGCACAGAAGCCGACGGCTTTTACGACGGGGAAGGCATCTATAAATTGCGGTTTATGCCCTCTTTTGAGGAGGAATATACCTTCAGGATCCACGCGGGATTCTTAGACTCTGACCTGGAGGGAAGTTTTACAGCGACAGCTCCCGGACAGGACAATCACGGTCCTGTGAGAGTGGCGAATACATACCATTTTGCGTACGAGGACGGCACACCCTATTACTCTGTGGGAACGACCTGCTATGTGTGGGACCTGCAGTCCGACGAACTGATTGAGAAGACACTTAAAACATTAAAGGCGAGCGCTTTTAATAAGATACGTTTCTGCGTTTTCCCGAAACATTATGACTATAACCTGGGGGAACCGCGCTCCTATCCTTACCAGGGAACACCTATGGATTCCAGTGTGCTCACAAAGGAGAACTTCCAGGAATACACAGGAAGAAGTGAGGGGAATAATTGGGATTTTACCAGATTCAACACGGAACATTTCAGACATTTTGAGAAATGCATTGAGGCTCTCAGAGACTTAGGTATTGAGGCGGATTTGATTGTCATGCATCCTTATGACCGCTGGGGATTTTCCTGTATGAAGCCTGAGGAGGATGACCTTTACTGGAAGTATGTGATCGCCCGGTTCGCAGCCTACAGAAATATCTGGTGGTCTCTGGCAAATGAATTTGACCTGTTTGAGGAAAAAAATGTGGAAGACTGGGAGCGTTACGCAAAAATCATCTGTGAAAAAGACCCATACAAACATCTGCGCTCCATCCACAACTGCAGGAATTTCTACGACCATAACCGCCCATGGATCACGCACTGCAGCATCCAGAGGCAGGATTTGTACAAATCTTCAGAGCTGGTGAATGAATGGCGGGAGAAGTACAAAAAACCTGTTGTACTGGATGAGATCGCCTATGAGGGAAATATCCAGCACGGCTGGGGCAATATAAGCGGAGAGGAGATGCTGCGCAGATTCTGGGAGGCCGCTGTGCGGGGCGGGTATCCGGGACACGGAGAGACATATATGCATCCCCAGGATATCCTCTGGTGGTCGCACGGCGGGGAGCTTCACGGGGAGAGCCACAAGCGTTTCGGATTTCTTCTGGATATCATGAAGGAGACGCCGGGCATTGGACTTATGCCCTATGAAAAATGCGGCTGGGATGAAGTGTGTGCCGTACCTGAGGAGAGTACATCCCAGATCAAGGCTGTAAAAGAGTATTATCTGTTTTATTACAGCTTCATGCGCCCATCCTTCCGGGATTTTTACTTTGACGATGAGACTGCGTTTGAAGTCCGCGTGCTGGATACCTGGAATATGACTGTGGAGAACAGGGGCATCCATAAAGGGAAATTCAGAGTTGAGCTGCCGGGAAAACAGTACATGGCAGTGCAGATAAAAAAAGCATAAGATTGCGTTGGAGGTGAGACGGTGAAAGTAAATATAAGGACCATATCAGAATATACAGGATTTTCTCCGGCTACCGTATCCAATGCTTTGAACCATAAAAAAGGTGTGAATAAGGACACCGCGTCAGAAATTCTCCGTGCAGCCAAGGAACTGGGCTATATCGGGGAGATGGGGATCACGAAGATCAAGCTTGTCATCTATAAGGACAAGGGCCTGATCGTGGATGACAATCCCTTCTTTTCCCTGGTAGTGGACGGATTTGAAAAGGAATGCAGGGAGGCCGGCTATGAGATGGCGCTCTGTTATCTGGACCGGCAGACAGAGGATTATAAAAGACAGGTGGAAAACCTGTGCCTGGACCGGGCTTCCGCCATTGTGCTTCTGGGCACAGAGCTTACAGACGAGGAGGCAGCGGTGTTCAGGGGCATGAAGGTACCTTTTCTGGTGCTGGATTACTGGAATCACGATATGTCGTTTGACGGGGTGTTTATCAACAACGCGGACGCGGCCAGAATGGCCGGGGAGTATCTGATCCAGAAAGGCCATACCAGAATCGGATATCTGCGGGGCAGTTACCGGATCAAGGCGTTCGGCTCCAGGGCTTCCGGATTTCAGATCGCTCTCAATAAGCACAATCTGAGGCTGGAGAACAGGTACACGGTGACCATCGGCGTTACTATGGAGGCCGCCCACCAGGACATGCTGCGGTATCTGGAAGGAAAACCGGAGCTGCCCACCGCCTTTTTTGCGGATAATGACAATCTGGCTCTGGGAGCCATGAAAGCACTGCAGGAATCCGGCTACCGGGTGCCGCAGGATGTGTCGATCATCGGATTTGATGACCTCCCCTTCTGTGAGATCGCAGTGCCCAGGCTGACAAGCCTCAGGGTGCCCAAGCAGGAGATGGGAAGGCTGGCAGTGCGCCGCATTGTGGAAATGATGCAGGAGAGGAGCACAGCCAAGACAAAGATTCAGATCTGTACGGAATTTATTGAGCGGGACAGTGTCCTTGAACTTAAAAATTAGAAAGCAGGGTGTGTGAGTTTGAATAAGATAAAATTAGGGTTCGCCCCAACACGAAGGAGCATTTTCAGTGCTCCGGATGCTATTAAATATGCGGATTTGACAAGGGAAAGACTGGGTGAACTGGACGTTTCCTTTGTGGATATTAAGGATATCAATGAGGAAGGACTTCTGTACAACGAGGCAGACAGAATAAAGATCGCGGAAAAATTCAAGGCGGAGAAGGTGGACGGCCTCTTCTTCCCCCACGGCAATTTCGGCACAGAGTATGAAGTCGCAAGGCTGGCCAAGGAACTGAATGTTCCGGTGCTTTTATGGGGACCCAGGGATGAGCGCCCGGATGAGAACGGCGTCCGTCTCCGTGACAGCCAGTGCGGGCTTTTTGCCACAGGCAAGGTTCTGAGAAGGTTTCAGGTACCGTTTACCTACATGACAAACTGCAGGCTTACAGACCCGGAGTTTGAGCGGGGAATCCGGGATTTCCTGGCTGTGTGCAATGTGGTGAAGGTGTTCAGAAATACAAGAATCCTGCAGATCGGGCCGCGCCCGTTTGACTTCTGGAGTACCATGTGTAACGAGGGAGAACTGCTGGAAAGATTCAATATCCAGCTTTCACCCATACCGATTCCGGAACTGACAAAAGAGATGAAAAAGGTAAAGGAAGAGGGCACCGAGGTGGCAAAGATCATGGCATACTGCCATGACAATATGTGTGTCAAAATCAGGGAAAACGAGCTGGAAAACGTGGCTGCTCTGAAAGCTGCCATGAAGAATCTGGCAGAAAAATACGGCTGTAATGCCATTGCCATCCAGTGCTGGAATGCCCTTCAGGGAGAGATTGGAATTATGCCCTGCGCGGCCAATTCCCTGCTGAATGAGGAGGGAATCCCGGTCGTCTGTGAGACGGATATACACGGCGCCGTTACAGCACTTCTTATGGAAGCAGCAGGCATGGATGAGGCCAGGACCTTCTTTGCAGACTGGACGGTGCGTCATCCTGACAATGAAAACGGTGAGCTTTTGCAGCACTGCGGCCCCTGGCCTGTCTCTGTGGCAAAGGAAAAGCCGTCCATCGGTTATCCCCTGGCCTTTGACCATCCCGGAGCTGTGGAGGCTGAGGCAAAACACGGGGATATGACCCTGTGCCGTTTTGACGGAGACAACGGGGAATACTCCCTGCTTCTGGGGCACGCGAAAGGTGTGGAAGGACCGTATACCAAGGGAACCTATGTCTGGGTCGAGGTGGAGAATCTTAAGCGCCTGGAGGCAAAGCTGGTGGAAGGGCCATACATCCATCACTGTGTGGGTATCCACAAGGATGTGGTGCCCGTGCTCTACGAGGCCTGCAAGTATATAGGTGTAAAACCGGATCTGTATGATCCGGTCGAGGAACAGGTTAAGGCATATTTGAGAGGTGAATGGGATGGATGATCTGAAAGCGAAAGTGTTTGATCTGCGCAGGGATACGGTTGATATTATTGTTGCCGGAAAGGGAGGCCATATCGGCGGTGATATGAGTGTTATGGAAATCCTGGCCGCTCTGTATTTCCGTGTTATGAATGTTTCTCCGAAACGGGCAGATGACCCGGACAGAGACCGGTTTGTCCTCAGCAAGGGACATTCCATGGAGGCTTATTATGCGGTGCTGTGCGCAAAGGGATTCCTTGATCTGGAAGAGGTAAAAGAAAAGTTTTCAAAGTTCGGTTCCTCTTACATCGGACATCCAAACAATAAACTGCCGGGAATCGAGATGAATTCCGGATCCCTCGGACACGGCCTTCCCGTATGCGTGGGAATGGCTTTGGCAGGAAAGATGAACAAAAAGGAATACCGGGTATATACGGTTATGGGAGACGGTGAGCTGGCAGAAGGTTCTGTCTGGGAGGGAGCCATGGCTGCCAACCAGTATCATTTGGATAACCTCTGTGCAGTGGTGGACAGAAACAGGCTGCAGATTTCCGGCTGTACGGAAGATGTGATGGGACATGATGATCTGGCAGAGAGATTTTCCTCCTTCGGATGGCATGTGATCAGTGTGCGGGGAAACGATTTGGATGAACTTCTGCAGGCATTTTCAGAGGCGTCACAGACGAAGGGAAAACCAAGTGTCATCATAGCAAATACCACAAAAGGGTATGGTTCCCCTGTTATGGAAAATAAGGCAAACTGGCATCACAAGGTGCCCACACAGGAGGAATATAATCAGATTATCAGTGATTTCGCCGCAGGGAAGGAGGCTGCTCTTCATGAATAAGATAGCAAATAAGCAGGTGATCTGCCAGGTACTGATGGAGAAAGCAAAGACAGATAAAGACGTTGTGGTGCTGTGCAGTGACTCCCGCGGTTCCGCATCCATGACACCTTTTGCAGAGAATTACCCGGAACAGTTTGTGGAGGTGGGCATTGCGGAACAGAATCTGGTGAGTATTTCCGCGGGCCTTGCAAAATGTGGTAAGAAAGCCTACGCAGTATCCCCTGCCTGCTTTTTATCTACCAGAAGCTACGAGCAGGCAAAGGTGGATGTGGCCTATTCCAATACCAATGTGAAGCTGATTGGCATCAGCGGCGGCATCAGCTACGGTGCCCTGGGCATGAGCCACCTCTGCCCAGGATATCGCTGCCATGTCAGCGGTTCCGAACATGAGGGTTTACATACCAAGTGATAAAAATCAGACGAAGTGCCTGACAGAAGCGCTGCTCGGAGATGAAAAACCTGCCTATATCCGTGTGGGGAGAAACGCGGTGGAGGATGTCTATGAAGAAGGAAATTGTCCTTTTGAAATGGATAAAGCCACTGTGGTGAAAGAGGGAAATGACGTGGCGATCGTAGCGTGCGGAGAGATGGTAAAGCCTTCTCTTGACGCAGCGAAGCTGCTGGAAAAGGAAGGCATCAGTGCAGCAGTCTTGGATATGTACTGTGTAAAGCCTTTTGACAAAGAGACTCTGCTCCGGATGGTATCCGGTGTGAAGGCTGTGATCACAGCGGAGGAGCACGCTCCCTTCGGCGGACTTGGCAGTATGGTAAGCCAGGCAGTGGGAAGCGAATGCCCGAAAAAGGTTGTGAACCTGTCCCTGCCGGATGCGCCGGTCATCACAGGAACCTCAAAGGAGGTATTTGATTACTACGGATTAAACGCAGAAGGAATCGCGGCAAAAGCCAGGGAGTTAGTCTGATATGGAGAGATACATACTGGGAATTGACCAGAGCACGCAGGGGACAAAAGCACTGCTTTTTGACAGACAGGGAGCCCTGATTGCCCGTGCGGACCTTTCCCACAGGCAGATCATAGACAACAACGGTTGGGTGGAGCATGACCCGGAGGAGATTTACAGGAACACCATTCAGACGGTTAAGAATGTGGTGGAAAAGGCCGGTATCGATAAGAACCTGATAGCAGGCGCGGGCATCAGCAACCAGAGGGAGACTGCCCTTGCCTGGAAAAAGGACGGCAGACCGGTATATAACGCCGTGGTATGGCAGTGTGCCAGGGGAGAGGAGATCTGCAGCAGGATCACAGACAGTGCCGGTATGATAAGAGAACGGACAGGGCTTAAGCTCTCTCCCTACTTTTCAGCGGCAAAGATTGCCTGGATACTGGAAAATGTGGAGGGCGCCCGGGAAAGAGCCGAAAAAGGTGATCTGTGTTATGGAACCATGGACAGTTTCCTGGTATACCGGCTCACAGGCGGCAGATCCTTTCTTACGGATTATTCCAACGCATCCAGAACCCAGCTCTTCAATATCAAGACACTTGCCTGGGATGAGGAAATCTGCAGGGTCTTTAAAATCCCGGCGGAAAATTTGCCCCGGGTTTCGGACTCCAATGGTTACTATGGGGAGACGGATTTTGAAGGATTTCTGGATAAACCGGTTTCCATACACGGAGTGCTGGGAGATTCCCACGGCGCTCTCTTCGGGCAGGGATGCCTGGAGGAGGGAATGGTGAAAGCCACTTACGGCACCGGCTCCTCTGTGATGATGAATGTGGGAAAAACACCGGTGTTTGGCAGCCACGGTTTAGTCTCTTCCCTGGCCTGGGGGATGGACGGGCAGGTAAATTATGTGCTGGAAGGCAATATCAATTATACGGGTGCAGTGATAAGCTGGATGCAGAGGGACCTTCAGATGGTTGCGTCCGCAGCGGAGACAGAGCGGCTTGCAAGGGAGGCGGCGCCGGAGGACAGGACATATTTTGTACCCGCATTTACCGGCCTTGGTGCCCCCTACTGGGACAGTTCAGCCACCGGGATTCTCTGTGGGATCACCAGGACCACAGGAAAAGCGGAAATGGTGCGCGCAGGACTTGACTGCATTGCGTACCAGATCACGGACATTTTAAAAGCCATGGAGGAGGATGCCGGGATACCGATCCGGGAACTGCGGGTAGACGGCGGTCCCACAAAAAACGCCTATCTCATGCAGTTCCAAAGCGATATGGCCGGCATACCGGTACAGGTGCCAGAAGCTGAGGAACTGTCCGGGATCGGGGCCGCGTATGCTGCAGGTATTGGCCTTGGCATCTACAAAAAGGAAGAACTTTTTGCGAAAATGAAGAGGACTTCTTTTGAACCGCAGATGGAAAAAAGCCTTGTGGATAAGAAATATTCCGGGTGGAAAAAGGCTGTGGAAATGGTACTCGGAAAGTGAATTGTGAAGAGGAAAGACAAGGCGTACTTCGTTTAAGCGAATGTCGTTAGGAAACTGACAAAACAAACAAATAACGGCAGACAGCTAAATGGGCAAAGGGACACCGTTTCATAACCGTGTCCCTTTGCCCATTTAGCTGTCTGCCGTCCGGAAGAAACCATTGCCTGCTGTCTGGTATTTTTCCGGAACCCGAATATTAGCTACGTTATGAAACCTATATATCTCTGCCATATGCTTCTTCATACAAACCAAATTATAACGGTAACAATCTGCTATACCATCTGCAAAAGTGACAGCATTACCTTCCCTTAACTGCTGAAAGGCCAGAATGACTTTCTTATTGAGATGTGTGAGTGTATGTTTCTTGGACGGATAATAGGCGAAATGGTGCCCCCATTCAAGAAGATGATTGGTTTCAGATAATATAACATATAGAGGTTCTAACGTGGTATGTTTCATTATGAATTCTAAAATATCCGTTAAATAAATAGAGCCGGGAGAAGTAAATCTGTTTGCTAACTCGTCCAGTTCTGCTTTAGTAAAATGCGGAGCTGCAGCTAATGATGCCGGGTGAATAATCAATACCATAAGTTGTAAGGCATGAAGGTAACGTAATGCCTTTTCAACATACCCGGAATTAAGAGCCAGCTGATGAAGTTTAGTATCATCCGGTTCTATAACTATAGTGCCTTTACCATTTAACGTTTTTACGAAACCTCTCTGTTCCAGTTCTGCCAATGCCCTTCTGACTGTCGATAAAGAGACATCATACTGGCCAGCCAGCTGCTTTTCATATGGAAGATACATTCCGACAGAGTATTCTCCAAGGCCGATTTTCAGATTTATGTCATCAACAATTTTTGAGTAATAATAATCCTGACCACGCATGGGATTCCACGAAAACTTCAAACCCGTTTGCACAGGACATTCTGGCGTTGTATCTAATAGGTAATTTAACGTTTTTTCAATAGAATCCGTAAGTTCTTGATACATATGGGATAACCGGTTGTACTTTGTGAGCGGATCATTGCCCTTTAGTGTATCTATAATAACACTGGTTACAGATGCAGTCCTCTGTAAAAAGTACTGAGAGAAATAAGGACAATTTTCTGCAAAAAATGCAAGTTTATTATAAAGGCCAAATGTAGAATAGAGTTCGCTGAATAGGGAATTACCACCTATTTTTAGTATATCATATACTAATTTGGAAGGAGCATCCCATCCACCTGAGGAATATCCCAAACGTAATACTTTCATAGCCTGTTTATAGTGGGGCATTATCTCCACATCACACCCTTGCAAAGAAAAAACCATAAGTGAAGGCAGTATTAGAGCAAAAGTCTGATATACCTGTAAGATACCTTCCCTTTGTTTTAAAATCTCGAAAACAGTATTTGATGAATTACAAGTATCTTTTTTTGAAACAACAATTGGTGCAAGTCGAGGCTGAATATCAACCAGTCCTTCTGCCCGTAATGCGTCAAAGACACGGTTGATCGTATATCTGCTTACATGAAATTGCTCGCAGTACATCCTTGAGGACGGCAGGGAATTTCCGGGCGGTATTTGGCCCTCTAAAATACACTGCCTGATTTCATTATAAACAAATGTAAATTTTGTTTCTTGTGGTTTCATAACTTGCCTCCTATCTATCTGGATTATACCATGACAAACCAATTTTGTCAGTATCAAAAGGCATAAACCTATTTGTACACCTGACCAAAATGGGTGTTGCTAATAGGTAAGCAAAATAGTTATAATAAAAACGTATTATTATTAAGAAAGAGATTTGGAACCATGGAAAAGCAAAAAATCTTAATTGCAGACGATTCAGAAATGAATCGCGCGCTTTTGGCAGAGATCCTGAAAGAGCAATATGATGTAGCTGAGGCTGAAAATGGTGCAGAAGCAATTTCTCTTCTTTCAAAGCAAAGAGCAGATTTTTCCCTTCTGCTGCTGGATATTATGATGCCGGAAATGGATGGCCTTGAAGTGTTAGCCTGCATCAACAAATATCACTGGAACGACACCCTGGCTGTTATTATGATTTCTGCTGACGATTCCCCTGCAAATATAAAGCGGGCTTATGATTTGGGGGCTTTTGACTATATCAGCCGTCCTTTTGATCTGACCATAGTCCAGCGCCGAATTTCTAATACGATGTTTCTCTATGCGCGGCAGCAGCGTCTTGAGAAAATTATCGCAGAACAGTTACAGGAACAGGAAAAAAATAATGAGTTGATGATCTCAATCCTGTCTCACATTGTGGAATTCCGCAATGGAGAGAGCGGATTACATATATTGCGTGTAAATACTATTACAAAATATTTGCTGAAGCAGTTGGTTCAGCGTACAGATCAATACTTTTTGTCCAAAGCAGATATTTCATTAATAAGCACTGCTTCGGCGCTGCATGATATTGGAAAGATATCAATTCCGGATACAATATTGAACAAACCAGGACGTCTTACGGCAGAGGAGTTTGAAATAATAAAAACTCACGCAATGGTCGGCGCTGATATGCTGTCAGACCTGCCCATTGAACAACAGGAAGCCCCGCTTGTCAAAGTAGCCTCTGAGATTTGCCGATGGCACCACGAAAGGTATGATGGCAATGGTTATCCGGATGGATTAAAGGGAGAAGAAATACCAATAGCTGCCCAGGTTGTTGCTCTGGCTGATGTATACGATGCTTTGACCAGTGAGCGCTGCTATAAGAAAGCTTATTCACATGAAGAATCTTTGAAAATGATTTTGGAAGGACAATGTGGTGCATTTAATCCTGCCCTTTTACTGTGTCTGGAAGAAATTGCTGATCTGCTTGAAAGTGAGTTCAGTTTTTTTGACAAGAATAAGGACAGCACGGCATCATCTGAAAGAGAGGAATAGCATCAATGGGAAACAGTAAAAAGAGGAATTCTGCAACGCGTTTTCTGATATGCAGTTTCATTGGTCTTTTGATCTTTAGTATTATTATTTTCAGTCTGCTTGGAATCTATATGAGCCGGAAAAGTAAAAAGACTGTTTATGAAATTGGAAATATTTACATGTCCGGAATGAATGAACAAATGTCCAGGCACTTTGAAACTGTGATTAAATTGCGTTTTGATCAGGTCAGCGGCGTTGTTTCTGTTGTCTCAACAGATAACAAAGATAGGAAGAATTTATATGAGGAACTCATTTACAGGGCGCAGGTCAGGGGGGTTGACTATTTGGCGCTTTGTTCTGCGGAGGGGGATTTTCAGACACTTTATGGACAATCCATACAGCCACTTAATCCGGAACCTTTTACAGAAGCATTGTTAAAGGGGGAGCAGCGAGTCGCTGTAGGTGTTGATTCTGCCGGAAATGAAGTGGTATTGTTTGGCGTTGACGCTGCTTATCCGATGCACAATGGCCATAAGAGCACTGGTCTGATTGCTGCCATTCCTCTGGAATATATTACCGATTTTCTTTCCTTGGAGGATGACGGGCAGCTGATGTATTATCATATTATCAGGCCGGACGGCAGTTTTGTAATACAGAACCCCAACACGGAGTTGTGGTATTTCTTTGAACAGCTGCAAAAGCAGCTTGATGCTGCACCCAATGAGTTATCTGTAGAAAATGCAATTAAAGAATTTGGTGCTGCACTAAAAAATCATGAAGAATATGCTACAACATTTGAAGTAAATGGTGAAGAACGACAAATATACGGTATATCGTTACCCTATTCTGAGTGGTATTTAGTATCGGTAATGCCTTATAGTATACTGGATGATGCCATAAACAATCTGAGCGGCCAGCGTATGTTCATGACATTATTGTCCTGTGCCTCTGTTTTGATTATTTTAACGTTGATTTTTCTTCGGTATTTCTCCATAACCCGTTCTCAGGTGCATGAATTAGAGAAAGCACGGCAGGCGGCTCTTGAAGCGAACAGAGCTAAAAGCGAATTTTTGGCAAATATGAGCCATGATATCCGTACACCCATGAATGCAATCGTAGGCATGACCACGATTGCCACAGCTCACATAGATGACCGGAAACAGGTACAGAACTGCCTCAGAAAAATTACATTATCGAGTAAACATCTGTTAGGGCTGATCAATGATGTTTTGGATATGTCTAAAATTGAAAGCGGAAAATTAACTTTAACAACAGAACAAATTTCATTAAAAGAAGTTGTTGAAGGAATTGTTAACATTATGCAGCCGCAGGTTAAGACTAAAAATCAAACCTTTGACATACATGTTGAGAATATTCTAACAGAGAATGTGTGGTGCGATGGTGTCCGTTTGAATCAGATTTTGTTAAATCTCTTATCAAATGCAACAAAGTATACTCCGGAAGGCGGTTCAATACAATTATCCCTTTCTGAAGAAAAATCTCCGAAAGCAGAAAACTATATCCGAATTCATATCAAGGTCAGGGATAACGGAATCGGTATGTCGCCGGATTTTCTCAAAAAAATATATGAATCCTATAGCCGTGCAGATGAAACCAGAATACATAAAACGGAAGGGGCCGGTTTGGGAATGGCCATAACGAAGTACATTGTGGATGCAATGAAGGGAACCATTGATATAAAAAGTGAACCGGATCAAGGTACCGAATTTCATCTCACGTTTGATTTTGAAAAAGCGGATGCAGTAGAAATGGATATGGATATGGATATGGCTCTTCCCCCCTGGAATATGCTGGTGGTTGATGATGATGAATTATTATGTAAGACAGTTATGGACACACTGGAAGACATGGGAATAAAAGCTGAATGGACATTAAGCGGAGAAAAAGCAGTAGAGCTGGTAATCCAACACCACCGAAGAAGAGACGATTATCAAATCATTCTATTAGATTGGAAACTACCCGGTATAAATGGGGTTCAGGCTGCAAAAGAAATCCGGCGTAATCTGGGAGATGAAGTACCGATCCTGCTGATTTCTGCATACGACTGGAGTGAATTTGAGGCTGAGGCCCGTGAAGCAGGTATTAGTGGTTTTATTTCAAAACCACTATTTAAATCTACGCTGTATCATGCTTTACGTCAGTATATGGAAATGGAAACAGAACATGGCTCAAAATGGGACCAAAATACGGATCTGTCCGGATGCCGTATCCTGCTTGCCGAGGATAATGAGCTTAACTGGGAGGTTGCAAGTGAATTATTGTCTGACTTGGGTGCAGAACTGGATTGGGCAGAAGATGGTCAGATATGTCTGGACAAGTTTCAAAAATCACCGGCGGGGTATTACGATGCCATTCTTATGGATATAAGGATGCCGCATATGACAGGGTATGAGGCTGCTAAGGCAATTCGCCGAATAAGTCACCCGGATGCCTTATCTATCCCAATCATTGCTATGAGTGCAGATGCCTTTTCTGATGACATACAGCATTGTATGGAGTCCGGTATGAATGCCCATATAGCAAAGCCTATCGATATTATAGAATTGACCCGTTTATTAAAGAGATATTTAATATAAAGAATTGGAATGGCAGCACAAATGGATTACGAATATTGGACTGAGACTGCAGAGGAAGGAGAGCAGGAAAATTATTCGGCGGGGAGGGAACAATATAGTCACTGAATAGTTAATAATATTTTGTTTGCCAAATGATGCAATATCCTCTATACTGAATAATATATCTTGTTAATTTTTCCGGGCAGATATGTATCGGAGAAACCGTCTTTTACATATGAAGGAAAGCGAGGAGGAACTATGCAGGCGCATGACGAACAGGAAGACAGCCGGGAGCTCGAAGAAGAAAAAAGGCTGGAGACTATAATACCTGCAATGCTGGAGACTTGCAGACAGTTAAAAGCAGCCAGAGAGCTGGTCAAAGAAAGCCTTATAGAGGAGTTTCATGTGAAGGAAGAATTCGCGGATGTGATTTTGAAGGATTACCGTGTATCAGAAGAGGAGAGCACGGAGAAATGAATACATGTAAAAAACCAATGCTGGAAAAGGCCTGGGTGGTCTGCGGGCTTGCCGTTCTGTGCAATGCACTCTGGGGAAGCGCGTTTCCAAGTATAAAAATCGGATACAAACTGTTTGAGATACCGGGGGACAGCCCGGCGTCGCAGATTTTATTTGCCGGTATGCGTTTTGCCCTGGCGGGGCTGCTGGCTATGGTATTCGGCAGCATTCTTCAGAGAAAGGTGCTGGTGCCAAAGAGAAGGTCATGGGGTAAGATCGTGAAGCTCTCCATGTTTCAGACAATCCTGCAGTATGTGTTTTTCTATCTGGGGCTGGCCCATACCACGGGGGTGAAAGGCTCTATTATAACGGCATCCAATACATTTTTAAGCATACTGGTTGCCAGCCTGATCTTTCACCAGGAGAAACTGACAGGGAAGAAGATTGCGGCCTGTATCGTGGGATTTGCCGGAGTCGTGCTGGTGAATCTAAACGGCAGCGGCATGGGGGCAGGGCTTAAAATAAACGGCGAAGGATTCCTGCTGGTATCTGTCACTGCCTATGCCTTTGCGTCCAGTCTGCTGAAAATATATTCACGGGATGAGGACCCTGTGGTTTTAAGCGGATATCAGTTTATGATCGGCGGTCTGGTCATGATGGTATGCGGTTTTGGCCTTGGAGGGCGCATTCATACGGTTTCCATGCAGGGAGTGGTTATGCTGGTGTATCTGGCACTGATCTCTTCTGTGGCATTTTCCGTGTGGGGGATTTTGCTGAAGCACCATCCGGTGTCCAGAATCGCTATTTTCGGATTTACCAATCCCGTGTTTGGGGTTATCCTCTCCTCGGTCTTTCTGCACGAGCAGAATCAGGCGGAAGGGTGGAAGATCGTCACGGCGCTGCTGCTGGTATGCGCAGGTATTTTCCTGCTGAATTACCAGAAGGCGGAGAAGCTGGAAGTAAAAGCATCGGCCAATTGACCGGGAGATACAGGCACATCTGTATGCAGCAGGATTTGCTGTGTACAGATGTGCCTGTTGTAACTGCTGAGGAATCAGGTCATGTCCCGGGATTCTTTTCGGTACTGGCGGGCGCTTTTATTGTAATATTTCCGGAATGCTGCGGAGAAATGTTCCACGGAGGAATAGCCCAGTTCTTCCGCGATGGAGGAAATGCTGCGGTCTGAATAGGTGAGCAGGATAGAGGCAGCCGACATGCGGGCGTCTCCTTTTTTCTGCAGAAATGTTTTGCCGTAGATGTCCTGCATAAGCCGTTCTGTCTGCCGGCATCCAAGTCCCAGCCGTTCGGCAAGCTGTTCCAGTGTGAGAACCGGATAGTCGTACAGAAAGGATTCCTCTATGATAAAATCCTGGGCTTCCGCCGGTGTTGCGGGCTTAAAGTGGTGGAGGGCTTTTTTTCCGCCCTGGTAGTTGCGTATCATCTGTACGATCAACTGCCGCAGCAGTGTTTCCACGTAGACGGTATACCCGGTTTTCTGCTCCTTTAATTCACGGAAAAGCAGCTCCAGTGTGTTTTTTATCTGACAGTTATCCTGGCCGATCCAGAAGGTTTTCTCTGTAAACAGGCGGTCCAGGTCATCTGTTTTTTTCTCTCCGGATGAAGTGCGGCGCAGCCTCAGGTAAATACAGTAATCCACCATGGGATCTCCCTGTACGGAAATCTGGGCATGGGCCACGTGGGGGCCGGCCATGTACAGGGTGTTGGGGGTGATCTCGTATGTCTTTTCCCCTACTGTTATGTATCCGCGGCCGGATGCCACATAGTGGATCTCATAGCTGTTGTCCCCGTGGCTGTGGCTGGGAATGATGCGGTGCAGGTGCTCGTAAGCGATGTTAAGCGTGCGGAACCGGGTGCTGCCTATGGTGAAGTTGATATCCAGATTATTGTATTGGATAAACATATTTTTCTCTCCTGTATGAAAGCTTCTGACAATTTAGCTGACGGAATCGTTACAGGTCCTCTATAAAATGGACGGGATACTGTTCCCAGTATTTTTTATAAACACGGTCATTTTGTCCGTCAAAATTAAGCTGATACATGCGGAAGGTAACAGGGATATTTTTTGGCTGCCACTGTTCCTCGTAGGAATACTGATATATCATTCCCAGTTTTTTCATGACCTCCCCGCTCCTGGGATTTTTTATGTCATGGGTTGCGGTGATGAAAGGCATGCCGGAATTCCTCAGTTCTTCCACTACCGCCCGGCCGGCTTCTGTTATGATGCCCTTATGCCAGAAGTCTTTTCGCAGGCCATAGCCGAAATCATGGCTTTCGCTGCTGCTTACCTGGACATAACCGATGGGAATGTGATCAGTCTTTAAGCAGACTGCATACCGGTACCCAAAGGGTTCCTGATATGTGTCCAGGTACTGCTTCTGTATATAGGCATTGGCCTCCTCCATGGTTTTCAGCGGGAACATGGGAAGAAAGGTATTTACCTCCTCATCACTTAGGATTTGATAAAGTGCCCGGGCATCATCCTGGGTGAATCTTCGGAGAATCAGCCGCTGAGTTTCAATTGTGGGAGTATTCATCCAAATGTCCTCCTTTAATAACTGTTACGCAATTATATCACGCATGGAGGAAAAATGATATAGATATTGAATATATCAGAAATTCAGATTATTATATATAATAAAAAAACTACTGAGACAGGCAAAGGAGGATTATGAGAACGAAACATAGAAAGGCAGACCTGGTATTACGGTTTTTCCAGGGCTCCAAAAAGTATTTTCTGGTGGCAGTGCTGGCCTCGCTGGTCACGACCGGATTAAATTCCCTGACACCACAGATTTTCCGGTTTACCGTGGACTCTGTGCTGGGCGGGGATAAATATAAATATTTGTCCAAGCATCTGTGGATCATGGCGCTGATGCTGGTGGGAGTGGCACTTTTCTCCGGAGCGGCACTTTTTTTGAGCCGTGCGTATACCGCGAAGGCGGGAGAAAATTTTGCGAAGAACATGAGAGACGCGCTGTTTTCCCATGTACAGAGACTTCCGATGGAATGGCATGACAGACACCAGACAGGAGATATCATACAGCGCTGCACCTCAGATGTGGAGGTGATCCGTAACTTTGTGGTAACACAGCTTTTGGAAGTGTTCCGTACGGTTTTCCTGGTGACAGTTTCCTTTGGGATGATGTTTTCCATGAATGTGAAGCTGTCCCTGGTAGTTCTGTGCTTTGTGCCTGTGGTTGCACTGTACTCCACCATTTTTTACCGCCTGATCGCCGGCCGTTTTACAACAGCAGACGAGGCGGAAGGGGAGCTCTCCACAGTGGTGCAGGAGAATGCCACGGGAGTCCGGGTGGTAAGGGCTTTCGGAAGAGAAAAGTTCGAGATGGAACGCTTTTATGAGAAGAATAATGCATTTGCAGATCTGTGGATCAAGCTGGGAACACTGTCCGGGCTTTACTGGGGAATCGGTGACCTGATCACCGGCCTGCAGGTGGTTGCCGTGATCGTGCTGGGGGCTGCGGAGGCTGTGCATGGCAATATCTCCGTAGGTGAATTTATTGCATTCGCTTCCTACAATACGACACTTGTCTGGCCTATCCGCGGGCTGGGCCGTATCCTCTCTGATATGAGCAAGGCAGGGGTTTCCTTTGAGCGTGTGGACTATATCATACGGGCAGAGGAAGAGGAGTATCAGGATAGAAAAGCCTATGAAAACCAGCATGAAGACCAGAGATTTGATATTGTATTTTCCCACGTAAATTATGGTTACAAGGATGGAAAAGAAGTGCTGTCGGATGTGACATTCTCTGTTCCACAGGGCAGTACACTGGGTATCCTGGGTGGAACCGGAAGCGGAAAATCCACGATCATGCAGTTGTTAAACCGGCTGTATGAGCTGGAGGAAGGGCAGGGAAATATCACTCTGGGCGGTAAAAATATCAGGGAAATCCCCTTGGAATGGATAAGAAAGAATGTGGGAATGGTACTTCAGGAGCCGTTCCTTTATTCCAGGACGATCAAAGAAAATATAGCGGCTTCTGTGCCGGAGGCCTCCTTTGAGGAGATCAGGCAGGCAGCCAGGATTGCCTGTATTGATGACGCCATTATGAATTTTCCGGACGGATACGATACGCTGGTCGGTGAGCGGGGCGTAACCCTGTCTGGAGGCCAGCGGCAGAGGATCGCTATAGCCAGAATGCTCCTGCAGAAGGCGCCTGTCATGATATTTGATGACTCTCTTTCCGCAGTTGACTCCCAGACAGACTCCAGGATCAGGAAGGCGCTTCTGGATAACAGGAGAGATGCCACGGTGATCCTCATCTCCCACAGGGTGACGACATTGATGAGCGCTGACAGGATCATGGTGCTTAATCAGGGAAAAATTGAGGAGATGGGAACGCATCAGGAGCTGATCGGACAGCAGGGGATTTACAGAAAGATTTATGACATTCAGATGAGCCAGGATGACAGAATGCAGATGGAGGTGTAAAATGGCGGCATACGAAGAACAGGATTATAACAAACCCTTCAGCTTTAAAACATGGGCTAAAATGCTGCCCTTTTTTAAGCCTTATACGAAATTTTTTGCCATTACCATTGGCCTGAACCTGATTCTTGCAGGGATAGATGTGCTGGTTCCTCTGTTTCAAAGTTATGCGATTGACCATTTTATCGCGCTGAACACGTTAAAGGGACTGCATATCTTTGCTTTGGTCTATACAGCCATGATCGTGACCCAGACGGTATCCGTGTATATCTCTGTCCACGCGGCCACCACCATTGAGATGAATGTGGGGAAGGACTTGAAAAAGGCGCAGTTTGAGCATCTGCAGACATTGTCCTTTTCCTATTATAATACAACTCCGGTGGGATATATCCATGCCAGGGTCATGAGTGATACCCTGAAGATTGCGGGCATGATCGCCTGGGGACTGGTGGATATGTTCTGGGCGTTTATCTATGTGATCAGTGTGTTTGTGATCATGTTTATGCTCAACTGGAAACTGGCGCTGATCATTATGCTGATCGTGCCCTGCATTGCGGTTCTGACTGTTTATTTCCAGAATAAGATCCTTCACTGGAACAGGCGGGTGCGGAAGGTCAATTCCCAGATCACCAGCGCGTACAACGAAGGGATCACAGGGGTAAGGACTTCCAAAAGTATGGTGATCGAGGAGGATAACCAGAAAAATTTCCGCAGCATTACCAGGAATATGCACCAGGCGGCGACCAAATCTGCCATGTTAAACGCGGTGTATATTCCTACCATATTATTCTTCAGTTCTGTTGCCGCGGCTATTGTGCTGGCAAGAGGAGGATATATGGTGCAGAGCCAGGTGATGCAGCTTGGAACCCTTTCCGTATTTATATCCTATGCGGTGGTTATTTTTGAGCCTATCCAGCAGCTCGCCCGTCTTCTGGCAGATCTGATATCCTGTCAGGCCAGTATTGAGCGTGTGATGGATCTGTTAGAACAGCAGCCCAACGTGACGGATACGCCTGAGGTAGAGGAAAAATACGGGGATATGTTCCACGCAAAGAAAGAGAACTGGGAGAGAATAGAAGGGGATATTGTCTTTGAAGATGTATCTTTCCGGTATCCGGACGGAAAAGAATATGTGCTGGAACATTTTAATCTGCATGTGCCTGCAGGCATGAATGTAGCGATCGTGGGGGAAACAGGGGCAGGAAAATCCACGCTGGTAAATCTGCTTGGCAGGTTTTTTGAACCCACAAAAGGGCGTATCCTCATTGACGGGAAGGATTACCGGGAGCGGTCTCAGCTCTGGCTCCACAGCCAGATCGGCTATGTGCTGCAGAACCCCCATCTGTTTTCCGGCACGCTCTACGACAATATCCGGTACGGGCGCCTGGAGGCCACAGACGAGGAGGTCAGGGAGGCAGCCAGGAAGGTTTCGGCTGATATTGTGGCAGGAAAACTGGAAAAAGGATACGAGAGCGATGTGGGGGAGAGCGGAGGCAGACTGTCCACAGGCGAGAAACAGCTTATATCGTTTGCCCGGGCAATCCTGGCAAACCCAAGTATATTTGTACTGGATGAGGCCACATCCTCCATTGACACTCAGACGGAACAGTTGATACAGGAGGCCACAGACCAGCTTCTGAAGGGCCACACTTCCTTTGTCATTGCCCACAGGCTTTCCACCATCCGCCAGGCGGATCTGATCCTGGTGGTGAAGGACGGTAAGATCATTGAGGAGGGCAGCCACAGAGAACTGCTGAGGCAGAAAGGGTATTATTATGACCTGTACTCCAGGCAGTTTGAGGAGGAATCAGCCATGCAGATTTTGGCTGGGGAAAAAGGAATTTGATAGAAATCCCGCCGGCTTGTATAGTAAAAGCCGGCGGGTATTTTATTTCCGCAGATGAGTCTTTTATGCTTATTTGCTGAACAGAACCGTCTGGTTACGGCCGTTTTGTTTTGCCTGATACAGCGCTCGGTCTGCCTCGGAGATGGCAGTTTCCAAAAGGCCCGGTTCCCATGATTCGTGAAAAGAGACGCCCACACTTACTGTAACGGAAGTTCCGGCTTTGATGGGACCGGGAATTTGAACAGAGGCGACCGATTTACGAATCTGTTCTGTTATTTCCATTATAACGTCAGAGGAAAGCCCGGTTATCACAAGAACAAACTCTTCACCACCGTATCTGACAGCATGGAAATTATCATCTTCTGCGCAGGAGGATAAGACAGAGGCAACTGCCTGCAGGCACAAATCTCCCTGCTGATGGCCGTAACGGTCATTATACTGTTTAAAAAAGTCAATGTCCAGCAGTAAAACAGCCAGGGAGCCCATGTGGATACCATATTTCTCCAGGGGTGATCTCACGGATTCCTCCAGATAGCGCCGGTTGCCGAGGCCGGTCAGAGTGTCCGTCATGGACAGCAGGTCCAGTTTTTCATTGGCAGCTTCCAACTGCCGGTTTTTCTGGTCAATGATGATCTTGTCATAAATGCCGGTCAAACGTGCGTGGTACATACGATAAGCATAGACAATGGATAACACACAGATAAAAATGCTGTTTACCAATGTGCTGAATACATTTTCCTGCCCGTAAGGAGTCCCGAGCACCAGGCAGTTGGTCAGGATGCATGTGAAAATAAGCAGGATGCTTAAAATAAAAGGCGGCACTATAAGAAAAGCAGCCATCATAGGAAGAAAGGAGCAATATACAATAATGCTCACATCCCCCAGTGCATCCAGATAGGAAATGCATCCAATCCACAGAGAAAGCAGTACGCCGAAAGATATACAGAGTCTGGAATGCAGCCGCCAGTTATCTTTGGCGCGTCTGTGGAGAGACAGAAGCACAAGCAGTCCTGCACACAGTACCGTATAGGCTATGACATAGCGAAGCCTGCGAAAGCTGTAAAAAATACTGCCGGGACGAAAAGTAAAGACTAGAATCATAAAGATCTGCGTAATCAGCATGACCCAGGCAATTACCCGCTCGGATTTATAATTTAGAGAAACCATTCCCAGTTCCAACTGGTCCCGGTATTTTTCTTCATAAGGAAAGTAAATGAGAGAATGTAACTTGTCTTTTAACATATTTAATCCTTTATGCAGACGTATGATGATGGATACTTCCATATTATATAATAAATTGTAATGAAAAGCAAAATAAAAAAATATCTGCAGCCGGCATATATGCCTGTCCTGCCATTATGAAAGTCATTGCCAACAGAGATTGAGGTGATGACTTTTTTTGGTGGATTTCAATTATATTATAATATGGAGGAGTTTCGCAGCCGTATACTTTTTATTTCACCGCAAAAGTGATTTGTTAACAATGAGTGGTAAAAAGTGGTCTGAATCCGTAAATCACAGCCACGGAAGACTCAGAAGGTCAAGGAGGTCAAAATGCCCAGAAAAGGTGAAAACATCAGGAAAAGAAAAGACGGCCGTTGGGAAGCGCGTTATATGAAAGGGCGTGATATAGACGGTAAAATCAGGTATGGATATCTGTATGGCAAGTCGTATAAAGAGGTTAAAGATAAGAAAATAAAAATCATATCAGAGTTCCCGCCCTTTTTTTCATACGGCGGCCAGCCATCCGCACTGCCGGAAGATGACAGAATCCGTACAGTCAGTATACATTGGAAGAACCATATCCGTTATACCGTAAAAGAAAGCACGTATTCCAATTACGGAGAAATACTGAATAATCATATACTGCCTGTATTAGGGGATATGCAGATCAGGAAATTTACAAACCGCACCCTGTTAAATTTTGTCCAGCAGGAACTGGAAAGAGGGATGTCCTATGGAAGTATACATGTGATTATGGGAGTGCTGAAAAATATACTGCGTTATGGGCAGGAACAGGGGTGCCTTCCTGCCGAGCTCCTGAAATTTCCCCGGATTCCCGCCGGTGGTAAAGAAATACGAATCATGAGTAAAGAGGATTTCAGGAAACTGGATGCCTGCCTGAGTGAAGGTACGGATCCGTTTACTTTCGGTATCCTTTTATGTATGTATACAGGCATACGTGTGGGTGAGCTCTGTGGGCTGAAATGGGAGGACATAGACTTTGAAGACTGCAAAATATACATCCGCCGGACAGTTACACGTGTAAAGAATCTGGATATGACCATAGAAGAGGGAAAAAGGGAGTGTCCGCGGACACGGCTTAACATCGGCACGCCGAAAACTTCAACCTCCATACGGGAGATCCCTCTTCCCGACCGCCTGCAGTCTATGGGAAAAGCGTTGAAGAAGAACGGAAGTTTCTTTCTTCTGACAGGAACGGAGAACTGTGCGGAGCCGCGCACAGTGCAGCGAAGATATGCAGCTCTTTTGAAAAAATGTCAGATACCACACATAAAAATACATTCCCTTCGCCATCAGTTCTCCTGCCGCTGGATAGAACAGGGCTTTGATACGAAATCCCTGTCAGAGATTTTGGGACATACTTCCGTAAAGACAACGCTGGATCTTTATGTTCATATACAGGCTGATATAAAGAGGGAATATATGAACCGGCTTACAACACCCTGAGATAAAAGAATAATGGTTGATTGTCAGGAGCATTTTTCGACAAAATTCTGCAAGATAAAACATCTGCATGACAAAATAAAGGATTCTGACTTTACAGATTACATGCTAAAATACATAAAAATACAACAAGGGAAAGGAGAAAAGTATGTACAAACAACAAGATAAATCTGCAGATGTCATATATTATAATGGTAAAATCTACACCATGGATCAGAATATGACAATTGTTCAGTCATTTGCTGTAAAGGGACAATATCTCATAGATACCGGAACCTTTGATGAAATGAAGCAGTATGGAAATTCTGATACAAAATATGTGAATCTGGACAGAGCCTGTGTGATACCGGGACTGATAGAGGGGCATACCCATCTGCTGAAATTCGGTGAAGTATCTATGCAGATTGATTGTTTTTGGAAGCAAAAAGAAGAAATTTTTCAGCAGCTCCGCGAAAAAGCAGATACGCTGTGTCCGGGGGAATGGATTCAAAGTGATTTCGGTTGGAACAACGAGGTATGGGAGGACAAAAGTTATCCCACAAAGGAAGAGCTTGACGCAGTGGTACCGGACAATCCGGTATCGCTGGGAAGATGTGACGGACATATGCTCTGGCTGAACTCAAAAGCTTTGGAACTGGCAGGAATCACAAAGGATACACCAAATCCCCAGGGCGGGGAAATCCTGAAAAGAGAGGATGGGGAACTGTTGGGATGTGTCAGCGATAACGCATGTAAATTGGTAGTTGATAAAATCCCGCCGCTCACAGAGAAGCAAATGGAGGAGGCACTGCTCTGTGCCCAGAATGAGTCCTTTAAGCTGGGATTTACTTCGGTTATGGCCATGAATGTGATATCCAGCCATATCCGCTGTATGAAAAAGCTTTTTGAAGAGGACAGGCTGCAGCTGCGGATCAGCGGAGCTCTGGGGGCACTGCCGGGTGAAGCGGATGATCTGTCGTGGAAGAGTTATTACAAGACAGGCCCGGAGATTGGACTGTATGAGAAACATCTTTCAATCCGTGCGGTGAAATATTTTGCAGACGGTTCTTTTGGGTCACAGAGTGCTGCATTGTATGAAGATTACACGGACAGGCCCGGATACAGGGGAAAATTAAATCATTCAGATGAAGAGTTATATGCCCTGGTCAAGGAAGCATACAGCCATGGGTTCCAGGTCATCACTCATGCCATTGGGGACAGAGCAAACAGGCAGGTCATAGATACTTATGAGAAAGTGCTGGGTGAAAATTCCGGTGCGGACCACAGATTCAGGATTGAACATTTCCAGTTGGTGACAGAGGAGGATGTGGACCGAATCAGAAAACTGGGTATTCTTCCGGGGATGCAGGCTATCCATGCCCCGAGAAGCGCTCCCATGGCAGAACGCCGTATCGGAAAAGAGAGGGCAGCACGTTCATATGCCAGCGGAATGCCATGGAAAAAAGGAGTGAAGGTCATAGGCGGATCTGACTCGCCGTCCTCCCCGGCCAATCCTTTCTGGGGAATTTATGCAGCGGTGACAAGGAAAGACCAGGATGGAAATCCGGAGGGCGGATGGTTTCCCGAAAACTGTATCTCCAGGGAGGCAGCCCTTAGGACTTATACCGACTGGGCCGCTTTTGGACAGTTCGAGGAGAATATAAAAGGCACCATTGAAAAAGGAAAGCTGGCTGACTTTGTAATATTGGACAGGGATATTATGGAGTGTCCTGTGGATGAAATAAAGGACATTTGTGTTTTAAAAACAGTTTTGGGTGGTAAATGTGTTTATGAACACATTTAAATAACAGTTTATATGGAAAACGGAGGAGGAAAAAATGGTAACAGGACCTTTATTGATTGTTATATTTATCGTCTCACTGGCATTTTTGCTGGTGACCATCATTAAGTTTAAATTGAATGCATTCGTATCATTGATCATCACATCATTTCTTACCGCTTTGCTTGTCAGAATGCCTTTTGGAGATATTACGTCCGCAGTGGCAGATGGATTTTCCGGAACCATAGGCGGTATAGGAATTGTAACCGGTATGGGTGTCATGCTGGGAATGCTGCTTTTTGAATCAGGGGGAATCAATGCCATTGCAGACAAAATGATTCATCTGTTCGGGGAAAAGAACTCTCCGGCGGGACTTGGAATCGCTGCATATTTTGCGGGGATACCTGTATTTGGGGATGTGGTCACGGTTTTGTTTTCCACTATGGTCAGAGCTTTGTCCAGGAAGACAAATATCAGCCGTCTGTCATTTGTCTCCTGCTATGCGGTTGCAGCTTCCATAACCGCGGCGTGTGTAATTCCCACAGCTGGGCCTCTTGCAGTCTGTGAAAATATGGAGTTGAATATCGGGGTCTTCTTTGTGTATTCCACTCTGGCTGGCCTTGTTGGATTTTTGACCGGTGGTATTTTATGGGGAAAATATCTGGACCGTAAGGAAAAGAAAAGCGGATATGTGAGGGTTCTGGATGAATTTGAACTGGAAGAACAAAAAACTATGGAAAAAGAAGAGAGCAGCGATAAGAAAATCTCTTTCGGAGCAGCGATGCTGATACTTCTGATACCAATTCTGATGATCGTGATTGGCAGCTTTGCATCGGTACTTCTCCCGGAAAACAATGGGGCAGTTCCGTATCTGGCCTTTATCGGAAATAAGAATCTGGCTATGGCAGTGGGCGTATTATGTGCCATGTTGATCGCAAAACCTTATATCAAAGGAAGTATGAGTGAGATCATGGGGCGCGGCCTGGATCAGGTGGGTATGATTCTGCTGATTACAGGTGCAGGCGGAGCGTTCGGTAAGGTAATTCAGCTGACCGGTATCGGAGATTATATGGCTCAGGTATTTGGAAATCTCCACATTCCTGTGCTTATACTGGGATTTGCGCTGGCACAGATCATCCGCTTGGCTCAGGGGTCGACCACAGTGGCCATCACAACTACTTCGGCAATCCTTTATTCAACAGTTATTGCAGCAGGTACTTCGCCTATACTGGCAGCAGTTGCCATCTGTGCAGGGGGAGTGGGTCTGTCTCTTCCGAATGATTCCGGGTTCTGGTCAATCAGCAAATTCAACAGAATCAGTATACCGGAGACCTTCCGCTGCTGGACCGTGGGCGGATTTTTGGGCGGACTTGGTATACTGGGAGCGGTACTTATATTGTCTTTATTCCAGAATGTACTTCCCGGATTGCTTTAAAAAAGAAGCCAGATTCAGAGGAAACTGCTGTATCTGCAGAAACAGCAGAAAAAGAAATGAAAATCACAACATAGATAATCGCCTCCCCGGCCTTTTCCGTGTAGACTAAAGGCAAACGATACGGGGAGGTGATAAAATGGACAAAGCAGGAAAACAGCAGATATGGGGGAGCCTGGGGCTTTTGACCGCCACATTGCTGTGGGGATTTTCTTTTGTGGTGGTAAAGGATTCCACGGAATCCATTCCCGTTCTCTATCTGCTGGCGCTGCGCTATTTGATCGCCTCTGTGGGGATGGCAGTTTTTTTACTTTGCAGGAGATCTTTACCGGCGGGGATACCTTTACCTGTTATAAAACAGGGTATGGTATTGGGAGTCCTGTTGTTTGTCAGCCAGTTTTTTCAGACATTGGGATGCAAGTATACGACAGCAGGCAAAAATGCATTCATCACAACCGTATACGTGATTCTTGTACCATTTTTATATTGGTGGATAGAAAAAAGGCGCCCGGACAGAAAATGTGTTGCCGCTGCTTTCATAGCAATTTTGGGCATTGGCCTTTTATCCATACGAGGGGATCTGACGGTTCAAACCGGAGACTTTCTGACCGTCATATGTGGCGCAGGTCTTGCTTTGCATATTATATTTGTAGATAAATATACAAGGAAAACCGACCCTGTGGTACTGACGGCCCTGCAGTTTTTCTTTGCAAACCTCATTTCCTGGCTCTGCATCCTAGCAGGGCAGATACCGTTTCCGATGCAGGTATTTGAACCGGGGATGGCCGGGAAAATGTTGTATCTGGGAATCTTCAGTACTATGGCAGGGTTTCTTTTGCAGATTGTATGCCAGAAACGGATAAATCCGAATGTGGCATCCGTTCTTCTGACGACAGAAGCAGTGTTCGGAATGCTGTTTTCCGTATTACTTCTGCATGAGAGGTTTACGGCGCGTATGTTTGCAGGGTGCGTATGTATGCTTGCGGCTGTGCTCATTTCGGAATTAAAAGCACAATAATGGATTGAATATTTATTTTAAAGGTGTCTGCCGGAATTTCCGGCAGGCATCTTTTTACGTGATGGATAACCGAGCCGCAGTTCGATTCGTTCCTTCGGTATTTCTGCTCCTTCTTGCAGGCAAAACAACAATGACAGGATAAGAAATGTAGTGAACAAGAATAATAATCGTTTTACAGCGCATTTTCCGGTATTCTGATATCAAGAAAAAAACAACACAACCAAAAAAGGAGAATGCACTATGTTAAACAAATTAAGAGAAAAGCTTAACGAAGGAAAAGCAACCGTCAACACCAGAATCTGGAGCACATGGCCCACGATCGTGGAGGCTGCAGCCTCAACCGGAAACTTTGATTACTTTGAATTCCTGGCAGAGTATGCACCGTTCTCTTTCAATGATCTTGAGAATTTTGTCAGGACATGTGAACTGTACAACACAGGCTCCATGATCAAAGTGGATTTCCAGAACCGGTTCTATGTGGCACAGAAAGCGGCGGCCTGTGGTTTCCAGGCAATCCTGTTCACAGACCACGAGACACCGGAGCAGGTGAAAGAGACCATTGAAAAATTACTGCCGAAGACACCGGAGGACAACGGCAAATTCGGTTATCCCAATGCAAGATGGATCAACTACCATCCGGAATTAAAACAGATGGACTATGCGGCCATGAACCGCAGCCTTGTAAAAGCTTTTATGATCGAAAAGAAAGAGGCAATGGACAACATTGAAGAGATCTGCTCCATTCCCGGTGTGGATATGGTTCAGTTCGGACCTTCCGATTACTGCATGAGCAGAGGATGGAACTGTGCGGACCACAAAGAGGAGGTGCAGGCAGAGCACGAGAGAATGATCAGGACCGCTTTAAAACACGGAGTGCAGCCAAGAGTGGAGATCGCCACCCTTGAAGACGCAGAATATTACAGAAATATGGGAGTAAAACATTTCTGCATCCTGGATCAGATGGACATCCTCATGGCAGCCTGGACCGGTACCTGTAAGGATGTAAAAGATATGGCAGACGCCATCAAATAAGCAGTCTTAGGAAGGGAGAGATACAGATGAAGATTGTAGTATTAGACGGCTACACATTGAATCCCGGAGATCTGGACTGGAAAGGGATGGAAGCTTTTGGGCAGGTCACAGTCTATGACAGGACATCCCTGACGGATGTACAGGAGATCATTGACAGAATCGGTGATGCAGAGGTGGTCTACACAAATAAAACCCCGCTTCCGAGAGAGGTATTCGATGCATGCAGCAGCATCAGATTCGTAGGTGTACTGGCTACCGGGTACAACGTGGTGGATGTTGCCGCTGCAAAAGAAAAGGGAATCCCCGTTTCCAATATTCCAACATACGGCACTGCGGCTGTGGGACAGTTTGCCATTGCCATGCTGCTGGAAATCTGTCATCATGTGGCGCACCACAGTGACGCAGTCCACGAGGGGCGCTGGGAGAACAATGCGGACTGGTGTTTCTGGGATTATCCCCTGATCGAGCTTGCAGGCAAAACCATGGGAGTGATTGGTTTTGGCCGTATAGGGCAGGCCACAGGGCGCATTGCGAAAGCTCTTGGTATGCAGGTGATCGCCAATGATGAATATCCCAACAAATCCGGGGAAGAGATCGCAGAGTACGTCACAGTGGAAGAACTGTATGCACGTGCGGACGTGATCGCCCTGCACTGCCCGCTCTTTCCAAGTACAGAGGGAATGATCAACAGAGAAAGTATTGCAAAGATGAAAGACGGTGTAATTATCTTAAATAATTCCAGAGGACCGTTAATTGTGGAACAGGACCTGGCGGATGCTCTGAATACAGGAAAGGTTTATGCCGCAGGCCTGGATGTGGTGTCCACAGAACCCATAAAAGGCAATAACCCGCTGCTGAAGGCAAAGAACTGTATCATAACCCCGCACATTTCCTGGGCCCCGAAAGAGAGCAGAAGCAGGCTTATGAATATTGCCGTGGACAATTTGAAAGCCTTTACAGACGGCAGCCCTGTAAACGTAGTGAACCCATAACTTTAGAATCCATGAATGTGAAAAAGGAGAAATAAAAATGTCAATGTTAGATAAGATCATCATCATGCTGACCCATAATGATAAAACCGTGCCAAACGCAATTGAAATTTTTGAGGAAAACAAAGATCTTCCCATCCAGTATTGGGGATTCAAGGACGTTGGAATGGAACCTGAAAAAATGAAAGTGCTCTGCACAAAGATGAGAGAAGCCGGCAAGACTTCTTTTCTGGAAGTGGTGTCATACAGTGAAGAAGAATGTATGAGAGGTGCAAAACTGGCAGTGGAATGCGGCTTTGACTATCTCTTAGGCACTTTATACTATGACAGTGTAGCTGAGTATGTAAAAAAACAGGGATTAAAATACTGCCCGTTTGCAGGAAAGGTATCAAAGAGCCCCAGCATTTTGGAGGGAACTGTGGAGGAGATGCTTGCGCAGGAGGCAGCATTTGCGGAAAAGGGTGTATTCGGAACAGACCTGTTAGGATACCGCTATGTGGACGGAGATCCCACAGAACTCTCCGCAGAGTATATCCGCAAAGCAAAAACACCCGTCGTCCTGGCCGGAAGTATCGGCTCAGAGGAGAGGATGGAACTTGTAAAGGAGATGAATCCCTGGTGTTTTACCATGGGAAGCGCACTGTTTACAAAGAATTTTGTAAAGGAAGGGTCATTCAGGGATAATCTGGTGTATGTTGTTGGATTTTTAAAATATTTAGGAATAGAGGACGCTGTCGCTTAATGGCAAAGCAGGCGTAAGAACAAACGGTTCGCGGTAAATGACTGCGGACCGTTTAGTTTATAAAGAAATAAGCAGTTCCATAGTCTGTACTGCATTTTCTTTCCTCCATTACAGTGAAAAAAATTTCTGGCTCGTTCCGGTACGCGCCGGATCAACAGCAGGATTAGGATAAAGTGATGAAAACAGATGAAAAATCAAAAAGATAGTATACAGAATGACAAGAAAAGAAACCCCGTGTGCAAGATATATTATAGGATTTGACACATGTTTCCTGTATTCTATTATTACATTGAAGTGCTTGAAACAGTGACAGGGAAGGAGTGGATAAAATGCCCGGGGGATGAAAAAAACATGCAGATGAATCAGAAGATATATGGTAACTGTTTCTAACCGTCCAGACAGGTCTGCGCAATTCCTGCGCTGACCGTATGAGAAGACAGCGGTATCAGGCATCGGACTATCGCAAAGCGGTTTTCGGCAGTTGGAAAGGTTCTGTAAGCCGGTATTCGGAAGAGGACGGGACCATTACAAATAAAAAAGAAAGAAGGAAATCAGATTATGAAGATGAGAAAAGTAATAGTATTTGCAGCAGTAACAGCATTGGCGGCAGGCATGATGTCCGGCTGCGGCGGCAGCGGCCAAAACAAGACAAGCGGAAGTGAAGTGAAAGCAGCGGGAGCGGAACAACAGAGCGGAAAAAAGATAACGCTTAAATTCGCGCACTCTATTCCCAGTGACAGCGTCATATCCAAGGACATCGAGACATTTGCAGAGAAAGTGAATGAGCGGTGTGACGGAAGACTGGAGATTCAGGTCTTTGCGGATTCTGTTATGGGTGATGACGACGCGGTCATTGAACAGATTGGAAGAGGAAGCTACATGATGAATTATGTGGACCCTGCCCTGCTGAAGGATTACTGTCCGGATTATGCCATCATGTTTGCCCCTTACCTGTATGATGACGTGTCTGAAATTAAGGAACTGGCATTTTCGGAATTCGGTGAAGATCTGGCACAGAAGTGTGCAGATGCAGGCATCACAGTCCTTGACAACATGAGCGGTTACTACGGAACCCGACAGACCATTGCAACGCATTCGGTTGCTGACCTGAGTGAGATGAAGGGTGTGAAATTCCGTGTGCCGAGTACCCCGCTTCAGATCGAGATGGTAAAGGCCATGGGCGCAAGCCCTACAACCGTTGCTTTTTCAGAGGTTTACACAGCCCTGCAGCAGGGAGTCTGTGATGCCATGGAAAATCCGCTTTCCCTGATCTACGCTGCGAAATTCCAGGAGGTTGCCAAACACGTGACCATGACATCTCATATTATAGCACCGGATGGAATCATCATATCCACAGATGTGTACAAGAGCCTGGATGAGGATCTGCAGACGATTCTGAAAGAGGAAGCCGTCAGCTTTGCCGAGTACACCACAGAGCACGTGCTTGCGGACGAAGAGGCGATCAAGGAAAAAATGGAGGCAGAGGGCGTAGAATTCCACGAAGCTGACACAGAAGCCTTTAAGGAAGCCTGCCAGGTTGTATATACGAAATTCCCGGAATGGTCGGAAGGTTTGTATGACAGAGCGAAAAAAGCGTTAGGCCATGAATAGACAGACGGCCTGTCCTGAAAAGGGGGTTAGGAGAAAAAATGCTGAAAAAAATATGTGTAAATATAGAAGAGATTATTGCTGGTATCGCTCTCTGTATCATGTCTGTGGCAACAGTTTTTAATGTATTCTGCAGACTGGTCCTGAGCAAGAGCTATCCCTGGGCAGAGGAAATATCGTATTTCTGCTTTGCCTGGCTGATCTTTGTGGGAGCCAGTGCAGTGTACAAACGGTATCAGCACAGTTCCATTGATATCCTGGTAAGGGTTTTTCCTGAAAAATTAAAAGTGGTGGTAACTATGTTTTCCATGATAGTGCAGATTGTGTGTATCGGAGCAGCGGCATATTTAAGCCTGGTATATTCCGTAAATGCGTGGACAAGAAAGACACCGATCATGAATATCCCTTATACTTTTGAAGCTCTGGCCATGACGGTAGGCTTTGGCCTGATGTTCATCCATGCTATTTTCTTCTGCATCAATGTGGTGAGATACCAGGATTATTTCCACACAAGACCTATATATCAGGGAATCTTTACTGTGGAAACCGTGGAGGATATGGTTCTTGAGGAGAGGGAACAGACAGAAGAAAGGGGTGAAGAAAGATGAATCTATGGCCGATTTTACTGGTTTTTGTACTGTTTTTCCTGAATATACCGGTTGCATTTTCCATGATCATTTCAGCGCTTGTGTATTTTGTATTTATGTGTGAGGGAGTGCCCATGGATGTCATGACCCAGTCACTGCTGTCCACATCGGAATCCTTTACCATGCTGGCAGTACCGTTCTTCATCACAGCCGGATGTATCATGGGATACGGAGGAATCTCCAGCAGTCTGATGGATTTCTGTGAAGTGCTGACAGGGCATTTTACAGGCGGTCTGGGGCATACGAATGTGCTGCTCAGCACATTCATGGGCGGAATCTCAGGTTCCTCCTGCGCGGATTGTGCCTTTGAGAGCAAGATGCTGGTGCCGGAAATGGAGAAGAGAGGATATACAAAAGGTTATGCGGCGGCGATCACAGCGGCATCCTCCTGTATCACACCCATCATACCGCCGGGAATCTGCCTGATCATCTATGCGACGGCGGCAAGTGTATCTATCGGGGACATGTTCCTCGCAGGTTACATACCGGGAATATTGATCGCCATTTCCCTTATGATCACCAATTATATCGTATCGAAAAAAAGAGGGTTTATTGCATCCAGGAGCCACAGGCCAACCTGGAAGGAAATATGGCCTCAGCTTAAAAAATCCGTCTGGGCACTGATTCTGCCCTTTGGAATCATTATGGGTCTGAGGATGGGGATTTTCACACCCACGGAATGCGGTGCGGTGACCATTGTCTACTCCATCATCATCGGTAAATTCGTATATAAAGAGCTGAAGAGAGAACATATCAAACATATTATTGTTGACTCCGTGTCAAGCACAGCTAACGTTCTGCTGATCTTATCGGCAGCAGGCCTGTTCTCACAGTATATGGTCTGGGAGCAGATTCCGCAGAACATGGCTTCCGCGCTTCTGAACCTGACAAGCAACAAATATGTATTCATCATGCTGGTCCTTTTGTTCCTCTTTATCCTGGGCATGTTCCTGGATGCAGCGGCTGCCCTGATCATACTGCCGCCTCTTCTAGTCCCTGCCGCCATAGCGCTGGGAATCAGCCCTATCCATCTCGGTATCGTTATGTGCCTCATGGATACCATCGGCGGCATTACACCGCCTTTCGGGGTAATGCTCTTTACCTGCATGTCGGTTACGAAAGTGAAGCTGGTTGACTACATAAAAGAAGGATGGCCTTTGATCGTGACGGTATTTCTGATCTGTATTCTGGTTGCGCTGGTGCCGGGGATCAGTACATTCCTTCTTTGATGGAATCCTGTAATAGGTCCAATCATATGCAGGACAGGATTCAGCCAAAATGACAAGATAAGAAATGATAAATGCAAGATTGCTCATCGACTCTGCAGGCGATTGCAGGTATGATGAAAACAGTGATCAAACAGCAGAAAGGAAGTAAAATCTATGAAAAAAATACTGATTTCAGAATGGGTTCCGGAAGAATGCCTTGCCCCATATAAAGAAGACTATGATTTCACCTGTCCGTCCAGAGAAAAACACGCGTTTTCTTATGATGAGGTATACGAAATGATCGAGGATTATGATGCTTATTTCATACTGGACAACGAGGGTGACAAAAAGGTGATCGACAGGGCAAAGAACCTGAAAGTCATCGCCAATTTCGGCGTGGGCTACAACAACATAGACTGGAAATATGCCACAGAGGTGGGGCTGCCTGTTGTAAATACTCCCACAACAGTGACGGAGGCCACAGCGGAACATGCAGTGGCTCTACTGATCGCCACCATGCGCGGTGTGGCAAGATATGACAGGGAGGTGCGCCGCGGTGTGTGGAACTCACCGAATTTCTCAGATATCGACTGTGAAGTCTACGGCAGAACGCTGGGAATCATGGGCTTCGGGCGTATCGGAAAGATGGTCTGCAAAAAAGCCCAGGGACTTGGGATGAAAGTCATCTACTTTGACAAATACAGAGCTTCACAGGAAGTGGAAAAAGAATATAACGTAACGTACATGAGCTTCGATGATGTGGTAAAGAACAGTGACTGCATTACCCTGCATATGCCGTATATTCCGGAGAACCATCATATCTTCAATGCGGAAGTATTCCGGGCCATGAAGGACAGCGCCTATCTTATCAACGCCGCGAGAGGCCCTATTGTTGATGAAAAAGCACTGGCAAAGGCATTGAAGGACGGCACGATCAAGGGCGCGGGCCTGGATGTGTTCGAGGATGAGCCGAATGTGGAACCGGAGCTTCTGGAGCTTGACAACGTGACACTGACCCCGCATATCGCCAGTTGTACCCTGAAGGCACGCATGGGCATGTGCCGGGAGGCACTGGGCGGAATCATCGGAGTGCTGGAGGGGAAGAAACCCTATAATGTGGTGAACCCGGAAGTTTTGAAATAGAGGAGGTGGGATAATGAAATTGCTGCTTGGTCTGGACATTGGAACCACTGCAATGAAGATCGCCCTGTTTGACAGGACAGGTGCACTGCTGGCTGTCTCCACCCAGGAATACGATTTACTGACTCCTGCCCCTAATTATGTGGAGGAAAAACCGGAAGTATATTGGGATGCCTTCTGCACAGGTCTGAAGGATATAAAAAGCCGTTACACCATAGCAAAGGACGCGCAGATTTCCCTTGCCATGTCCGCCCAGGGGGAGACCATCTTCTTTCTGGACAAGGACGGCAGGCCCCTAAGAAATGCCATTGTATGGATGGACAACCGCGCAGTCAGGGAGGCAGAGATGCTTAAGGAGGCCTTCGGAAATGCCAAGTGCTATCAGAAAACAGGCCAGGTCAGTTTTGAGGCCTGCTGGCCCGCATCGAAAATCCTCTGGGTACGTGAGCATGAGCCGGAAGTTTTTCAGAACACAGACAAGTTTCTCCTGATCGAGGATTACTTTATCTACAGGCTGACAGGAAAATATGCCACAGAGCCATCTCTTGTCTGCTCCTCCACCTACTGGGATATTATTGAAAGAAGTTACTGGCAGGAGATGCTGGATTTTCTGGGAATCAAGGAATCACAGCTTGCCCCTGTCAGGGAATCCGGGGAGATAGTGGGAAAAATCCTGCCCGAGGTAGCAGCAGAGCTGGGCCTCGGAACGGATCTTACGGTCTGCACCGGCGCGCTTGACCAGGCGGCAGGCGCCATCGGTGCAGGAAATATCAGGGAGGGCATGTTCTCCGAGACTGTGGGTGCGGCACTTGCCGTATGTGTTCCGGTCAACAAACCCGTATTTGATCCTGCATGTAAAATGCCCCTGTTCTGTTTCCCTGTAAACGGAATGTATATGATCCACACATTCACTAACGGAGGCATGACCCTGCGCTGGTTCCGGGATAAATTCTGTGAGGTGGAAATGCTGGCTGAGAAAAGAGGAGGTCAGGATGCCTACGATATGATCAGTAAGCAGGTGGAAAAGATACCGGCCGGTTCTGACGGCCTGGTCATGCTTCCTCATCTGTCGGGGTCCCTGGCCCCGGATGTAAATTCCAAGGCGAAAGGTGTCTGGTTCGGGTTTACCCTCCAGCATACCATGCCGCATTTTATGAGATCTATTATGGAATCTTTGGGCTATATCTTGCGGCGGAATATAGAAGCACTGAACGACATGGGAATCCGGGTAAAAGAGATTCGTTCCCTGGGCGGCGGTTCCAAGAGCCGGGTATGGTGTCAGATCAAGGCAGATATCAATCAGGTGACACTGGAGACCGTCAAATCCGTGGAGGCCGCATCTCTGGGAGCCGCCATACTGGCAGGGACTGCCACGGGCATCTTTGAGAGTGTGGAAAGCGCAGTGGACAGTATGGTGGAAGTCAAAGAACGCATCACACCCTCTGCCCACAACCGGGAGGCCTATGAGAAAGGGTACGCTATGTACCGCAAACTCTTCTCTGACCTGACCGAATGCTTTGAAAAAATGTAATACGAATATGTAAGATAAGGATGCAAACTTATGAGCGAAAAAAATATCCGGTCTGCCATGAACACCATGACGCACGGCGTATATGTCATTGGTACCCATGCAGACGGAAAATATAATCTGATGACAGCAGCCTGGCTGTCCCAGGTATCGGGAAGGCCGCCCATGCTGATGGCGGCAGTCTCAAAGAGCCACTACACCGCAGAGCTTCTGAAGGACAGCAGTAGATTTTCCGTGAGCGTTCTGACAAAGGATCAGAGAGAGACTGCCCTGAAATGCGGCAGTGTCAGCGGAAGAAAAAAGGACAAGCTGGCGGAAGTGGATGTGGAATTTACAGAGGAGGGGCTGCCCTTTATCAAAGGTGCTGCCGCCTGCATCATATGTGAGGTGACGAGTGTGACGGAAAGCTCTGACCACTGTATTTTTATTGCGGAAGCGGTCAGTGGACAGGTATTTTCCGGAGAGGCACTTTTATACAGAGAAAAGGATTTCTTTTAGGAGGGGGAAAGATATGAAAGTTATGAGAGAGAAAGAGGCGCGGATTTCCCTGGACGGACCGGAAGTCTGCAGAGAATATCTGGAAACAGGTAAGATCACATTTGGTTCCTCCACCCTTCTGCCCGGACAGACCGGGGGCATCGATCCCGGCCATCCGTTGTCCCATGAAGTGTTTTTTGTGAGCCGTGGACATGTGATTATGAGAAATCCCCATACGGGAGGACACTATGAGCTTTTTGAGGGGGATATCATCCTGGTAGAGGAGGGGGAACCCCACGAACTGACAAATATAGGAATGGAGCCGGCAGTCATTACATGGAGCTGTGCTCCCAGCCATTTCAAATAGGAGGAATTAGAGATGAACCAGCCAAAAGTAGGAGTTGTAGGCGTCACCTGCAGATTTGAGAGCGGGGGACAAAGAGCAGAGGAATTGATAAACGGAGTGAAAAACGCACTGAGCAGCCAGGGGTTAGAAGTGGTATGCGCAGATAAGGTGGCATGGGATGCGGCGGATGCGGTGGACGTATGCAGACAGTTTAAAAAAGAGGATTTGGATGCGCTGGTTATTGTGGAAGTGACATGGATCATGGACTCCATGCAGTATATCTTCATGAACGAGCTGCAGATTCCCACAATTTTCTGGGCAGTGCCTTACACAGAGACATTTTCTATCGGATGTGTACAGCATTTCGGTTCCATCCTGAAAGGTCAGGGCATCGAATACGAGTACGTTTACGGACTGCCGGAAGATGAGGCACCTGCAGGCAGAGTAAAAGCAGCGGCCCAGGCATCCCAGGTCATCAGGGCGGTAAAGGGAATGCGCCTTGCCCTTGTGGGCCCCCGTCAGACATGGCGTGTGGCAGGTCCCCAGGATATGTCCGCAGAGGAGTGGGAATTTTCTAAAAAATTTGGTGTGACCCTGATCCATATTGAAATGAGCGAGATTACGGAAGGGGCAGATAAGATCAGCGATGAGGAAGCTGAAAAGACACTTAACTGCCTGTCAAAGCGCACCGGAAAGGTGCTGGCGGATAAGGAGACCATGCTGTATATGGCAAAGGTATATCTCTCTACAAAAAAAGTCATTGAGCGGTATTCCCTGGACGCCATGGCAGCGGAGTGTTATCCCATGTACAGCGGACTGATGAACCTGACATCCTCCTGGCTGGCAGACGAGGGGATGATCGTGGACACAGAGGGAGATATCGGCCACACCATGGTGATGTATATGCTGAATCTGGCGGCAAAGGGCGGCGCCTGTGCCCTCGGCGAGGTGGGCAGCATGGATGATGTGAACGATATCCTGGCCCTGGCTCATGAGGGGAGCACAGCCCATTCCCTGGCAGAGAGCATCGACAAGGTACAGATTTCACCAAGCGGCGAGAAAGGCACATTCGTGGGCGTGCCGCTGAAGGGCATGGAAAGTGTGACCGTTTCCAGCATTGTGGGAAACAGGGGACAGTATAAGCTTCTGGTGGAAAAGGCCGATGTGGAGGCAGCCACCCATGAGGAATGGGTAGAGGGGGGAGAGAAACTCCTTGTTAAACTCCACGTGTCCGGAAAAGCCAGCCAGGTGGTAAATACACTGATGGAAAAGGGAATGGACCATCATCTTCTGGTGAAAGAAGGGGATTATACAGATGTGATGAGCCTGGTGTGTAAGTTTATGGGGATTGAGAAGGTTACGTTTTGCTAACTGATCAATCAGGTCTGATCAATTATTTCTGGTCGGAACGGTTGGGTCAAAAAACTGCCGTTCCGGCTCTTTTGATTAAAAAAGATGGGGTAAACTTTCTATAAATTTTTAAAAAATATTATTGCAATGGAGTGGTGTATCTGCTATACTGTTTCACATATTCTGATATGGATTTTTCTATTTTTCAATTTCATTAAATCGGCAATTTCTGCCGGAATTCACAATGTAGTAACAACTGAATAAGAAAAAGCGCGGGAGCGGCAAGTTGTGGAACGGATATCTTTCTGTTATAATGTATACAGGTTCCTGAGGCTTTCGCTGCTTTGGAAAGACGAGGCAATATGAACAGAAACAGAAACAGAAGGAGAAGCATAAGCAGGGCACTCAGAAAAAAACAAGTAAACAGAAATTACAAGGATAGCCTGTTCCGCATGATCTTCGGGAACA
>OAVG01000243.1_pt1 | contig 42209 bp, 36 predicted proteins | sample 1495271 | NCBI WGS metagenome assembly OAVG01 (sample SAMEA2580077, study PRJEB22360) | human gut metagenome | biome: human gut; feature: human-associated habitat; material: faeces | place: Denmark | collected 2008/2010 | reverse complement strand
TCTCCGGACAGTCGGAAGCGCACTCACTCTGCGCACAGTCCGGGGCATCGGCTACTGCCTGGAGGTAACCCATGAATAAAAAAGAAGACCGTCCCCCCCATCCCCTGCTGTTCCGCAAAATGCGGATACGCCTCACCCTTCTCTGCCTTGCGGTCACAGGCGTTATTCTGGCTGCCGCCACCTGTCTGTGTCTCTATTTCTCCGAGTCAGGCATTGCGAAAAACGGCAGCACTTCCTTTACCAACAGCCTGAATTCCATGCTCACCCAGTTGGAAAGCCAGAACACCATTACCCTTCAGTGGATCGCCGGTATCGAGAAGAACCACAATACCATTCTCTCCCTGTTCGACAACGGCCAGCCCCTCTTTTACCAGGAGCTGCGCAGAACCCGGGAGGAAAAGGATGTCATATCCCTTGCAAAAGAAACCGCCTCCCGGGACTACGGGCTGGATCTGGATGCCGCGGATGCCTCCTCCCTTTTGTCCAAACATGTGGAATTCCGGTTAAAACCAAAGGGCGGGCAGGAGTATTACGCCTCCGTCATACTGCTTCCCAGGACAAACGGCCATTTAAGCGCTGTCATCCTGCAGTCTCTGGAGGCACAGAAAACCCAGATTTATGGACAGCGCCTTGTCTTTCTGGGGGCAGACAGCGCTGCGCTTCTCCTCCTCGCCGTCTTTTTCTGGTTCTTCACAGGAAGGACCCTGGCTCCTCTGGAAGAAAACCGCAGACAGCAGGCACAGTTCATAGCCTCTGCCTCCCATGAACTCCGCTCCCCCCTGGCAGTTATGCTCTCCTGCCTGACTGCCTCCCAGAAAGCTGCACCTGAGGAGGCCGCCCGCTTTACAGAGACTATCCAGCTTGAGGGAAAGCGTATGTCACGCCTGATTGATGACATGCTGCAGCTTGCCGGTGCGGATGCCTGCTCCTGGAATCTGGAGCCGGCTCCGGTACCGCCCGACACCCTGCTCCTGGAGACATATGAAAAATATGAGTATCTTGCCAGGGAAAAGGGACTCTGCCTAAGTATCCGTCTGCCTGAGGAGGAATGCCCGCCTGTTCTCTGCGACGAAGAACGGATCTCCCAGGTACTCTCCATCCTCATGGACAATGCCCTCAGTTACACACCTGCGTCCGGCCATATCACCCTTACACTGTCCTTTACTGCCAATCATGTTTCCCTGTCTGTTGCCGATGACGGCCCCGGTATTCCGGACTCGTTTAAAAAGCAGGTGTTCCAGCGTTTTTTCCGCCAGGATAAGGCCCACACCAGCAAAGAACATTTCGGACTTGGCTTAAGCATTGCCAGGGAGATCATAAAGATTCACAGAGGACGGCTGATCCTGTCCGATACACCGGGCGGAGGGGCCACCTTTACCATTATTTTAAGGACAGCACCATCCTGATTCTGCTTGCATCCTGCCGGCATACGGATTATAATTATTTTACCGGAAAAAGAATGAGATAAGTAAAAGGAGAAAACAAATGGAAAAAATCGCAAGCTTTACCATTGACCATATAAAACTGCAGCCGGGCATCTATGTTTCCCGGAAAGATTACGTGGGACAGGAAGTCATCACCACCTTTGACATCCGCATGACCTCCCCCAATGAGGAGCCTGTCATGAACACAGCGGAAGTCCACACGATCGAACACCTGGCCGCCACCTTCCTGAGAAATCACGGGGAATTCGGAAGCAAGATCATCTATTTCGGTCCTATGGGCTGCCGCACAGGTTTTTATCTGCTGCTGGCAGGAGATTATGAGTCTTCTGATATTGTGGAGCTTTTAAAAGAAATGTTTGTATTTATCCGCGATTTTAAAGATGAGGTTCCCGGAGCGTCCCCAAAAGACTGCGGCAATTATCTGGATATGAATCTGGGTATGGCCAATTATCTGGCGAAAAAATATCTGGATGAGGTGCTGGATCATATCGGCCCTGACCGTCTTGTATATCCCAATTAAATAAGAGTCCGCATCGGACTCCACATTCTAACCCTTCCGGCCACGGTGTCTCACCTGACCGGAAGGGCTGCTGTTTTCACTGCGTACCCGGCAGCACGCTTCGCGATGTTTTCAAAACTCCCCCATCTCGTCACAGTAAAAGCAGTAGCTGTCCTTACCGGATTCCTTAGCCTTATAGAGGGCCACATCTGCATATTTTCCTATGGAATTCTTATCCCCTGTGCGGTGCTTTGGATAAAAAGCCACCCCCACGGACAAGGAAAGCTGCATTCCCCCGTACTCTTCCTTCTTTACATGCGCCAGAATCTCTTTCAGAATGGGTTCCAGTTGTTCTTCCCTGTCCATCCCCGGCAGAAACATGCAGAATTCATCGCCTCCGTATCTGGCGGTGATGGTTCCTTCCGGAACAGATTCCGTGAGTATTTTGGCTATCTTCATCAGAGCGATATCCCCATAAGCATGGCCTCTTGTGTCATTGATCCGTTTAAAATCATCCACATCCATCAGGCAGTACGCGCCGCATTTTCCTCCCTGCATAAAATAGGAAAACACTGCCCGCTCAAACGCCTGGCGGTTCAGCAGATTTGTCATGGCATCATGGGACGCCTGATGCTGCATCTCCAGTTCATGCATTTTTTTATCGTGGATATCCAGAATCGCTCCCACCGCGCCGCCTGCCCCGTGTGGCAGCATGAGGCTCATGGTAAACCAGCGGTATTCCCGGTTTCCTTCCGGCCTGAGGCGGAAATCACATGTGATATTCTCTCTCTTATTTACGGAAGCGCTTCTGAGCGCCTCGATATTAAAATTCTGGTAGAGGTCTATCTTCTCCTCTTCATAGACATTATCCAGAATAAACTGTTCCAGGAATTTCTCGTAATCGTACAGGATTCCCGCTTTCAGCTTTACCGACAGGGAGCCTGTATGAAAAAATAATATCTGGTTATTCTTTATGTCCACCTCAAAAATCACGGTATAGACCAATCCTGTCACCACCTTTCAAATCAACATATCTCGTAACTGCTCTTATGCACGGCCGGCGCATGTGTTGTGCCGGCCTGTCCGGACAATCACCGAATATCTATTATAATACAACAATATAACACTATTGTAAACAACAATTGTTGGCTTATAATTTTATACCCATTGGGGCATAATATAGTGCATATACTGGTATATGAATGATCCGAACAGTGTCATAAATGGCATGTGCCATATTTACCATATTTTATGCAATGCTGTATATGTATCTCATAGAAAAGGGAGGTTTCTTATGAACATTGGTGAAAATCTGGCCCGGCTGCGCAAAGATAAACAGATAAGTGTCTATAAGCTCTCTCAATTAAGCGATGTCTCCATTAACTATATCAGGAGAGTGGAAAAGGGCGAGAGTGTACCCAGCATAGAAATTCTAACCGCACTGCTGTCTCCCCTTGGAATGCGTCTCTCGGAATTTTTCAATGAGGAATCTGAAAAATCCAATATTCTTTACCCCTCACCCTGTGAAGCGGAACTGGTTCGTCTCTATCGCCAGTTAAACAAAGAACAGGCAGGGGTACTTCTCAATCTGGCAAAGCTTCTCGCACAAAAATGAGCAGAAAGTATGCTGTGCACACTTTCTGCCCATAATCTCATTCTGCATTTCCTTTTATTCTTCTGTCTTCCAATGACTGTCTGCTGTCATAGTCATGGAGCTGCAGTTCTTCGCCCACATCACAGAGAAATACTTCCTCCGGATGCCTTTTCAGCACTTTCTTCCCTCCTGTATCTCCCTTTAGACCCATCAGCTCCGGTACATAACTCTCATGAAAAATAACCGGATTTCCCGTCGTGTCTCCGCTTGCAAGACATCCGATCTTCTTTCCGCTCCTTAAAAATCCATCCAGAAAACGGTTCACGGTATCTGCCCTCAGATGGGGCTGGTCAGCCACAAAAAAGCAGTAAAAATGTTCCTCTGTCCCGTCAGTTTTGTCCGCCTCCCTGCTTTTTTTAATGCCCAGCTTCAAAGAGGAGGAAATACCCTCCGCACTCTCCCGGTTTTCCGCGGGACAAAATCCGTATTTTCCGGCTGTCTCCAGAATCCGGGCATACTGGCTCACCACGCAGACAGAGGCAATATCCCTTCTGACCGCCTTCAGTGTCCTGAAGATTTCCATGGGATACTGATACATGGGCCTGCCATCCAGTTCAAAGAGCAGTTTATTCTCCCCAAACCGCCTGGAAAAGCCTGCGGCCAGAAGAATCAGATGGATTCTCCCATTGGCCCGCACAGGGTCAGAAGGCCTTCCAAACACAGGTACACTGGTACTTTTCTGCAGTTCCTCCACAGCCGCCGCGTCCTCTGTCTGGTTCAGCAGGATCATCTGCGCCGCATCCGGAAACTGCCTTTTCAGGGGCTGTACATATCCCGCCTCCAAAAGCCGCCCGGCAAGTCCCGGTGTCAGTATCCGTTCTGCCAAAGAACCGTCCCTGCCGTCTTCTGCCGGACCTCTGTTTTCTGTCTCCAAGAGCAGTTTTTCTGCCTCCTCCATTCGGAAGCAGACCCGGCAAAGAGGCCTGCCCATCGCAGGCATACCCGCCAGAATCATAATATGCGTTGTCTCCTTTCTGATCACCGGTTCATGGGAGGCCGGAACTTTAAAGGGATGGCGCTTTGAGCCGTCCGCCTCTATGACAGCCGCGTCAAAATAAGGCAGCACTGCGCCAAAAACCTCCTCCGGCAGTGCCCGCATCTTCATGCCTCCCGGGCCGGACGTGCCGGCTGTCACGATGGGGGATCTCTCCAGAGCTGCCGCTATCTCTTCCGGGGATTGGTCAATGGCGCCGTTTCTCCCCAAAAAGTTCGGATGCTCCATATGAGTGGTGGTAGTGACCAGAACCTTTTTCCCTTCTCCTGCCAGTTCCTCCGCCAACAGATAGGCGCAGGTGGTCTTCCCCCCTGCGCCCACAAGGGAGATCACCGGTTTTTCCGGCCATCTCCCTGTACTTTTCAGCATATCCAACAGCATTTTCTTCATTTCAATACACCCTTTTCAAAGGCACTGACCAGTTCCAGTACACTGCCCGCAATACATCTGGCTTTATCTGAGATCAGGGTACAGTGCGCCCCGGATTCCTCCCTGGGATCCACATCCGCGGACTTGAAATGCTCTGTCACCCGGTAGCCGTCCGGCAGTATACCCCGGAGCACACCGGAGATCACGGTTCTCTGCGGATAACGCTGTCCATCCGAAGTCTCCACATATCCTACCGGGGTTCCTGCCTCCACCCAGTCACCGATGGATGCCTCTGCCCAAAATACACCGGCCCGGTCCGAGTGGATCACCCTCTCTTTTCCGCAGCCGCCGATCATTCCCGGAACCCCTGTATTTGGTATGGCAAAGCCCTTATTCAGTATTCTGCCCAGATAATGCCCCCGCTTTGTCTCAACCACATAATCCACATCACGCCCGGCCTCAAATCCCGGCCCAAGGGCAATGGTCAGTTCTGCCATATCCCTTGTGGTACCCAGATTCCGTTTTGCCAGAATCCCATCCACAAGAACCTCCGGCCGCAATGTATCAAGAGAGCTGCACGCAGGGTCCACTAAAAGGACAGGGGCCAGAGGCGCCGCCAAAGCGAGAGCCGCCTCAGCACTCTCCACCCTTCTGCACACCATACCCTCCACTTCTGTCTCCCCGTCATAAACAGCCTGGGAAAAAGCCACCAGCCTGCGGATCGCGGATGGCCTGTCAGTCTCCAGTATGACGACAGGATATCCGCTTCTGCTGAGACGATGAATGGTCCCTGTTGCCAGATCGCCGCCTCCTCTTACTACAATTGGTCTCATAATCCGTTCTCCTAACCAGTCTTATGCTGCTCTATGGACGTATGATCTTACCGGCATCTGCCTGTTTTTCCACAATCTCATACATATTAGTCACTCTGCCCACTGCCAGTTTTTCCGTGATTCCGTAATGGTTCAGACAGGTTCCGCAGGTGAGGATCTCCACGCCTTCCCCGTCCAGCTTTTTCAAATCTTCCAGAGACTCAGAATCCTCACAGGACAGATAGGCACCGCCATTGTATAACAGTACCGTTTTCGGAAGTTTCGGAAGCTGTGTCAGGGCATAGATAAATCCTTTCATCAGTATTTTCCCCAGAACCTCATCCCCGTTTCCCATCTCTCTCGAGGAGATGACCACAACGGTATTGTCCGCGGCGGGAATCGAACAGGTCACCGGGATTTCTGTCTGCGTCTTATTTTCATTTTCCCCGGTCACGGTTATTCTCACGCTGTATTCTTTTTCCCCCAGCTTTTCGGAGGCATATTCCGCACCTTGTGATGCCGCCAGTTTTCGCAGATTTTCCACTGCCATCTCATTGTCCACTGTGATGAGGACTACATCATTCCGGCCGCAGGCGTCCATGGCCTTTTTTGCTAATATCACCGGCTTCGGGCAGGCAAGTCCTTTTGCGTCTATTCTCTGTTCCATATGTCACCCTTTCGTAACCGTTCAGATACCTGAGCTGTTACGCCTTTTTCTATTTTACTGAGGCGCCGTATACTTCTGTCTGGGCACATATCTGCCCGCTTTTTTCACCTGTACGGTACCTTCGTCTACTACAAGAGTACCATGCAAATAAACTTTGTCAATACATCCTTTTATTTTTGTTCCCTCAAAGGGGGCATAATCCATGGCATAGTGCTGGGTATCTGCGGAGATCACAGCTTCCTTTTCCGGGTCCAGTATGACCAGATCCGCTGTGCTTCCCGCGGCGATGCATCCCTTCTGCGGGTACATGCCATAGAGTTTAGCCGGGTTTTCAGACAGAACGCGGCACATCTGTTCCGGGGATATCCTTCCTTCCCTCACCCCGTATGTGTAGAGTAAAGTTCCCCTTGTCTCCACACCCGGCATGCCGTTTGGTATCTTTGTAAAGTCCTCTTTTCCCATGGCCTTCTGCCCGGTGGTAAAACTGCAGTGGTCTGTGGATACGGTCTGGATACGGTCCTCCTTTAATGCTTTCCAGAGGCATTCCTGATCCTTTTTCTTTCGGAGGGGCGGAGAGATGACGTATTTTGCCGCCTCCGCGCCGCCCTGCACATAGAGGCTGTCATCCATGAGCAGATACTGGGGACAGGTCTCCGCGTACACTTCCTGCCCGCCGGCTCTGGCCTGCTCGATCTCCCGGTACGCCTCCTCACAGGTGAGATGCACCACAATAATGGGTGTTCCCGCAGTCCGCGCTGTCACAAGCAGGCGGTGCACAGCCTCAGCTTCAAGCTGGGCAGGGCGCACCCTGGGATGTGTGTCGGCATCCAGCCTGCCCTGTGATCTCGCTTCCCGGATCAGAGCGTCAATGATATCCGCATTCTCACAGTGCACTCCGGCGATTCCGCCCATATCGTGCAGCCGTTTCAGGACCTCGTAGATCTCACCGTCATTCAGCTTCATGGCAGGATATGTCATATACAGCTTAAAGGTCGTTACCCCCGCCTCGATCATATCCTTTATCTGGGCCGATATCTCCTCATTCCAGTCAGAAATGGCCATGTGGAATCCGTAATCACAGGAAGATCTTCCGTCTGCCTTTTTATGCCAGTTTGCAAGGGCCTCCCGCAGCGTCTCCCCCTTATTCTGTGTGGCAAAGTCAACGATAGTGGTGGTCCCTCCGGCTATGGCGGCAAGGGTTCCGCTTTCAAAATCATCCGCCGTTACGGTGCCGGACACCTCCAGGTCAAAATGGGTATGAGCGTCAATGAATCCCGGAAACACCAGCTTTCCTTCCAGATCCACCACTTCATCCGCTTCCTCAGGAGATATCTCCGTATCCACCCTGCAGATAATCTCCCCGTCAAGAAGGATATCTTTTTTTCCGCTTTCCTGTCCGTTTACAACCGTTCCGTTCTGTAAAAGCAGCTTCATATGACCTCACCCTTTCTTCTTTTCTTTCCTGTAAAATGTATTCTCCAGGGGCAGTTTTCTCCGCTCCACCCCATCCAGTCTGTAATAGGCATGGGCACATGCAGGAGCCGTGGGAACAGTGGAGATCTCTCCCACCCCCTTCGCCCCGTATGCCTCTGTGAGCACCTCCGGGGAGGTGACAAGAATGGTTTTGATATCCGGCGCGGCGGTTGCCCTGAAAAGCCCCAGCTTTCCGTAGCTCAGCACAGGCCTTCCGTCCACCATGGGGAAATCCTCCGTGAAGGCATAGCCCAGTCCCATGACTACGCCGCCTTCCACCTGTCCCTCACAGGACTGTACATTGATCACAGTGCCCACATCGTGTGCTGCCACAACCTCTGTCACTTTTCCGCTCTCATCCAGAATCACCACCTGGGTCGCATATCCATACGCTATGTGGCTGACAGGATGCTCTTTCGGTGAACCCATGGCATCCGTCTCACCTGTATATTCTGCATAGAACTCCTCTCCCTCCAGCGCTTCCAGGGAACCCTTATCCTGCAGGGCATCCTTTAATTGAAGCGCAGCTCTCCGGGTGGCCTCCCCGGTAAAAAGAGTCTGGCGGGATGCTGTGCTGGTGCCGGAATCCGGCGTGTCTATGGTGTTTGCCTTCTTATGTGTCACCTGGTCTGCTTTCAGTCCTGTGGTCTCACAGACGATCTGGATCGCCACTGTGCCGACACCTTGGCCCATACAGGCAGCGGAGGTGAGCACCTGGACTTTTCCGTCCCGTATCCTCAGGTTACAGCGGCCCACATCGGGGTTCCCCACACCGATTCCGCTGTTCTTCATACAGGAGGCGATTCCCGCATAGGGATGGGAATCATAGACTTCCTTTACCGCCTCCAGGGTCTGCGCCAGAGCACAGTCCGGTGTGGCGATCTGTCCGTTGGGAAGCGTCTGTCCCGGACGGATGGCATTTCTGTAACGGATCTCCCAGGGGGTAATACCAACCTGCTCTGCCAGCAGGTCCAGATTGAACTCTGTGGCAAAGCAGCTCTGGGTCACGCCAAACCCCCGGTATGCGCCTGCAGGAATGTTGTTAGTGTATACACCATATCCGATGATCTCCACATCCTGATAATTATAAGGTCCTGCTGCATGAGTACAGGCGCGCTCCAGTACCGGGCTTCCCAAAGAAGCGTAAGCTCCCGTATCCGCATAGAGCACTGCTTTCATACCGGTCAGATACCCGTTTTCATCGCAGGCAGTGGTGAAGTCCATTTCCATGGCATGACGCTTCACATGGCACATCAGGCTCTCCGCCCTTGAAAAACGTACTTTCACCGGCCGCTTTAAGAGCCAGGCACAGAGGGCTGCGTGATGCTGCACGCTCATATCCTCCTTGCCGCCGAAGCCGCCGCCTACCAGCATGGATTCCACAACCACCTTCTCCTGGGGAATCTGCAGGATCCCGGATATCTCCCTCTGTTCATCATACACAGACTGTCCTGAGGTGTACAGATGCACACCGTCCTCCCCTTCAGGGAAAGCAATAGCACATTCCGGTTCCATGAACGCGTGGTCTGTAAAAGGAAGACTGTAGTGGCGTGTCACAACATATTTGGAATTTTTGATGGCAGTGTCCGCATCCCCGCGGATACACTGTTTCTTTGCCAGCAGATTGCCTTCCTCATGCACCCTGGGTGCATCTTCCTCCAGAGCCTTTCTGGGATCTGTCACCGGCTGCAGTTCCTCCGCATCCAGTTCTATGAGGCTTAACACTTCATCCAGATTTTCCTTATGGTTCACAACGGCAAGCGCCAGGGCATCCCCCACGTATCTTGTGATTCCGCCTACGGGGATCATCACATCCCAGTCCTTCTTAATATGACCGCAGATATTTTCCGGCACATCCTCTGCCGTATAGACAGCCACACAGTCCGGATGGGCCAGTGCTTTTTCTATATGAATGCCGTTGATCCTGCACCTGGGGTATGGGGAGCGGAGAGCCTTTGCATAGGCCATATCCGGAAGTACGATGTCATCCACATATTTTCCCGTGCCCCGGACCTTTTCCTCTGCGTCCACACGCTTGAATCTGCGGGTTATGCCGCCATCTTCCTCTGCCCCAGGTACTTCACGTTTTTCCCGGAAAAAGTCTGCTGCCATGAGAATGGCATCCTCTATCTTCTTATATCCTGTACAGCGGCAGATATTGCCGTGGATGGCCTTTTTCACATCTTGTCTTGAGGGGTTTAAGTTCACATCCAGCAGAGACTTGGCGGAGATGATCATGCCCGGTATACAGAAACCACACTGTACAGCTCCTGCTTCCGCAAAGCAGTGCACATACACCTTCATCTCCTCTTCCGGGATTCCCTCCACAGTCGTCACATGCCTGCCGTCCGCCTTGGAAAGCTTGACCACACAGGCTTTCATCTTCTTCCCGTCCACCAGCACGGTACAGGTTCCGCAGGCACCCTCGCTGCATCCTTCCTTGACCGCGGTAAGGCCCAGCTCATCCCTTAGATAATCCAGAAGCCTGCCCTCCTTCTCGGTTCTGCACTCTTTTCCATTTACATAGAACGTATACATAAAAACCTCCCATCCGGAACCTCCCATATGGTTCCCATTTCCTACACCAATACTTCGTAAACACCCTCATACAGGAGACCCTGCTCCTGCATCATTTTCTCCGTTCTTTCTCTTTCCTGAACCTCTGTGCACCAGGACAGGCCGCATCCGGCTGACACTGCTCTCGGCAGAGGGATCAGCCTTCCGGGAAGCCCCTGTTCCCTGCACATTTTCTCCATTGCCATAGCCCTGGTTGTGGTTCCGAACGTGACCACCAGCTTCAGTGTTCTCTCTCTCATAATTCTGCCTTCCTTTCGCTGCATACGCTGGCTTTGATAGTCTAACTATAACACCTGCAGACCCTTATTACAAGGGATTCGGGACACTTTTTAAAAAATATTTTAGTTAACCTAAAAATTTTTGTAAAAACTTCTTGCAATCTCCAAAAAGTATGCTATGATGGAATTAACAAGAAAAAATGAACCCTGTCAGAAAGGAGCTTTCTTATGGGCAGATTGAAATTACTGAAACAGGTGGCAGCCGGTCTTGCCAGACAGTTCGGACCGGACTGCGAAATCGTCATACATGACTTAAAGACCAAAGACCTGGAACACTCCATCGTCTATCTGGAAAACGGTCATGTCTCCGGCAGACAACTTGGGGACGGCCCGTCGAATGTGGTGCTGAAAGCGTTAAAGGAAACACATCCGGAAAATCTGACGGACAGGGCCGGTTATCTGACCCGGACGGCAGACGGAAGAGTTTTAAAATCTTCCACTTTCTACATAAAAGACGAAGCGGAGGAGCTTCACTACATTCTCGGTATTAATTATGATATTACCAAGCTTCTCACCTTAGAAGCCGCCATCCACAACCTGACGGACACGGATGAGGAGAAAGAAAAAGAAGCTGCCCCGGAGATCACCCACAATGTAAATGACCTTTTAGACCACCTCATTGAGGAGTCCGTAAACCTGGTAGGCAAACCGGTGGCACTGATGACCAAGGAAGACAAGGTAAAAGCCATCCAGTTTCTGAATGACTCCGGCGCCTTCCTCATCACCAAGTCAGGCGACAAGGTGGCAAATTATTTCGGCATTTCCAAATATACTTTATATAGCTATACCGATGTGAACAAAGAAAAGGGGGAACTAAAAAAATGAAAGAAATCCAATGGGCAGAGAACCGTATGCCGAAGACGGCAGACACCTCTCTTCCGATCATGTCACTGGAAAATGTAGCAAAAGCCAGAGCTTTCCACCAGAGCTTTCCGCAGTACAGCAAAACACCGCTTGCAAAGCTTGACCACATGGCCGAATATCTGGGCCTTGGAGGACTCTTCGTAAAGGATGAATCCTACCGTTTCGGCCTGAATGCCTTCAAGGTGCTGGGCGGGTCCTTCGCCATGGCAAACTACATTGCCAAACAGACCCACAGGGATGTAAGCGAACTGCCCTACGCAGTCCTCACCTCTGAGGAGCTCAGAAAAGAATTCGGGCAGGCCACATTCTTCACCGCAACGGACGGCAATCACGGACGCGGCGTTGCCTGGGCGGCAAACAGGCTGGGACAGAAATCTGTAGTCCTCATGCCAAAAGGCTCCACCCAGACACGTCTTGAAAATATCTTAAAAGAAGGCGCAGATGCCACCATCACAGATGTCAACTATGACGAATGTGTCCGCCGGGCAAACGCCATGGCAGAACAGACGCCAAACGGTGTCATGGTGCAGGATACCGCATGGGACGGCTATGAGGAGATTCCATCCTGGATCATGCAGGGTTACGGAACCATGGCTTCCGAGGCCGACGAACAGCTCGGCGAATACGGCTGTGACCGCCCCACCCACATCTTCATCCAGGCAGGCGTGGGTTCCCTGGCCGGAGCCGTACAGGGATATTTCGCAAACCGCTATCCCGACAATCCGCCTGTCGTCGTAGTCATGGAAGCGGATTCAGCCGCCTGCCTCTACAAAGGCGCCAAGGCTGCTGACGGCCAGATTCGTATTGTGGACGGCGATATGCCAACCATTATGGCAGGTCTTGCATGCGGAGAGCCGAACACCATTTCATGGGATATCTTAAAGAACCATGTATCTGTATTTACATCCTGTCCTGACTGGGTATCCGCCAGAGGCATGCGCATGCTGGCAGCTCCCGTAAAAGGAGACCCCCAGGTGACAAGCGGGGAATCCGGTGCTGTGGGTATGGGACTTCTCAGCGCCATCATGGAGCAGGAAGAATACAGGGAACTGCGGGACTTCCTGAAACTGGATGAGAACGCAAAGGTGCTTCTCTTCTCAACAGAGGGAGACACAGACCCCCAGCGTTATAAAGAAATCGTGTGGGACGGAAAACAGTATAATTAATATAAGAAACCATTTTATAATTAAGAATAAATGTATTGGGAGGATATGATTATGGATTACGGTAAAATCAAAGAAGCAGCACAGGGTTACGAGCAGGCTATGACAAAATTTTTAAGGGACCTGGTAAGGATTCCCGGCGAAAGTGTCGGCGAGGAAGGCCATGTAAAACGAATCGAGCAGGAAATGAACGCCCTGGGATTTGACAAAGTTGTCATTGACCCCATGGGAAACATTTTAGGATATATGGGAAGCGGCAAAACACTCATCGGCTTTGACGCCCACATTGATACCGTTGGCATCGGCAACCGTGACAACTGGGATTTTGATCCCTATGAAGGTTTCGAATCCGATACGGAGATTGGCGGCCGCGGTACCTCTGACCAGCTCGGCGGCATTGTCTCCGCTGTGTACGGCGCCAAGATCATGAAGGATCAGGGACTGTTGGATGACCGCTATACCGTTCTGGTAACAGGAACTGTTCAGGAGGAGGACTGTGACGGTCTGTGCTGGCAGTATATTGTAAACGAAGACAAAGTAAGACCTGAATTCGTAGTTTCCACAGAGCCTACAGACGGCGGCATCTACAGAGGCCAGAGGGGCCGTATGGAAATCCGCATAGATGTGACCGGTGTTTCCTGCCACGGTTCCGCTCCGGAGCGCGGTGACAATGCCATCTACAAAATGGCTGACATCCTCCAGGAAGTGCGCGCCCTCAATGAAAACGACGCTGAGGACTCCACAGAGATCAAAGGTCTTGTAAAAATGCTGGACGAAAAATACAACAAAGAGTGGAAAGAAGCCCGTTTCCTCGGCCGCGGCACAGTGACCACATCCGAAATCTTCTTCACCTCCCCAAGCCGCTGTGCAGTTGCAGACTCCTGTGCTGTCTCTCTTGACCGCCGCATGACTGCAGGTGAGACCTGGGAAAGCTGCCTGGATGAGATCCGTGCCCTTCCGTCCGTGAAGAAATACGGCGCAAAGGTATCCATGTACAACTATGAGCGCCCGTCCTGGACCGGACTTTCCTATCCTACCGAGTGCTACTTCCCCACATGGGTCATTCCCCAGGACCACAAAGTGACAGAGGCTATGGCAGCCGCTTACACAGAGCTGTACGGAGAGCCGCGCATTGACAAATGGACCTTCTCCACCAACGGTGTTTCCATTATGGGCCGTTTCGGCATCCCATGCATCGGCTTTGGCCCGGGCAAGGAAGCTCAGGCGCACGCACCCAATGAGAAGACCTGGAAAGAAGACCTTGTAAGATGTGCTGCCGTGTACGCTGCACTCCCCTCTGAATACTGCAGATAACTGCTGCCGAATCATTTGAATTTATATAAAGAAAGGATATCCATACCATGAAAACATTACAGGATTATATTGATAAATTAAACAAACTGAACTTCAAAGAAATGTACGAAAACGACTTCTTCCTCACCTGGGAGAAGACAGATGATGAGCTGGAAGCTGTATTTACCCTGGCAGATGCCCTTCGTTTCATGCGCCAGAACAACATCTCCACAAAAGTATTCGAGAGCGGCCTCGGCATCTCCCTGTTCCGTGACAACTCCACCCGTACACGTTTCTCCTTTGCTTCCGCCTGCAACCTGCTGGGCCTGGAAGTACAGGACCTGGACGAGGGCAAATCCCAGATCGCACACGGGGAAACGGTCCGCGAGACAGCCAACATGATCTCCTTTATGGCTGATGTGATCGGTATCCGTGATGATATGTATATCGGAAAAGGAAATGCTTACATGCATCAGGTTTCTGATTCTGTCAAAGAGGGCTACGAGGACGGCATTCTGGAGCAGCGCCCCACACTTGTAAACCTGCAGTGCGATATTGACCATCCTACCCAGTGTATGGCTGATATGCTCCACATCATCCACGAGTTCGGCGGAGTGGAGAACTTAAAAGGCAAAAAGCTTGCCATGACATGGGCTTATTCTCCGTCCTACGGCAAACCCCTGTCTGTTCCCCAGGGTGTGATCGGCCTGATGACACGTTTCGGCATGGACGTGGTTCTGGCGCATCCGGAAGGATACGAGGTTATGCCGGAAGTTGAGGAAGTGGCTAAGAAGAACGCAGAAAAGACAGGCGGCAGCTTCAAGCGCACCAACAGCATGGAAGAAGCATTCAAAGACGCAGACATCGTATATCCCAAGAGCTGGGCACCATTTGCAGCTATGGAAGAGAGAACCGACTTATACGGAAAAGGTGACTTTGAAGGAATTGATAAATTGGAAAAAGAACTTCTGGCACAGAATGCACAGCACAAAGACTGGGCATGCACAGAGGAACTGATGAAGACCACAAAGGACGGCAAGGCCCTCTATCTGCACTGCCTGCCTGCTGATATCACAGGCTTAAGCTGTGAATCCGGTGAGGTGGATGCCTCTGTATTTGACCGCTACCGCACACCGCTTTACAAGGAAGCCAGCTTCAAGCCATACATCATTGCAGCCATGATCATGCTCAGCAAATTTGATGACCCGGCAGAAGTTTTAAAGAAACTGGAAGAACGCGACCAGCCGCGTAAATTCAAATAAAACAGGTCACTCTGAAAGAAACCGGGACGGGGTCAGGACACCATTACCCTGTCCCTTTCTCTTTTCAAAATGTCAATTGTAAGAACAGGGGGTTTTTACTATGCAGAAACAAAAAATCGTTATCGCTCTGGGCGGCAATGCCCTGGGCAATACCCTTCCGGAACAGATGGCGGCTGTGAAAGTGACAGCCAAAGCCATTGTAGACCTGATCGAGGAGGGCCACCAGGTCATTATCACACACGGCAACGGCCCTCAGGTGGGTATGATCAACAATGCCATGGCTGCCCTTTCAAGGGAAGACGCAGCACAGCCCAACACTCCGCTTTCGGTCTGTGTTGCCATGAGCCAGGCTTATATCGGATATGATCTGCAGAATGCGCTCCGGGAAGAACTGCTGAACCGGGGTATTGACAACATTCCCGTATCCACCATGGTCACACAGGTACGTGTCAATGAAGATGATTCGGCATTTTCCTCTCCCTCCAAGCCGATCGGAAAGTTTTTGGGCGAGGAGGAGGCAAAGGTCATTGCCGAAAAATACGGCCACATCATGCGTGAGGATGCAGGCAGAGGCTGGCGCCGCTTCGTCGCCTCCCCGAAACCTCAGGAGATCGTGGAGATCGGCGCGATCCGCTCCCTGGTGGACTCCGGTGAAGTTGTCATAGCCTGCGGCGGCGGCGGGATCCCCGTGACGCTGAAGGGAAACCACTTAAAAGGCGCCAGCGCAGTGATCGACAAGGACTTTGCAAGCTGCCTGCTGGCTAAGGAACTGGATGCTGACTATCTCATCATCCTTACAGCCGTGGAAAAAGTAGCCATCAATTTCGGCAAAGAGGATGAGACCTGGCTATCCGCTGTCTCCACCTCTGAGGCCAGGAAATATGCCCGGGAGGGACAGTTTGCCCCCGGCTCCATGCTTCCCAAGGTGGAAGCAGCCATTGACTTCGCTTCCTCGAAGCCGGGGAGAAAAGCTCTGATCACTCTGCTTCAGAAAGCAAAAGACGGAATTGAAGGCAGAACAGGAACTGTCATCTGCGACAGACTGTGACTGCAGATAAAAACACCCGGAAGGCTCATTTCTCCGCTTTGTGCCTGCCGGGTGTTTTTTTACAGACATCCCCGGACATGGCAGTACCCGGGGATGTTATCGGAATCACTTTATTAGGTTGATATTTCTGAAATTTATTTATTTACCACATTTATGGGATGACCCTCCACAAATGCTTTCAGGTCCTCCACTGCAATATCCATGAGCCTCTGTCTGGATTCTCTCGGCGCCCAGGAAATATGCGGTGTAATGATACAATTCTTTGCCTTAAGCAGCGGGTTGTCCCCTCTGATGGGTTCAGTGGATACCACATCCAAACCGGCACCGGCAACTTTACCGCTGTTCAGCGCATCTTTTAGATCCTCTTCCACGATCAGCGGCCCTCTGGAATTATTGATAATGATCACGCCGTCTTTCATCCTTGCGATACTCTCCTTGTTCACCAGCCCCTGTGTGGAGGGAAACAGAGGGCAGTGCAGGGCGATCACGTCCGACCTGGCAAATAACTCGTCCCTGGTCACATATTCCGCAATCTCTCTCCCGCTGTCATTCGGGTATTCATCATTGGCAATGACCTTCATTCCAAGAGCCTTGGCAATACGCCCTGTTGCCTGTCCGATTCTTCCGAATCCCACGATACCCATGGTCTTGTCAGCCAGCTCGATCAGCGGATAATCCCAGAAGCACCAGTCAGGATTATTTTCCCATCTGCCCTCATGGACAGCTTTGTCATGATGACCGATGTGATGGCAGATTTCCAGCAGCAGGGCAATGGCAAACTGTCCCACAGCCGCTGTACCATAGGTTGGAATGTTGCACACCGGAATGCCTCTCTCCTTTGCCGTTTCCACATCTACCACATTGTATCCTGTGGCAAGGACTCCCACATACCTGATATTTCTGCAGGCATCAAACACTTCCCTGGGAAGCGGTGTTTTATTGGTTATAACAGCCTCCGCATCACCGATCCTGTCTATGACCTCCTGCATATCCGTAAGGGATGTGCGGTCATAAACCGTCAGTTCCCCCAGTGCCTCCATATCTTTCCAGGATAAATCTCCCGGATTTTCCGTATAACCGTCCAAAACAACAATTTTCATACTCATTTCTTCCTTTCCAAAAAAGCTTCTTTGTGTCAGATCTGTGGATTCTCCGGATGCAGCATGGTGGCAATGACCTTATCCAGCACTTCATCTTTCCAGATATCTTTCCAGTTTTCCCTCATGACCAGACGGTTCCCCAGTCCGATCGCCACTTTGCAGGCATCTGAAACCGGCGGATTTCCGGGAATATATCCCAGGAAGTTTGCGGACAGATTATAAATATGGCCTGTCAGGAAGGAGACTGCTGCCTCCTTGGGTATTCCCCTCTTCACTGCTTCCTCCACGGTCTCCGCCATGGCATACAGACAGGTGGCTCCCAAAAGCTCCACAAGGGTTGGCTCCAAAAATGCGATCTGCTCTGAGGACATGACATATGCATGCTCCACAGGGGCATACATCTGTTTTGCCACCTCCACACACTGGGCAAAACGGTCATCATCGCCCTGGATCTTAGACATGACAATGTCCTGTTTTCCGCCCATTCCGCCAAAGCGGTCCTGGCGCGCCTCAAAGGTATCCTGATCCAGGAAATAGGACGGGTGGCAGGGATGAGCCACACCAAAGGTGCAGTCTTCTCTCAGGGTCAGTTCTCTTGCAACCGCTGCTGCAGGGTCCAGGATAATGAATCCGGTTCCCGGTTTTAACTGTGGCACATAAACAGCGGAGAGTTTGCCGATCAGAGTATCCGGCACAGCAAATACCACCACATCAGCCTTTGCCAGGGCCTCCTCCACAGGAACAGGCTCAAATCCCCTTTCTTTGATGCTCTTAATTCCCGCGTCCGTGGCTTCCACCAGAAGCAGCTCAAATTCTTCCGGTTTCTTTGCCAAATTGTTGCTTGTCCTTGTTCCCATTTTACCGCCTGCACCGATTACACTAACTACGATTTTACTCATTTTATTTTCCTCTTTTCCAATTCCTATATTCTGTCTTTCATTCCTGTCCGGAACGATCCTGCCTGTTACAGATTTTCTTTTACTGTCTTTGCAATGTTCTCGGGAGAGAATCCATAGGCATCAGCCAGCTCTTTTGCAGGGCCGGATTCCCCGAAAGTGGTTAGACCTATGCGTTTTACGAATTTCGGCGCGTTCTCTGCTGAAAGCCTGCTTATGTATGCACCCAGACCGCCGTTAATATTGTGGTCCTCCACTGTCACGATCCTCTCCGCTTTCCTGATAGCCTCAATGATCTTCTCCGGATTCTTTCCATATAAGATGTTAATATCCCCAACCGTTACATTTACACCCTGCTCTTTTAACAGATCCGCTGCTGCCAGGACACGGTCCAGAACAAATCCGCTGGATAACAGAAGTGTGTCATTTCCGTATTCTCTTAAGACAGTAATGCCGTCCGAAGAGAAGGGTGCGTCTTTTTCATACACATTTGCCTCTCTTCCGCTGCCTGCCCTTACATATACAGGTCCATTGATCTTAGCTGCCATCTGTACTGCTTTGTATGTCTGGTAACCGTCTGCCGGAGTCAGGATCGTGTAATTGGGAATGTTGGAAAGGATCCCCAGGTCTTCATAGAACTGATGGGTAACCCCCTCTCTCTCTCCTCCCAAAAGTCCGGAATTGATGCCCACAAACTTTACGTTCAGATTCGGATACGCAACAAAGGTGCGCATCTGCTCACAGGCACGCATGGTCATAAACCCTGCATATGTCCCTACAAAAGGGGTCAATCCTGCCGCCGCCAGACCTGCTGCGGTGTCCACTGCATTCTGCTCTGATATTCCCACTTCCACATACTGCTCAGGATACAGCTCTGCAAATTTTGTTGCACGCATCGCTTTTAATGAGTCGGGTGAAACAAACATGATCTTGTCGTCATTTGCTGCCAGATCTATAAGCGCCGCAGCAAAGGCCTCCCGCGTTCCCTTGAATTCTGCCATTATTCTGCACCTCCTAATTCTTTTACTGCCTGCTGATACTGTTCCTCTGTGGGAACTCCCTTGTGCCATGCGTTATCATTTTCCATAAAGGAGAGTCCTTTTCCCTTCACACAGTCGCATACAATGACACTTGGTTTTCCCTTTGTCTCTTTTGCTTTTGCAATGGCCGCTTTGATCGCGTCCGCGTCGTGGCCGTCAATCTCCTGGGCATCCCACTGGAACGCCTCAAAACGCTCTTTTATATTGTTGGAGCCAATGGTCTCCTGTACAGAAGCACCGCTCTGCCATCCGTTCTTGTCCACGAATACGATCAGGTTATCAAGCTTGTGGGCTGCTGCGGAATTGATTCCTTCCCAGCACACACCCTCCTGAAGCTCACCGTCCCCGGCGATCACATACACATTGTAGTCTTTCCTTCTGTATTTTCCCGCCAGTGCCATACCTCCGGCGATGGAAATACCGTTCCCCAGGGAGCCGGATGTCATATCCACACCTTTTGTCTTGTTCATGACCGGATGCCCCTGGAATTTACTTCCCAGTGCTCTCAGCTTAAAGTCCTCAATTTTCTCTCCGAAATAACCTCTCTCAGATAATGCCGCATAGTAAATAGGGCATGCATGGCCTTTTGACAGGATAAAACGGTCTCTGTCCTCCCAGTCGGGGTTGGCAGGATCTATTCTCATCTCATCGAAGAAGAGGACTGCCATAATGTCCGCTATTGACAGTGCCGGGCCCGGATGTCCGTCCTTTCCTTTATAGACCATATCCACGGCTGTCATCCGAAGATGATCTGCCACCTGTTTCAATTCTGCGCTGTTCATACGAAAACCTCCTTGAATTTTTATATATTTTATCAGTTACTATCAAACTCCCATAATACCCGGAAGCCAGGTGATAATTGCCGGAATGAAGGTCATTACCAGCAGTGTTGCCACTTCAATGCACAGGTAGGGAATAATCCGTTTACTGATCTTCCCTATACTGGTATTGGCTATACCCGAAGCGACAAACAGGTTCACTGCCATCGGCGGTGTGATCATACCGATGGAGGTATTGATAATAATGATGATACCTAAAGCGACTGGTGATAATCCCAGGGAAGCTGCAATGGGCAGCAGAATCGGGGTTACCAGCAGAATGATGGACTGTGTCTCCAGGAAACATCCCAAAAACAGCAGGATCACATTGATCATCAGCAGCAGTGCCACCTTATTGGTAAACAGGCCCAGTACGCTGGACGCGATAAAAGTGGGGATATTCTGGTTCGTCATAAACCAGGCAAAGGGTGCTGACATGCTGACCACAAACAATACCACCGCTGAACTCACGGTAGATTTACGGAAAATCTCGTAGATATCCTTTAATGTCAGTTCTTTATATACAAATACACTGATGATAAAAGCATACACACAGGCAACCGCCGCGGATTCCGTAGGTGTAAATAAACCGCCGTAAATGCCTCCCAGAATGATCACAGGCATAAAAATGGCGAGGAGCGCCTCTTTAAAAGAGTGAGCAAAGGCTTTTAAAGTAACCTTGCCATTCTCTGCGGCGTCGTATTTTTTACAGATCACAATATTGGTTGCGATCAGCACTGCCGCAAGCAAAAGCCCCGGAATGACACCTGCCATGAACATGGTTCCCACAGATACGGATGCTGTCACCGCATAGGTTACCATAGGAATACTGGGCGGAATGACAACTCCCAGTGTTCCGCCGGATGCTGCAACGGCTGCAGCCACATCTTCCGGGTACCCCTTCTGCTTCATCCTCGGAACTGTGATACCGCCGATGGCAGCGACTGTTGCCGGATTGGAACCGGAGATGGCACCAAAGAACGCGGAGGCCACGACTGTGATACAGGACAGACGCCCGGGTATTCTTCTCATCAGTATTTCAATAAAATCTATGAGCCGTTTGGAAATGCCTCCCTTTTCCATAATGTTTCCGGCCAGTATAAAGAAGGGAACAGCCATCAGAGTAAAATTATCCGCCTGGGTAAACATTCTCTGGGCAACTGCAGGGAGCAGATTCAGGTTCCCGCTGGCTACGATCGCCACGCACACGGCTATTCCCAGGCAGATGGCAATGGGGACTCCCAGAAACAGCATGACAAATAAAACTCCGAACAACATTCCTATAATCATTTTTTCTCTTCCTCCTTCTGCCCGATCTCTTCTGGTTTTTCTTTTCCCGTGACCTTCTCAAATGTATGCCATGCGTAGCAGAGAGCCATAAGGATCAATCCCAGAGGAATGGAGAGATACATGATCCACATAGGCCACCGAAGGCTCGGCGTCACCTGCCCGCTTGCCATCTGTTTCTGCAGAATGGTCACTCCATAATAGGAAGCGAAGATACTGAACGCAACCACCAGGACAGAGTCCAGCACATAAATGATTTTCAGCACTGTCCCGGAGCAGAACAACTCCAGGGCCTCCACGCAGAAATGTTCCCCATTGCATGCCGCAACACCGATTCCGAGAAAAATCACCCATATCATACAGTACCTTGCCAGCTCTTCTGCCCATGGGATCACAAACAAACCGGTGAAACGTGCCACTGTGGCAATAAATATAACTGCGCACATAATAACCATTAACACTACCAGAAGTATTTCTTCCGCTTTCTTTAGTCCGTTAAATAGCTTTTCCAAAATGTCCACTCCTTCTGTTTAGTTAGATGACTGAATTTTCTCTACCAGCTCCTTGTTCAGCTTCAGGCTGTCCAACTGGTCATAAACCGCATCCGCTGCACTCTTCCACACTTCTTTATCCACTTCTGTCACCGTAACGCCTGCTTCTTTCATGTTTTCAATTGCTTCTTTATTATAGCTGCTGCTGTATTCCCTCTGATAATCCTTTGCCTCCTCTGCTGCTTTGTCGAAAGCTTCCTTCTGTGCATCCGTAAACCCATCGTAGGTACTCTGGGCGATCATCAGCACACAGGGGGAATAGAAAATATCAATCATGGAAACGTATTTCTGCACTTCATACACCTTGGCGGATTCTATGATGGCAATGGGGTTTTCCTGTCCGTCCACGGTTCCCTGCTGAAGCGCTGTGAAGATCTCACTCCATGCCATTGGTGTTGCTGTGGCACCCAATGTCTGGTAGGTTGCCATATGTACGCTGTTTTCCATGGTACGGATCTTCATTCCTTTTAAGTCTTCCGGTGTTTTGATCTCCTTTTTGTCGTTGGTCACCTCACGGAAACCATTCTCCCAGAAGCCAACGCCCCTGATTCCCTGGCTCTCCAGCTGCCCCAGAAGGGAAGTTCCGATTTCACCGTCCAATACTTCATAGGCATGTTGTTCATCTTCAAATAAGTAAGGGAGGTCCAGCACCGCAAAGTCAGAGACAAAGTTCGGTATGGGTCCTGTGGATATGAGGCACATCTCCTGTACTCCCATCCCCACATTTTCCATCATGTCTCTTTCATTTCCCAACTGGGAGTTTGGATAGATATCAAGTGTCATCTCACCGTCGCTGTACTCCTCCAACAGCTTCTGCATTTCCTGCAGACCTTTCACATAATGACCTTCGGGAGCTGTGGTGGTTCCCACCTTCAGGCGCAGTGTGGCGCTGTCCGCCCCAAGCATGGTGTCTTCACTTTTCGTCCCGCTGTCGGATGTACTTTTGGAGGACTGCGTCACAGAGGCATCTGCGTTTCCTCCTCCGCCGTTATTTCCACATGCAGTCATAACGCCTGCCAATGTTACAGTCAGAATTGCTGCTAAGATCTTGTTTTTCATGTCCATTCTCCTTTTCTCTCATTTCATTTGTCGTTCGTTAAACATCTGATGTTTTATGTATATCATTTATCGACTGATTTGTCAATGAATTTTCCAAACTTTTTTTCTATTATATGTGTATTTTGTTAAATATAAATAAATTACCCATGGAAATCTTATGCATAATATCTTATATCTAATATTTGACGTATGATGATTCCCCATGATAAGATAGTTACAACAACTAAACATTTTTGACTTTTGAGAATAATAATAGATTCGGAGGTGAATATTTGAGTAATTTATTTGAAGCAAGCAAACGGGAATCCGCTGTCGATCTGGTTGTAAACAGTATTAAACAGCTCTTAATGGAAAGGACCTTAAAACCAGGCGATAAACTTCCCAGTGAATTGGAGATATCCGAAGAACTGCGGGTGAGCCGCGGGTCCGTCCGGGAGGCGATGAAGATTCTTTCTGCTTTCGGACTGGTGGATATCCGGGTGGGCAACGGTACTTATGTCTGTGAAACACCGGGAAATACCACTATGGATTCCCTTCTGTTCAGTTTCTTTATCTCCAATCCGCAGATTGATGACCTCTATGAGTTCCGACATATCTTTGAAAACGATATTCTTACTATGATTCTGGAACACTACGATGACAATGGAAAAGAGAGAAAAGCGCTCCGTGATAATCTGGAGCAGTTAGAGCGCCTGATGGCCAACAGCGCATCCGACAAAAAGCTGTCAGAAAACGACCTGGAATTCCACAGAATTTTAGGCCAGGCATCCAAAAATCTCCTGGCTGAACGGGTTTATAATTTTATCATAGACTTTATGGAACCCTCCATTGCTGCCACCCATAAGGGCCGCAGCGGAGAGATTGTCTATGAAATTCATCGCGATATTGTGGATTTGATCGAATCAAAAGACGCGGGCAGAATTGATGAAGCCATCACAAAATCCGTAGATACCTGGTCCATACTCCAGCCTTCCCTGAATCCATGGGGAGAATAAGGATTTCCGCCATTTGTTTGACGTATTATGTTTTTTTTGATAGAATAACTATAATTAACAACGATCGGGGTGGAATACATTATGAGTAATTTGTTTGAGGCCAGCAAGCGTGAATCTGCTGTAGATATTGTAGTGAACAGTATCAAGCAGTTATTGATGGAAAGGCGTCTGAAACCGGGGGATAAACTCCCCAATGAACTGGAAATTTCCGAAGGATTAGGTGTCAGCCGAGGTTCCGTAAGGGAAGCCATGAAAATCCTGTCAGCCTTCGGGCTGGTGGACATCCGGGTGGGTAACGGCACTTATGTCTGTGAAACACCGGGAAATGAGCTGATTGACTCTCTTCTGTTCAGCTTTTTTGTGTCCAATCCTGACATCTCCAATCTCTATGAATTCCGGAAAATATTCGAGACCGATATTCTTGAATTGATTCTGGAGCACTATGACGAGAATGCCGCAGAACGCAAAAAGCTTGCAAAAAACCTGGAAGAGTTAAAAGCGCTGATCGACAGCGGTGCTCCCCAGTCTAAAATAACAGAAAATGATCTGGATTTTCACCGCCTTTTAGGACTTGCCTGCCATAACCAGATTGCTGCCAGGATTTATGCTTTTGTCATGGATTTTATGCAGGCTTCTATCACCAATACCCACAAGCATCAGAATGGGGAGTATGTGTACAATACCCATATGGCGGTTTATGAGGTCATTGAGAAAAGGGATCACACCAGGATTGATGAAGTTGTGGACAGGACGGTGGAGGTTTGGTTTAAACTTCAGGACGCCTGATCAAAAGAGCCATCCGGCTTAAAAGCGGACGGCTCTTTTTCATTTTTCTTATTTTTTCCTGCAATAGAGGATCTTTACTTCCTGTGGTTCCAGATGAAATGTCTGACTCAGCACATTTTCCGAACCCCATTTCTGTTCTGTGACTATATCGGTCACCTCTGCGTCCCATCCCAGGTTTAAGCCAAGGCTGACGCCTATGTGCTCTGCTTCATGGTTGATCACAAAGACAAACTTATCGTTTTCCCGCTCCAAAATACGAACTTCCACATTCTGTTCTTCTCTGGGCCCGCTTAGAAGTATCTGAGAATGGTATTCTGCCATATCGAGCGCTTTCTTAAACAATCTGTTTGTATCTGCCGAATAGTTCCACATGGCGTTTGCAAAAAACAGTGTTCCAAGATAAACGGTCTTTCCTTTGCCGTATGTACTCTTTGTCATAACCGGAAGCCCGTCATCAAGTGTTGCCACTGCCTCTGCATTGTCATGGAGAACCAGTTTTTCTGCAATCACCTTTGCCGTATGCTCATACCGTCTGCCATCCAGAATAATATCTTCTTCATTGATGGTTCTGTAGTCACTCCTTACATGCAGTCCAAACACCTGGTCAAGACCTCCTGCAGGACATACCTCCGCTCCCCATCCTTTGTCTGTAAAATATCCGCACAGGCCGTCGCTGATCACTTTTCCACCATTGCGCACATATCCTTCAATAGCCTTTGCCATCTCAGAGGACAAATTGATACTGTAGGGCAGCAGCAGAAGCTGATATTTTTCAAGTTCTCCCTTAAGAACCTGCTCCCTGCTCACAAAATCCGGCTGTATCTGGTTCTGCATACATAATTTATACGCTCCCATTAAGGAGAGGGAATCTTTATAAAATCTGTTCTGCTTCCGAATCATACAGCTTCCTGACAATCCCAGAGAGATAAGGCCCTCTGTGAAGATACTGTCCAGATTATACAGAATGGCAGCCTGACTTTTTGGTGCCATTGCCTCAGCGATCTGCTCTTTATATGGCGAAAAGACCTGATTAAACTCTTTCAGCGCCTGGCATCTCTCTGTTGGCTCCCCATTTCTCTCCGTAAATCCCAGGGAGATAGTTTCCACAGTGGAAAGCTCAGGCCTCCATCCCCAAAAGAGAATCCCCTTTGCCCCCCTGGCGATCTGTCCCCAGGTCTGCCGCTTGATCTCCTGCCCGGTGATCGGAATTGAAAAACAGAAACTGTCCTCTGTTCTCTCCCCTATAAAAACATACATGGGGCCTGCCCCGGTTCCGGTCTCTCCGATCCAGTATGGTCCATTGTTCCCGGCACTTCTCAGCAGATCGCAGACAAAGGCTGTAATTTCCGGATTGATGAAATCATACATGGAGCTTCCAAGCATGTCGGTAGTCTCCGCAAGTTTGTAATGGTCATTGGATGTGACCACCGGATGCCCTGTCTCATATATGGCTGTATGTACCACGGTACACCTGTTCTCATCATACTTTTTAACCGTATCACTTAAAAATTTCATAGCATCCGCCTGAGCATCCGAGCGGAAATATTTCCAGTCCAGCCAATCCGTATAGATTCCCACAGAGCGCGGCGGCTCTACCTGTGCCCAGTTCTGATACTGTCTCGTCCAGGTTTCATTCAGTTTTTCCAGAGTTTTGTACTTATCTTTCAGCCATGTCCTGAACTTTTCTTTTGAATGTTCACAATAGCAGTATACCAGCTCTCTCCATTCATTTTGGTAATACTGCTGGGAAGGCTCTTCTGTCGGTTCATGGAATACATCAAAAGCTGCAATATTTTCATTTCCCTTATAATACTCTGTAAATGCCCTGATAAAATTCTCGATGGTTTCCCGATGCGGTTCACTGTCCAGACACAATCCCGGCCATCCGCCTGTTGCAGCATCTGCCTGCTGATGGGGTGTCCAAATAGATCCGGCTGCTGATACATATCTGCTGTCAGGATGTTTTTCATAGACCCACTCAGGAGTACATACCAGATATAAGGTAAAAATCACCTGTAGTCCATGTTTCACCGCAGTTTCCAAAATCGCATCATAATATGAAAAATCAAATTCCCCTTCTGATGGCTCAATCGTTCCCCAGGTAGCATGAACCCTTACCGTGTCCATGCCACAGTCCTTCATATTCCGGAAGTCATACTCCCAGTTTCGGCTGCTTCTGTCCCGGTAAGCGGAATACTTGGTTCCAATTGGAAACAGCATTTTAAGTTTATCTGTCTGATTCATCATCTTTCCCCCTTTACCTTACCTGCCCAAATCGGAGTTCCTGTCCATTCGGGTTTTCTACCAGGATTTCCCTGCTTTCACCCGGAAGTATATCAAAGTAGTTGTCTGAACATGAATAATTTCCCTTTACATACGCTCCGTGTATATAGCCTCTGCTTGTTAGTGTGACATGCGTACAGCGCCCGATTTGTTTTGTCTGTACTATTTCGATCTGACTTTTTTCAAACTCCAGATTACGCATATCATCCATTCTCAGACATACGCTGTCCTCCACACCTCTGGATGCCAAAAACATAATACTGCCTTTCCTGTAATCCTCCACCGGAAGTTTTTCCCGCAGTACACACTGCCTGGAGGCTGCCGGAAGCTTAAAGACAACCGTGCGGAGTTTCCTGATGCTTCCGTCAAAAGAAACATATCCCAGTTCACCTTCTGCTTCTGCACAGGTATTGCTGTCATTAAGTCCCCATACCACCAGTTCGCCTTTATCGCAGCGCATGATCAATTTAACCGGAGCAAGCGCCCTCTTCACTGCATAATAAGAAATTTTTCTTCTCAGATAATAATCAACTATCGTCCATCCAGTCTCTCCCCAGGTATCGTTATACATCCAGAATAAAGCCCCGTAACAATCCATTCGTGCCCGTATGGCCTCCAGAGAATAGCCGAGAACCAGAGCCTGGAACATTCCTCCATAGAGAACATATTCCTCCATTTCCAGTTTTTCCGGATCATCCAGATAATGCTTCCGGATACCTGCATATACACTGTCCTTCTCAAAGACATTGCAGTGCATTTCCCATGCTCTGCCAGTTCTTTCATATTCATTCGTTCCCATATATTCCTGTATGGATTCCACACAGCATGGACCGACACAACCATATTCGCTCACAAATCTGGAACGTACTTCATCGTACAAAACCGGCTCTATCCGTTCTTCCATATCCTTACTCATAAACCCATTATGCCATCTGTGCACATCCCCGCAGGAATCATCATTTGGCAGTTTTCCCCCGTACGGTGAGCTGTTCCAATAAGGGATATCCGGACAGTTTGCATGTATGATCTTTTTTGCCAATACATTGGCGATATATAACCCCAATGGCTTTTCCCTGGTAAAATCCACCTGCCACTGCGGATTATCCTGGGGATTAAAAAGCCAGTGATTCTCATTGCTGCCGCAGAACAATGCCATACAGGCATGACTGCCAAGCCGTCTGGTCTGGTATTCCAGCTCCTTTGCGGCTTCTGCGCGGAACCATTCCAGATGGTCCGGATATGTGGCACAGGCGAACATAAAGTCCTGCCATATCAAAATGCCCTTTTGATCACAGAGCTGATAGAAATATTCTCTCTCATATAACCCTCCGCCCCAGATACGCAGCATATTAAAATTAGCATTCACCGCCTCCTCCAAAAGCTTTTCTATCTTCCGGTCCGTCACTCTTGCATAAATAGAATCATTTGGAATCCAGTCCCCGCCTCTGCAAAAGACAGGAACATCGTTTACATAGAACTGAAACTTTCTGTTCTCCCCTTCCAGGGGAGATGTGTCCAGTCTCAGTGAACGAATGCCATATGTGATCTCCCTGTGTTCTTTTATATCATGATCCAGCACCATATCTACTGCAATCCTGTATAATGGCTGTTCACCATATCCATTCGGCCACCACAGCATGGGATGATCTATTTCCAAATCCACACAAAAATAATTAGTACCGGAGGTCAACAGCTGATTTTTCAATACAGATACCGCACAGACCTGCTCTTCGTAAGAAACGCTCACCTGTAAATCGCAGCTCTGTGTGGAGATCATCGGCAGACTTTCCACCTCTGCCGTCACTGTCAGAAATGCTTTTTCCCCCTGCAGCCGATTCCTTATCTCTACATTTCTGATCACCGCTTTTTCACTGCATTGAAGATATACATCTCCCACAATCCCACAGGTGACAACCCGCGGTCCCCAGTCCCATCCTACTGTGTACTGAGGTCTGCGCACAAAAGCCCTGCGGTAATCACTTCTGTATTTTCCTCCATTGTCATCTTCCCGGCATACTGCCCAGTTAATCTGTGAGAGCTGTTCATCTGTAACCTCCTCAAGCCCTGTGGTTACCCGCACTGCAATCTCATTTTTCCCTTCTCTCAGCATATGCCCGGCCGGACAGACAAATGGATAATGCACACTTCTATGGCTGCCTGCATACTGCCCATTTATAAAAATATCACTCTTTGTGTCTAAAGCTTCCATAACAAGCTCGATCGTCTTTCCTGATAAATCAGGCAGATCAAACTCTTTCAAAAACCACCATGCACGCTTTTCCACCCACTCCGACTCCAGACAGTGGTCTGCCACTACCGGATCTTTGATGATTCCCTTTTCGATCAGCGGCATTCTGACATCTGCAGGTATATCACATGTAAGCCACCCATCCTGATATAATTTAACTTCTGCCAGCTTTTCCTTTTCCCAGCAAAGGGGAGAATCATGCAGTTTCCATCCCCGATTCAGATTTATTTTCTCCATAGTTTACCCTCACGTGTAACTTGTTCCGTATTCATCACGAACATTTCTCAAGTTTCCTATAAAACGACGGCAGTTCCTGCATAAATGATTTATACAGCTGCTTTCTGTCCTTATACAATCTATAATTTGCCGCAGATGGCTCATATACTTTGGAAACTGCCGCATATTTCTCCGCAGTTTCTTCCAGACTGTCAAACAGCCCCACTGCATTACCTGCGAGTATACACGCACCCCACATGGATACATCTCCTCTGTTCATGGTACAGTGATTTTTCCCTGTAATGTCAGCAGCCATTTCCGGCCACAGGACAGACTTCGCCCCTCCGCCGATCATCTTAACTGTATCCCACGTATATTCCGGATACAGACAATCCACACGTTCCAGTGCAAGGGAAAAATCATAAGAAAAACTCTCCAGAAGTGCACGGTAGAAATGTCCTGCGTCATGACTCCAGTCAAATCCCATAAAAAGCCCTTTCAGCTCTTCGATCAAAGGCATGGAACTGCCGCCCAGAAGTCCCAGGGCCATCATACCGTCACATCCGGCCGGGACCAGTTTCGCCTCTCTGTCAATTCTGCTGAAGGCGTCTTTTAATGACTCCTCTTTTCTGATAAAATGATTTACAAACCAATCCAGTGTAATACCTGAACCGGCAATAAAATGCGTTGCGTAATATTTACCCGGTCCCGCTGCCGCCAGTACATCCAGGCGCTTTTCCTGCAAATCCGGTCTGTATTCTTCCACGCAGCAGCTTATTTCCCCGTACGATGACGCCTCAAATACAATATCTCCCGCCTTTACGTTAGCCGCTCCCAGACATCCTGCCACTTTGTCCCCCGCTCCGGAGACAAGAGGAATTCCACTCTTTAATCCGACTATCTCTGCTGCCTGCCCGCTCAGATATCCGCAGATCGTATTGGATTTCACCATTTTAGGCAGATATGATTCCTTCAGCCCAATACTGCCGCAGATCTCCTTTGACCAGGCATCGTTTCTGATATCTGCAAGTCCGGTCCAGGCTGCATAGGAGCGGTCCATCACAGCTTCATCCATTCCAAGATTCCCCAGTCTGCCAATCACATAGCCGCTGATCATCACATACTTTTCTATTTTTTTAGAGAGTTCCGGGTATTCTGCAGCGAACCATTCATATTTGGGAGCCATCTGCGGAAAATTCGTCCCGCTGATTTCCAGAAATTCATTTTTCAGCTCCTGCATCTGTCTTTTCGCATATGGCATATACCGGGAATCCAGTGAACAGGACCATGTGGTAATATCCTCCCAGTCTTTTCCCACTCCCATAAATCCTGACATCTGTCCGGTAAACGCAATAGCTGCAATATCCTGCGCCCGTTCTCCGAGCTTTTGTGAAACCTTTTTCATGCAGTTAAGCACCGATGAATACAGTTCATCACCTCTCTGAATAAATACACCCGGTGACGGCCTTTCATCTTTCACCGGCTCCATGGCCTCTTCCACACACCGGCTCTGCGTATCATATACACCGCACTTAATAAAACTGGTCCCCAAATCCACCGCCATAAGTAAATACCTGTCCAATTCTAATCCCCCTTACAGCATTTTTCTGCCGCAGCAGTTCCGATATACGGAACTGTTGCTTTCTGCCATCTATTCACAACCTGTTGTTTTCGTAAGAAGCTTTACCGCCGAGCTTGTTCCGATTCTGTCGCATCCTTCTGAAAGAAAGGCTTCTAACGCTTCCCTGGTCCTGATTCCGCCTGCTGCTTTTATTTTTACGTTTTCCCCAATATATTTTTTGAACAGGCGGATATCCTCAATATCCGCACCTTTTGTGCCGAATCCTGTTGAAGTCTTAATATAATCTGCACCGGCACTGGTAACTGCTCTGCACATGGCAGTCTTCTCCTGCTCTGTCAGATAACAGGTTTCAATAATAACCTTTAAAACAGCATCCCCCACAGCTTCTTTCACAGCGCGTATTTCTGCCGTCACTTTTTGAATATCACCATTCTTCAGATCCGTTATATTGATGACCATATCCACTTCTTGGGCGCCTTTTTCCACTGCATCTTTTGCCTCGAACACTTTGGATTCCCTGGTACTGTATCCCAGCGGAAATCCGATAACTGTACAAATATTCAACCTGTCCCCATAAGTTTCCCGTACCCTTTCTATATAACAGGGCGGTATACAGACAGACGCGGTGCCATATGCAACAGCTTCCTCACAAAGTCTCTGAATCTCTTCCCAGCTTGCCGCTGCGTTTAAAAGGGTATGGTCAATATGCCTTAATATCTCTCTGTTCTCTCTCATGCTGCCTCCTGACCGTTTGGAAAAATCATGATTTTACTGAAAAAATAACCGCCTGCATCAATCTTTTTAAAGACTTCAGGTACATCCTCCAGACCTATTCTATGACTGATGATGCCCTTTGCGGACATACCATTTTCATACAGCTTGATAGATTCCGTCCAGTCTCTTCCCGGAAATGGCTTGGTAAAAGAATTCCAGGAACCTACAATCTCAATCTCGCTCCTCATAACATAGTCCACTTCCTCTTCAGACAATGCAAGGCCCTGATGAGAGATACCCAGAAGCACTACCTTTCCCTGCTTTCTCGCACAGCGGATGCACTGCTTCTGTGCAGCCGGAGAACCTGAAAAGTCGATCACCACGTCTGCCCCGATTCCTCCGGTTACATCTTTTACTTCCTGTATGACATCTGTATGCAGGGAATTCATAACACAGTCTGCCCCTGCTTCTTTTGCCATAATAAGCTTCTTATCCCACACATCCACGGTAATGATCTTGCCTGCACCCTGTATTTTTGCATACTGTACCGCGAAAAGTCCAATTGCTCCTGCTCCGAAAATACACACAGTCTCACCGGGCCTAAACCCGGCCTTGAACATTGCATGAAGCGCGTTCGCACAGGGATCCACCGTAGCTATATCTTCAAAGGGAACTTTCCTGTCCACTTTCAGAAGGTTGCTTGTTTTCACCGCAATATACTGTGCCATGGCGCCATCTCTTCTGGAGCCGTAATAATCATAATGATCACACAGGGAATACTGCCCCTCCCTGCACCAATGACAGGAATAACAGGGGATCAACGGCGTGGCAGTCACATGGTCCCCCACTTCAAAGTTTCCGGCTTTCTCACCTTTTTTTACAATGATCCCCCCAAATTCATGTCCCAGAATAATAGGGGAAACATGGGCTCCATACTTATTCGCACGCGGAATATCCGAACCGCAGATTCCCACAGCCATTACCTTTACCAATACTTCATCTTCTTCTATTTCCGGAATGGAAACCTCTTCCACTCTCAAATCCCCCGGTGCATACATTCTAACTGCTTTCATAAGCTGTCTTCCCTCTCCTTCTTGACTCTATACTCACCTTTTTACATCGTTACCACCAGTTTCATGGCTTCTCCTTTTTCGGCCTCCGCAAAAGCATCCTCCACACGTTTAAGCGGATAACAGGCACTGATATATTTTTCAGCATCTATAACACCGTCCCGGATATATTCCATTGCCCTTTTATTCTGCTTCGGTGTGGATGCATGGACACCAAAAACTGATAATTCCCTGTAATGGATCAGATTGCTGTCGATGAATCCCTTAGACTCTCCGGGAAGCCCTCCGAACAGGGATATTCTGCCCCTCTTTGCTAAAAGTCCCATGCCCTGTTCCTGTACTTTTCCGACTGAACAGGCAGTGATCACCACATCCGCACCATTTCCATCCGTTAACTCTCTGATCTTTTCTTCCAGATTTTCTTTAGAGGAATTTACAAAGGTTACCCCTTCCAGTAATCTCTCTGCCTGGCTGATTCTCTCCTGTGATGTCTCTGCGATCACAACTTTCCCTGCCTTTGCATGCATGGCAAGCTCCGCATGCATACACCCGATAATACCGCTTCCGATGATAAGAACACATTCTCCCGGTGCAATATTCAGATAAGACTGGGCATTCATGACACAGGCAAGAGGTTCGCTAAGGGCATACCTTGTATAGGAGTTCTCCTCCGGCAGAGTATAGACATTTCCCATTTCAAAGGCACAATCCGGAACTGCCATATACTCTGCAAAACCCCCGTCATATTCAAACCCTATGGTTTTCAGGTCATCACACATATTCGTGAATCCCTGTCTGCAGCTTCTGCAGTTTCCGCACCCTATGGCAGGTGCCATGGATACATGGGTTCCTACGGGAAATTTCTTCTTAAACTCATCCCGCACTTCTATGATCTGTCCCACAATCTCATGTCCCATAATCCTTCCATCCGGAATTTTATTGCTTCCGAACCGGTAGGTACGGATATCCGTACCGCAGATGGAACAGGCTTCCAGTTTGATAACTGCCCCGTTCCCCGCCTGCAGAGACGGCTTTTCCTTTTCGGTCAATCTCGGTTTTCCATTTTTATCGAATATGTAAGCTAACATACCTCTCCTTTTATTCTTGAATCAATTTCTCTGCTGCTTCTTCATCAATGATCAGGACATTTGCATAGCCTGCTTTAAGAACTGCACGCAGTGTCTCCAGCCTTTTCTCCCCCAGGATTACAGCAATTCGGAATTCACAATTTTTTAACTGTTCCATGGGAACCGCTATGGTCCTGTCCTCCAGGTCCTGATTGGCACATCTGCCATCCTTGTCAATAAAATGGGTACATACCTCTCCCACGGCTCCGGTATCCTTCAGATACTCTATCATATGATCCGGAATATAACCGGAACGGACCAGCGAACTTTGCTGTTCACATTTACCTACCGTAAATACAGCAATATTCATATTCTCCCAGAGCTGCATAACCTGACTTATGCCATGCTCTTTTAAAAAAATTTCTTTGTATGCCTTGTTTTCCACAATAGCAGGCGCAGTCATGGCGTATGCATCCCCGCCGAATGCGGAGACAAAATTATTGCTGATCTCCCCTGAAAATGTGCTGTTCTGGTTCTGGCTCAGCCCGCCGCATAACTGGACAACTTTTATCCCTTTATACTCCTGTTCCGTTGAAAGCCTTTTGGAACACTCATAAATTGTCCGGCCCCATGCAACGCCGATTGTATCTCCATCCTTTACGATGGCATTCAGAATATCATTTAAAACCCGTCCGAGCTCCTGGTAATAAGCCTCTCTTTTTCCTTCGTCCTTCTTTCTGCCCGCTGATACCATAAAGGCTTTTTTCAGCCCGTATTTTTTTCTGAGGTATTTTTCCTCTTCCGTCTCGATCAGCCATGGATTGCTGCTTCTTATCTCTATGAGTTTTTCTTTTCTCGCCTCAATAAGCAGTTTTGAAACATAGGAACGTGAAATCTCCATCTGCTTTGCTATTTGATTTTGACTTAAATTCTCCAGATAATAAAGTCTTACTACCTCTAGTTTTAAATGATCTCTTACCATATTTAATTTCTCCTTGTCTGCTGAAGTTTTATCCCTTCACAGAACCGGCCACCATCCCTTCCATAATCTTTTTATGAAACAGGAAATATACGATCACAACCGGCAAGGTAGCTATGGTAAGCCCTGCCATCATAGGCGTATACTGGACGGAGTGCTGTCCTGTAAAATATGTCAGCGCAATCGGCAGCGTTTTCAGCTCAGGTTTTCCCATCAGTACCAAAGAGAACGGAAATTCATTCCAGGCATCCAAAAAGCTTAAAATAATCACGGTCGAAAGTATAGGTTTGGATATGGGCAGAAACACCTTGAAGAAGATATCATGGGTATTTCCCCCATCAATGATTACAGCCTCTTCAATTTCTCTTGGTATGGTGGCAGCAAAGCTCGTCACCAGGAAAATGGCCTTTGGCAGCCCGAAAGCGGCATAGACTAGAGCCAGTATAAACCTATTATTATTCAGTGTAAATAGCTTTAGCTCCACAAAAATCGGTATTAAGAGGCTGTGTACAGGTATCAGCATCCCGGAAAGGAACATGGTATACAGAATTGTTTTCCCCCTGAACTGATACCTTGCAAATACCACTCCTGCTACAAAAGCAATAAAGACCAAAGCTGCCACAGCCGTAACACTGACTAACACACTGTTGACAAACGCCACATCCATCTTTCCTGTTTTAATGGCTGACAGATAATTGCTGAAATGAAAGGAAGTGGGAAGCCCGATCAGATTCCTTAAAAAAGAGGGCTCATCCTTCAAAGAAGAATAAATCATCCACACTACAGGAAACAGACAGAAAAGAGACAGAAGAGCTATGAGCACATTTACCAGCAGCATCAGTATTTTCTTCGATATTTGTGTCACTCCATAAGTTTTATTCATATTTCTTCTTTCCCTTCCCAAATATCACATTACATATCAACACCAGTGTCAGACTCACTGCCATGATTCCAACAGATATGGTGGAGCCGTAGCCGAACCGTTGTTTTATAAAGGAAGTCTTGTATGCATACATGGCCCCCACCATGGATGCAGTACCCGGACCACCGCTTGTGATAATGTAAATATGCTCAAAGATTTTCATACACCCTGATACAGCCAGAATAACAGAAATTTTCACTGTATCCATTGTCATGGGCCAGGTAATGAAAAATGCCTTTTTAATTCCCCCTGCCCCATCCAATGCAGCGCTCTCAAAAATTTCTTCCGGTATGTTTTTCATCGCACTGACGAAAATAACCACATACAATCCGATCCACTGCCATACAATGGGGACAGTTATACACTTCATAACAATATCCACATCGTCGATCCATGGCCGTATCCAGCTCTCCAGTCCAACCGAATGCAGCAGGAAATTAAGGAGTCCGTAATCCTGGTTATAGATGATCTTCCACAAAAATCCCACAACAACGGGAGCAAGAACTACCGGCATAAAGATTGCAAACTGGTGAAAGGATTTTAATTTGAGACCTTTGGAACAGATAAGGGAAGCAATGATAAAAGCGATCCCTACTTGAAAAACCACACAGCAGGCTGCCAGAATAAAGTTATTGAGCAGTGCTTTTCCAAAGATGGAATCCCCCAATAACCTGGAATAATTGCCCAGACCCAGAAATATCTTCTTCTTTCCTCCGGACCAGTTAAATAAAGAATAATAAATTGCCATAATGATCGGTATTGCTGTAAATACCAGAAACAGCACTACACTTGGAAACATATACAGAAAAAGAGTTCTCTTCTTAGGCTGCAGTACCTTGTTGTTTGCCATTTGGCAGCCACCGCCTTTCTAAATTTATCTGCGGAGACCGGCCGTTATCAGTCGGTCTCCTGTATAGTTACCGGGCACGAAGTGAACAGTAACCCTGTACACAATACTGTTTACCTGTTATCAGTCAAGAGTCAGCTCATATTCTTCCTGTACACGTCCGCCCCATTCCTCGGGAGTGATCTCACCAATGAGCAGTTCCTGGAAATTTGTATTCATGGCGTCTATCACAGAGGTGTCAAAGTGACAGTCGTACTGCGGAGTCTTCTTCACACTGCTTTTAAGCTGTGCATATTCCTGAACTAAAGGAGAAATCGCACTGTAGTCATAATCAATATTCATACCGCCGAAGTCACCTTTTTCTGCAAGATCTTTACACCATTCTTCATCTGTAGTATATTTGATAAATAACTCTGCAGCCTGTTTTTTGGCACCGGTAAGTTTGGCATTGTATGCCTGTCCCCATGCGGAGCCGCCCGGTGTTGCCGGATAATCCCCTTTTCCTCCGTCAATGGCCGGCAGAACAGCCACGCCTGATTTCTCGATCACGCTCTGGTCATCACCTGCGGTTGCAATCAGTGTTGCAAATGTCCATGAACCATCTACATAAGAAGCATATTCTTCGTTCAGATACGGCGGCATAACCTCAAACTGGTCAATGCTGTTGAGATTTGTATTGAGATATTCTTTATCAGCCAGTTCCGCCATTTTCTCAACACCTTTTAACATATCTTTATCTAAGAATCCGTCACCGGTGCCTTCCATGATGTCATCATACCATTTTGTACCGGCTCCTCTGTCTCCCATAGCCCCGAAAATACAGGAATTGGCAACCCACTGTCCGCTGTTTCCCACACCCAAAGGCACATAACCTGCGTCTTTCAGCTTTGCAAAACAGTCCATCATATCTTCCCAGGTCTCCGGGAACTTTTCGTATCCCACAGATTTATAGATCTCCTTATTGTATACTACAAGAGAGCAGCAGAGGTTCTGGAATGGCGCGCCATAGTAATGACCGTCATACTCCATATCAAACAGAACTTCATCATCAAATTTTCCTGACCAGTCTTTGTCATTTTCAAAAAATTCATCTACAGTTCCAATCTGTTCATTCTCCACCAGATTGGGAATCCATGCTCCTTTTACATTAAACACATCAGGCAGCGTATCTGCTGCAGCATAAGTCATCATGATCGTCTGGTAGTCATCATGCACGGAACCGTCATAATTGATCTTAATATTCGGATAATCCTTCTCCAGCCTTTCAATGGCATGGTTCAGTGCATATGATTTTGCATCTGTGGTACTGTCAAGAGGCCACATCATGGCAACATCAAGAGTTACCTCCTCCGTAAAATCTCCGTCGGACTTTGCGTCTGTTTCCGCTTCCGGCTCTTTCTCTTCTTTACTTTCCGGCTTTTCTTCTTTTGTCTCCTCCTGTTTTGCTTCCGGCTCCTCTTTCGGTTCTTCTGTGGAACCACAGGCAGTCAGCATAGAACAGACCATCACACCTGCCAATAATACAGCAATTCTTTTTCTCATTGTTTTCCTCCCAAATTCACATTATAATATTCTGCCGATATCGTTTACTGTTTCAAAAATCAACTGCTTTTTCAGCTCCTCCATTGTAACCGGCCGGCGGAAACTGTTTTTGCTGATTTCCACTGTTTTTATTCTGTCCGGCGATAGGTCAAAGCAGTTATCCGAAAATTCACAGTCATTATTATCCAAATCCATTTTTATACATTTTGCAAAGCAAGATGTCTGAATATTTAAGATATACTTTTCCTTATCATTTTGTACTTCCACACGAAACTCAGGATGTAAAAAATGGAAATGCTTTGGCTTTACAAACAGATAGGTCTCCTCACTAATCCTCTTCCCATCTTGACTGCATAACAAAAGTTCCAAATAATACTGCTTCTTGTCCTCCTCCCTGATTTCCTCTGTCCAGTCCATCTCCTGAAAGACAGAAGAGGAGGAACCCTGTATCTGTATTTCCTTTTTCCCTTCTTTCACTACACATCCCGCAGAATCCCTCAATGCCCATATAAGGTTTGCTGTAAATCCTTCAGGATGATCATTCACCACAAATATCTCCAGTCTCCGCGGTTCAAATCTGTCCTCTTTCACACACAGGACAACTTGACTGAAAAAACGTCTGGCATAATAGTGAAGAACCTTCAGCCGATACTCATAATCAATCCCAGACCAGCTTGTGCCCGGAAAACAGTCCACAATCTGCCAATAAAGTGCTCCCATACATCTCGGTTTCATACTGCGGAAATGATATGTCCCATATTTAATACCCTCAGCCTGCGCATACTGGGATGCGAAAATATATTCTTTAAAATTCTTGGGAGCCCGGACTTCCTGGAATATGTAATTCATGATCTTGCCATTTCCCATATTGCAGTAATTGTCACTGCAGTGCTGCATATAATCCATCACTTCCGAATTCGGACTCATATCCTCCGGTTCCAGGTAACTGCACAGTGTTTTATAATTTTGGAATGATTCCAGACCGAATTCGCTGATAAACCTTCCCGTGCAGTCTCTGTAAAATGTATAGGGTTTTGCCGGCAGATACCAGACATACCAGCAGTGCACATCTCCCTTCTCATATCCATTGGGATCATAATAACCTCCTCCGCTGGAGGGAGAACTCGGCCAGTATAATCTGTCAGGATCATACTTTCTGACTATCTCAGCCAAATGTACTTCATACTGCTGAAGGTTTTTCATCCTAAGTTCATGGGTCAGTCCCTCTGCATGATGCTCATAGTCATGAAACCATTCATTTTCGTTATTCCCGCACCAGAGCACAAGGCAGGCATGATTACGGAGCCTGATCACATTGTCCTTCACTTCCTCCCTGATGCTCTCCAAAAACTCATCGTTTGAAGGATATAAGGCACAGGCAAACATCAGATCCTGCCAGACTAAAAGTCCGTTTCTGTCGCACAGATCATACAGTTCATCATCAGGATATACTGCCCCGCCCCATATACGGATACAGTTATAGTTTGCCTCCTTACAAAGACGTATCAGTTCCCGGTGGCGCTGACCCCTGCAGGCTGTCAGGAATTTGTCCGGCGGCGTATAACTTCCGCCTTTTGCAAATACAGGAACGTTATTTACATAAAAGGCAAAGCTTTCCCCATCCGCATCTTCTTCCCTTCTCACCTCCATAGTACGAAGTCCAACAAAGAATCTTTTTTCCTCCTGTTCATCTCTGCACTGCATTTTGACACAAATCTCATAGAGAGGGTGATCTCCATATCCGTTGGGCCACCATATTTCCGGACTTTCTATCTCTGTCCATACTTCTGCCAGAGATTCTCTGCACTTTGTCTTTTCCCTGAATATCTCTTCCCCCTGAGGATCGTATACAGTCACCTCCACACAGACTTCTTCTCCGTATGCTGCTTCTGTCAAAGTCTCTGTTTTCAAGTAAACCTTTCCCTTTTCATGTCTCTGCCTGGTATAGATATGGGAAATCCTTGCTTTGTCATACGCTTCTATGTATACCTCTCTCCAAATGCCCAGATCCGGTACATTCGGCTCCGCATCCCAGCCAAAAGAACTGTGTGTTTTCCTTATCTGGGAAAATCCGTGGGGACTTGCGGTATTAAATTCAGGCAGAGGATGTTCCCTGTGCTGTTCTTCTATATAGCGCACCGATGAATATATAATCACCTGAAGCAGATTATCCTCGGCCTTCAGTATATCTTTTACCGGAAAACGATATGTGCGGTGCATATTTTCCGTGCGGGCAAGTTTCACGCCGTTGAGATAAATATCAGCTATGGTATCAATTCCCTCAAATACCACAAACTGTTTTTCCCTGAGAAGCACATCCTCCCTTACTGAAAAATGCAGTTTATATTCATAATCCCTTTCAGCAAGTTCATGAAACTCTCTGTCCTGGAAACGATAAAATGGCTTTTTAATTCTCCCTTCTTTTATCATATCCAGAAACAGGGAACCGGGCACTTCCCCATGATGCCATTCGTTCTCCTGTGTATCTCTGTACTTCCACTCCAAACCTCCCAGCCCTTGTACGATCATATACAGCCCCCGCTTCTCAGTCTTCTATTGTAGTAAATCTTGAAATCTCAGGATCCGTATAGACATCTGTGCCGTCATCACTGTAGGATGAAAATTCTGAGACAACTGCTCCCTCCGGCCCTGCCTGGAACCAGTGTTTTGTATTAGGTGCCAGGGTGTACTGCTCTCCTTGTTTCAGAGCAATCTCATGCCAGACAGTATAAACGTCATCTTTCCCATCAGGAATTTTCGCCTTCGGATTCTCGGTGGGCTCTCCGGGAACATGAACATATACTTCACCATAACGACAACGGAAAGTCTCTTCTTTTCCCGGATTTTCCGGTCCCAGCGGCGGATGCCTGTGCTCTGCACAGATTTGTCCGGGAAGCATGGGCAGTTCTTTGGCACAGCATCTTTTTGTATTTACATATACATGCAGCATAAGGCCTTCGTGGTAAGGATCATTCAGGCCGAAATCCGTAACCTCCATCCTTTCCTGTTCTTCCGGTGTCAGATAGATACCGGCTTTTTTCATCAGTTCCAAACCTTCCTTTTTGATCTTGTCATAATCGCTTCTCTTCATTTCCTTCTCCTTTGTGTCATATGACACTAACTTTTCTTTAGTTCTGTTACCATTCATTTTTCAGATGCATCTATAAAAACGAACTTTTTTGTTTATAACTGCATATTATCACAATTAATTATGCCGGTCAATTATGAATTTTCCACAATTTTATACTTAAATTTTCTACATATTTTATTTTTTCCAATTTTTACCATTTGTGTCATTTGACACAGGCAATGTAATCCTTTTTCTCTATTTTAATCTGAATATGCAAATGCACTGTAGTTTCAATGCAGCAGACAGATAATGGATTAAGTTTTAGTCATGTTATGCTCAGGAAACAAAAATGAATTTAGGAGGTATCTTATGCTGGAAGCAAAAGATTTAGAAGCCATTCGGCAGATAATGAAAGAAGAAATCAAATAAAAAAACCCTTGAAAATTCAAGGGTTTTCATCGAGCTGCCTAGCGGATTTGAACCGCCGACCTCCGCCTTACCAAGGCGACGCTCTACCAACTGAGCCAAGGCAGCATTCCTAGTGATGTGCTGTGTAACTCGTCATCACAATTAAGAATTCTAACAAAAGTTGTGTCAAATGTCAAGATATTTTTGAAAACTTTTTTATTTTTTTGTCGCAGCAGCCAGAACGGTGTAATATGCCCCCTGTGCGGTGCCCGGTTTGTGCACCGCACAGGTCATATTGTCACTGCTGTTTATCAATGCAGCGCTTTATTTT
>OAVG01000240.1_pt1 | contig 42512 bp, 48 predicted proteins | sample 1495271 | NCBI WGS metagenome assembly OAVG01 (sample SAMEA2580077, study PRJEB22360) | human gut metagenome | biome: human gut; feature: human-associated habitat; material: faeces | place: Denmark | collected 2008/2010 | reverse complement strand
CAGTCCTGCGGCTGCGATATCCTGAAGTGTCTTATTGTGATTGCTGTTAAAGATTCCGGTAATCGGTTCCGCACCGAAAAACATACACAGATAAACGCAGGCGGAGATTACAATAACCGCGGTGACAGCGTAACGTAAAATCGCAGTAACATTTTTATGGTTTCCGGCACCGTAATTGCTGCTTAAGACAGGCTGTATCCCCTGTGCGATGCCTGTATAGACTGCCATGACGACCAGTGACAGATTCGCGATGACACCATAGGCCGCAACGCCGATGTTCCCCGCAATGTGCAGCAGGATCACATTAAATACAATGATCACGATACCGGAAGAAACTTCTGTGATCAAAGACGGAAGTCCGCTTGAAAAAATATCAAGCAGCAGGTTTGCCGAAAGTCTGCATTTCTTTAAATGAAACTGATTTCTTTTATTTATCAGATAAGGGGACAGAATCAAAATGCTGATTACCGGTGCCAGTCCGGTGGCAAACGCTGCCCCGAACAATCCCATTCCGAGCGGAAATATAAATATATAATCCAAAATAACATTAGACAGACTGCCGCAGATCATGGCTGTCATGGATAACTGGGGATTTCCATCATTTCTTATGAAACACAGCAAAAGATTATTTGTCATAAACATTGGGGCAAACAACAGAATAACCTGTAAATAAGTTTTTGTCATTTTGAACACAGATTCGTTGGCTCCCAACATACTGACCATAGGGCCGGAGCAGAAAATACCAAGCAGGAAGAAGATACCTGCGATGATTCCGGTCAAAACCACAGCATTTGTAAATACCTGATTCGCTTTGACTTTATTTTTCTGGCTTCTTAGAATTGAATATTTTGTTCCTCCTCCGATTCCGAGCATTAATCCGCTGCCGTTTATAAAGCTGTAAACCGGAATTGCAAGGTTTAAGGAGGTCAGTCCATCAGCGCCTAATGCCCTGGAGACAAAAAAGGTATCTGCCAGGATATAAAAGGACAACCCTAACATACCCAGTACATTGAGCGAAGAATACTTCAAAAAAACTTTAAAACATGAGATCTCTTTCATATGGTATATACCTTCCTTATGCATTTGTGTACATCTCCGCAGGACTTTCCTATGGTATAAAAAACGTCTTACACATTCCAACAAAGGCCTACTGGAATGAATAAGACGTTACCCGGCGGTAATTAACATTTATGCTATTTTTTATAGAATATCATATTGACTGAGAAAGTCAATATCTAGGTACAGGATTTCGCGTGTTCTGCAAACAGCTCCCTGACCCCGTCATATTCCCCGAGTCCTTTCATTACACATTCTACTTGATATCCCGCCGACACAAACTGAGAGCACCAGGAATCCGGGTCGTCTCCCGCCATATCATGTCTTGCATGATCTCCGGCCACGATCATAAAAGGCGCAAGAATGACTTTCTTCGGATGGAATTCTTTTACCATACGCATCAGGGAATGCATATTCGGGAAGGCTTCTACTGTACCCAGAAAGATATTTTTAAACCCCATATCCTTGAACCGGTAGTCAAGGGCAGCATAGACAGTATTGGCATAGTGAGTAGTGCCGTGTCCCATCAGAACCAGGACATCTTTGTCAGAGATCCACGAAAATTCCGATGCCACCGCATTCACAACCGCTTCATTGTCGGATTCCGATGAGAGAAGAGGTGCCCCGAAGACAATAGAATGAAAAGAGTCCCGGAAGGAAAGAGCGTCTGTTTTCATCTGATCGTTTTCCACGCCGTTGATCACATGGGTGGGCTGGATGATCACATCTGCAATGCCGTCGGATTTCATGCGCTCCATGGCTTCGGGAACAGAGTCAATATGGATTCCGTCTCTCTTTTTTATTTTTTCAAGGATCATCCGGCTGGTCCAGGCACGGTACATTTTGTGATCCAGAAAATGTTCTTTTAATGTATCTTCGATTGCCTCGATCGTTTTTTTTCGTGTATCTTCATAGCTGGTCCCAAAACTGACCGCTAATATTGCTTTTTTTCTAGTATCGTTCATTATTCTCCTCCGCAGACAGGGAATCTTCAGATCCCTTCGATGAAATGTAAAAGCTCCATGAGACTTCTGGGAGCCGGAAATTTCTCATTGATCATCTTTTTCCGGCAAAGACTTTCATATATAGAGAGTACAGCCGGCTGAGACAAATTGGTGAGGTTAAGAGCCGGTCTGTCAGAAAATACTTCCAGGGGTGATCCGGCTTTGAGAACTTTGCCCTGATGAAACAAGATGATCTGATCTGCCCATGAAAAAGCATAGTCCGGATCATGAGTTGAGATCAGAACCGTAATACCGGATTCTGTCATCTGATCGATGATTTTATTTAACATGTCTGTATGCTTCGGGTCAAGGGCCGCGGCAGGTTCATCCAGAATCACAATATCAGGATGCATGACAAGGATATCGGCGACAGCCACCTGTTTTTTCTGTCCTCCGCTTAGGGCATGTGTAGGGCGGTCTTTTAATTCTGTAATATCCAGCGCATCCATGATTTTTTCCGTCTCTCTCAGGGCTGTCTCATTGTCTGCCCCAAGATTTAAAATGCCAAAAGAAATCTCCTGCCGGACACTGGCTGAAAACAGCTGGTTATCGGGGTCCTGAAATACGATGCCGATCCTGCTTCTCAAATTTAACAGGCTTTTCTTATCATAGGAATAAGGGGCTCCGCAAAAAGACAGGGCGCCTTTCTGGGGACGCAAAATACCGTTCAGGCAGAGAAAAAACGTGGACTTTCCGGAACCGTTTGCTCCCATAACCGCAGTTTTGCTCCCTCTCTTAATATCCAGAGAAAGCCCCTGTAAGGCCGGGATATCCTCTCCGTCATAAGTAAACCACAGATTATCAGCTGTTATCATAGACTCTGTTTTCATATGTAAATATTCCTTCCTATCGTGATAGACAGCAGAAGAAGTTCAAACAATATCATGCAAATGATTTCTTTCTTCTTCGGCGGATATTCTTCCAAAAGGACCCGTATGGTTCCATCGTAGCATCTGGATTCCATGGCATCGTATAATCTGCCGGAGCGCTTCACCGCCCGAATGAACAGAGCAGAGGCCATACCTCCGAATGCACGGACTGCCGTCTTAAAATTCCGACAGGAAAGCCTGGATTCCTGGGAAATCCTTACAGCAGAAGCCTCTGACATTAAGACAAAAATAAACCGGTAAATGAGCAGAAACAATTCTATGAGCAGTGCCGGACATCTAAGTTTCTTTAAAATGCCGATCAGATCGGTTACCGGGGTTGACAGGGACAAAAAATATAGGCAGGACACCGCGGAAAGGGATGACAGGATCAGTCTGAGACCAAAGATGACCGATTCGGTGCTTCCTGTTATATAGTAGGGACCTGCCGGCACTGCATAGGCATCCAGAGGAGTTTTGGAAATATTGACGAGGATCGCCAGCGTGCTCAAGAGCAGGAAGACTGTGGGGATACGCATCAGCTTTATATACCGGCGGACGGGGATACCTCCTTTTCTTATTGTCAGCCATCCAAGGCTTAAAAGAACCAGAATGGAAACAGAAAAGGATCTGCTCAGGATACAGAGCAGAAGCGTCGTCACAGAAAAGCAGAACTTTTCCATGACGTTTACTTTTCTGAGCCCGGACCGGTAACCGTATTGATCAATCAGCATCATTTGCCGCCTCTGCCGAAGCAAGGAGACGTTTCCGTTCCCTTAAACGTCCCAGGTTATAGGCAATGATCCCGACACCGATCCCGGTCTGTACACAGAACAGAAGGCTTTCCACTTCGCCCGGAAGCTCTCCGTCAATGAAAGCTTCCAGGACGGGAGTGAACCATGGCTGATATTCCCTTCCCTCTATCTTTGATATCATGACACTGCCCGCATCGTCAGAGCCTCCGAACTCGGCGCCCTTTAGGGCAAACAGAGGGACCACAGCAATAAAGGCGGCCACTAAAAGCAGGATGATGACTTTTTTCTTATCACTTTTCATATGCATGTCCCTCCTTGATGAAGTCAAGAATCTTGAGTTCCGGGCGGGCATAGGACTCAAGCGAGATGATGATTACAACGGTCAGAATTCCTTCTACGATGGCGAGAGGGAGCTGGGTTGGAGCAAAAACTCCGAGAAATTTTGCCGCGGAGGCCAGAAAGCCCCCCTGCTCTGATGGATACGCAAGTGCCAGCTGGACGCTGGTGATGCAGTATGTAAAAATGTCTCCAAGCATTGCGGCCAAAAATACGCTGATCCGGCGGTTCAGCCGGCATTTTTGACAGACCTTATACACTGCGAAGGATAAAAATGGCCCTGCAATTGCCATAGAAAAAGTATTGGCGCCAAGGGTCGTCAATCCCCCGTGGGCCAAGAGGACTGCCTGGAAGATCAGCACAATGATGCCCAGAATGCTCACAGCCAAGGGGCCGAACAAAATGGCTCCGAGTCCGGTGCCGGTCATATGAGAACAGCTTCCTGTGACAGAGGGGATTTTTAAAGAAGAGATAACGAAGATAAATGCTCCTGACATAGCCAGTATCGTCATCAGACGCCGGTCTTTGCTGACCGTCTTTTTGATGGAGAAAAATCCTGCGGCTAAAAACGGAAGGCTCAGAGCTCCCCAGGAGATACAGAGCTGTGGAGGAAGATACCCCTCCATGATGTGCATGGCGCTGGCTGTGCGGCCGAAGCCGAAGATGACAGCCGCCGCCAGTACAGCGGTTACAATGATTTTTTGATTGTTTTTCATGTTTGCTCCTTTCGATTCACTTAACTGTGTTTCGGTGTAAAAACTGCAACATCAAAAGCGCCAGATATACTGGTGCATCGAATATAGGCGCAGAAGGGCGCGGCTCCTTCGACGGTATATTCTACACCGGCTGTCTTTCGCAGACCGGTGTAAATCGCATGTTCACGGCAGGTCTTCTGACTCAGGCTTCACTGCCGCATTCCGCCTTCCCAGTTTCCCAGTGACATAATTGAAATGCGGCTCTTCCTATACAGCGGCGGGACCGTGCGGGAATCTCACCCGCTTTCCTATTCTCCTTTATCAAAGGCACCTGTAAACATTCAATTTCTCCCATTTTATCGAGTTGTTAGAACCTTGTCAATATGCTATGATGGAAATAAAAAGGAGAAATTACCGATGAAGACTGGAAAAGTATGGCTGGTGGGCGCAGGGCCCGGGTCCATCGGCCTTTTGACGATAAAAGCAGCGGAAGTGCTGAAGAAGGCGGATGTGATCATTTACGACAACCTGATCGGCACCGAAATATTATCGGCACTTCCAAAACAGGCTGATTACATTTATGTCGGAAAACGTTCCGGACAGCACACGATGCCTCAGGAAGAAATCAATCTGCTGCTTCTTAATGAAGCTCAAAAAGGCCGTTTTGTCGTGCGGCTGAAGGGAGGAGATCCCTTCCTGTTCGGCAGAGGAGGAGAAGAACTGGAACTATTAAAAGAACACTATATTCCATTTGAGATCGTTCCGGGCATCACCTCACCGGTTGCGGTGCCGGAATATAACGGTATCCCTGTGACTCACCGGGACTTCAGTTCTTCCGTGCATATCATAACCGGACACAAAAAAGCAGGAGCAGAATATGATATTGACTTTGAAGCTCTCGTGAGGACAAAAGGTACTCTGGTGTTTTTGATGGGTATTTCATCACTTCCAGATATCGCAAACTCCCTGATCTCTGCGGGAATGAACCCTCAGATGCCGGCGGCAGTGCTTTCCAGGGGAACCACGGCAGGACAGAAAAGAGTTTCTGCGCCGCTTTGTGAACTTCCTGAGGCCGTGTGCAAAAGCCGGATAAAGACTCCTGCGGTCATTGTCGTCGGACAGGTGTGCAGACTTTCAAAAGATTTTGCCTGGTATGAAGACCTTCCTCTGGCGGGATGCCGCATTTTACTGACCCGCCCGAAAGAGCTTATCTCAAAGACGGCTGCCATGTTCAGGGAACAAGGGGCCGAAGTCCTGGAAATGCCTTCTATCAGCATAGAGCCGGCAAGAGACCAGAGGAAACTTTCCATGGCTCTTGAAAAGATCGATTTTTATGACTGGATCGTGTTCACAAGTATCAATGGAGTCAGGATTTTCTTCGAAGAAATGAAAAAGCAGAAAAAAGATATCAGGAGCCTTGGTTCCTGCAGGATTGCCGCCATCGGTGCGGGTACGAAAAAGACATTGGAAGAGAAAGGCCTGTTCTGTGATCTGGTACCCGAACATTATGACGGAGTTTCTCTTTCCAGGGCACTCGCGGACAGACTTTCAGGTACGGAGCATATCCTGATGCCGCGGGCAGCTTCGGGAAATCAGGAAATTGTACGGATTCTTCAGAAAAAGCCCGGGATTCAGACAGATGATATAGGAATCTATGAGACTCGATGTGAGAACTGGCAGCTGGTCCCTGTAAAAGAAATGATCGAATCGGGAGAGATCGATTGGGCAGTCTTTACAAGCGCCTCCACAGTCCGGGGATTTGCGGCCGCCCTGGCGGATACGTGCATCAAAGGGATGAAGGCAGCATGTATCGGAGAGCAGACCGCCCAGGCGGCGAAAGAATTTGAGATGAATGTATATACTGCAGAGCAGGCATCGGTCGAAAGTCTCGTCCGCCTTATTTCAGAACATCAGACAGGAAGTAAATTATGAAGAAAGAGAAAAAAAACTATCAATTTTTCCGGCACAGAGACTGTGAGTATTTCCCCTGCCATGAAACGGATGATAGCGATAACTTTAATTGCCTTTTTTGTTACTGTCCGCTTTATATGCTTGGGGAAAACTGCGGCGGCAGCTTTAGATTAAAAAACGGCGTGAAAGACTGCAGTCAGTGCATGATCCCTCATAAAAGAAAAAATTATGGCTATATCACCGGAAAATTTTCTGAGATTGCCGCTGCAATGAGAGCTTCCAGAGATCAGCAGCAGAAATAATCCTTCCTTTTCAGTTCCGCATTCATTGTTCCGATTTCCTCTTATGAAGCCGATATATCTGACATATCCTTCCGCATTAGTTCCATAATAGTGTCCTGCTCTGCAGCGATGGCTGCAAAAGCTGCGCTCCCGATGACTCATAAATTTATTTTCATTTTGATATCCTGTTCCTGTCACGTTTGATAGACGGCTTTCTTATGAATCATATAAATAGAAAATGGATGACAAAATTCGACATAAAAGAAGAAGCATTTTCAAATCCATCTTTTTTGTGTGCAGAGAGATGACAATACATACGTCTACGCATCTAGTGAAACGGGAAACCTTTTGTATATAATGAAATACATGTATGTTAAAACCTTATAGATAAGGCTGTGAAAGGATATGAGAGAGAGAAAATAATACCGATTGGAGCCATGCACATGGAACGCAGATTGTTGGGTAAGAGGATTAACCAGATTCGGAAAGAAAGAGGGCTGACTTCCGAAGCTCTTTCAGAAATTTGTGATGTAAATGCCGGACACATCAGGCAGATAGAATCAGGGATCAGGCTTCCAAGTCTGCCTCTGTTCATCAGAATATGTCAGGCATTAAAAACAGCACCAAATGAAATATTAAAAGATCAATTTGATCCGGAAATAATTGAGAGTGAAAATAAACTTCTCCTGAAAGTAGAAAGTTTGACTCCCAAACAAAAACGTATATTATCAGATTTGCTGGATACTTTTCAGAAAAGTATGAACGGAGATTCTGTCGAATAGAGACGGATTCCTTCATTTTATGTCTGTCGAAAAGAATAGACTTTTTCAGAATTTTGCTTTACTCTATAAGCATGAGCAGTGTTACTTTTAAGATAATAAAAGGAGCAAATATGAAATATATGTCTGAAGTTTTTTTAGAGTTGCTTGGAAATGATTTTAGTACAGAGAATGTGAGGCAGACCGCTGCCGCCGTAGGGAAATTACTGAATGACCGTACAACCGAATTAAGCGGTCAGGAGGCAAGGGACTTATGGGATGTCATGAAAGAATTTTCCTATCTGATCGACGATTGTTCTGTAAAACAGAAGGTCCTTGCCAAAGCAAATGCTACATACAGTTTTTCTGTAAATTTGTCGAATAACTAAAACTTCATCTTTTATCATTGAAATAGCGGCAATCAGGCAGGGGGTATCTGTACTTTCAGATACTTCCTGTTTCTGTTATAATAAAAAGCGGAAAAAATATGGAGGATTTACATCGTGGCAAACAAATTTTACGCAGTCAGACAAGGACGTAACCCGGGGATTTATCGCACATGGAAGGATTGTCAGGCACAGGTTTCCGGATTTCCGTGTGCTCAGTTTAAAAGCTTTCCTGCATTGACCGAGGCCGAGGCATTTCTTAACTCTTCGGCCGGGCGGGATATGGAGATCGACGGCCAGACCCTGACAGCCTATGTAGACGGGAGCTATGACCATCGAAAAAAAGAATTTTCATATGGCATGGTCATCAGAAAAAAAGAGGGAGACTTGTATTTTGCCGAAAAATATGCAGATCCTGCGTTAGCCTCTATGAGAAATGTGGCCGGCGAGATCAAGGGCGCTCAAAAGGCAATGCAGTATGCTGTGGACAGCGGCTATCAAAAGCTGGCCATTTACTATGATTATGAGGGAATCGCAAAATGGTGCACCGGGGAGTGGGCCGCAAAGAAAGAGGGGACGAAGGCCTACCGTTCCTTCTACAATAGTGTGAAGGATCGGCTTCAGGTACGGTTTGTAAAGGTAAAAGGCCATTCCAATGATGAGTACAATGACAGGGCAGATATGCTTGCAAAGTCTGCGCTTGGCATCGGTGACGGAAGCTTTGTCTCAAATGGATCAGACCGGTGGATGCCGCAAAATAATCAAGAGAAAAAGTGAGGTGGAGGATGTTGGCTATACTGTTCGATGTGGATGATACACTCTATGATGTGTCCATACCTTTTTGCAGCGCATGCGAGAAGGTTTTTAAAGAGAGATATTCCATTCCTTCTATGGACCTGTTTCTGGCGGGAAGAATTCATGACATCCCTGTTATTGAAAGAATCCGCAAAGCTTTCAGGAAATTCGGGATTCAGATTACAGAGTCAGAGGTGATGGAATTTCATGAGGTATACCGGATAGAACAGACAAAGATCACGCTGACAGAAGGAATGAAAAACATTCTGGAGTTTTGCAGACAAAAAGGAATTTTCACCGGAGTCATAACAAATGGGTTCTCCCGTGCTCAGTGGAACAAAGTAAAGAATCTTCACCTGGAAGCATGGATACCTGACAGCCGGATCATTGTATCCGGGGACGAGGGAGTCCGCAAGCCGGACCCCGGGATTTTCAAACTCGCGGAGCAGAGATTTGGACTTGACAGGAAGGATACATGGTTTATAGGGGATACATATGCCACAGATATAAGCGGAGCTATAAATGCCGGCTGGAATAGCATTTGGCTGAACCGGAGACAGGATATTCTGCCGGACGGCAAAGTATCTCCAGACTATACGGTGTCAGATGAAAAAGGTCTGTTTAACATCCTGCACTCAAAATGGTCCGACTGAAATATGCATCTGGAAACAGGGAAACATCTCTGGGTTTTCAGATGCTTTTTTTATGCATTAGGTGTATAATGAAAAAAACATTTTGACTTGAGAAGGGGGTGTGAGGATGGATGCGATTGTAAACAGGCTGGCTCTATCGCAAGCCTGACCGCATATCTCTTCTATAAGGAAGAGGAGATACAGAGACTGATCACCATTATGGAACGCGTCCGTTACGGCCTGCCTCCTGAACAGACGGCAGGTTATATGAAAGGAGTTATCGGGGTATGATTGTTAAGATGAAGTTTATAACTCTCACGGGCCCAAAGCGCGACATCGACAGAGTCACCAACGATTATCTGTCAAAATACGAGATTCAGCTTGAAAATGCTTTGTCGGAATTAAAGACGGTTGATAACCTGCAGCCGTTCACGGATACGAACCCTTATAAAAAGCCTCTGGAACGGGTCGATAAAGCCGCAGTATTCAGGCTCAAAAAGAAGCACTGGAGCTTGAGGAAAAGCATCTCACTGAACAAATAAAAATGATTGAACCATTCCGCCCCATGCAGTTTGTCCTGAGAGAAGTGTTCCACTTTCAATTCGTGAAATTCCGCTTCGGACGGGCACCTTTGGAATACTTTGAAAAGATGCTGGAGTTCATCGAACACAATCAGGATGTGATCTTTGTAGAGGGGGTACGAAATAACAGCTACGGGTATGGGGTCTATTTTACGTCCAGGTCCAAATCGGAACAGATCGATGCCATTTTCAAGTCTCTTCACTTTGAAAGGATTTTCATCCCGGACGAGTTCATCGGAACTCCGGAGGAGGCCTATGACGACCTTAACCGAAAACTTTCTATTCTCACAGAAGAAAAGAAGAATCTGGATAATAAGATGAAACAGACACTGAACGAAAATGCGGATAAGATTTATGCTGCCAGGGAAACCTTAGCGGCTTTATCGGCAAATTTTGATGTGAGGAAGATGGCTGCATGTGTGGAAGACAAACACGAGGATTTTTATATTTTATGCGGCTGGATGACGGAAGAAGACGTTAAGCACTTCACAGAAGACATTAAAAATGATCAGAAGCTGATCCTGGAGATCGCCAGAGTGATCCGTCTTGGATTTTTGCAGCAGAATGCCTTTCATAAAGACGATACATGTGTGCCTATGGAAAAGCAGTTTGAGATGATGGATGTAATCCTCTATTTATATGAAAAGGCAAAGCTTTTGATCGGCATGAATATGCCCATGTCTGTTTTGAAAGAAGATACAATCTTTGAAGCTGTGATATCCATGAAATATGATGTGCCCAATGACAGGCTGAAGATGTTTGATGAATATCGAAAAGCGGTGGATGATTTTTACCGGAAGATAATCGAGAAAAACGGTTAAATTGTCTGCAGTGTAAAAGGATTGTACCTGAAAGGAGTGTTTAACATGCCGATTGAATATTTGGGACTTGACAGGATCAATGGTCCTTTAGTGGTACTGGAGGGCTGCAGAGATGCTTTTTATGAGGAAATAGTAGAGTTTGTCATAGAGGGAAACAGGAAAAAACTTGGTAAGATCATCGAGCTTTATGAGGACAAGGCGATCATCCAGGTGTTTGACACGACAGATAATATGGGGCTTTCCAATACTCATACAAGGCTTACGGGACATCCCATGGAAATTTCTCTCTCCCCCGACATCCTTGGAAGGACATTAAACGGCCTTGGAAAACCTATCGATGGACTGGGGCCCATTGCGTCGAACGTAAAACGCAATGTCAACGGACTGCCTCTGAATCCGGTCCGCAGGGAGTATCCAAGGAATTTTATATGCACAGGGATTTCGGCAATCGACGGCCTGATGACACTGATCCGGGGACAGCATGGATAACTTCGGCATCGTGTTTGCCGCCATGGGGGTCAAACACGACGACGCGGATTTTTTCCGCAGGACGTTTGAGGAGAGCGGTGCCTTAAGCCATGTTTTGGTCATTCTGACCGACATGACGGCCTTTGCGGAGGCCATGAGGGAAGTTTCCTCCTCCAAAGGAGAGATTCCAAGCAGAAAAGGATTTCCCGGTTATTTATACAGTGAACTGGCAATGATCTATGAGAGGGCGGGCATCGTGGAAGGCATCGACGGATCAGTGACTCAAATACCGATCCTTACGATGCCCAATGATGACATCACGCATCCCATCCCGGACCTCACCGGATATATTACGGAAGGACAGATTGTGCTGGACCGCAGTCTGCACGGTCAGGCTGTCTATCCGCCGATCAGTGTGCTCCCGTCCCTGTCCCGCCTTATGAAAGACGGAATCGGAGAGGGCTATACAAGGGAAGATCATCAGGATCTGGCAAACCAGCTGTTCTCCGCATATGCAAAAGTGGGGGACGCCAGAAATCTGGCCTCTGTCATCGGGGAAGACGAGCTGTCTCCGATCGACAAAAAGTATTTAGAGTTTGGAAAAGAGTTTGAGGAACGGTATATCGAACAGGGAAGTGAGGAAAACCGCACGATGACAGAGACCCTCGATCTCGGCTGGGAACTTCTCACTATTCTTCCGAGAGAGGAACTGGACCGTGTTAATACGAAACTTCTGGACCGTTATTATCGAAAGACCGGGGATAAGGATACTTATTCCAAAAAACCGGAGGACAGCAGGCCTCCGGCGGCAACAGATTCTTTGATGTTTTAGCCCAAGCTGAAAGAAAGGAGGGGGACGTATGGATCCAAGGACTTTTCCGACTAAGGGTAATCTGATGCTCGCTAAAAACTCTCTCGCCCTGGCTATACAGGGATATGATCTGATGGACAAGAAACGAAACATTCTGATCAGAGAGCTTATGAACCTGATTGACCAGGCGAAGGATATTCAGAAACAGATCGATGTGACCTTTACTTACGCCTATCAATGTCTTCAGGCCGCAAATATCGAACACGGCATCAGCGAGACAGACCAGCTGGCCTATACGGTGCCCATCGAGGATTCTATTCAAATAAAAAGCCGCAGTATCATGGGAACAGAGATCCCTCTGGTGACTTATACACCGGATCAAAACATTCCGACCTATTCCTTCAGCACCACAGGGGAATCCATAGACAAAGCAAGAGAGGCTTTCCGGAAGGTCAAAGATCTGACCATCCGGCTTTCCATGGCCGAAAACTCTGCCTATCGGCTGGCGGCCAGCATCAAAAAGACGCAGAAGCGTACAAATGCCTTAAAAAATATTACGATTCCTTCTTATAGGAGTCTTGTGACCGAGATATCCAATGCCCTGGAAGAGAAGGAGAGAGAGGAATTCACCAGGCTTAAAGTGATCAAACGGAGAAAAAATAAAGCTTAACGGACAGGAGAGTACTATGTGCGGAAGATATTTTACAGACCCTTTAGTGGCAGAAGAACTCTATGATACATTCAGGATTCCCGGGACAGAAGATGTTGTCCCGGCGGCAGAGGACGTTCATCCCGCGGACACTGCGGATGTTCTGGTACGCACACCGGCAGGAATCGGACTTGAAAGGATGAGATGGGGATTTCCCGGTTTTAAAAAAAATCAGCTGATCTTCAATGCGAGGGCGGAGGGCGCACTCGAAAAAAGGATGTTCCGGGACAGCGTCCGTACCAAAAGAATCCTCGTGCCTTCCCGCGGCTTTTATGAGTGGGACAGCAAAAAGACGAAATATACTTTTCAACGTACAGACAAAAAACCGCTCCTGATGGCAGGATGCTGGAATCAGTTTGGCGCCTGTCAGCGTTTCGTGATCCTTACCACAGAAGCAAATGAATCTGTGAAGAGTGTCCACCACAGAATGCCTCTCATCCTGGACCCGGAAGATGCATGGATATGGCTTATGGATGACGGACAGACCGAATTCATATTACAGAAAATACCCGGCCCACTGGAAAAAAAGTCTGACTATGAACAGATGACTTTTTCTTTTTTATTCCATAAGGAGGAACCTTTATGACCATTGACCGATTAGTAAAACTTCAGAGAAATTTTTATTATACAGGTGCTTCACAATCATATACTTTTCGGATGGAAGCTCTGTGCCGTTTAGAACAGGCAGTCAAAAGCCATGAAAAACAGCTGATACGTGCTTTGAAAAAAGATTTGAATAAATCCGGCTTTGAATCATATATGACAGAAGTCGGATTGTTTTACAGTGAAATAAACTATGCAAAAAAACATTTAAAAGATTGGATGAAACCGCAGAGAAAGCCCACGCCGGTTAGCCAGTTTCACGCAAAAAGCTTTGAAATCTCCGAGCCTCTGGGTGTGGTTTTGATCATGGCTCCGTGGAACTATCCTTTTTTGCTGACGTCTGCCCCTCTGATCGGAGCCGTGGCTGCCGGAAACTGCTGTATCTTAAAGCCGTCCAGGGACGCATCCAACACATCCGCTCTGATCCGGCACATCGTAGAAGAGACTTTTCCCGCAGGCTATATCGCTGTTGTGGAAGGCGGAAGAGAGGAGAACCAACAGCTTCTCAGCCAGAAGTTTGATCATATTTTCTTTACCGGCAGCAAGACAGTAGGAAAAATTGTCATGGAACATGCGGCCCGCCGTCTGACACCCGTAACCCTGGAGCTTGGCGGAAAGAGTCCCTGTATCGTTGACAAGACGGCAGATCTTTCTCTGGCTGCCAAGAGGATTGTGTTCGGAAAATTGTTAAACAGCGGCCAGACTTGTGTGGCACCGGACTACATCCTCGTACATGCATCTGTAAAAGAGGCTTTGATAAAAGAACTGATCTACTGGACCTGCCGTATGCTCGGAAAGGAGCCTCTCTTAAACGGTGAATACCCAAAGATTATCAATGAAAAGCAATATCACAGGATTATGAAGCTGATCGAAGGAGAGACTGCCGCCTTCGGGGGGTACGGCTGTGAAGAAACACTGAAAATAGCACCGTCCATCCTTCCAGAGGTATCGTGGGATTCCCCCGTCATGCAGGAAGAGATCTTTGGTCCTGTGCTGCCTGTGATTTCCTACCGCAGATTTTCAGATGCGGTACGGCATATCAGACAGATGGAGAAGCCTCTGGCTCTCTATCTGTTTACAAGAAATAAGAAAATGGAACAATGGACTCTTAACAATCTGGCTTTCGGAGGCGGATGTATCAATGACACCGTCATACATCTCGCCACATCACACCTGGGATTCGGAGGAGTCGGTGAGAGCGGCATGGGGTCCTATCACGGCGAATATGGTTTTCGGACATTCAGTCACAGAAAGAGTATTGTAAAGAAATCAACATGGATGGATCTTCCCATCCGGTACCACCCATACCACGAGAGAAAAAACAGGCTGCTTCATCTGTTTTTGAGATAGAAAGGACACACAGTGATGAAAGATATCTACGGACGCACAATTGATTACATGAGGATTTCCGTCACTGACCGTTGTAATTTAAGGTGCCGGTATTGTATGCCGGAAGATATTCAATCTGTGGAACATGCAGATATTTTAAGCTACGAAGAACTGTTAAGCATATGTGAGAGCGCCGCAGATCTGGGCATCTGTAAGTTTAAGATCACGGGAGGAGAGCCTCTGGTGAGGAAAGGATGTGTTGGCTTTATAGAAAGGCTGAAACAGCTTCCCGGAGTCAGGCAGGTCACCCTGACCAGCAACGGCCTCCTCCTAAAACCATATCTTGAACGGCTGAAAGAGGCAGGGATCGACGGCATTAACGTCAGCCTGGACACACTGGACGAGAAAAAGTATAAAGCTGTTACCGGGAAAACAGGAGTACAGACGGTTTTGTCGGCCGTCAGAAAATCCGCCTGCATGGGACTGAACACCAAAATAAATTGTGTGATTATGAAGGGTATCAACGACGGGGAAATCTTTGATCTGCTGGATATAGGCAGAAAAGATGCCGTTGATATCCGTTTCATCGAGATAATGCCCATCGGCTTTGGAAAACAATTCACCGGAATGGATTCGGATGAGATCATGTCTCTGCTCCGTGAAAAATATCCCGGCATCAAAAAAGAAGAACAGGTCAGGGGAAACGGACCTGCCAGATATTTAAAAATCCCTGGTTTTTGCGGAGCCGTGGGGTTCATCGATGCGGTCCACTGTAAATTCTGCGGAAAGTGCAACAGAATCCGGCTCACCTCAGAAGGTTTCTTAAAGCCTTGTCTGTATTACAGCCGCGGCATACCTCTGAGAGAAAAATTAAGATCCGGAATATCAAGAGAAGAGCTTTCACAACTCATATGCCAGACTGTCCTGGATAAGCCTGAAGGACACCGGTTTTCTGAGAGAGACCCGAACGGTGAAGCAGACAGCCGGAAAATGTCACAGATCGGAGGATAAAAAAGACGCTTTTAAATGGCCTATTGAGGTGGCCTTTAAAAGCGTCTTTTAGCATATATATTATTTAGTTCATAGATTCCAAAATTGCATCAACCATTGCGTCGATTTCCTCTGACTGGCTGTCGTTCAGCGCAGATTTGATCGTTATGGTTGGTTCCAGGACGGTCATTTCTTTCATACCTGACACCAACTCGTTCATCTGTCTGCCGGAAGTTGCCGCCCACGTTCCGTTCTGCATGAACGCTATGGTACGTTTCTGAAGATTATGTGCTTTCAGATCAAGCAGCACGGTCTCCATATTCGGGAAAATACCGCCGTTGTATGTCGGAGACGCAAATACCAGATGGCTTGCGCGGAATGCTTCGGAAACAACCACAGACGGATGGGTTACAGACACATCGTACATGGCAATATTTTTAAGACCTTTGTCAGCAAGGCGGGAAGCCAGTACATTAGCTGCATTTTCCGTGTTGCCGTAAATAGATGCATAAGCGATCATGACACCCTGGTCTTCCGGCTCGTAAGTGCTCCATTTCTGATACTTTTCAATGAACCACTCAAGGTCTTTTCTCCACACCGGACCATGGAGCGGACATATCATTCCGATTTCCACATTGGAAGCCTTCTTTAACAGAGCCTGTACCTGAGCTCCGTATTTTCCTACGATATTCGTATAATATCTTCTGGCGTCATCCAGCCATTTGTGCTCAAATTCAATCTCATCGGCAAACAGATTTCCGTTGATCGCCCCGAAAGTTCCGAAGGCATCTGCAGAAAATAATATTTTGTCCGTCGTATCATATGTGACCATAACTTCCGGCCAATGTACCATAGGTGCCATAAGGAATGTGAAAGTATGTTTTCCGGTACAGAGGGTATCGTTTTCCTTCACGATGACAGCGTCTGTCTCGATCTTAAAGAACTGTTTGATAATGTCCGCCGTCTTTGCATTGCATACGATCTGAACATCCGGATATCGCATGATTACTTCTTTGAGCATGGCACAGTGATCAGGTTCCATGTGGTTGATAATCACATAATCCAGTGTGCGTTCTCCGAGCGCATGGACAAGGTTTTCAAAAAACTGCTCGCTGACAGCCTTGTCCACCGTATCGAAAAGCACTGTCTTTTCATCTAACAGCACATAAGAATTGTAAGAAACACCGTTTGGCACCGGAAAAATGTTTTCAAACAGGGCGAGTCTCCTGTCGTTTCCTCCGATCCAATATAAGTCGTCTGTAATATTTTTTGTACAATACATGTTTTCATCCCCTTAGCTTGTTTGATTATTTTTTGTCAATATTATATCAATACTAGTATAATGTCCCAAAATGCATTTTACAAGTCAAATATACCAACTGAAAAAGATTCTACATAATTCCCAGCATGTTTTTATTATATAAATTCTTTGTTAGTAAAAATTGACACATTTCCATTCCTCTTTTATAATGGAGACGGCATAGAGAAGGAAAATAAAACAAAAATTTATATAAGAACAGGAGATAAGACAATGCAGATCAGTAAAAAAAATATGATCGCACTGATCTTCGGGACAGTTGCTGTGATCATTTGCATGGTCATTGTAGTAATGTTTTCCGGCGGATTTAAAAAGGATAAAGAAGACTCAGCAGTAACTGAGACATCCTCGGAAGAGACAACGTTGGAAGATACCGGATCTTCCGAAGATCATCAGACGCCGGAACGCGGCACAGAAAGCACCAGGTCCGGAAAACAGAGTACGACCGCAGCCCACAGGAGTACGGCGACGCGCAGACAGAAGAGGACTACGGCCGAACGGCAGAAAACGACAACAGCCACACAACAAAAGACCGAGGCACCAAAACCTGCCACGACGGAACAGCCGGCCACAACGGAACAGCAGCAGGAACAAACTGAAGATAACGTTCAATAAGGAGTTATGAGAGATGAAAGGCAAAAAAAGACATACTTGGCTCTGGTTTCTTCCGGAAATCCTGGCCGCAGGTTTTTCTCTGTTTTCATATAGAAGGCTGCATGGAAAACAAAAGAGAGCAGTGCCGGATGTATTCTTTTGTGAGGCGCTCAAAAGGAGGGACGGCATTTTAGTTCCGGGCGCCCTCGTAAAAAACGGTGTCATAGGCGCACAGCTTAAGGACCGTCTGGACGGGGCGCTGAGGCTTTACCGGGCCGGTGTCTGCAGGTTTATTCTGATCTCAGGAACGAAAAAGGAAGTAAAGTTCATGCAAATGTACCTGCTTTTAAGAGGAATTCCAAAGGAAAATCTATATGAAGACCGAGAAGGATTCGATACATTCCGCACAATGAAGAATACAAGTTCCGCGTTTCGCGGAAAATCATTTTATGTGTGCACGCAGAAGCTGTATGTCCCAAGGACAGATTATCTGGCAGAAGCCGCAGGACTTAACGCCCATGCGGTTATCGCGGATGCGATGATCTATCAAAGCAGACACAAAGACAGAGTACGGGAATATTTTGCCGCATCCAAGGCACTGCTGGAGGGAGTGGTTTATCAGTGGATCAGGCGTTAGACTATAGAGTGATTTACAGCAGCAGAAAAACTCTGGCCGTCACAGTGACTGCGGACGGACAGGTGATTATCAGAGCGCCCGAACGATTTCCAAAAAGTGAGATCCGCAGATTTATCGAAGATAAACAAGACTGGATCAGACACCACGTGAAGCTTTCAGAGGAGAGAAAAAGAAATCAGAAAAATATCCGTATGACGGCCGAAGAACGGGAAACCTATATACAGGAGGCGAAAACTGTGATCACACGGCTCTGCCGGATATATGCAGGACAGATGGGAGTTGCTTACGGGAAAATAACGATCCGTGAACAGAAGACACGCTGGGGCAGCGCAAGCAGCAAAGGAAACTTAAATTTTAACTGGAAGCTGATACTGATGCCGCGAAAAGTTCTTGAATATGTGGTGGTACATGAACTTGCCCACTTAAAAGTCATGAACCATTCCCCGGCATTTTATCAGGTAGTCGCACAGTATATGCCGGATTATGAACAGCCGAAAACATGGCTGTCGAAACATGGTGCAGAATATAAAGTTCAGTTGATTTCATAAAGGAGGGACCGTAATGAATGCGGTTTATGAAAAATTACAGATATGCTATGAGAGCATGCAGGAAAAAACAGATTTTAAGCCGCTGATAGCCATTGTACTTGGATCAGGACTCGGCGATTTTGCAGAGGATATTCAGATCGAGACAACCGTAGACTATAAGGATCTGCCGGATTTTCCGGTGTCCACAGTGGAAGGCCATAAAGGAAGATTTATCTTTGGTTATGTAGAAAAGGTACCCGTGGTGATCATGCAGGGAAGAGTCCATTACTATGAAGGTTATGACATGACAGATGTGGTCCTGCCAATCCGTCTGATGAAAATGATGGGTGCCAAAGCCCTGATCCTTACCAATGCGGCAGGAGGCGTCAACGACGAATTTGACGCCGGTGATCTCATGATGATCACTGACCAGATTTCTACCTTCGTTCCTTCTCCGCTGATCGGACCGAACCTGGAAAAGCTGGGAGAACGTTTCTGTGATATGACAGGCATTTATAATGACAGATTCCAGGACATTTTTCGCAGAATCGCCAGGACACTTGAAATCGATTTGAAGGAAGGCGTCTATGTGCAGCTCAGCGGACCGAATTTTGAATCTCCACAGGAGATCAAAATGTGCAGAATACTGGGTGCGGATGCGGTCGGCATGAGTACGGCCTGCGAAGCCGTAGCCGCAAAGCATATGGGAATGAAGACCTGCGGTATTTCCTGCATCACCAATCCGGGCGCAGGCATCACAATGAAGCCGTTAAGCCATGCAGAAGTTCAGGAGACCGCAGATAAAGCCGCTCCTGTGTTTAAGGCATTGCTCAAAGAAGGGATCATAAAGATAGCGGAGCTGCTCTGAGAAAAGCAGTTCCGGCAATATATTCAAAGGAGAGTCTCATGATAAGGATCTATAATGCCAAAATTCTTACAATGGAAAACGGTATGCAGCCGTTTGACGGAGAAATCCAAATTGACGGGTCCCGGATTTCATATGTCGGTGAGAAAATCTCCGCTTTTTCCGGAGCAGACGGGCAGTTTGAAAGAGAGATTGACGCCCGGGGTGGTCTTTTAATGCCGGGTTTTAAAAATGCCCACACTCATTCTGGCATGACCTTTTTAAGGTCCCATGCAGATGACCTGCCGCTGCTTGAATGGCTGAACCGGCAGGGTTTTCCATGGGAGGCAAGGCTCACTCCCGACGATATCTATCATCTCTCCAAGCTTGCGGTTATGGAATATCTGACAAGCGGGATGACGGCCAATTTTGATATGTACTTAACACCTGATACGATCGCTCAGGCATCCGAAGACTGCGGATTCAGGACGGTGCTTTGCGGTGCCCTGAACGATTTTTCACAGTCTGTCGAACAGTTGGACGAATGGTATCAAAAATATAACAAAAAAGACAGTCTGATCAGCTTTCGGCTTGGTTTTCATGCAGAGTATACCACATCCGAGGAGAAACTTCGCGCTCTAAAAGAGCTGGCGGATCAGTATCATGCTCCGGTTTATACCCACAGTTCAGAGGGCCTCCCGGAAGTCATTTCCTGCAAAGAACGCACCGGGCTGACGCCGACGGCTTACATGGACCGACTGGGCCTGTTCGAGAATGGAGGCGGGTGTTTTCACTGTGTCCATATGGAACCAAAAGATCTCCGGATTTTGAAAAAACGGCGGGTGTCTGTGATCACAAATCCGGCATCTAATTTGAAGCTGGCAAGCGGCATTGCGCCGATAAAGCAGATGATGGATATGGGGATCAATCTGGCCATCGGGACCGACGGCCCAGCGAGCAACAACTGTCTGGACATGTTCCGTGAAATGTTTTTGGTCACAGGGCTCTCCAAGTACCGGGAAAACGACGCCTCGGCCACAGATGCGGACGCTGTGCTCAAAATGGCTGCGCTGGGCGGCGCAGCGGCAATGGGACTCTCTGACTGTGATATTCTCGCAGAAGGGAAGCAGGCAGACCTGATCCTGATCGACCTGAATCAGCCAAACATGCGGCCGCTCCATAATCTGACAAAGAATTTAGTTTACAGCGGAAGCAAACAAAATGTCCGGTTCACTATGGTTGCGGGGAAGATCCTCTATGAGGACGGAGAATTCTTTATCGGAGAAGAACCTGATTACGTTTACAGGAAAGCGGAAGAGATCACGGGAAGAATTTTTGGATATTAAAAGAAAGAGAGAGCATATGAAATTTGTAATTCAAAGAGTCAGCCATGCCGAGGTGGATGCGGACCACAAAACGGTCGGGAGCATTGACCGGGGATTTTTAGTACTGATCGGTGTCGGTCAGAACGACACGAGAGAGACAGCGGATAAACTGATTAAAAAAATGGCAGGGTTAAGAATATTTGACGATGAAAATGGGAAGACGAATCTTGCACTGAAGGATGTGGACGGCAGTCTCCTGCTCGTCTCCCAGTTTACCCTCTATGCAGACTGCAGAAAGGGCAACCGGCCTTCTTTCATCAATGCAGGAAAACCGGACCTGGCAGAAGAATTGTATGAATATATGATATCAGAGTGCAGAAAAAAAGTTCCGAAAGTCGAGACCGGAATCTTCGGTGCGGAGATGGAAGTGAGGCTTACAAACGACGGACCGTTCACGATCATACTGGACAGTGAGGACAGCTGATTTTCAGTTGTCCTTTGGTATGGTTTATGCTATAATTCATCAGAGAGAAACAGAAAAATACGATAGATGAGGTAAGTTCATGAAAGATATAAAGGATATGAAAAGGATTCTTTTGAAGCTGAGCGGCGAAGCACTCGCGGGAGATAAAAAGACTGGTTTTGACGAAGCCACCTGTATGGATGTGGCAAGACAGGTCAAGGTTCTCGCCGACCGGGGACTCCAGATCTCCATTGTCATCGGAGGCGGTAATTTCTGGAGAGGACGCACAAGCGAGAATATGGAACGGACGAAAGCAGACCAGATCGGCATGCTGGCTACGGTGATGAACTGTATTTATATTGCGGACGCTTTCCGCACCGCAGGGCTTGAAACCGAAGTGTTCACCCCATTTGTGTGCGGCTCGTTTACAGAACTGTTTTCCAAAGACAAGGCGATAGAAGCCATGGAAGACGGAAAGATCGCTTTTTTTGCAGGCGGAACCGGACATCCGTATTTTTCTACCGATACGGCAACAGCTCTTCGCGCTGTGGAGATCGAGGCAGATGCTATTCTGCTCGCCAAGTCTATTGACGGTGTTTACGACAGCGATCCTGCGGTTAACCCCGATGCAAAGAAATACGATACTATCAGTTTAGATGATGTATTGGATCAAAAGCTTGCAGTCGTGGATCTGACAGCTACGATCATGTGTCTGGAAAACAAGATGCCCCTTGCAGTGTTCGGGCTTAATGAGCCGGACAGCATAGCCGATTTATTAAAAGGAAAATTCAATGGTACATATGTTACCGTAAAATAGGAGGAAGAAAAATGTTAAAGAAATTTGAAGATAAGATGCAGAAATCTTATGAGAACATGACATCAGAATTTATGGCGATACGTGCAGGACGCGCCAATCCTCACGTTCTGGACAAAGTTACCGTAGACTATTACGGAGTGCCTACTCCGATCCAGCAGGTGGGAAATGTCTCTGTTCCGGAAGCCCGCACGATCCTGATCCAGCCGTGGGAGCCGAATCTACTCGGAGAGATCGAGAAAGCAATCATGATGTCTGACATCGGAATCACTCCTAACAATGACGGAACTGCGATCCGCTTGAATTTCCCGGAACTCACGGAAGAACGCAGAAAGGATCTGGCAAAGGATATCAAAAAAAGAGGAGAGACAACAAAAGTTGCAGTCCGGAATATCCGCCGGGATGCCAACGATGAACTGAAAAAGATGAACAAAGCCAATGAGCTGAACGACGACCAGTTAAAAGACCAGGAATCTGAAGTTCAAAAGCTTACGGATGCATATATCAAAAAAATTGATGATGCGGTGGAGGCAAAGTCAAAAGAGATCATGACAGTATAACAATAAAGAAAAGCTGCAGGGCTGGTTTGAGTCAGCCCTGTTTTTTCGATGATTTGACGGAGGTGTTCTATGGAGTCAATGAGAGTGCCGGAGCATGTTGCGATAATCTTGGACGGCAACGGCAGATGGGCAAAAAAAAGATTCCTTCCCAGGAATATGGGGCATGCACAGGGCAGCAAGACGGTGGAGAGAATCATTGAGGATGCATTTGACATGGGCATCAAATACCTGACGGTATACGCATTTTCAACCGAAAACTGGAGACGTCCGAAGGATGAAGTGGATGCCTTGATGAAGCTTTTAAGGGACTACTTAAAGACATGCATCAAACGGGCAAATAAAAATAATATGCGGGTCCGCGTCATCGGAGATGTGACCGGGCTTTCAGAGGATCTCAGGGAAAAGATCGAACAGCTTGAAGAAGCATCCAAGGGCAACACAGGAATCAATTTTACTATCGCCCTGAATTACGGCAGCCGCGATGAAATGATCCGCGCCATGAAAAAAATGGCCGGTGATCTGCTGGCAGGCACTCTGAAAAAAGAGGAGATCACAGAAGATCTGTTTGCAGGATATCTGGATACAAAGGGACTTCCCGAGCCTGACCTGATGATCCGCACAAGCGGAGAACAGCGGCTGTCGAATTTCATGCTCTGGCAGCTGGCCTACACAGAATTTTATTTTACCGATGTGCTCTGGCCGGATTTCAACAAAAAAGAATTGAAAAAAGCTGTGGAGTACTATAACGGAAGAGAACGGAGATTTGGAGGAATATAGACTTATGTTTAAACAGAGACTTATCAGCGGGATTGCTTTAGTGGCAGTTACCGTCCTTGGCCTTTACCTGGGCGGTATCGTAACTTTACTCTTAACGGCGATCGTTGCCCTGATCGGATACAATGAAATACTGAAGATTTTCAAAATAGAGAAATCATCTCTGGCGGTCCTTGGATACACAGGAACGATTCTTTACTATGCCGCATTGTTTTTTGACCTGGGCCAGTGGTCCACATCGATCATCATTTTGTTTATGATCTTCCTGCTCGGATGTTATGTGATCCGCTTTCCAAAGTATCACATGAACCAGGTGATGGCTTGTTTTTTTGGATTTGTCTATGTGAGCGTCATGATTTCCTATATTTATCAGCTGAGGATCGCTCAGAACGGAGGCGAATTTATCGTGCTCCTGTTCCTGGCCGCATGGGGCAATGATACACTTGCTTACTGCACCGGCATGTTGATCGGAAAGCACAAGATGACCCCGAAACTGAGTCCGAAAAAGAGCATAGAAGGCCTGATCGGCGGTATTATTGGGGCGGTGATCTTAGGAGCAGCATATGGTATCTATTTAAAGACAAGGATACGGTTTAATTTTAATCCAATGATGATGTTCGGGATTATCTGCGGAATCGGTGCGGCTATATCCGTGATCGGTGACCTGGCTGCTTCAGCGATCAAAAGAGATTCCAGGATTAAGGATTTCGGTACTCTGATCCCGGGACACGGCGGTATTCTAGACCGGTTTGACAGCATTATATTGATCGCTCCGGTTATTTATTATCTTACAATGATGATCTCAGGAGGCGCGATGCAGTGAAGTATATTTCCATCATTGGCTCTACCGGTTCGATCGGAACCCAGACGCTGGAGCTTGTACGTGCAAATGAAGACCTTGCAGTGACGACTCTGGCAGCCGGAAGCAATGTGGATCTTTTAGAACGGCAGATACGGGAATTTCATCCGCATACAGCAGTTCTCTATGACAAACAAAGAGCAGAGGAACTGCGGCTGCGCGTAAAGGATCTTGAAGTGAAGGTGCTTTCCGGACCGGAAGGCCTCATCGAGGCGGCTTCTGAGCCATCCTGTTCGCTGGTCGTCACTGCAGTCGTCGGGATGATCGGCATAAAGCCGACGATGGCTGCCATAAGGGCAAAGAAAGATATCGCTCTCGCAAATAAGGAGACGCTGGTGACCGCAGGCCATCTGATCATGCCCATGGCAAAAGAATACGGAGTTTCGATTTATCCGGTGGACAGCGAACACTCCGCAATTTTTCAGTGCCTTCAGGGAGAGGCTGAAAGAGATGTGGATTCCCTGATCATCACGGCATCCGGCGGACCATTTCGTACCAGGACAAAAGAAGAACTCAAAACGGTCACATTAAAAGATGCTTTAAATCATCCAAACTGGTCTATGGGCAAAAAGATCACCATAGATTCCGCAACGCTGGTCAATAAGGGGCTGGAAGTGATCGAGGCACGCTGGCTCTTTGACATGGATTTTGACCGGATCAAGGTGGTCGTACAGCCTCAGAGCATCATTCATTCTATGGTGCAGTTCAAGGACGGCGGGGTAAAGGCCCAACTGGGAACCCCGGATATGAAGCTTCCGATCCAATACGCCCTCTACTATCCGGAGCGCAGATTTCTTCCGGGTGATCGTTTAGATTTTGCTGCATTGGGAAGTATCTCTTTTGAAGAGCCGCCTGTTGATGTTCTAAAAGGTCTTTCATATGCATATGATGCAGGACGGACCGGCGGATCCATGCCGGCCGTGCTGAACGCAGCCAACGAAAAAGCAGTGGCTCTGTTTTTGCAGGAGAAAATATCTTTTACAGAGATTTATGATCTGATCGAAGATGCAATGAATGCACATCATGTGATAGAGAATCCATCTCTTACGGAGGTACTGGAAACAGAACAGTGGGTATATGAATTCATAGAAAGCAGGTAATTACTTGAACATTATTATTGCAATCTTAATCTTTGGCATTATTATCATCGTACATGAATTGGGACATTTTTCAGTCGCCAAAAAGAACGGCATCCGTGTGGACGAATTCTGTATAGGGCTTGGTCCGACTCTGTTCGGAAAACAGGTGGGAGAAACTTATTATTCTGTAAAACTCCTTCCTTTCGGCGGAGCCTGTATGATGGGTGAAGACGAAGACCGGCCGGAGGCGGACGCTTTTGGAAATAAATCTGTCTGGGCCAGAATGGCAGTCATTTTTGCCGGACCGTTTTTCAATTTTATTTTTGCCCTGATCCTTGCCTTTATTATGATCGGTATATCAGGAGCTGACCTGCCCGATATCGCCAGAGTGGAGACAAAGTCTCCTGCTCAGGAAGCAGGATTGAAAGCCGGGGACCAGGTCTTGAAGATTGATGGAAAAAAGATCTACAATAACCGCGAACTGTCTTATTATTTCCTTCTGGACTATAAAGGCGGAGAAGTGCCTGTCGTGATAAAGCGGGACGGAATAGAGAAAAACCTCTCTGTGACCCCGAAGTTTAACAAGGAAGCCAAAAGGTATATGATCGGCATAGGCTGGGAACCATATCAAAAATTAAATCCCCTCAGGACCATAGAATATGGATTTCATGAGGTAGGATTTCAAATTCGTGTGACGGTAAAGAGTGTCGTGAAACTGGCTACGGGACAGCTGACGCTGAATGATCTGTCAGGGCCTGTGGGCATTGTAAAACAGGTAGGGGATACGTATAACCAGGCAGCCACTTACGGTTTCACAGTCCTTCTTTCCACGATGCTGAGTATTGCGGTCCTGATCAGCGCAAACCTGGGGGTTATGAATCTTCTGCCGCTTCCCGCACTGGACGGAGGCAGACTTTGCTTTCTCATCGTGGAAGCGGTCAGAAGAAAGCCTGTTTCCAAAAATGTGGAAGCCACCGTCCATACGGTCGGTCTGTTTTTGCTGCTGGGGCTTATGATCTTTGTCATGTTCCAGGATATCTATAAGATTATGTTGTAAAGGAGTCTTAGTATGGTTACAAGAAATAATACAAAAGTCATCCGGATCGGAGATAAAAAGATCGGCGGGGGCAACCCTGTGCTGATCCAGTCCATGACCAATACGAAGACAGAAGACGTGGAGTCTACCGTAACACAGATATTAAGCCTTGAGAAAGCCGGATGCGACATCGTAAGATGTACGGTCCCGACTCCCGAAGCGGCTGACGCCCTGGGCGAGATCAAAAAAAGGATACACATTCCGCTGGTGGCAGATATACATTTCAACTATAAGCTCGCCATCGCGGCTATGGAGAACGGCGCGGATAAAATCCGCATCAATCCGGGCAATATCGGAGGAGCGGACCGTATCCGGGCAGTCATTGAAAATGCCAAAGAGTACGGCGTTCCGATCCGGGTAGGCGTCAACAGCGGTTCACTGGAAAAAGAGCTGGTGGAAAAGTATCACGGAGTGACGGCCGAGGGACTGGTGGAGAGTGCCGTTGACAAAGTCCGCATGATCGAGGCATTTGACTATGACAATCTGGCAGTCAGCATCAAATCCTCCGATGTTCTTATGTGTGCCAGAGCATATGAACTGGTAGCAAAGCAGATCGACTATCCGCTCCATGTCGGCATTACAGAGTCAGGAACCGTGTACAGCGGAAATATCAAGTCCGCAGTCGGACTTGGCATTATCCTTCATCAGGGGCTCGGAGACACGATTCGCGTCTCACTGACCGGAGATCCTGTTAATGAAATCGCAAGTGCCAAACTGATTTTAAAGACTTTGGGGCTCAGAAGCGGCGGGATCGAAGTGGTTTCCTGTCCTACATGCGGAAGGACCAACATTGATCTGATCAGTCTTGCCGGGCAGGTAGAGACGATGGCCGCAGATTTCGAACATTTGAATATCAAGGTTGCCGTCATGGGCTGTGTCGTCAACGGCCCCGGTGAGGCAAAGGAAGCGGATATCGGGATCGCAGGCGGAATCGGTGAAGGCCTTCTGATGAAAAAAGGACAGGTCATACGGAAAGTTCCGGAGGAGGAGCTTTTAAGTACTCTGCGTTATGAATTAGAACATTGGGGTGAATCAGATGCAGGCTGCTAAAGAGCATACAAAAGAATTTTTTCAGGTGTTTCCTGACCTGAAAGTGTCTAGAGATGTAGAAGAACTGTTCCGGACTGTGTGTATCCGCCAGGTCGTATTCAAGAAATCAAAAAACACACTTTTCATTTCTTTTACAAGCGACCATCTGATCCCAAGGATCGACACCTGGCGGATGGAACAGCAGATCAGAGAGCAGCTGTTTTCAAAACGTTATGTCAAAATACGTTTTCAGGAGTTTTTCCGGCTTTCTGCTCAGTATGATCTGGACTATTTATTTGAACACTATATGAAAAGCTTCCTCTTTGAGTTAAAAGGCAAAGGGGAGGTTATTTTTAATGTGGTCAGAAAAGGAGACTATGCCATTGACGGAGATGTCGTTACCTTTATCTTTGAAAATACTTTTGTCAACAAGAGCAAGTCAGAAGAGATCAAAGAGTATTTCGAGACAACGCTTAAAGACAAATTTGGTATGGAGATCAAGGTAGGCTTTGATTTTTCCAAGACGACAGACCGGTCTCTGAAAAAAGAAAGCCAGTATAAACTTCAAAAAGAGATTGAGGGAATTGTCGAACAGGCCGATCTTCTCTGTAAAGAACAGGCAGAAGAGAAAAAGGCGAGAAAAAAGAAAAAAGAATCCAATTTTTCCTACGATTCCAAGTTTAAAAGAAAGCCTAAATTCAAAGACGATCCGACCCTTCTTTACGGCCGCAACTGTGAAGGGGAGCTCATTGAGATCAAGGATATTTTCGATGAGATCGGCGAAGTCGTGATCCACGGACAGGTTACAAGCCTTGATACGAGAGAAATTCGAAACGAAAAAACGATCATCATTTTTCATATCACTGACTTTACGGATACAATCTCCTGTAAAATATTTGTCAGAAATGAACAGCTCCCGGAGGTTCTCAGCGATCTGAAAAAAGGAGGCTTCTACCGGATTAAGGCGGTCGCCATGTATGATAAATTTGATCATGAGATATCTCTTGGTTCTGTCGTGGGCATCAAAGCAGTCTCTGATTTCAGGGAGAAACGCCAGGACACGTCCATGGATAAAAGGGTGGAACTCCATTTACATACGGTTATGAGCGACAACGACAGTGTTGTTCAGATCAATGACATCGTAAAACGCGCCTACGAGTGGGGACATCCTGCCGTTGCCATCACGGATCACGGCGTGCTCCAGGCCTTTCCGATTGCAAGGCACGCCTATGAGGATTTAAGGCTTCCAAAAGACGATCCGTTTAAGATCATCTATGGGGTGGAGGCTTACTTTGTGGATGACCTGGGAGATTTGGCAGTCCGCTCCAGAGGCCAGTCCCTCCGGGGAGACTTTGTGGTATTCGACATTGAGACCACAGGGTTCAACAGCCATACAGACCGCATCATAGAAATCGGGGCCGTAAAGGTCATAGACGGTGAGATCACGGAAACCTTCAGTGAATTCATCAATCCGCAGATCCCGATTCCATTTAAGATCACACAGCTTACTACGATTACAGATGAGATGGTCATGGACGCAGATACGATCGAGGCCGTTCTGCCAAGATTTCTTGAGTTCTGCGGGAATTCTGTCTTAGTGGCCCACAATGCCGGGTTCGACACCGGATTTATCCATGAAAATACGAAACGCCTGGGGCTTGATTTTCATCCTACCATTGTGGATACGCTCGGTCTCTCAAGGAGCCTGATGACCCACCTGGCAAAATTTACACTGGATAATCTGTGCAAAAATTTAAACATCAAACTGGAGACTCACCACCGGGCAGTGGATGACGCCACAGCTACAGGGAAAATCTTCATAAAATTTGTTCAGATTCTGGAGGAAAAAGAAATCTTTGACCTGGATCAGGTAAACGAGTTTGTCGCAGGCTCCGAAGACTTCATTAAAAAAGGCCGCACCTATCACGGTATCATTCTCGTCAAAAACAACACCGGAAGAGTCAACTTAAACCGTCTGGTGTCGGAATCCCACGTCCGGTACTTTAACCGGCGCCCGAGAATGCCCAAATCCCTGATCAATAAGTACCGGGAAGGACTGATCATCGGATCTGCATGTGAAGCCGGCGAACTGTACAGCGCCATCGTGGACCAGCGGTCTGAGGAAGAGATCGCAAAGATTGTTGAATTTTATGATTACCTGGAAATTCAGCCGGAGGGCAATAACCAGTTTATGATCGAATCCGCGCGCCATGAGAATGTCAATTCTTTTGAAGATATCAGGAATTTCAACCGGAAGATCGTGGAACTGGGTGAAACCTTCCACAAACCTGTGGCCGCTACCTGCGATGTGCATTTTTTAGATCCGGATGATTCCATTTACCGGGCGATTCTGATGGCCGGAAAGGGATTTAAAGATGCGGACAGCCAGCCGCCTCTCTACTTCCGGACGACGGAGGAAATGCTCCATGAATTTGAATATCTGGGAAGCGATAAAGCCAGAGAAGTTGTCATAACAAATCCAAATATGATCAATGACCAGATTGAAAATATTTCCCCGATTCATCCGGATAAATGCCCGCCGGTCATCGAGAACTCGGACCGGGATCTTCGGGATATTTGTTACAAGAAAGCACACGATATCTACGGTCCGAATCTGCCGGACATCGTAACCACCAGACTTGACAAAGAGCTGAATTCCATCATCGGAAACGGCTATGCGGTTATGTATATCATCGCACAGAAGCTGGTATGGGATTCCCTGGACCACGGTTATCTGGTAGGATCAAGGGGGTCTGTGGGGTCGTCTTTTGCGGCGACTATGTCCGGGATCACGGAAGTAAATCCTCTGCCCGCCCACTACATCTGTCCTGAGTGTTATTATGTGGATTTTGACTCTCCTGAAGTAAAAAAATATGCCAGGATGGGTATGTCCGGATGTGATATGCCGGATGCGGTGTGTCCGAAATGCGGTGCAAAAATGAACAAAGAAGGCCATGATATCCCGTTCGAGACATTCCTCGGATTTAAGGGGGACAAGGAACCTGATATTGACCTTAATTTTTCAGGAGAATATCAAAGTAAGGCCCACGCATATGTGGAGGTGATCTTTGGCAAAGGAAAGGCCTACCGTGCAGGTACGATCGGTACACTGGCGGAGAAGACTGCCTATGGATATGTTCTAAAATATCTGGAGGAGAGAGAAATATCTAAAAGAAAATGTGAGATCGAACGGCTGGCGAAAGGGTGCACCGGAGTTAAGAGAACGACCGGCCAGCACCCGGGAGGCATCATCGTTGTGCCTCATGACAAAGAGATCTACGACTTTACTGCCGTCCAGCGGCCGGCCAATGACGTAAGATCACCGATCATCACAACCCATTATGAGTACCATTCTATCGATTCCAACCTGTTAAAGCTGGATATCCTGGGACACGATGATCCCTCCATGATCCGCAGGCTGGAAGATCTGACCGGCGTCAACGCTCAGAATATACCTCTGGACGATGAATCCGTCATGTCTCTGTTTCATGGAACAGAGGTTCTGGGAATTACTCCGGAACAGATCGGAGGCACGAAGCTTGGGTCTCTCGGGATACCGGAATTCGGAACCGATTTCGTTATTCAGATGCTTCTGGACACAAATCCTCAGAGTTTTTCCGATTTGGTCCGCATTTCAGGCCTGTCCCACGGTACGGACGTCTGGCTCGGCAATGCCCAGAAACTGATCGAGGAGGGGGATGCCACGATTTCGACTTCCATCTGTACGAGAGATGATATTATGGTCTATCTGATCAATCAGGGTCTGGATGAGGCCTTGTCCTTTACGATCATGGAGAGCGTCCGGAAGGGAAAAGGGCTGAAACCGGAACAGGAAGAGGCAATGAGGGAAAAAGATGTGCCGGAATGGTATATCTGGTCCTGTAAACAGATTAAATACATGTTCCCGAAAGCACATGCAGTAGCCTATGTCATGATGGCATGGAGGATCGCCTGGTTTAAGGTTTTTCACCCCCTTGCCTACTATGCCGCCTATTTCAGTATCCGCGCCAAGTCATTTTCCTATGAAGACATGTGCATGGGAAAAGAAAAACTGAACAACCGGATGAAGGAGATACAAAACACGCCGAAGTTCGAGGTGAAAAATGCAGACCTGGATCTTCTGCGGGAAATGAAGATTGCAGACGAGATGTATGCCCGTGGATTTGAGTTCATGCCCCTTGATATCTACCGGGCAAAGGCAAAGGATTTTCAGATCATCGACGGAAAGATCATGCCTCCTTACTCCGCGATCGACGGCATGGGAGATAAAGCTGCCAAGGAAGCCGCAGAGGCGTCCAAGGGAGAACCTTTTACTTCCATGGAAAATTTCCGTGACCGGACAAAGGCGCCTAAATCTGTCGTAGATAAGATGAAAGAATTGGGGTTGATGGGAGATCTGGAAGAAAGCGACCAGCTCAGTTTCAATTTCTTTTGATACCCCGAAATAATAGAACCGCTCATATAATAATTTCATGTCTGCCAGAAGGCATCGGCAGACTGCGGGGAGTTTTTGTTTTAACAACGCCGTAAAAAAATCCGGGACATTAGATGTGATCCTCAATGCTATGACCGGATGAAATATGCACTATTCGGAAGGAACCGCCTTTCTGAAAAAGAAATCATAAAGGAATTAAATCGCTGGTCAGGAAGACAGTTTGACCCCTTTTAACAAAAAAAATCATCGAATGGATGGAAGGCAGAAAAAAGCAGAAATAAGCTGCTTTTTCTGCCTTTCTCTGTCTGCGGCGATATTATAAGCGGATTGGGAAATACTATTTGAGAAATGTTATCGTTGACAGAAATTAAGGTGAGACATATAATAGACCCATACCCCCTGGGGGTGGTAAGGAGGCGTATTATGAAACAAAAATTTGATGTGACGGGCATGACATGCAGCGCATGCAGTGCCCATGTAGATAAAAGTGTCCGAAAATTAGATGGTGTCGCTGAAGTTAATGTAAATCTGCTCCAAAACACCATGACCGTGGAGTATGATGAGTCAGAAGTAAACGATGATCAGATTATCCGAGCTGTCATCGATGGAGGCTACGGTGCCTTTGTCCATGATAAGCAAGAGGAAGCAGGCAGGAACCGGGATATTGGCGTAGACGATGAGATCACCGGCATGAAGAGAAGACTTTGGGTATCCATCCTGTTTATGATACCGCTCATGTACATTTCCATGGGACATATGGTGAATCTTCCGCTTCCATTTTTTCTGAGCGGAACCCACAATGCGGTTTCTTTCGGGCTGACCCAGATGCTGCTGGTTCTCCCGGTCATGTACATTAACCGGAAGTTTTATCAGGTGGGATTTAAGACCTTGTTTAAGGGCTCTCCGAATATGGATTCCCTGATCGCCATCGGGTCCGGCGCCGCCTTTGTCTATGGAGTATTTGCCATTTACCGCATGGGATACGGCCTCGGTGTGCAGAATCTTCAGCTGGTACATCAGTACCACATGGATTTATATTTTGAATCTGCATCGATGATCCTGACACTGATCACGGTCGGAAAATATCTGGAGGCCAGGTCCAAAGGGAAGACTTCTGAGGCTATCAGCAAACTCTTAGATCTGGCTCCGAAGACCGCCACCGTAGAACGGGGCGGGGAAGAGATTGAGATCCCTGTGGAGGAGCTGAATGAGGGAGATACGGTGATCGTGCGCCCCGGAGCCAGCATTCCAGTTGACGGAGTCATCCTTGAAGGCATGACTTCCGTGGATGAGAGCGCTCTGACCGGGGAAAGCATCCCTGTGGAGAAATCCTCCGGAGATAAAGTCATCAGCGCATCTATTAATAAAGGGGGATTTATTAAATTCAGGGCTACAAAGGTAGGGGATGATACGACGCTTGCCCAGATCATACAGCTGGTGGAAGATGCATCCGGTTCCAAAGCCCCGATCGCAAAGCTTGCAGATAAAATCGCCGGCATTTTCGTTCCCGTTGTTATTGTCATTGCCCTGGCTTCCGGGATCGTATGGCTCCTTTCCGGGCAGACATTTGAGTTCGCACTGTCCACGGCTATTGCCGTCCTGGTCATTTCCTGCCCGTGTGCACTTGGTCTTGCCACACCGACGGCAATCATGGTCGGAACTGGAAAAGGCGCGGAAAACGGCATCCTGATCAAGTCTGCGGAGAGTCTTGAGACGGCACATGAGATAAAAACCGTCGTTTTGGACAAGACCGGTACTGTCACGGAAGGACGGCCACAGGTGACGGACATCGTAACCTCCGGCGGCATTGAAGAAAAGGAACTGGTCAAGCTTGCCGCCAGTATGGAGAAACCTTCGGAGCATCCTCTGGCGGATGCCATTGTCTTCTATGGCGAAGAGATCAATGCCGGCTTCTGTGAGGTATCCGGATTTGAGTCTGTGACAGGAGAAGGGATCGAGGGTTGCATAGAAGGTGATAGGGTATATGCCGGCAACCTCAAAATGATGGAACGGATTGGAGTTTCTCTTGGAGACCTGGAAGAAAAAAGTACTGTTTTTGCCTCACAGGGTAAGACACCTCTTTTCTTTGCAAAAGAGGGCAGACTGCTTGGGCTGATCTCTGTAGCCGATGTGGTAAAACCGACCAGCAGACAGGCCATTCAGGAATTTGAGAAGATGGACATCGAAGTGGTCATGCTGACCGGAGATAACAAAAAAACAGCAGCGGCAATCCAAAAACAGCTGGGCATCAGACGGGTGATCGCAGAAGTGCTTCCACAGGACAAAGAGGCCAAGATCCGGGAAATTCAGGAGGAAGGCAAGAAAGTGGCCATGATCGGGGACGGCATCAATGATGCTCCGGCCCTTGCCAGAGCCGATGTGGGAATTGCCATAGGAGCCGGCACCGATATTGCCATCGAATCCGCAGATATCGTCCTGATGAAGAGTGATCTGCTGGACGGAGTGGCGGCAGTCCAGCTCAGCAAAGCGGTGATCAAAAACATCAAAGAAAATCTCTTCTGGGCCTTTTTCTATAATGTGATCGGAATTCCCCTGGCCGCCGGGTGTCTGTATCCGTTTTTCGGATTAAAGCTTAATCCTATGTTCGGTGCCGCAGCCATGAGTTTAAGTTCTGTATTTGTCGTGAGCAATGCCCTGCGCCTGAAGTTTTTCCGGCCAGGTTTTATAAGAAACAAAGAAACGCCGGTAAGAGTAAATGAGCCGGTCCAAAGAAAGGAGGAAACAAACATGAAAAAGACGATCTCGATTGAAGGAATGATGTGTGAACACTGTGTAAAACACGTGACAGATGCACTCAATAAGCTGGACGGGGTGGCCGCAGAGGTCAGCCTTTCAAATAAAAGCGCCGTTGTGAACTTAGCAAAAGAGGTCAGCGACGAATCACTGAAACAGGCAGTAGAAGATGCAGGCTATCAAGTGACCGGTATTCAGTAAGGAGGGGCCATGCAGGCAGACAAGACTCAGATCACAAGACTTCTGAAGACCGCCAGGGGACAGATCGACGGGATCTTAAAAATGGTGGAAGAAGACCGGTACTGTATGGATATCTCCAACCAGCTCATGTCTACGGAGGCCATTATACGAAAGACCAATAAAGAAATCTTACGGGCACATATGAAAGGCTGCATTGCCGATGCCCTGGCTGAAAACAAAGGCGATGAAAAAATTGATGAACTGGTAGAACTCATCGATAAGTTCGCCAAATAAAATAAGTTTTTCTTCATTGTCTTCAGTCGGCTCTGGAAAGGCCTCCTTCCGACAATTGAAAAAACTATCGTTGGATCATTCCATTTGTTTGATGGGTATGAAACACGGGATGCCCTGCGGGTATGATATAATAAAACCTTTAAGAATGAATATTATGTAAAAATGGCGAGGCGGAGTCATAGGCTGGAGGTCAATGATGAAAAAATGGTATGACGAAGAATATGAATTTGAAATTGAGGTAACAGGGTTTCTTCGCGGCGATCACACAGAGCGATATTGCCGTAACGGAGAGGAAATCGGAGATAAATATACCTGTACATATGGTTGCCCTGTAAATGCGGACGGACAAGGGATCTGTTCTAAAGTAATGACGATACTGTTCCCTGTTATGGAGGCAGTCAGAAGCGGCGGGGATTTAGAGAACATTGGCGGCAGCGGTAAGTACAGCAAGGATATCGTATGCCCGGACGGATGTGTGATGTTCCGGCTGACAGCGAAAAAACTTGGAAATGAGAATTTCTTTAAGGGAAAGTTTTTTAATTAGCTTTTCAGATTGGCAAAGCAAAGAGGTGAAGTGTTTCTGAAATGAATATGGAAACAAATTCTAAAATGCTTATGCTATTGAAAATGGTCCTGCTTATGGTTGTATCCGAAAAGTAGAGATTCTGGTTTTTCCAACTCCTTTTTTAAAGGTGTATATTATTCTTACTATAATAGTTGCACTGTTGATGGCTTTGACCCCGGCTTTCGTTCATGGAACAATAAATATGTTTATGATGTAAATATTCAAATTGTAGGAGGTTCACTATGCTTGATAAAATACCGAAGAGGTGGAAAAACACTTTGCGCCCTGTACACAAGGGAGAACTGCATTGGCTTTATGGTAATCCTGGGAAAAGATGAGCGGGAAAAATTTGAAGCAGGCCGAAATGAGTATTCTGAGAGCGTCCGGAAAATCTATACCCACAGGGCACACCGTATTTTATACCCTTCGGGTGGACGCGCTCCGCGCGATAAGGTATGATGAAACAAAAACTTATCACGATGGGAAATGGCTGATATTTGAACCTGTTGACACGTCATTGTTTGGGGATTTCATGCATTTATTAGCCATTAAGAGAAGGCCGAATAGAAAATAGCAGATCGTGGAGAAGAAAATGGCAAAAAAGATAGACCCAAAACAAACAAAACGGGCGATGGCTTTTGAATTATGGATGGGTGCCCCGAATCCAATGGTAACATTTTTTAAGACACTGGATGTTACGTCATTAATTAAAATAGAGAAATTCGGATTACAAATTGAAATTTATCTATATTAGTGTCTGTGTCTTCTCTGATTCTGACACGAGTATTGTTGCCACGTATAGGGCAGGACACGGGTATGCCCAAAATACAGATTGTTACTGATGAAGCGACAATCAAAAAGTATGGTGGAGAGAAAATGTATTTTGCACCGCCTATCACCTATGATGAAATTATGAAAACAATTCCTTATGGAAAAGTTATTACGGTTGGTGTTATCAGAGAATACTTGGCAAAAAAGAATAATGCCGATTTTCAGTTTGTTGGGATGGGTACTATATACAAGTACACGTTAGCTGGAATGGATGAGGACAAGCTGTTTAGGGAGGTACCATGAAAGGATTTAACCGACAAAATCAATTAATTTGTTGAGGTGAATAATATGGCTTTCAAATTAGTCAATGTCGTGCCATGGGACAGAAATATAGATGAATATCGGAATATGTTTATGCTGACTGATGATAATGCAAATTTGGTTTGCCCGTTTGGGTGAATGAATTGAAGATATAAGGAGGACAAATGGGGTTTGTATGGAAGAATCAACGAATATGAAAAGATATGTTGCGCTTTTGCGTGGTATCAATATAAGCGGAAAAAATAAGGTGCCAATGGCAGAATTAAAGAAAGTTTTTGAAGAACTTGGGTTTACAGAGGTAAAGACATATCTGAACAGTGGAAATGTGATTTTTTCAAGTGAGAAAAATAATATAGGGAGTCTTACAGGCCAGATTGAAACAATGATAAAAAATCAGTTTGGTTTGGATATTCCGGTTTTCGTCACATCAAAAGAAGATCTCGAAGACATTTTGCATCATGCACCTGACTGGTGGGGAACCGAAAATAAGGAAATCTATGATAATTTGATTTTTATTATGCCTCCAGCTACATTTGCTGAAGTATGGGACGAGATCGGAGAACCGAGGGAAGAATTAGAGAAGATAAAGGAATATAAGGAAGCGGTATTCTGGTCTTTCAATCGAAAAGATTATCAAAAGACAAACTGGTGGCCAAAGACGGCAAGTGCGGGCATCAGCGGCAAATTGACAATAAGAACGGCAAACACCGTCAGGAAGATAGTCGGAATGTAATTGCTTTCCTAAATCGGAGTTTGAAAAGAGAGGGCTTGCTGTCTTTGTTATCGTTTCGCTGAGTATAGGATGCGTTTTGGGATTAGTCGTAAAAAATCAGGTAAAGCTGACAATGATTGCATAGATTATATATTTACCGTCTATCATGCTTTTGACAATGGGCCAATGGAAGGTTTTTGGGGAATCATGAAAAGTGAACGCTATTATGGGAAAAGATTTACCAGCAGGTATTACCTACTGGCAGAAAAAGTATTATTATTTTAATTGTCTACCTGACGGGAAGCAGTTCATGTTCCCTGTCCTTTTTATAGTGATCTTTTATCTCAAAAAACATTTCCTCTTTATAAAATAAGCTGCAACCACAAGCATTCCCAGCACGGAACAGATTAAAAAGAATCCATTGCTGGATATTGATTCTGTGATGAGAAAGAAACTGTCTTTGCTGAAAAATATGAGATATGCCTGACTGACAAAGGCTGCCAGGCTCCCGATGCCAACGGCTCCGGCCAACACAGTCCAGACCGGATCGCTCAGATCGAAGGCCCCTTTTATGATCATTTCCAAAAAAATCAAAGTAAAAGCAGCGACAATAATAAAGATATTATTCCATATTCCATCAATCAGAATATAGCTCCTGGTTCTTAAATAAGTGTCCGCAAGCAAAAGCACAGACATTAAGAGAAGCCCGTGCAACAACGCATTTTCACGCGCTTTCAGCTGTTTTTTTGTAGACGTATACTGACTCATAAACTCATTCCCCTTTCTCCTATGAAGTATAAGTATATGATAATTCGACAAAATATTCAACCACAAGAAAATTTCCATATTTGCAATTCAAATTTTTTCCTGCTATTATATTCAATTAGATAATATACAGAAAGGAAAATGCCTGTGAAACGATGGATTGTCTTTCTGCTGTGCCTTACTGTCTGCCTGTCCGCATTATCCGGATGCGGCACCGGTAAATATTCCGACAGCAGTTCAAAAAAACTAAATGTTGTTACCACTATTTTCCCTTACTATGATTTTGTGCGTCAAATTGGGAAAGATAAAGTAAAACTCAAAATGATCGTCACCGCGGGCAAAGACAGCCATACATTTGAACCGACTCCGGCCGATCTGATCAGCATACAGAAGGCAGATATTTTTTTCTATAACGGCGGAGCGATGGAATATTGGGTCCAAAAAATACAAAAATCCCAGGAAAACAGCGGACAGGTTTCTTATGCCTTCATGGATTCGGTCAATCCAGTGGAAGAAGAGGTGACAGAGGGGATGAGCCTTCCTAAGGAAGAAGAAGGGGAAACAGAATATGACGAACATATTTGGACATCTCCTGTGAATGCGCAGAAAGTCGTGAAAAAAATCTGCGCCGTCTTATCAAAGGAAGATCCCGGCAACGCCCATTTTTATGAAAAGAATACAATGAATTATTTGAAAAAGCTCAAAAAATTGGACCAGGAGTTCAGAGAAACAGTAAAACACGGAAAACGCAAGCTCATAGTTTTCGGAGATAAATTCCCCATGCGCTATTTTACCGAGGAATACGGCCTCTCTTACAGGGCGGCATTCCCGGGATGCAGCGAGGAATCGGAGCCCAGCTCCCGGACGCTTTCCTATCTGATTGACTTAGTAAAGAAAGAAGAAATACCGGTCATCTATCATATGGACTTTGGAAGCAGTAAGATCGCGGATGTGATCTGTGAAGCATCCGGTGCCGAAAATATGCCTTTTTATTCCTGCCACACCGTGACAAAACGTCAGTTTGACCAGGGCGTCACATACCTGGATCTGATGGAGAAAAATGTGAAAAATCTGGAGAAAGGACTGAGAGAATGACATCCATTATTTCATGCAGTCATGTGGATCTTGGATATGACGGACATGTCATCGTAAAAGACTTAAATATGAAAATAGAACAGGGGGCTTATATTTCTGTCATCGGACAAAATGGCTCCGGTAAGAGCACGTTTATCAAGACGATGTTAGGTCTTGTGCGCCCTGTCTCCGGGAAAATCCGGCGCAGTCTTTCTGGAAAGGGCATCGGATATCTCCCCCAGCAGACGGAAATGCAGAAAAACTTTCCTGCAACTGCCCTGGAAGTGGTTCTGTCAGGTTTTTTAAGCCGAAAACAGCGCAGGCCTTTTTATATGAGAAAAGAAAAATTTACCGCCATGGAACAGCTAAAGAAGCTTGGAATCCCGGAGCTTTCAAAAACATGCTACCGGGAGCTTTCCGGCGGCCAGCAGCAGAGAGTCCTGCTGGCAAGAGCCTTATGCGCAACCGATCAGCTGCTGGTCCTGGACGAGCCGGTGACAGGTCTGGACCCTGGTGCCGCAAAAGAACTCTATGTCTTGCTGAAGGAACTCAACAAAAATGAGGGCATCGCAATTTTGATGGTTTCACACGATTTGTCCAACGCCTTAAAGGATGCAGATGAGATCCTTCACATCCGGCATGAGGATTACTTTTTCGGCAGTGTCTCAGATTACCGCAGTTCTGAACATTTCCATGAAATGAATGGAGGTGCTGTCCATGGAACTATTTAAAGAAATGGTATCATATCCTTTTATTATCCGTGCTTTTATCGTGGGAATTTTGATTTCCCTCTGTGCAGCCCTGCTCGGTGTGAGTCTTGTGCTGAAAAAATTTTCCATGATCGGGGACGGACTGTCCCATGTGTCCTTCGGAGCACTTTCCATTGCAATAGCCTTCGGGATCGCTCCTTTGAAACTCTCGATTCCGGTCGTTGTCATTGCGGCATTTTTTCTCCTGAAGCTTACTGAGAGCAGCCGGATCAGCAGCGATGCGGCCATTGCTGTCATGTCGGCATCGGCTTTGGCTGCCGGGGTCTTGGTGACTTCCTTTACTACCGGTATGAATATGGATGTATACAGCTATATGTTTGGAAGCATCCTGGCCATGAGCAGAGAAGATGTACGCCTGAGTGTTTTGCTGAGTGCCGCAGTCCTTATTTTGTTTCTCTTTTGTTATCATAAAATTTTTGCTGTCACCTTTGATGAAAGCTTTGCGCGGGCATCGGGAGTAGATGTTTCCTTTTACAATTCGCTTCTTGCGATCCTGACCGCTGTCACGATTGTTATCGGCATGAGAATGATGGGGGCCATGCTCATTTCCAGCCTGGTCATCTTTCCGGCGCTGACGGCCATGCAGATGTTTAAAAGCTTCCGGGGAGTCGTGATCTGTTCCGGCTTCCTCTCCGTCATATGTTTTTGTATCGGCCTGTCGGGGTCTTATCTCTTTTCTGCACCGGCCGGTGCAAGCATCGTCATTGCGAACCTTATAGGATTTCTCGTATTTCGTTTGCTGAGAATGGTTGTCAGACAGAATGTTTGATTTTCAAAACATTCTGTGATAGAATAATTTCATTATTACAAGTTAGGAGAAACATATGAACAAAAAGAGGAATGTGATGCTGACGATCATGAGCATCATTCTGTTGTTAGCCGGGATCTTAAACCTTGTGACCAATGTCACTCTGATGACAAGCCGCAATCTGATGAAGATGGCCATGGAGCAGGTCAGGCTGAGCGGTGCGATCTTAACCGTGTACCTTGTAGTCTGCATTATCTTCGGGATGCTTGAAATAGTGTGCGGAGTTTACGGCTTAAAAGCAGCCAAACATTTTGAATTTGGAGAAACCTGCTTCCAGCTTGCCATCGCACTGGTAGCCGCCGCTGTATTCATATTTATTTTTAATCTCTTTGTAAATGAATTTACGGCTACAAGCCTGGGAGGCTTTGTTTTCCCGCTGCTTTATCTTTATTCCATCAGATTCTGCAAATAATTTCATAAGCAGTCACTAAAAACAGATGATCAGCAGATTATCTGTTTTGTTCTTATTCCATAGGAAAGTTCTTCGAACCTCCCTATGGAATAAAAAAGCCCTGCGGGCAAGTATGCACACAAATGCGTAAGGAAATCATTTGACTGCGTCAAATCGCATTTGGCGCACAAAGCGGAACGAGTCCCTCATGATTGAGGGATTTAGGGAGTTGAAGCGGACTTGTCCGCTTTGTTCCATAGGAAAGTGCGTTCTATGTAAGAATAAAACACTACGAAAGAAGGAGAATACGATGTACATTGCAGATTTACATATCCACTCCAGATATTCCAGGGCTACAAGCAAAGAGTGTGATCCGGAACATCTGGATCTCTGGGCCAGAAGAAAAGGGATTCATATTGTAGGAACCGGTGATTTTACTCATCAGGCATGGAGGGACGAGTTACGGGAAAAATTGGTGCCTGCGGAAGAAGGCCTGTATATCCTGAAAGATGAATTCCGGATAAAAGACGGGATTGCTCCGGACGGCCAGAATCCGCGCTTTGTCATCACCGGAGAGATCAGCTCTATCTATAAAAAGAACGGAAAGACAAGAAAGGTCCATAATCTGATCCTTCTTCCGGGACTTGAAGCCGCAGATAAAATTTCCGCAAAGCTCGAGACCATCGGCAACATTCATTCCGACGGCAGGCCGATCCTCGGTCTGGACAGCCGGGATCTCTTGGAGATTCTTCTGGACATTTCTCCGGATGCGGTACTGGTGCCTGCTCATATATGGACTCCTCATTTTTCACTGTTCGGAGCCTTTTCAGGGTTTGATACGATCGAGGAGTGTTTTGAAGACTTAACGCCTCATATCCATGCGTTAGAGACAGGCCTGTCCTCCGATCCTCCTATGAATTGGAGGCTTTCGGCACTGGACTCCTTCCAGCTGATCTCAAACTCAGA
>OAVG01000237.1_pt1 | contig 42622 bp, 40 predicted proteins | sample 1495271 | NCBI WGS metagenome assembly OAVG01 (sample SAMEA2580077, study PRJEB22360) | human gut metagenome | biome: human gut; feature: human-associated habitat; material: faeces | place: Denmark | collected 2008/2010 | reverse complement strand
TATCTCCCGATACACCTGTGTCTCATCCGCACTCTCACTTGCCTGCGTATCCATATCCTCCACATTGATCACCGATGCCTGACCTGTCTCCCCGGTAAACTTCTCAATGATCTCCTTGAGATAAGATTTACTCCCCACCGCGGTCACGCTTGTTGCAACAGCCGCGATCATCAGCACGGCAGCAGCCACCATTACTCTTCTTCTGAAAAGCGGACTGTGCCGATGCACTTTCTTTTTCTTTTGAGTTTGTGTCTTTTCATATGCCTGTATCTGCTCTGCCAGCCTTTTTTCCATTTCATCAGAGACTCTGATTTCTTCCAGTTCAGCGTCTTCCAAAATCTCTTTTTCGATTTTTGCAGCTTCTTTTTCCATTTCTTCATGAAGTGAAAGCACGTTCTTTTTTTTCATCGTTCTACCCCTTACACGATTCTATTTATGGTTCCTACTTTTGTCTTGACATTTCACTAAATAAGGTTAATATGAAATTATATGTTTTCCTCGGCTATTTTCGTTGCAGCCGACTAACTAACACATTTTTTCTGGAGGTTTTTATATGAAACGAATCATACTTACCGGAGGTGGAACCGCCGGTCATGTTACCCCCAATATCGCTCTGATTCCACGTCTTTTGGAACTTGGATACGATATTCAGTATATTGGCTCTTATCAGGGAATCGAAAAAGAGCTCATCGAGCCATTCGGCATCCCTTACCACGGAATCTCTTCCGGTAAACTGCGCCGCTATTTCAGTGTTCAGAACTTTACCGATCCATTCCGCGTATTGAAAGGATTCGGTGAAGCAAAGAGACTGATCAAAGAGCTTCAGCCGGATGTGATCTTTTCCAAAGGCGGATTTGTATCTGTTCCTGTCGTACTTGCCGGCAAACACAATAAAGTTCCGACGATCATTCACGAATCTGATATGACACCCGGACTTGCCAACAAGATCGCAATCCCATCTGCTACAAAGGTATGCTGTAACTTTCCTGAGACTCTGGAGCATCTTCCGAAAGACAAGGCCGTATTAACAGGTTCTCCGATCCGTCAGGAACTATTATCCGGAAACAGGATCGCGGCTATGGATCTGTGTCATTTTTCTGCTGACAAGCCAGTCATACTCGTCATCGGCGGAAGCCTTGGATCCGTTGCAGTAAATAACGCTGTTCGTCTGGCACTCCCGGAACTTTTAGAGCATTTCCAGATTGTCCATCTCTGCGGAAAAGGCAAGGTAGATGACTCTCTGACTTCTATGAAAGGCTACACACAGTTTGAATATATCAAGGATGAGCTTCGTGATATCTTTGCACTTGCAGATATTGTGATCTCAAGAGCCGGTGCAAACGCAATCTGCGAACTTCTTGCTCTGAGAAAACCGAATCTGCTGATCCCGCTCTCAGCCAACGCAAGCCGCGGAGATCAGATTTTAAATGCCCGCTCCTTTGAACGTCAGGGCTTCAGCATGGTTCTCGAAGAAGAAGAGCTGACCAAAGAATCCCTTTTAGAGGCAGTGCGGAAATTGTATAACGATCGCAGCCGTTTTATGGATGCCATGCGTGATTCGAATCAGCAAAATTCAATCGATACAATCATCGATCTCATCGAGAATTCCCGCCGATAGTTTTATATCGCCACTAAAATCAACTGAACAGGTGTCGTTTTGACACCTGTTCGTTTACAGCTCCAGAAATTCCTCATACTCTACACCAAACTTTTTTCTGATCCATTTTCTTGCTCTGTAGAGTAAACTGTGCAGCACTTCTATGCTTATCTCCATTCTTTCTGCAACAGCAGACTGCGGAATCTCCAAGTAATATACATAACGAATTGCATCATACCAACGTGGATTATGCTTGTACAAGGCTGCAAAAATCTCTTCATGCAGACTGGTCTGTTCATCATCCTTCATTCTTTCCATGTATGTATCTTCTGCGCTGTCCTCCAAATCTAAAATAACAGGATCTTCCCCTGTTTCCGAGAGAACTTCTCTTTCTGCTTTCTTGTTATAATTCAACGCCATATGCTTTGCAGTCGTATACATCCAAGCTTTGATATTGATATCTTTCAATTCATCGATATACATATATAATTGCAGAAATGTACTCTGTGTAATATCTTCTGCAATATCGTAATTCCCTGAATATTTATATGCTGCCTTCATAACGAGATTTTTGTATTTTTGGTATATCTCTTCATAATCTTGTTTATCCGTCAACATGTTTTCTCCAGTAATTACTTGATTTTATTCAGAATCTCTTCCTTGTCCGCTTCTGTCAGTTCACCCATCTTCCAGCCAAGACCAACCTGATCTCCTTCATAACGCGGTATCAAATGCATATGAAAATGAAATACCGTCTGTCCTGCCGGTTCTTCATTATTCTGAACAATATTATATCCGTCACATCCAAGAATATCTTTCATCTTACAGATCATCTTTTTTGCCAGCACCAGCGCTTTTGCTGCCAGTTCATCATCCAGATCATATAAATTGCGGTAATGTTCTTTTGGTATGATCAGTGCATGTCCTTTTGACGCCGGACTCAAATCCAGAATCACGCGAAAATCAGCATCTTCATAAATAGTTGCTGAAGGAATCTCACCTGATGCCAGTTTGCAAAAAATACAGTTATCATCTTTCATTATCTAAGCATCTCCTTTTTTGTTTACTTGTAGTATAAAACATTTTTCCAGAAAATAGAAGAATATTTTACTTACAGAAATCACCTTTTTTGTCGAATTTTGTCATACTTATTTTATTGAACCCTCCTTTTTCGCATGATAGACTACACTTAAACAGAACTACTTTGGAGGACATAACTATGCTATACAATATCGATATTAATAAAATGAACAAATTGATGAGCAATAATGACGATGCACGGCAGATCATCCCGCAGCTTCTGCGCAATCACCGAAATACAATTTCCACGATCTCACATGAGATTCGCAATCCCCTTACGCTTGTTTCCTCTGCTCTGCAGGTAATGGAAAAACAAAATCCGGAGCTCAAAGACATTCCGCACTGGAGCCAGGTAATGGGTGACGTCGATTTTATTATTCAGCTTTTAGAAGAGCTTTCTGCCTTTAACAGCAGCAATGAATTGTATTATTCTGTCTTCTCTATAGAACAGCTTTTGAAAAACGTTGCAATCTCTTTTGCAATCTCGCTAGACACAAATGAAGCAGATATTGAATTTTCCTCCTGCATCTCCGACTCTCTCGGTGAATTTACCGGAGACAAGATCAAACTGCAGGAACTTGTCCTGAACCTGCTGAAAAATGCAGAGGAAGCCATCACCGAACAAGGCTCCATCCATCTGGCAGCTTCCCGCAGCGGAGATATCATTACCATCACCTGTACCGATACCGGCTGCGGAATCACTCCGGAGCAGATGGAATGTATCTTCCAGCCATTTGTCACCTACAAACAGGGCGGAACCGGACTTGGACTGGCATTCTCCCGCAAGATCGCAGAGGCTCACGAAGGAACTCTCACTGCTGTTTCCACTCCGCAGGAATCCACTACATTTACCGTTACACTTCCTGTCTAGGCACGTTCCTTCCGTGATACCAAAGCACGGCTGTCAGAAATCCACAGATCAGCCCGCCCACATGGGCCGCATTGTCTACACCTGTACTGGTAAAGCCAAAATAAAGACTTAACAGTACCATAAACAGCATCCCTCTTCCGGTGAGCCTTCCGACCTTTCCTCTGTTACGAATCACAACCCAAAGAAGTGCCCCGAGCAATCCAAAAATTGCTCCGGATGCACCCGCTGAGACTGCCGGATTTCCAGTGTAAAAATCCATGGCAAGAGAGATCAGATTTGCCCCGATCCCGCTCACAAAATAAATCAGCAAAAATTTAAAACTGCCAATCTCCTTCTCCAGATTCCACCCCAATGCACCGAGCATTACCATGTTATTCATCAGATGATCGATCCCAAAATGTAAAAAAATGCAGGTTATCAACCGATAATACTGGGCATCTTCAAAAATCAACGGTGGATACATGGCTCCGTATTTTATCATAAATACCGCATTTTCCGGGTTGCCCAGAAATGACAATAGAAAAAAGATTCCCATATTGATCACGATCAATGCCGCTGTACAGACTGTCTGTTTGTTTTTCTGCAATTTGAATCCCTCTTTTCCGCGCCCTTCATCAGGCGCAATTTAATACAGTTATTATAAGTGAGTGGATTCATCTTGTCCATCTGTTTCCAATATCAGATCATCCCAGCTTCCCCATCTTCCAAGTCTCCCTCTGCTGATTTTATGCGCCGCTTTTTTCCAGGCACTCCATACACCGCCGGATTCCCGGATGACCTCCGTATCCTTTGCTGGTTTATATTCCTCTTCCGTATCCAACGTAAACAGAGAATCAGAAATTTCCTCTTCTTCCCACGCTTCCTCTGTATCCGGCTCATCCTCCTCTTCTGCCTCTTCACATTCTGTACGGTATTCCTGCATAATGGCATCCAGATCATAGTTCTCCTCAAGTGTTGCTTTATGCAGTTCATAAGCAAGCGTGATCCCCTTCTCATCTTCATAATCCAGCTTTTCTACAAAATACTCTGTCATTCGGTGAAATGATTCACAGAGCTCCTGTTTTCCTCCAGGCAGATAGCAAAAGAAATATTTCTGTTTTCTGCAAAAAACATATTCCGGTTCTAACAACAGACAGCCCGGATGCAGCATATACTTTTGCAGCTGCGAAATACTCTCCAGAAGACAATAGATAAACTGCTCAATATCCCCTTTTTGAACCTGCTTGTTTTCAAATAAAACCGCCATGGAAATTAATCCTGTGATTTCATATGTATACCGGCTCTCTCCATCGATTCCGCAGCCGTTTACTTCCAGAATGCCCGGAATTTTATTTGCTCTCAGCATCGGCATCTGATAATCTTCCTCATAAATCTCCGGTACATGAATATGCAGACAGATTCTGTTTAATTCTTTTTCATATTTTGTATTCACTTCCAACTTCTCCTATTTTATTGTTTCCAGTTTTTTCTTCAAACGGATCTTTTTCTCCGGATGCGGGATTTTTACCTGTCTTGTTACCCGGATACACATCTTCCCTCTGGTCGCGGAAATTGTCGTCTCTGCCTCATCATCTGTCACATTCACAGACACCTCCGGCATAGAAAAATAAATAAGTTTCCCCCTGATCCGTTCCCTGCAAAACGTCTCCACATCCGCTTCTTTCGCTTTTGGATTCCGTGCCGTCTGAACCGCTGTCGTAACTGCTTCATATGCCATCCCGTCTAAAATACTTTTATCATGATAATAAAATGTCGTACGGACAATGATCAGAAATACCAGAAAAATCAACGGCATCACATATGCCATTTCAACTGTGGTACTCCCTTTTACACACCTCATTTATATCCCTCCCAGACAGACGATCCCTATATACGCAGCCAGTAAAAACGGAACAAACGGAAATGCCGCATCTTTTTGAAAACCTTTCCTGATCAGCACGTATCCTGCAAACACTGCTGCCAGAACATATGCCCAGACAAGGAGATACAACACATTCCAAAACCCGAGATACACACCCGTCACCGCGATCATCAGACTGTCACCATATCCGAAAGCCTCCTGTGTCACTCTGCTGACCAGAAGAAACACACCGCCCACAAGCGCGCCTGTGACCATTAGCAGCAGTGGAATTTTTCCATGAAAATATCCAAGACTTGCCGAAAGAATCCCACCTGCCGCAATAAGCCAGACCGGTATTTCTCTTTTTCTGATATCCCACATGGAAACAACACATAAATATCCTCCAAAACAAATTTCTCCTATTTCGTACATCGTGAACATCTCCCTCTTCCTATCATCCTTGATTTCTGAACCGCATAAATCGTCCGGTTCAGACCGCTGCATGTGAGTGAGTTGTGATACTTGCCCCCTGTATTTGTAATATAAACTCCTGCCATTGCACTTCCATGGACACATTTGTCACATTTATAATATCTTCCGCCGTCTTCGTTCCGAATTCCGTCCAGGTCTGCATAAGGGATAAACCTGACAGAAAGCTGCAGATACGTACACTGATAATCTTCATGATAAACCAGCCCTGTTTTTGTAATATAGACGATCTGTTCATCTCCTGACTCCAGACCTTTTTTCTGAAATCCGTTCCAACTGCTGAATTTCATTTCTTCCTTATATTCTGCAGACATATTTCCAAACTGTAAAAACGGAAGCCGGATTCCGTATCGTACAACAACATTCAGCTCATTCCCATTGGGATTACAATATGATCCCGCACATTGTATCCCTTTACTTCCACCGCTCACAATACTGTTCTCCAGACGCTTTGCTCCAATGCTCCTGACAATTTCCGATTCCAGCTTCGATGTATTTAAGACCGGAACAAGTACTGTATCTTCCGTACAGATCTTGGCCGCATGAACTGCCGCTGCCTGAATGGTTGTCTGCACATTATGAATTTCGATAAAATAAATCAGACATATTACTGCAAAAAAGAAAATCGGTACGCTAAGCGCTGCTTCTACAGTAATACTTCCTCCCGCCCCCGGCACAGATGCCCGTTTTAGATTCTTATTGGATGGTTTTTGATTTGATTGTGTCATCATTTTTCCTTTCTTTAAAATTTGTGAGTGTCTCTGCCAGAGGGGACGTTTCGGCAGTAGATCCGGGCACCTGTGCCGGGTGCGGGAGTTGTTTATTCATATCCGAAATAGAGTGGAAATTCATAAGATAACCCGTTTCTGATCTGAACAAGGTTTTGCAGTCTGAGCTTTGTTACACATGCATCTGCACGAAAAAAGGCAAGTCCTTTTTCATAGATCAGATTTTGCTCCACCCGATCCAGCGTACGCATGGTAAGATGATCTCCATTTTCTAAAAACAACAGCATTCTCAGATAACTTTTGTAATCCCATCCATCTGTTACATCAGCCCCTTCCTGTGTATCTTCACTGGTTCCCAGCTTCATCAGGGAAGAGAGCGACAGCTGCCAGTTCTCTGCTGTTTTTACCAGAGCAACGCGTTTTCCGGACATCAGAGAACGTAAATCCATGACACTTTCCCCGAATGCCCACGCTGCCAGCAATACCTGTTTGACTACAGGCTCCAGCATCGGAAGCGCTACTGCCGTTGCAAGCGCCAATGCCATAGCTCCTGCCTCCGCCTGTTTTGCTGTATCCGTCTGCAGATATACAAAATTCAGCCCCATCCGGATCAAAAGCAGCTTGTTCAGCACCGCCTCCAGATTTTCCTGATCAGATGTCTTTCCCTCCAGAAGATATTCCACTTCATAGGCAAGCGATCGTTTTTCTTTTTCTTCTTCCACAGCATTTCCGAATTTTTTAAGAATGTACTCATGAAATAACAGCTTTTTTGTAACTTCATCCACATCACTTCTGACCGGAAATGTCCCCCTCCCGGCCCGCAGCGCCCGGGAGGAAGCCTGTTCTTCCCCTCGGATCTGCTTTTGGGAAACCTGCTTTTCTTTCGGAAATACCAGGCTGATCAGACCCGACTTTTTCAACTGTTCAATGTGGGGAAGCGGATTATTTTCCATCGGAAGAGAGCTCTGATTCTGATTCAACATATCATCCAGTTCTTCCAGACTCTGATTACTCTCATCCTTTGTCTGTTCCCCGGTAATTTCCTGCTGTTCCCACTTTTCTGCCAGGGCCCCCAATCCTTGAATAATCGAAATCCCATACAGATCTTCCATATATTTGACAGCTCCTTCCCGAAATGCCTGTCCGTTTTGATCTGTGAGAAATTGAATCCCTTCTACTTCCGGCCAGACCCCTGACGCTCCATAATAGTGCATTCTGTCGATCAGCTGTTTCTCTGAGAAATTACCGGTCTCATAACTTCCCTCCACCGCAAAAATTCCATACTCCTCCAATAATTCCTTCTGATATTCTCCAAATACCGAATACACCGCACGATCCATATCCAGCCTTGCCTGATTTTTCTCTGCCTGAACAGATGCACTTTCCAGAATTGCTGTTACAAATGAAATCATCAGTACAAATATCAGGCTTAAAAATGCTGTGATCTCCCCTTTTTTCACGTTAGATTCCCGCACTTTCACTTGTGATCTTTTCAAAAATATCGTTGACCAGCGTCGTCAGCTGTGTTTTAAATATCAAGACGAGTGCAATGATCACGACCAATATCAATATCATCTCCACGACTGACAGCCCGGTTTCTGCCTGCATTTCTGCCACAAACATCTGCACCCGTTCTCTCATGCTCTCTGTAAATTTTTTCAACATATCGTCCTCTTCCTTTCTTCTTAAATCTGAATCGTCAAAAATGCCGGTACAACAATGATCATCAGCACCACTCCCAGCATCAGAAACATCGGCCCCAGCAGTCTTGTACTGGTCTCTTCTCCCAGTTTTCTGGCTGCTGCTTTTCGCTCTTCAAATGCTCCCGCTGCTTCTCTCTGAAGTAATTCTGCCAGTCCCTTTGTTCCTTTTCTTAAATTCTGAGACAGCATCACCGCAAATTTACGATAGACCGGAAGCCCGCACCGCATTCCAAAATGCTCATAGCATTCACTCTCCGGAGTTCCTCTCTGCATTTCCCGCATGGTATAGACCATCTCCTCATACACATATCTCGTATTTTCCTGCTGCCGATAAACCGATGCAATCTGAAACCACGCTCTTCGTGCAGGCATTCCGGCTCCCAGATACAATGTAAATGTACTGATAAATTCCGGATAATCCATTGCCAGCTGATGTCGGCGTGCCTTCTTTTTCTGGATTTCATTCTGTTTTTCCAGCACCAGCATCAGGGCCGCTGCCACAATCCCCAGTACAAAGATTCCCACACTTCTCATATCTTTTGCATAATGCCAGGATATTGTTTTTCCTTCAATTTCATCCGGAAGCACCACATACCCGGATTCACGGTCTGTCTCATCTGCTTCCTTCATTTTCTTTTCCAGCTGTCTTTGAAACTGCCCGGAATCATCCAGCTTTGGCGGAAACACTCTTGCCGAAAACTGATGCTCTGCCTTTGCATCTCCGTATGTGAGTAATGCTTTTAACTCAATGATCCTTCCCTCTTCCGACAGATTTTTATCCTGCAGTTCGCCAAGAATGTTTACTGTCTGGTAATCACTTAACTCCCAGGATACCTCGATTCCCGTATCCGGTACTGTTTTTACAAGATTCAGATCATACCTCACTTCATCCAGACTCTTATTTTCCCCAAGTATAAGCGTTTCCAGCTTTTTCCCTGCTGTGTCAAATACTCTTTGCAATTCTTCCTGTGTATACGACTGTTCCTGTATTTCCACAGTGATTTTCGCTTTCTGATTTTTTGTTTTTGCGACCAGCTTTTGATTTTTCTCCCCCTGTCCGTGTTCATTCCGTTTTAATATACTGCTTCCGGATTTGTTTTGTGGAATTTTCCGAAAATTATCAGTCGCATATAAGGCTCCCGCCAGAATCGTAAACACTGCGATCACCAGTACTGCCTTTTGATATCCTTTTCTTTCTGTTTTCATACCATCCCCTTACACCTCGATCTGTGTCATTTTTTTGCCCAGCTGATAAGCTGTCAGATATACCATCAGGCAGATTGTCATAAACAAAGTGCCTGCAAGATTTCCGTAAAGCACTGCCATAAACTCAGGAAATGCGCTTCTCATATACAGAATAATTACAAACGGAATCACACACATGATCTTAAATTCCAGCTTTTTTGAAGTGAGCATCACCTGTATTTCTCTTTCAACTTCCATTTTTTCTCCGATTGCGTCTGCCGCATGCCGAATAATGGCAATACTGTCTCCTCCCAGACGTTTTGCAGCGCCAAATACCGTTACAAAATTTTCCACATCTTCCTCTTTCACACGATCGGCAAACTGCTTCATCACTTCTTCTGCTGTCATATTCAGATCCAGCTGATGGACCATTGTTTCATATTCCTTTATAATTCGTGTTTTTTTCTTGTAAATGGGGCAGATTTCTTTCCACGTTTCCCGGATTGCATTTTCCACAGAATACCCGACTTTTAAAATTGCGGACAATGTCTGTATGCTCTCGCGAAACTGTTCTCTGAATTCCTCTTTCTTCTGTTTACAGCACTCTTCTTCCCAGTTCTTCACATAGAGCAATGCGATCGGAACCATCAAGATCCACGCTGTCCAATGATCATAAAACAGATAGGCCGTCATCCCCGTGATCAGAATTCCTTTGCCCGCTGCCGCCATGTATTCCCGTTTCTGAATATCCTGCTGCCAGCAGTTTTTCTCTCTGAGTGATTTCATTTTCCTTCATAAGAGTTCCTTTAATTTTTCCATCTTCCATTCCCTCCTCCTGAAATTTATATAATGTCTGTAACTGAATCCTTCCATTCTCATACCCAAGTACTTCTGTAATCTCCAGTACTTTTCTGCTCTTATCCCGGAGTCTTCCGAGATGAATGATAACGTCCAGAGCAGAAGCGATCTGCTGCTGAATCGCGATCAGAGGCAATTCAATCCTCATCAGCATCATCGTCTCCAATCTGTGAAGCATATCCATCGGATTGTTGGCATGACCGGTAGACATTGAACCACTATGGCCGTTAAGCATTGCTGAAGATATCATGTCCACTGTTTCATCACCTCTGACTTCCCCCACAATGATCCGATCCGGTCTCATACGAAGTGCTGACTTGATCAGGTCACGGATCGTCACCGCCCCTTCTCCTTCCAGGTTGGCGTTTCTCGCTTCCAGTCTGACCAGATTCGAAACACCCTTAATCTGGAGCTCCGCATTGTCTTCAATTGTAATAATTCGTTCATCTTTTGGAATATAGTCTGATAACGCATTGAGAAATGTTGTCTTACCGGAGCCTGTCCCTCCGCTGACAAAAATGTTATATTTTGATTCCACAAGAATTTTTAAGAAATTTACCGCTTCCTGACTGATACTTCCCCAGTCAATCAGCTGTTTCATTGTAACGGCCTCTTTTGGAAATTTTCGAATCGTCATGATCGGACCGTTTAATGCCACCGGACGCAGTACAACATTTACACGGGAACCGTCCTCCAGTCTCGCATCTACGATGGGAGATGCTTCATTGACATAGCGATTCGCACCTGCCGCAATCTGCTGGATCACATCTTCCAGCTTTGCAACTGACACAAATCTGCGATCTGACTCAAAAATACGCCCCGCTTTTTCCAGAAAAATATGATCCGTCCCATTGATCATGATTTCCGTGATCTCATCATCTTCGATCAACTCCTGCAGAATATCCAGTTTCCGGAACGCATTAAACAACTCTTTGCTGATCCGTATCTTTTCCTGAAGCGGAATAAACTCTTCTTTTGAAGCCTCCTCCAACACTTCGTGAATCAGCTCCTGCAGTTCCTCGTCTTCCATATCGCAGGTCATATCCATCTTTTCAATCACCCGGTCATATAATCGCTCTGTGTTTCTCATATGACAGTACCGCCGTTTCTCGACCTTACCACCTTCTGTACCGTATGCTCCAGGATTTTCTCATGTCCGGTCCGCAAAAGATTCTCCGTATACTGCTGCAGCTTTGCCTTTGCTGCCGGCTCTTCGATCGAAAGCGTATGAACAGAATCACATTTTTCCAGAATCGAAAACAGTCCGTTCACACTGTCTCCCAAATCCAGGATCAACACTTCATAAATACTTTTTTCCACAATCTGCTCAAACAGCTGCAGCCACTCTTCTGCTGTGACCGCCTGCAGATCCTGTACCACCGGAATCGGACGTATATAATCCATGTTCCCAATCTGGCCTGTCATCATGCTGATACGAAGTCCCAGATTTCCGGTCTCCTGTTTTGAATAATACAAGAGATCTCCCAGATTCTGTTCCTGTTCTTTTGAAAAATAATGCTCACCTCCTGCATACTCTTCCAGATTCAGATACAGAACAGGTCCTTTTTCTGCCAGCTCTTTTCCCAGTTCCAACGCATACTTCGTCTTCCCGATCCTGTGTATGGGTGAATAAACACCGATCAGGCTTCCCCTTGTCTTTCGGAGCGTCTTTGCCACAGCCCGTTCCTTGTCCTCAGAAAGCTCCAGAACCTTTGTCAGAATCTGATCAACTGACTGATACTTATAAAGCTCCTTTTCTTCGTCTGCCAGATACCTCCCTTCTGCTTTTACCAGTACAAATCGCTCTGCTGCCGGAATTTCCAGTCTTTCTTCCTGCGAATATTCCTCTCCGATCAGCAAGATCTGGATTGGCTTTTGTTCTGCGAATTTTTTCAGTGGTTCCAATTTCTGAAACATATGCATCTGAAATCCAAGCTCTTTTCTGCCTCCGATCATCTGCATAAGGTTTCTCGCATAATCTGCCTCCTGATCACAGATTACAAAATTTTTCTGATGCAACCTATCCCTCCTGTTCTGTATGATTCATTCAATCTTTTGGATGAAAATACCGCTGCGAACCGCAGCCTGAATAAAAATAACTGACGATCAGAATCCTCTGATCTCCTGATACAAAAGACCTGTGAAGCAGGTCCGATAAAAACAGCACTCGAATGATCTGCTGTGTGAAATGTATTATAAACGCAGTTTCCCGCCTTGTCCATACGCTTTTCCTAAATTGCAGTTTTTTGTGAAAACCTTACAAACTTTGATACACCAGAATTCCATAAAGCATGCAGACCCCAGGAATACCAAGGCTTCCGGATGTCAAAAAGGACAGCCCGTTGATTCCTACCTTCCAGGAATCCTGATCCGGCAGGACGTATTGATTGATAAAATATATCAGGCAGATTCCCATCACTGCCCGCAGAAAAAAGTTTAAAATCACAGCTCCCGCTTTATTTTTCATAACAAAACTACCTCCTGTGGAAACATCTGATATATCTTATTCCCACAGAAGGTAGTTTATGCGCAGTCTATAATTTTATTTTAATCTCCCGGTTTGATCGATGATACTGATGATACCGGACTCCGGCTGCATCCATCATCCGTTTGGATGCCATGACACTCGGGGTGTCCGCATACTTGTCACAATCATAAATGACCTCTTTAATTCCCGACTGAATGATCGCTTTTGCACACTCATTACACGGAAACAGTGACACATACAGCTTGGCTCCGACCAGGCTTCCGCCGCTGTAATTCAATATGGCATTCAATTCACTGTGTGTGGAATACACATACTTTGTCTCCAGCGGATTTTCGCCTTCCCTCGCCCACGGAAATTCATCATCTGAGCATCCTTTCGGAAATCCATTGTATCCCATGGACAAAATCTTGTTGTCCTGACTCACAATACAGCATCCGACCTGAGTATTCGGATCCTTGGAACGCATCCCGGACAGCATGGCAACTCCCATAAAATACTCATCCCAGGTCAGATAATCTTCTCTTTTATCTGACATGATTTTCAACTCCTTTATTTTGTGCCGAAAATACGATCTCCCGCATCTCCCAGTCCAGGCACAATGTAGCCATGATCATTTAAATGATCATCCAGCGCTCCGATGTACATATCGACATCCGGATGTGCCTCCTGCATCTTCTTGACCCCTTCCGGTGCAGCAAGGATACACATGAAGCGGATATGCTTTACTCCTTTGTCCTTGAGCATCTGGATCGCAGCAGCACTGGATCCGCCTGTTGCCAGCATCGGATCTACTACAAATACTTCTCTCTCACTGCAGTCTGCCGGAAGCTTGCAGTAATATTCTACCGGCTCTAATGTTTCCGGATCACGGTACAGACCGATGTGACCTACTTTTGCGGCCGGAATCAATGATAACATTCCATCTACCATACCAAGTCCCGCTCTTAAGATCGGTACAACTGCCAGTTTTTTTCCTGTCAGCTCTTTTCCCACCATCTCACAGATCGGTGTTTTGATTGTAACATCCTGAAGCTTCAGATCTCTTGTTGCTTCATAGCACATCAGACTCGCGATCTCACTGATCACCTCTCTGAATTCTTTTGTTCCGACATCCTCTCTGCGGATATAGCTGATTTTGTGCTGGATCAGTGGATGATCCATAACATGTACTTCTGACATTATTGTCCTCCTTTAGTAAATGAATTTAAAATTTCTGCTAATTTTTCTATCAACAACGTAATCTTCTCATAACACTCTCCATATGCAGTCAAAGGCTGCCCATATGGATCCGGGATCTCTTCTGTTTCTCCCGTAAACTCAGTAAGTGTATATACATTGTCTGTATATTCGCTCGGATATTCAGAAAGTATCTTCTCCTTCTGAGCCTGTGCCATCGTCAGGATCAGTGTCTCCGGATTCAGGTTCTTCTCCGTAAACGGTCTGGAAGTATATCCCTCCAGCGTCATCTGATTGCTCTTTAAAATAGCTTCTGCTTTCTGATTTACCGGCTCTGGAAACAAAACGACCATTCCCTTGGATTCGATCCAATATTCCTGATCTAATGACTGATGCCTGAAAATCTCTGCCGCAACCGGTCCGCGACAGGTATCTGTATTGCTGACAAATACGATTTTTCTGTATTTTTGCTCTTTCGTAAGAACTGATGCGGGGATCCTGCAGTGTCCTGCCGCCTTTTCCAGACGGTTCATAATGGCATTGCCGATTCCCTGGATCGCAAATGACTCACTGTAGATCTCTGACACATCCTCCTCGTCAAACTCTCTCAAAATTCGGTACAGATTCCTTGCAATAGTCTTCTCATTTTCACGGGAACCGATATTTTTTACCAGACCATGGGTATAAAACTCAACCGTTTCATTCGTCCCGATAATGCCCACCTGAACACCCTGACGGCTCTTTTCATAAGCAAGCTGCCGGATGGCAAACACTTCCTCCTTGAGACTTCCTTCTACGATCGTCAGCTTTGCTTTCGGCGCATAATGGCGATATTTCATACCCGGTGCTTTCGGCGCCTGACTGCTCTCACTGCCCAGAATCGTCTCATCCACGCTCACCACGCCGATCACTTCTTCCAGCATATCGGCAGTGATTGCACCCGGTCTTAAGATCATCGGCGGAGAAACTGTCATATCCAGGATCGTAGACTCCAGTCCGATATCTACACTTCCTCCGTCTATGATCATCTCGATCTTCCCGTTCAGATCTTCCCACACATGCTCTGCCGTAGTAGGACTCGGACGTCCGGATGTGTTGGCACTCGGCGCCGATACATATCCGCCTGCCGCAAGGATCAGCTTTCTCGCGATCAGATCACTTGGCATCCTCACAGCAACGGTATCCAGACCGCCTGTCGTGCCATATGGAACCAGAGAACTTTTTTCAAAGATCATCGTCAAAGGTCCCGGCCAGAAATGCTTCGCAAGAAGCTCTGTCTCCGGAGGTACATTCTCCGTAATCTCACTTAAATCTTCCAGATCTGCAATATGAACGATCAGTGGATTATCAGAAGGACGGCCCTTTGCTTCATATGTTTTTTTCGCTGCCTCCTCGTCCAGTGCATTCGCCCCCAATCCGTAAACTGTCTCTGTTGGGAATGCAACAAGTCCTCCTTCTCTGAGAATCTCTCCCGCTTCTCGTATTGCATCTTCGTCTATTTGGTTTTTGTCTATTTTCTTAATTATCGTTTCCATAGCTTTCATTATACCATTTTTCTTATCAGCGCTCAACATATTTCAGGATTCCATTGCCGATTGCCTGGGCAAGCTTCTGCTGATACGCCTCATCGATCAACATCCCTGCCTCCACCGGGCTGCTTAAAAATCCACATTCTACGATCACAATTGGTGACTTTGTATTTTTCAGCATATAGTATGTAGTATTTCCCTTAATCTCTCTGGCATGCTCCTGATCGAAATTTTTCAGCTCTGTCTGCATTACCTCTGCTGCTTTCTTTGCCTCCTTCGAGTGCGCAAAATAAAAAATCTGTGGTCCTCTTACGCTTTCCTGTGGATAACTGTTCTGATGAATGCAGACTGCAAGTGCAGGAGATTCTTTGTCGATCAACTCTACTCTGGCTTTAAGATCTTCCACCTGAGAATCTGCAAGTCCCTCATCCTTTGTACGTGTCATCACCACCGTGATCTGATGTTCCTCCAGATATTTCTTCAATTTTTCTGCGATCTGCAGATTGAGTTCCTTTTCCTGCGCCCCGTTGATCCCGACTTTTCCGGGATCTTTTCCCCCGTGTCCGGAATCAATCACAACCGTCTTTTTCTCTGATATATTTCCGGAGGTCTCAGATGCTTCCTCCCGAATATAATGACTGTGCAGATACTCTCCGGCAAACTGACATCCTGCTGCCGCCGCCAGAAGTACCCCGATCATCAGCAGCAGACGGATCTTTGTCCGCAGTATCCCCAATACCTTTTTGAACCGCAAAAAAACATCCCCTTTCGCATATACTCTGTTTCATGTATATGCGAAAGAAGGATGTTTCATCCACCTGTACGTTTTTTATAAAACGTTTGCTGCCAGATACCCTTCTTCTACTGCACGATTGATATCTGCTGCTCTCTCATTGCAGTCTCCGACAAAGCTCACCTGTACGCCTTTATCTTCCAGTGCCTGTGCGTCAAACAGATTCGGTCTTGCTCCCACTGCGAGTACTACGTAGTCACAAGGAAGAGACACTTTGCCCTCTGCATTTTCTGCTTCCACACTGTTTGCTGTAATGGCTGTTACTTTTGTTCCTGTCAGCAGCTGAACCTGATATTTTTCAAAGCTCTCAAACAATACCGGTCTTACTGTCTTGGATTCTTCTTTTGCGATTTCTTCCATCATCTCTACTACAGAAACCTGACATCCCATCTCTGCAAGAAGCTCTGCTGTCTCTGCTCCGACCAGACCGCCTCCGATCACAACCACACGTCCGCTCGGAAGTTCCTCATGATTCAATACTTTCCATGCATCAAATACATGCGGCATTTTACTTCCCTCGATCGGCGGAATCACATTGTGCGCTCCTGCTGCCACGATCACATTGTCCGGATTCTCTGCCAGGATCATCTCTGCATCTGCTGTTCTTCCAAGACGTAAATCTACATGCAGCTCTTTCATCTCATTTGTCAGATAGCGGAGTGCACGGTTCATCTCAGATTTTCTCGGAGGAACCGATGCAATGTTGAGCTGACCGCCAAGTGTCGTTTCTTTTTCAAACAGAACAACCTCATGACCTTTTACACTTGCAACTCTCGCTGCTTCCATACCTGCAACTCCACCGCCGATCACAACTACTTTTTTCTTCTCATCGGAAGGAGTGATCGTTCTCTCATACTCATATCCGTTTTCCGCATTGAGTACGCAGCTTAAGAATTTGCGGTTCTGGATCGCATCTGTACATCCCTTATTGCACATCATACAGTGACGGATGCGTCTTCCTTCTCCTGCTTCGAGTTTCTTTACATAATCCGGATCTGCCAGAAGAGAACGTCCCAGACCCACGATGTCGCAGACACCATTTTCGATCAGTGCTTCTGCGTTCTCCGGTGTGACGATACGTCCCACTGAGGATACCGGAATAGAGACTGCTTCTTTGATCTGTTTTGTATATTTTGACATGAAACAATATGGCTGTGTTCCCATCGCAGGAATCGTATCGTTCATATTTCCTGTATGGTTTGCCTGTCCTACATGAATCATATCCACTCCGGATCTCTCCAGAATTTTTGCAAACTCTACTGCCTCATTGATCATCAGACCGCCTTTTCCGCGCAGTGGGTTTTCTGTGACTACAGGTAATTTATAATCAATACAGATATCCGGTGCCACTTCTCTGATCTTATCCACCACACGAAGTGCAAAACGAATTCTGTTTTCAAAGCTTCCGCCGTAGGAATCTGTTCTGCGGTTGATCAATGTCGAACAGAATGATCCGATCAGACGGTCTCCGTGTACTTCTATAATATCAACTCCGGCTGACTGTGCACGTTTTACACATTCCCCGATCTTATCCAAAATACTGTTCAACTGCTCCTCCGTCACTTCTTGAATGAAATGTACCATATCATGACGCATTTTTGCACGTCCGCCTTCCATATCTCCTTTGCGGAATAATTCAGCCAGTGCCTCTACATCATACTCCGGATGGAAAATCTGGATTCCCAGTTTACAGTCAAATTCATGAACTGCATCTGCCAGTTTTCTAAATGCTTCGATCTGTCCGTCATGGAACAGCTTCGGTGTCGGTGAGATTGTATTTACAGGAGCAACATCTCCCAATACAATATAGGACACGCCACCTTCTGCCAGTCTCTTATAGAAGTTAAAGCTCTGTTCTACAATTGTGCCGTCTCTGCCTTCATATCCTGTTGTCATCGGCGGAAACATCACTCTGTTTTTCAGCTCGATCTTTCCCACTTTAATTGGTTCTAATAATCTCATAATCAGCCTCTCCTTAACATTTTCTTTCTGCTCAATACATGTTCTACTATACACATCCCCTGTTTTCTTTTATATGTCAATTAAGCTTTCTTCCTATCACTTTCCTGCTGTTTTATGAATTTTATTGAATAATAAAGCACACTATATTATGATAGAAGCAACAATAAAAAGGAGTTCTCTTATGCATCTGGAAATTGAAAATATCCACCATCCCCAAATTAAAAATATGAATCTGTCCGTCTATGATGTAGGATACCGTGCTGCCCACTTGCACCCGGAAATTGAGCTGATCCTGGTCTTAAAAGGAGATCCGGCATTCAACATCAACGGCAATACTACGTCCTTTTCTGAAAAAGATATCATCCTGATCAACGCCAACGAGCTCCACGAGATTATTTCGGAGAAAGCGCCGTCCACCCTGCTCTCCCTTCATATTCTTCCACAGTATTTTGAAGGATATTTTCCGCAGATGAGTCATATCAGCTTTCTGGAAAATACACTTTTGAGTAAAAATGAGCGACTGTTCACCTACTCGTTTTGCAAACTTTTAAAGATTTATCTCCTGCAGGCGCCTTATTACCAGCTGGAGTGTGCCGGTCTGATCAACATTATGGTGCATGACATCCTGCAGAGCTGCGCTTACTATGAAATGTATGGAGACAAACTTGCGCTCACTACCAAGAGAAACAGCCAGCTATCTGAAATCATCGATTACATTGAGGAACATTCTGCCGAAAGAGTGACTCTGTCTGACCTGGCAAAACACATGCAGCTCTCCGCTTCTTATTTATCACATTTTATTCAGAAAAATCTGCACCGTTCTTTCAGTGAATTTCTGACCTACACCCGGTATCTCAATGCAAAAGCACTGCTGATGAAAGGTGAACTTTCTCTGATTGATATCTGCTACGGCTGCGGATTTTCCGACTACCGCTATATGAATAATGCATTTAAAAAATATACCGGGCAGACTCCGAATGAGTTCAAAAAGAACATGAACAGCGACTCCCTCCCTCATAATAAAAAAGGAACCGTGAAGTCCTACACACCACAGGAAATGCTTGACACCGTCACCCGTTTTATGGAGAACAATCATTTTAATGAACATCAGATTTAGTTTTTTGTCTCTCCTGGAATTGACGCACATATTCTCCTGGTGTGATTCCAAACTCCCTTTTAAATGCCCGAAACAGGTTATTATAGTTTCCAAGTCCACATATTTTATAGATTTCCGTCATAGGATATCCCTTTTCCAGAAGCCGTTTGCACAGATCCAGCTTCGCTTTGACAATATACTGATGAACGGTGATTCCTGTCTGCCGTTTAAATTCTCTGGAAATATGATATTTACTGATAAAAAATTCCTTTTCCAGACGTTCCAGTGAAATTTCTTCGTACAGATGATGTTTGATAAAAACAAAAATATCATCCAGTGCAAGTCGGGATCGTGTTTTACTTTTTGTGTGAAATTCCACATGAATACAGGCACGTAAAAGCAGCACGATCAGCATTGACAGAATACTGTCCTGAAACAGTGCATGCCCGAAATCTGTCGTTTCTTTTGGAAGAGTCAGAAGCCTTTTCGAAAGATTTTTTATCAGCATACTGATTTCTGATTCTGCCTGAATGACTACAACCTGATATGGAACCACATGAAAGCAGGACTCCAGATCCGTTTGTTCATCAGACAAACGTTTCAGCAGTTCTGCAGAAAACGAAATCTGAAGAAAATGCAGCGGAGTTTTCGACGCCGGATATTCAATTTCTACCGATGTACCCGGATTGACCAGTATGATTTCTTCCGTTGCACAAAAATATGTTTTCTCCCTGCTTCTGCATGTACATTTTCCGGCAGTAATAAAAAACACTGTATAATATGTAGTCGCCGGAAATTTCTTACATTTTGATTGTGTATATTTGTATTCCTTTGCAATATATTCTTTCATGATCACCTCGTTAAAATATATGAAAATCACTGTAAATCCCTATTAAAACTGTTCAAAATAAATAGTATATCAATTTTTGATAGTTTTCAAGCAAGAATTGGATATGTTTCCTATTCAGATAAAGATATAATGAACATCGTAAACAAACGAAAACAAAAAGCCACACGATAAGGAGGAAGAATTGTGAGAGAGTTTTCAATGAAAGACAAAATCGGCTACACGCTCGGAGATCTGGGGTGCTGCTGTACAGAACAGTTTCGGGCAATGTTTTTGACCGTATTCTACACGCTCGTACTGAAAGTAAATCCTTTACATGTCGGAACGATTCTGTTGATCACTAAAATCTGGGATGCCATCAACGATCCGATCATCGGCGCTTTGATCGATGCCAGAAAATCTACGAAAGGCGGACGTTTTATTCCATGGATCAAGGCATTTTCCATTCCTATGGCCATTATGTGTGTGATTGGATTCCTGGATGTGAGCAGCTTTGATTATAAATTAAAACTGATCTACATTTTAGTAACCTACGTATTATATGAAGCCCTGTATACATGTGTCAATGTACCGTTTGGTTCTCTGTCCAGCGTTATGACAGATGATGTCAATCACAGAACAGACTTGTCCAGATACAGAAGCCTTGGCGGTACAATCTTTATGACAGTCGTCGTGATTGCAGGTCCTTTGGTTTTATATAAAGACAACAACCCGATTCCTTCCAGATTTACCCTGATGGCACTGATCTGTGCAACAATCGGTGTATTCTGCCTGATGATCACAAGCAGCTGGTGTAAAGAGAGAGTTTCCATCACTGTGGAAAAAAGAGAGAAATTCAACTATTTTGAAGCACTCAAACATATCATTAAAAACAGAGCGCTTCTGGGACTCATTTTCTCCAGCCTTGCAGGTATGATTGCAGCCAGTGTGGTAAACGGACTGAATACTTATTTATTTAAAGATTACTTTGGTAATGTTCAGATCATGGCAGTATCCGGTATGCTCAGTACCGTATATTCCATTATCACTTTTGTCGGAACAAAATTTGTATCTAAAAAATTCGGAAAAAAAGAATGGTGTATGTACGGAGCCGGTTTTGCCGCTATCGTATTCGGAATTTTATTCTTCTTCCCGATCAAGAATCCGATCTTGTTCATTGTTATCAACGGAATCTGCTACCTCGGTGCAAGTGGTTTCCAGGTACTCATCTGGGCTATGGTAAACGATGCGATCGATTACCAGGAACTGACCACCGGCGACAGAAAAGAAGGTATGGTCTATGCAACCTATTCCTTCTTCCGCAAGCTTGCTTCTGCAGTAAGCTCCAGCTTAAGCAGCTTTACCCTGGCTCTGATCGGATATAACGTAAATGAAGCTGTACAGACAGCTGCTGTAAAAGCACATATCTGGAAATCTTATACTGCGATCTATGCGATCGGATATTTGATTGCTGTACTGATCCTGTATTTTGTATATCCGCTTTCCAAGAAAAAGACAGAAGAAATGTTAGAAACACTCGCGAAAAAAAGAGCAAAACAAGGAGAATAATACCATGATTCGTTACACAGAAATTAAAAACAGAAAAAATCATACTCTACGGGCAATGTTAAATCTCCCGGATGGAGTCAGCCATCCTCCGGTCGTACTCAACCTTCACGGATTCGGCGGCAGCTTATCCGGTTATAAATACGCACATACACATCTTGCCCGCGTTCTGGAAGCAAACGGAATCGCCTGTCTTCGCTTTGACTTCTACGGCTGCGGAGAAAGTGACGGAGAATTCGAAGAAATGACCTTCACCGGACTTCTGGAAGATACTCAGGATGTCTATGAATGGCTGAAAGGACAAGATTTTGTAGATACAGATAAGATCATCTTATCCGGACAGAGCATGGGCGGATTTGTCGCTGCTACCGCTGCTCCAAAGTTGAATCCTTACGGACTGATTTTGATGTGCCCGGGTGCCGGAATGTGGAATGGATGTAAAGAAAAAGCAGATTTCTTCAAAAATCAGGGAATGACATTTGCTGATATGGAAGGACTGAAATTCGGTCTTGATTTCAACTATGACCTGGCAACCTACTCTCCTTTTGAGGATGCAAAAGGATATGACGGCAAAGTCCTGATTCTTCGCGGAACAGAAGATAATCTGGTAGATGATAAAACCTGTGAAACATATCTTGAAGGATACAACGGAAACGGAACTTTTGTAAAAATCCCGAAAGGAAATCACAACTTTGCAAGTATCCCTGCCAGAGAGGCCTGTGAAAGCGAAATCCTGAATTTTGTCAAATCGATTCTCTAATTCAACTTTACAGAAAACAACGACGCTGAAATTCCAAAACGGAATTTCAGCGTCCTTTTTATATTCTTCTATTCACTTTTTAATTGATGTACTGCGAGATCAGATCCCATACTCCCGAATTCTCCCAGCCAAGGCGCCATTCGGCAACACCAGCAAGATCATTCTTTTTGATCAGCTTTAACTTCTCTTCCAGCGACTGACTGTCTTCCAGCCAGATCTTGTATGTTCCTCCGTCTGCATCCCACTGTGCATAATTCTGCCTTGTATCTTCATCCCATGACGCCTGTACACCGGCTTCCTGCACCCGTTTTTCGGCATCCTCCATTCCCAGTGCCGTACTGGTCACTTTATTTGGATAATCTGCCGCTTCTGTACCGGCTTCTGCTGCCAGCTCTTCCTGCGTCTTCGGTGTCTCAAACCACAGTCTTGTATACAGCGGGATCGCATTGATCAGTTTTTCCTTAGGAACAGACTTTAACGCATTCTCTATGCCGTCTTTTACATATCCGTAAGACGCCACAGAACCTGCTTCATAAGAACCCTCCACATGCTCATCATACCCCATGATCACCACATAATCAGCAAATACTGACTGTTCTTCCAGATCATAAAATGTGTTGTAAGGCATCGGAACATAATTATCTACGGAAAATGCCAGTCCATTCTGATGGCACTTGATGGAAAGTTCTCTCACAAACTGTACATAATCTTCTCCGCACTCTGCAGAAATCAGTTCAAAATCCAGATTGATTCCATCAATCCCAGCCTGCAGAGCTGCTGCTATAACCTGATCGATCAGGTTCGTTCTCCTGGAAGTATGACTTAACACCTCATAAGTCTCATCCGCCGAATTGATTCCCCCATGAAAATCCCTGAGAACAGCCCACACTTCCAAATTGGACTGATGCGCATAATTCACATAATCTGCGTCCGCGATTGAATTCAGATTCCCCTGCGTATCTGCAATATGAAACCAGGTCGGTGCGATCGTCGTCAGACCTTTCGTGGATGCAAGCATATCCTGAATATACCCGTTGGCAGTCGTATTCTCTACATTGTGCCAGGCCATATTAATCTTGTAATCTTTCGATATACCTGTGTACTGTGGTTCTTCAAAGCTGCTGGAAATCGTCTCCTCTTTGATATGTTTCAGCGAATTCGTCTGTACATATCCGATAAATCCATCGCTGGTGCGAACTTTCTTCCAGCCATCCTCATCCTCGATCACAGTCACTTTTTCTGATTTTTTTACCTCTGTCAGGATCGGACTCTTTACTCCACCCTGAAACCGCACTTGTGTATCCCGCTTCATCTCTGCCACAGTCGTCTTTCCGAACTCATTCACGATCATCACACGATTCGGATCTTGATGTTCTTTGCATTCCATATTCGTGTACTTTTTCACAAAGTCCAAAGCAACATATGCCTTATTATCGACTGTCTGCCAGATGACATACTCTTCACTTTTTTGTTCGCTGACTTCTGTATATTCCTTACTTCCTATGTTTGCAACAACACTTCCCTGCGGCAATGTATACAACAGTAAATTCTCATTCGCATCCCAGTAAAAGCGCTTATTCACAAAATCATGCAGAACAGAATATTCAATGTAAGCCTGTCCGTCTATCAGACGGCCTCCTGCCCCATATTCTCCGTTGTCCGCTTTTGCGATCACCTGATTATTCACGATCACTGCGATATCGTCCGTACCTGTCATTCCATAATATTGTTCCAGATTCGCCTTCTCATTCGATGAGCCATATCGCTTCCAGAAAATCAGGCCCCCAACAGCCACTATGATCAATATGATCACCAGCAGCATCCTGATCAGCATATTTCTTCGTCTTCGCCTTGCCCTGCGGCTCTTTTTCCGTCTCTTAGACGGCGGTATGCGATTCGAATCCATCCTTGTATCCTCTGGTTCTCCGGCAATCCTGCGTGGGCGCCTTCTTGTTTTGTTTTGCTGTGTTCCCGCCGTGCTGCGGGTTTTCACAACCCTCTCTTCTCTTTCGTCCATGCGTACCTCCTATACAGAACCATTATAACATACTTTTTTTACCAGTCATTACTAATTTGCCATTTTAAGAAGTATTTTAAACATTCTTCAGAAATATTTTAAATCTTTTTGTCCGACGTAAAAGGGGATCTACGCCTGTTCTTTTGTCTTGATATTTACAAATGAAAGTGATTCAATATATCCTTCTGTATCCAGAATATAGTCCCGCATATAACTTCCTTCTTCCCTTGTCATATGTGCCGCTACAATCTGCATCGGACTGGCCGGGAATCCATCCATACTGATGTATACTCCTTTATTTTCATATTTTTCCAGTTCCTCAAATAATTCCTGATAAGCTGTCTCATCAGATTTCATGTTCTTCTCCTTCCCTCCGTGAGCTCTGATAAATATCCCCGGTAATAACTGACCGCAGAAGGTATGTGACGTACCTTTGAATTATCACGGTACAAAAGATAGCATGAACTCACATTGAATTTACTTTTCTGTCTGATATTGATTTCGTCCCCGATTCGAGAACATTGAATTTCGAATATTTTAATGATAGATATGCTCTTTGATGTCTTGATAAATGAAAAATTCAGCAACTCGTTTCAGATGATCTGATCGTCTCTTTTGTATCCCTCCTTCTTGAATAAGTGATATTTATCCAGAACACTATCTTCTGTACTGCCAATTATAGGGATTGTGTTCCGTCATTTCAATGTGTTTTTTGTTTATAACTACTTCCCTTTTGTTGATAACATGAAAGAATGCAGAAGTCTCACTATTTTCCTTTACATCTTTTTTCTTTTTGTTTATACTAATAGTGAAGAAATATAAGTTATTATTTTCCTACTTAATGACTATATTTTTCAACATTTCAATTCGTAAGGATGTGAGCACATGAAAATCGAAAAACTGAATGAAAATCAAATTCGTTGTACATTGACACATGCTGATTTAGCAGCTCGTCACTTAAAACTGAGTGAACTGGCTTACGGTACGGAAAAAGCAAAATCTCTGTTTCGGGATATGATGCAGCAGGCATCCTTTGATTTTGGATTTGAAGCGGAAGATTTACCTCTGATGATCGAAGCGATTCCTTCATCTGGTGATTCCATCGTTTTGATCATCACAAAAGTAGAAGATCCCGAGGAACTGGATACAAGATTCTCGAAATTTACACAAAGCATGGATTCTGAAGCAAGCCCGACAGAACAGCTGGAAAAGCTGGAGGGCGCAGAAGACTTCCTGAACCTGCTCAATAAAGTAAAAGAAGCGGCAGCCGACATCAAGCCTGCCTCCAAACCACAGGAGGAACCAGCACCGCTCAATGTACGTCTGTTCTCGTTCAACCATATTGATCTGGTCATTCAGGCAGCCCATCTTCTGGCTCCTGCGTACCACGGTTCCAATACACTGTATCGAGACGATGAAGCAGATATGTATATTCTGGCACTGACACCATCGGATCATTCTGCCAATGAATTTAACAAGATCTGCAATATGCTTTCTGAATACGGCAGTCTGGAGAAAGCCTCTGCTTCTGTTCTTGCATTTCTGGAAGAACACTGCGAGGTCGTGATTTCTTCCGATGCGATTCAAAAGCTGTCACAGGTATAAACGCATATAAAAAGAGTGCGGACTTAAGCTTTACTGCCCAGTCCGCACTCTTTTATGTTATAAGTCTTATTTTGCTGCTCTTGCCGCATTGATCTTCTCTACCAGGAGATCTGCATCGATTCCGTGAACCATCGCTGCCTCACCCAGTGTCTCCATCTGTGCAGACGGGCATCCAAGGCAGTGCATTCCGATTTCCATTAAGATCGGCGCGCATTCAGGATATACGGATAATAATTCGCCGATTGTTGTATTCTTTGTAAATGTTTCCATTATGATTCCTCCTTCTATTATTCAATGTTCTTTATTATAATCTCTATTTTTTAAATTATCAACCACCAAAACCGGAAAATACGTTTTAAAATCAACCTTATTTTGCTTGAATTTTCTGAATTGTTTCTTCTGTTTTTACTGCTTTTCGAATACTCAAAAGTCAATATATTTTTCTTTCTTTTTCGACAAACAAGCAATTTCATAATAACCTTACAAAACATCCGTTCTTTTTTTCACAAAAGTAATTCACAAAAAACACCTGTTTGAGTGTGGATAATGTGAATAACTTTTCGGAAATGTCGTGTTTTCCACGTTTTTTCATATTTTGAGTGTGGATAAGTTGAAAACTCCTATTTTTCAAATTTCGACATTTTTTTACATTTTTGTGCATCTTGCCATTTATTTATTTTCCTGTTGACTTTTTTGTTTCTTTCTATCTCATTTTCCCCCGAAAAAATACCGCATTTCAAAGTCAGTCAACTTTAAAATGCGGTCTGAATTTACAGAACTCTTCTGATCGTTATGATATTTGTATAAGTTGCGCTGCAGATTCCAATCCCGTCAGCTTCGTTCATTGCATTTACAATCGTCCCGTCTCCCATGTACAGTCCGACATGCCCGTCATACAAAACAATATCTCCGGGAAGTGCCTGTTCATAGCTGACAGCAACTCCCACATTTTCCATATCCCATGTCGTCCTTGGCAGGCTAATCCCGAAATGTGCATACACAGACTGTACAAATCCAGAGCAATCCGCTCCTTCTGTCAGACTGGTACCGCCCCATACGTACGGATTTCCAATAAACTGACAGGCGTAATCTATGACAGCCTGTCCCGAAGCAGCCTGATTTTGCACAATACTCTGGGCGGAAGCTTCCTGAACCTTCTGTGTTTCCTGCACTATGGTCTGCTCTGGCTTCTTCGCCTCTTCTGCTTCCCTCGTCTCTGCGTAAGAATACGTTGTCTCTATACTGATATACTCCCCGGATACCCAGCCGGCGATCTCCCCTGCCTGCACCGGATACCATCCATCTTTTGGTTCCCCGGTAATTTCATACTCCTGATTCTGCATAATCTGTGTCAGAACCTGTGTCTCTACTCCCTGACCGGCCCTCACATTCAGAACATCAGCTGTTACCGTTGCAACCTCTTTTTCGTATTCTCCTGCATGTGACTTTGCATCTTCTCCCAGGTACAATGTATCTGCCGGAACGAATCCCTGCGCATCGCCTGACTGGATCTTCACCCAGTCTTCTTTATATTCGAGAACTCTGACTGCCGAATCCGGATACAATTTTCCGATCCAGTCACTGTTCTCATCCGGCGCACTTCTTATATAAGTAAATTCTTCACCTGTATTCGAAAACGCCATATTCAAATACTCACCCTCACCTGTCGGTACCAGATATAACTGCAGATTCTCCTTTACTTTCGTTTCATAACAATCTGTTACTACCGTTTCGATTCCTGCAGCCGGCAAAACCGGATATACTTCTGCTTTCTGATCTGCCGCATAAACTGCACTCCCCGGAATCATCATCATTCCTACCAGAGCAGGAATGACTATTTTTTGTTTCATGTGTGCTGCTTTCATATAAAACCTCCTCTGTTTTCTGTCTTTATCTTTTGTAGGAAGTTTTAAATGTTACATAATTATTAAATTTATTACAGTGTGATTATATCAGTGGTTATACGATGTGTCAACAGTTTTAAAAGGGTTTTTTCTCCTGTATTTCGACATATCACGATATATTATGTCTGTTTATTTTTTATTTATTAACTTTTTTGTAACATTTTAGCAAAAAAAGCAGCACATACCTATATTGAATATAAGTTCTGTGCCGCTTTATGCATATTCTTTTTATTCACTTTTTTCTTTTCTCTGTCTGATCTCACTTACAATTCTATTGTAATTCTTTTTATTCAGCCGATAAAAGAACAGTACAACCGCTGTTATGCCCCACAAAATTCCGGGAATGGTCGTAAATGAATGCTCTATGATACCAAGAACCACCGGATTTTGTTGCTGATTTGCCACATATCCACAGACTCCCAGAGCTGCTGCCAAAAGCGAAGTACCAACAGCCATACCGACTTTATTCCCAAGTGAAATAAACGCATATTGAAATCCATCATTGCGAAGGCCTGTTTTCCATTCTCCGTATTCTACGCAATCCGGAATAATCGCGTAGATCGCGGTGTTGAACCCGGAGAAAAAGAATTGTGAAAGACAGGATAGCGTATAAAACCATACCGGTGACTCTGTTGCCTTAAAGAAATACATACAAAACATGCTGATTCCCGTCAACAAAGCAAATATAGAAGCCGAACGTCCTTTATTATTTGTCAGCCGGAATACGATCGGGAAACAGGCTGCTCCTATAATGGATGGAATAATGATAAAAAGAGAATACACACTAAACAGTGCTTTATCTCCCTCTACATATGTAAAATAATATAATGCGTCTGCGTTTCTTCCATACAATGTAATTCCAAAAAGAAGCTGTCCTGCCACTGCGATCAGATATGGTTTATTTTTTCCGACCGCCTGCAGCTGTGTCTTTAACGATATCCTTTTCTTTTCCGGAATCGGAACCACTTCTTTTGTTTTTGCAAAACAAAACAGATGACAGGCTGCGAAAATACATCCATACAAAATTGCGATCAAAAGGTATCCCTTTTTTTCATTGCCGCTTCCCAGTTTCGCGATCAATGGAACCGTGATAATATTAATCACCCCGATCGCAATCATCGCACTGACCGAACGAAAGGTATTGATCTTTGCTCTCTCCTCTATGTTTTGTGTCATTGCCCCGCACAACGTTCCATAAGGAATATTTACACATGTGTATCCAAGTACTAAAATACAATACGTAATTGCCATGTAGATAATTTTTGATGTGTCCGACCAGTCCGGGTGTGCCCAAAATGTCAGAATCAGGATGATCGCCGTCAATGGAGCTGCAATCAAAAGCCATGGGCGGTACCGTCCCCATCTGGAATGTGTCTTATCACTCAATCCTCCGATCACAGGATCATTGACAGCATCCCAAAATCTGGAAAACAACATCAGTCCTGCCACTGCACTCATTCCGATTCCGAATACATCCGTATAGAAAATCATCAAAAAATTTCCCACAAACATCCAACTGAAATTACAGCCTACATCTCCCATGCCATATGCAATTTTACTGATTAACGGGACTTTGACATTTGTTTCTTTATTTTCCATATTGTTTCTCCATCCATAACAATCTCTTAGCTGGTTTCGCCGATTTTAATCACTGCTTTTACAACATCAGACTTATTGCTTACACTGTAATCCATTGCCTTTTGTACGTCATCCAAACTGAAGATATCTGTCACGATTCCTTTCAGATTCACTTTTCCTGACGCAACTGCTTCGATTGCCATCGGATAAATATGACGGTAACGGAACACTGTCTTAAATGTAAGTTCTTTATCCAAAACAAGGCTCATCGGCAGTGTCATCTCTCCACTCTTGCTGTATCCGACTAAGACAATCGTAGATCCTTTCTTTGTCATGTGGATTGCCTGTACTGTTGTAATCTGTGTTCCTGCTGTTTCAACCGCAAGATCACATCCTTTTCCTTCTGTCAGTTTCATCACTGTTTCCACTGCATCTACTTCACTTCCATTGATTACTCCATCTGCACCCAGTTCCATGGCTTTATCCAAACGTTTCTGCATAATATCCACTACATATACTCTTGAAACACCCATCGCCTTTAATGCCATCATCGTAACCAGCCCGATGCATCCGGCTCCCATAACGACCGCTGTCTGTCCTGCTTTTGCCTCTCCCTGCATAGCCGCATGAAATCCGACCGCCAGTGGTTCTATGAGCGCTCCTTCCATTGTACTTACATGATCCGGCAGTTTGAAACAAAGATCTGCTTCATGTGCCACATACTCCTGGAATACTCCATCCACAGGCGGCGTTGCAAAAAATACAACATCCGGGCATAAATTATAACGTCCTGTTTTACAAAATTCGCAATGTCCACACGTTTTTCCCGGCTCCAGTGCCACGCGATCTCCTACTTTCAAATGTTTTACATTCTTTCCGGTCTCTACCACAACTCCTCCCGGCTCATGTCCCAGAACAAATGGAGGCTTTACCACATAATCTCCGATCGCCCCGGTTTCATAATAATGAAGATCACTTCCACATATTCCCACATATTCCAGCCTGACTAACACTTCATCATCCTTTACTTCCGGAATATCACGTTCCTCAAATCCCATTTTCCCGATTCCGAGCATAACTGCAACTTTCATTTTCCCTTTCATAACCGTACCTCCTGCCTTCTTTTTTATATACTTTATTAAATAGTTTTATTATGTATCTTTATATTAGGCGCGTACTGATATTTTGTCAACAGATTTTCAGATTTCTCCACTGCTTTCTCCGTTATATACAAATCTTTCTCTATTCATTTGTTCAATATCACCATAAAAAAAGAGATCTCCAAACATTGAAAATCTCTTCTGCTTCTATATTCTCTATTAAACCAGTTCAATAAAGTCTTCGATTACTTTTAATGCAGCTCCCAGAGCAGCTGTTTCTATTTTATAACTACAAGTCCTGATAAATAAACGTTCTTCTTCAAATGTATTTCTCTTTTTTACTTTCTCCCATATTTCTGGTATATATGGCTCCAGATATCCACCCGCATATCCCCCAAGTATGATGTCGCAGTCAAGAATCATATGAATATTATTCACTGCGATTGCCAGATAAGACGTATACTGATCCCATACCTCTTTTGCATCTGGATCTTTCTGCTTTAATTTTTCAAAAAATTGTTCCAGTTTTCCATTCGTTTTACCTGATAATATTTTTGCCGAACAATATGCATCCAGACAACCTTTTTTTCCGCAGTAACAGAGCTTTCCATCAGGAACGATCGTCATATGCCCGACTTCTCCACATCGGAATGCTTTCCCCTGCTGCAGCTTTCTCTCATTTAGAATGGCACCTCCAACTGTATTGCTCAAAGACAAATAGAAAAATCTTTCGTCCTCCTTCATACGGATTCCCTCGGCCAGTGCCCCGGCATTCGCATCATTAAAAAAACTGCATGGATACGCAAAAAAGCGACTCACTTCTGCCAATGGTAAGTTTTGAACCTCCAGAATATGAGAATACGTGATCATCTGTTTTTCCAGATCTACAATTCCCGGAAAAGAAATACCGATTCCTGAAATTTTTTCCCGGTTCACTCCACTTTCTTCCAGAAATTGTTCCATCTTTTCATTCACAGCATAAAAATACGCTTCTTCTGTTCTGTATGCCTGGACAATTCGATCGTATTTTAAAATCTCTCCGGTCAAATTTGTCAAAAGTAATCCGATGTGATTTTTGGTGATATCCAATCCGATCGCAAAGCAGGCGTCTTTCTTCACAGATAATGCTTTCGCTCTTCTTCCTCCTGTGGACTCCAATTCTCCGACCTCTTCGATCAAGCCCTTCTCTATCAGCTCTTTCGTATTTTGTGTTACTGTCGGCAAACTAAGCTTTAATGCATATGAAATATCCGGATTGGAAACCTTATCATGTCCGCACACAAAACGGAAAATTTGATTCCGATTATTCTTTTTTACCTCCATATTGGTAGCTTTTCTTTTTGTCACAACATGACACCCCACTTTATAAAAGTATTTTTTTTAGTGTAACATTAACTGGTTCCAAGTTCAAACCTAATTTTTCAAATTCTTTTTCAAAATCCTATTGACAAACTTTCAAAACTATATTATAGTCTAAACATAGCAACGATTACTATTATTGTTTTGAAAGGAGAACTCACTTGGCTACTTTGAAATACAGCAGACAGCGAGAGTCCATCAAGAACTATCTGGCATCGACCACTGAGCATCCAACTGCTGATACGGTCTATATGCATGTCAAAGAGGAGTTTCCGAATATCAGTCTTGGAACTGTTTACCGGAATTTAAATCTGCTGACTGATCTCGGTGAGGCAGTCAAGATTACAACTCCTGACGGCGGGGACAGATTTGACGGTGATGTGAGACCTCACAACCACTTTTTCTGCACTTGCTGCAAAAGGGTTCTGGATATCAACATGGATATGCAAAATGTCACAGAGCTAAATGAAATTGCTGCTAAAGATTTTGATGGAATCATTGATTTCTGCACGATGACTTTTTATGGAAAATGCGGAAACTGCATCAAAAAATCTTAAATTTGTCCATAATATGGAAAGTTTTCTGATTCCGTATTATAATATTAACCAAAGGCCGACTCATTCCGGTCAAATTCAATTAAGAAAAGGAGATTTGAACTATGAAAAAATTTGTTTGTACAGTATGTGGTTATGTTCACGAGGGAGACGCTGCACCGGCTGAATGTCCAGTCTGTCATGCACCAGCTGATAAATTCAAAGAGCAGACAGGAGAAAGATCTTGGGCTGCAGAGCACGTTGTAGGTGTTGCTCAGGGCGTAAGCGAAGACATCCTTGCTGACTTAAGAGCAAACTTTGAAGGAGAATGTACAGAAGTTGGTATGTACCTTGCTATGGCAAGAGTTGCTCACAGAGAAGGATATCCGGAAATCGGATTATACTGGGAAAAAGCTGCCTGGGAAGAAGCAGAGCACGCTTCTAAATTCGCTGAATTGTTAGGTGAAGTTGTTACAGACAGCACAAAGAAAAACCTGGAGATGAGAGTTGATGCTGAGAACGGAGCTACAGCTGGTAAATTCGATCTTGCAAAACGTGCAAAAGCTGCTAACCTGGATGCAATCCACGATACAGTACACGAGATGGCAAGAGACGAAGCTCGTCACGGAAAAGCTTTCGAAGGTCTGTTAAAGAGATACTTTGGCTAAGATTTTCCTATCTTAATATAGAACCTTTAAAGAGGCCTGGTCTTGATCAGTGCCTCTTTTTCTTTTCTGGACAGCTGTTTGATGGCATATTCTCTTTTCATTGCCTCTTCTCTTGTCTGAAATTCTTCATAGTAGACCAGTTCCACCGGTCTTCTGGCTTTTGTATACTTGGCTCCCTTCCCGGCATTGTGGCTTGTAATCCGCTTTTTCAGATCATTGGTCCATCCGGTATACAGAGAATCATCTTTGCATTTTAAGATATATGTATAGTTCATTTTGTCACCTCTTATCAATGTCCTCTATTTTACTCCTCTTTTGTGCTCCAAATCAAGCATCGTTATGGAAAATAAAAAGGGATACGAAACATTTTATTTTTCGCACCCCCTGACTGTTATTCCATATATACTGCCGGATCTTTCGCTTCTCCGTCTTTTGTCACCCCGAAATAAAGATTTGGACCTTCTACGCTATAGTATTTTGTCGGTTCACTTAAATATCCTACAGTCTGTCCCTGTGCCACAAAATCCCCAATTGCAAGCGGCACATCTTTGAGCTGCCCGTAAACTGCACTGTAACCGTTTCCCATATCCAGTGTGACTGTCACTCCTGTCTGTGCAGTTTCTTCAATGTTGGTTACGATTCCGTCTGCAGAAGCTCCTATCATTTCTCCGGCTTCTCCTGCGATAATCATTGCAGGATTATACTTGTACTGTTCCAGTGTCTGAAAAAATACCGTCTTATCCATGCTGTATCCAAGGATCACACTTCCACTTGCCGGCCATGCAAGTGTACTGTTCTCATCAAAATAAACTTGTTTTGCCGGTGCCGCTGTCTGTGTCTCTGTCTCTGCGCCCTCATTCGTACCTGTCTCTGATTCATTTTCTGCGGATGTATCTTCTTCGGCCTGCGGCAGAACAATATCATTGGTATTGGTTGTTCTGGTCTCTTCTGTAACGGTGTTGTTTTTTGCAAGCTGACTTCCCGCTGCTCTTCGATGATAGCTGTTGTATACAACGGCTCCCACGACAGATACTACAACGACGAAACAGATCACAATCGCAACTGACATTCCTTTACTTTTTAAGGAAGGCTTTTCATTGTTATTCATATTCATCACCTCTGGCTATATTTTTGCCAGAAGCACTGCTGTTTATTCTGGTTTTTCCAAAATTTCTTCGGAGTTTGTGATCGTTGTTCCCTCAAAGAAGAATTCCAGAATCTCTTTATAATTTTGACCGTTTTTCGCCAGTTCATTTGCCGTCCACTGGCTCATCCCAAGTCCGTGCCCTTTTCCCATTGTGGTGATTTTGAGTCCTCCTGATTCTTCCTGTATGGAAAATGCACTGGATGCAAGAGATAACGCATCTCGAAATTCATCTCCGCTGCAGACCGTGTTTCCAATCCGAAATTTGGAAACATATCCTGCAGAATCTTTTTCCTGGATTTCAAAATCTTCGAATTTCAGCGCTTTTTTGGCTTCTGCTTCTCCCTCTGCCGCTTCCAGGAACGACCGGCACTTTTTCTTGACCTCATCATACGAAAACTGATACACATGCATCTCATCTTCCGCCTTCACATCCTCCGGACATTCTCTTGTCGCAAGATACGGATATGTATCCCCGCCGATCACTTCTTTTCCGCTTCTTGTCCTTCCGTTACTGGATTGATGATACGGAACCCAGGCATAAGAACCCTGATAAAAAAGCACTTGTGTCTCTGTTTCATCCAGCACCTCACTTAATTTCTTATAATACTTTTCAAAATTTTCAGCTCCCCATTTTTTCTTCAATTCTTCCGGTGTCAGATATGCCTCTTTGAACACAACATCCTGTGCAGCCTGCTGATACAGCATGGTACGAATTACTACTGCCTGTGCCTTCAGCGCCTCTTTTTCATAGGATGCAGGCATTGTTTTCCCTAAAATTCCCATCATGTATTCTGTCCACGGAACCGTCCTTACAGTCTTCTCACCATCCGGATCTTCTGTTTCTGTCTGAACACACGTTTCCTGCGACATTCCCAGTACATCGATTCCATTTACAAAAACTGTGACTACATAGGGAAGCAATAACAGGATTGTCAAAAACGCTCCCGCTGATTTTAGTTTTTGATGTTTTATCTTCATAAAAAACCTCCATGATGCAGTATATGCACCATGGAGGTCTGATATCCTTTTATTCTTCTGCAGATGGTTTGTCATCTGTTTTCGGTTCTTCTTTTGTCCCGCCATACGTATAGCTGGAAGTCATCTGCTCATGCTCCGGTCTTGGCGGTTCTTCCACCCTGCGGTATTCTCCCGGGATGATCTCTTCGTCTACTTTCTTAAACTCTCCGTCTACCGGATCCGCTGTATTCTGATCTTCTGCAGGCGTTTCCTCCTGCTTCGGCGCAGGAGCAGCCGGTATCTCTTCCGATGTCTGCCGCGGCATCTCAGGTGCCGGCGCGATCGGCGGAGGTGTTGTCATAAACGGTGTTCCCAGATCCGGTTCTTTTCCCGGATTATACGGACGATTCCGCATCACAAACAGACAAATGGATTCATACAGCGGAAGTAATACTCCCAGAACCGCATGTGCAACTGCCATTCCCGGTGTTGTAAATTTCTCATAAATCTGACGGTTTACAAGAATTCGAAGCACACTGTAGACTGCATTGTACACTGTAAAAAATACAATGACGATAACTGTCACGATAATGATTCCTGTCACTGCGCCAAAGCTAAAGCCGCCGTAAGATGAGAAAACCACACCAAATCCAAGCACTACCCATATGACCACATACAGGATACCGGTAACGATGGAAGAAATAAATGGCAGTACGATCAGCCAGATTCCCGGATTCTTGATCTGTTTATTTTTCAGATGTACCGTTCCGCCAAGCTCTCCCTGAAGGTACGTTCTGGCAAATGGCACAAACGCCAACCATGGATAATCCATTCCTTCTCTTTTTGCCATGTTGTACATTCCGATTCCGCGGAAAATATAGTTTACGACCGCAACCGTCAGTCCAACCAGTAATATGATCAGGTAAAACATCAAAATTCCTGTCAGAATACTGCCTCCCACCTCATGAGTGAACGGAGTATTATAGTAACTAAAATCCTCATATGGTATTTCACTGTAAAATCCCATAGGCTTCCTCCTATTCTTCTGCCGGTTCTACAACAACCTTCTCCAGTTTCCAGATATCCGTTACATACTCCTCGATCGTTCTGTCGGAAGTAAATTTTCCACTGCATGCAGTATTCATCATCGCCATTTTAGACCATCTGTCCTTATCTTTGTATGCTTCTTCTACTTTCTTCTGTGCTTCTGCATAGGAACGGAAATCTTTCAAAATAAAGTACGTATCTGCTCTGTCTGTACACTGTGTATTCAAAAGTGAGTTATACAGATCCTTGTACATCTCATGATCCCCATTTGCGTAGGTACCATCCATCAGCTGATCCACAACTCGCTTAATCTCCCAGTCATTGAAATAAATCTCTGTCGGATTGTATCCGCCATGATTTTCATAGTTGATAACTTCTTCTGAACTGAGTCCGAAGATAAATGCATTTTCAATGCCGACTTCATCCACAATCTCTACGTTGGCTCCGTCCATCGTACCCAATGTCGGCGCACCGTTGAGCATGAATTTCATATTTCCGGTACCGGAAGCTTCTTTGGAAGCTGTAGAAATCTGCTCACTGACATCTGCTGCCGCAAATAAAAGCTCTGCGTTGGATACACGGTAATCTTCGATAAATACAACTTTTAATTTGCCATTGATGCTTCTGTCATTATTGACTACATCTGCTACGGAGTTGATCAGTTTGATCGTCTCTTTTGCACGTTTATATCCGGCCGCTGCTTTTGCTCCGAAAATAAAGGTTCTCGGATAGAAGCTCACCTCCGGATGTTCTTTGATCTGATTGTACAGATACATTACATGCATGATATTTAACAACTGACGTTTGTACTCATGAAGACGTTTTACCTGTACATCAAAAATTGAATTCGGATCTACTTCAATTCCGTTGTGTTTTTTGATATACGCTGCCAAACGGACTTTGTTGCGGTATTTGATCTCCATGAACTCTTTTCTCGCCTGCTCATCATCTACATAGGCTTTCAGCTTTCCGATCTGGGCAAGATCAGTGATCCAGCCGTCTCCGATCTTATCCGTGATCCAGTCTGCAAGCAGCTGATTTCCGTGAAGCAAAAATCTTCTCTGCGTGATTCCATTCGTCTTGTTATTAAATTTCTCCGGCATCATCTCATAGAAGTCTTTTAACTCTTGGTGTTTGAGGATCTCCGTATGGAGCTTTGCAACACCATTGACAGAATATCCTGCAATGATCGCCATATGTGCCATTCTTACCTGACCATCATAGAGAATTGCCATCTTGCGTACCTTCTCTTCATTCCCAGGATATTTTGCACGCACCTCAATCAGGAATCTTCTGTCAATCTCCTGTACGATCTGATAAATACGCGGAAGCAGTCTGGAGAACAGATCAATCGGCCATTTTTCCAAAGCTTCTGACATAATCGTATGGTTCGTATATGCACAGGTCTTTGTTGTCACATCCCATGCTTCCTCCCATGTGAGCCCTTCCTGATCGATGAGAAGACGCATCAGCTCCGGCACTGCCACGGTCGGGTGGGTATCATTCATCTGAATCGCTACCTTTTCGTAGAGTTTACGCACATCACTGTGTTTCTTTTTATACTTTTCAAGCATTGTCTGCAAGCTTGCGGAAATAAAGAAATACTGCTGTTTCAGACGAAGCTCTTTTCCTGCATAGTGATTGTCATTCGGATACAATACATCTACGATCAGTTTTGCAAGATTCTCCTGCTCTACGGATTTGTGATAATCTCCTCTGTCAAATGCGTCCAGCTGGAAATCTGTGATCGCCTTTGCATCCCACACACGCAGTGTATTGACTACGTGATTACCGTATCCCACGATCGGCATATCATATGGGATTGCAAGTACGGATTCATAATTTTCCTGTACAAAGATATCTTTTCCTGTCTCCGGATCTTTGTCAAAATGTACATTTCCTCCGAAGCGCACTTCTTTTGCATATTCCTCGCGGCGCAGCTCAAACGGATTTCCTTCTTTGAGCCAGTTATCAGGTGTCTCCACCTGATAACCATTTTCTATTTTCTGCTTAAACATTCCATAGCGGTAACGGATTCCACATCCGTATGCCGGATAATTCAAAGTGGACAATGAATCCAGAAAACATGCTGCAAGTCTTCCGAGTCCTCCGTTTCCAAGTGCTGCGTCCGGCTCTTCATCCTCAACAACGTTCAGATCGATGTCCATCTCTTCCAGTGCTTCTTTGACCTCTTTGTATGCTGTCATATTGATCAGGTTATTGCCAAGCGCACGTCCCATCAGAAACTCCATGGACATATAGTAGACGGTCTTTGCATCTGCTTCATCATAAGCCTTCTGCGTAGCGATCCAGTCATCCATAATAATATCTTTTACGGCATAGGAAACTGCCTGAAATATCTGCTGTGGAGATGCTTCAGCAATATTTTTCCGATACAGAGTCCTTACATTTTCCCTGACTGCCTCTTTAAATGTTTCCTTTTCAAAACGTTTGCTGTACATGTCGATTATCTCCCTTCTTTTTCGACTCCCATGAAAACAGCTTCTCCATTAATCTTCCATTCTTTTACGAATCCGGCCGGCTCTGCTTTTTCTGCAGAAACTGCCAGAACCTCAGAACAGATCTGTGTACCGTTCGCTGCGAAGACTGCCTCTGCCTTTTCGCTTCCTTTGTAGGTCACTTTGATCTTATCCATCACTTCAAATCCGGCTTCTTTTCTCATTGTCTGGATCTTACTGATGATCTCTCTTACAAATCCTTCCTCCAGAAGCTCTTCTGTCAGATTTGTATCCAGAACAACTGTGATTCCATTGTCATTTTCAGAAACATATCCTTCAATCTGTGCAGTATCAATCAACAAATCTTCTTTGAACAGTGTTACTTCCTGTCCGTTAATATCCAGTTTCAGAGAACCTGTTTCGTTAATCTCATCCATTGCTGCATTGCCATCGAGCTGGTCTAACGCAGCTTTGATTCCACCCAACATTTTACCATATTTTGGTCCGACTGTCTTTAACTGTGGTTTAAAACTATAAGAAGTAAAGTCTCTTACATCATCTGTAAATTTTACATTTTTTACATTCAGCTCATCTGCCACGATCTCCTGATAAAATTCCGGCAGATCGAATCCTGCTTTCACGAACATCTGTCCGATCGGCTGACGGTTTTTGATGTTGGATGCGTTACGGCATGCACGGCCCATGACAACCAGTTTTAATACATTGTCCATATCTGCTTCCAGTTTTTCATCGATCAGTTCGTTCTGAACCTCCGGATAATCACAAAGGTGGATACTTTCCGGAGCGGATGCATCAACACTCTTCACCAGGTTCTGGTAGATTTCTTCTGTCATGAACGGGATCATCGGCGCAGCAACTTTCGATACTGTCACAAGCGCAGTGTACAATGTCATGTACGCATTGATCTTATCCTGTTCCATTCCTTTTGCCCAGAAACGCTCACGGCTTCTTCTGACATACCAGTTACTCATGTCATCCACGAAATCCTGCAGTGCTCTTGCACTTTCCGGAATTCTGTAGTTTGCCAGATGCTCATCCACTGTTTTTGTCAGTGTATTCAGTTTGGACAGAAGCCATTTATCCATGACTCCTAATTTATCATATTCCAGTGTATATTTTGTTGCGTCAAATCCATCAATATTTGCATACAGTACGAAGAATGCGTATGTGTTCCACAGAGTTCCCATGAATTTACGCTGTCCTTCTACAACTGCTTTTCCGTGGAAACGGTTTGGAAGCCATGGTGCACTGTTGCTGTAAAAGTACCAGCGGATCGCATCTGCTCCGTATGTCTCCAGTGCGTCAAATGGATCGACCGCGTTTCCTTTGGACTTACTCATCTTCTGTCCGTTCTCATCCTGCACATGTCCAAGAACGATAACATTCTTGTATGGCGCTTTGTTAAACAGCAATGTAGAAATCGCAAGCAGAGAGTAGAACCATCCTCTTGTCTGGTCTACCGCCTCGGAAATAAAGTCTGCCGGGAACTGCTGTTTGAACAAATCTTCGTTCTCAAACGGATAGTGGTGCTGTGCAAACGGCATGGAACCACTGTCAAACCAGCAGTCAATCACTTCCGGTACACGGTGCATCTGTTTTCCACACTCTGGACAAGTAATCGTCACATCGTCGATATATGGACGGTGCAGTTCGATATCATCCGGACAGTTATCAGACATCTCTTTTAATTCTGCAATGCTTCCAATAGAGTGCATATGTCCGCATTCACACTCCCAGATATTCAGCGGTGTTCCCCAGTAACGGTTACGGCTGATTCCCCAGTCCTGAACGTTTTCAAGCCAGTCTCCGAAACGTCCTTTTCCGATGTTTTCCGGAATCCAGTTGATTGTGTTGTTGTTTGCAATCAGATCTTCTTTTACAGCCGTCATCTTGATGAACCAGGACTCACGTGCGTAGTAGATCAGCGGAGTATCACATCTCCAGCAGTGCGGATAGCTGTGCTCAAATTTCGGAGCGTCAAAGAGAAGTCCTCTCTCATCCAGATCTTTGAGTACCATCGGATCTGCCTTTTTCACAAATACTCCTGCAAACGGAGTCTCTGCTGCCATATCCCCTTTTTCATCTACAAGCTGTACAAACGGGAGTTCATAATTTCTTCCGACATTTGCATCGTCCTCACCAAATGCAGGCGCAATATGAACGACTCCGGTACCGTCTGTCAATGTAACGTAGTTATCACATGTCACATAAAATGCTTTTTTATGCTGTTTCTCTGCACTGTCAGCTGCACACTGGTACAATGGCTCATACTCTTTGTATTCCAGATCTTTTCCTACATATGTCTCCAGAACCTCATAAGCCGGTGTTCCTTCTTCTGCAAGCTTTCCAAGAACCGTATTAAGAAGTGCCTCTGCCATGTAATATACATAACCGTCTGCTGCTTTTACTTTTACATAAGTCTCACTTGGATTTACACAAAGTGCAAGGTTTGACGGCAGTGTCCAAGGTGTTGTTGTCCATGCCAGAATGTATGCGTCTTCGTTTTTTACCTTAAATCTTACGATTGCAGAACGCTCTTTCACATCCTTGTATCCCTGTGCCACTTCCTGCGCAGACAACGGAGTTCCGCAGCGAGGGCAGTAAGGTACAATCTTAAATCCTTTGTAGAGGAGCTTTTTGTCCCAGATCTGTTTCAATGCCCACCACTCGGATTCGATGAAATTGTTGTCGTATGTTACATAAGGATGCTCCATATCTGCCCAGAATCCAACCGTGCTGGAGAAATCCTCCCACATTCCTTTGTATTTCCATACGCTCTCTTTACATTTGTCGATAAACGGCTCCAGTCCGTATCCTTCAATCTGATCTTTTCCGTCCAGACCAAGCAGCTTTTCTACTTCCAGCTCTACCGGCAGACCATGGGTATCCCATCCTGCTTTACGAGGAACCTTGTATCCCTTCATTGTGCGGTATCTCGGGATCATATCTTTGATAACACGTGTCAGAACGTGACCGATATGCGGTTTTCCGTTTGCTGTCGGAGGTCCGTCGTAAAAGGTGTACTCCGGACATCCTTCTTTTTCCTCCATACTTTTCTGGAAGATATCATGCTCTTTCCAGAATGCTTCAACTTCTTTTTCACGTCCTACGAAATTCATATCCGTGGAAACTTTCTTGTACATAGCGCTTTTCCTTTCTACTTTTCTTTTATTTTTCTGAGTTACTGTTTATGCTGTACAGGAACTGATGCTGCCTTCGTTTCTATAGTAAAAAAACTTTCGTCCTGTAATAGGACGAAAGTTTAAAAATCTTACGTTAACCACCTGTTACAACATACTTAGATATCATATTCTGATATCCGTTATATGCGTTCCTTTAACGGCGGAACCCCGTCAGCCTTTACTTCTCGCGGTTCAAGGACTGCAGCTCGAAAGTGATCTTCGGAAAAATCCTACTGATACCGGCCTTCCACCACCACCGGCTCGCTGAAACGTTCAGAAAGATCCTACTCTCTTTGTCATCGCTTTTTGATATTAAAATACAAAATTATTATAAGAAGAAACCAGAGAATAGTCAAGGGATTTCCTGCTACTCTTTTACTACATCCATTACAAATTCACTAAACTTATTTTCAATAATATAATTTCTTTATATAATAAGAAACAAAAAAACAACACCAACCGGTGCTGCCTCTCATTCCATCTGTATTTCCTATACCT